>QMCE01002084.1_pt1 | contig 11346 bp, 8 predicted proteins | sample 1821851 | NCBI WGS metagenome assembly QMCE01 (sample SAMN09453174, study PRJNA476694) | Termite gut metagenome, whole genome shotgun sequencing project. | isolation source: worker | host: Odontotermes sp. | place: South Africa:Pretoria | collected 2016-01-28
AAGTTCATCACCTACGGCATCACGTTCGACGTGGGCAAAAGCACCATCAAGCCCGAAAGTATGGGCGAAATCAACCGCATCGTGCAGTTGATGAACGAAAACCCCGATTTGAAGTTCAGCGTCGAGGGCCACACCGACAGCACCGGCAACGCCGCGAGCAACCAAACGCTTTCGGAGGCTCGCTCCGCCGCCATCGTCGCCAAGCTCACCGAACTCGGCATCGCCGCCGACCGCCTCACCAGCTCCGGCAAAGGCCAGAACAACCCCATAGCCGACAACTCCACCGACGAAGGCCGCGCCAAAAACCGCCGCGTAGAGTTTGTGAAGATATAGAGTGATACACACTTTTTTTAATCAATCCTATTTTATTAACCTAATTAAAAACTCAAACATCATGAAAAACTTCTTCAAAATGGCGGTCGTGGCGATCGCGCTCTCAATGACCGCCCTTGTGGCTAACGCTCAGGTGAAAGGCGATATGGCCGCCGGTGCGAAATTCGCCTTCTCGACCGGCGACGGATGGAGCAACATCGGTATCGGTGCAAAGTTCCAATACAACGTCATGGATCCGCTGAGGCTCGAAGCGCAGTTCACCTACTTCATGCCCAAAAAAGATGGCACATTTGGTGCCGAATCGAAGATCAACATGTGGGAAGGCGGGGTGAACGCACACTGGCTGTTCCGCCTTGGCGATAAGGTCAATCTCTATCCGTTGGCAGGTTTGGGTCTGTTGGGTGTCAAAACCAAAGTGGATTTCGGCGAGTGGGGAGACCTGATCGGTGCCGCCGGCGGCAGTGCGGGCGCCAGCGACTTCGCGCTCAGCCTCGGCGGCGGCGTGGACTTCAAACTCTCGCAGAGCTTCTTCCTCAACGCCGAAGCGAAATATCTGGTCGCGGGGGGCGGACGTCTGGTGCTGTCTGCCGGTGCGAATTTCATGTTCTGATACAACCGGATCGTGCACGGGGGGAGGGAGCGGTTTTTCGGCTCTCTCCCCCTTTGTCGCATCGCAGAAATTATTCACTAAAATTTGCCCGTATCGAAAAACTTATTATCTTTGTGGGCGTTGCGCAATTTATGACAATCAATCTTTCACTCTAAACCTTTTGCAGCATGTCAAACAAAATCACTTTCTCGGGAGTTCTTTCGGAAGGGATCGGCATCGGTCTCAAGAACGCCCCCTCGCTCCTCGGAGCTCTCATCCTCTGGGTGGTCACCATCTGGATACCCTACATTAACGTCGGTACCACCATTGCGATCTCGTCGATCCCCGTCGCACTGAGCGAAGGCAAGGTGATATCGCCGCTGTTCATCTTCGACAAGAAGTACCGCACCATCATGGGCGAATACTTTATGTTGCAGGGGCTGGTCTCCATCGCGATCATTCCCGCGGTCGCTTTTCTGATCGTTCCCGCGATCGTGATCGCCATTGCGTGGTCGCTGGCGGTTTACATTCTGATCGACAAGCATGTCTCGCCGACCGATGCCATCGTCATGTCCAACAAGGCCACGCTCGGTTACAAATGGACCATTTTCGGCGTTCAGTTCGTGCTGGGTCTGGCCGGAGGAATCGTCGCGGGCATATTGGGCCTGATCCCGATCCTGGGTACGATTCTGGCCTTCTGCGTGGCTCTCGTTTTGGTCGCGGCACTGTTGGGCTGCAACGCCGTGATATACCGCAAGCTCATCAAAGAGAAGAGCGCCGCGTAAACTGCGACTCACGAATATGAAAAAAAGGGCTGACCACCACGGTCAGCCCTTTCTCGTCGTCGTTATCGTCGCCTATTGGGCGGCCACTCCGTTCATGGTGACGTTCACGCGGTTGCCCTGGTCGATCAGACGGCGGGCGAAGTCGCGGATGTCCTCTTTTGTCATTGCGTTCACCGCGTCGGCGTAACCGGTGTTCAGATCGTGGCCGTTGAGGTAGAAGTTGACCATGCGGCCCAGCCAGAAGGAGTTTTCCTGACGGTTCTGGATGTCGGTCTTGAGCATGTACTCCTTCACCTTCTGGTAGTCGGCGTCGGCGGGGCCTTCGGTGGCGAGTCGTTCGAGTTCGGCCACTATGATGCCGCCCAGACGTTCATACAGTTCGGCGTTGGTGTCGATCATCGTCAGCAGCACGGCCTGGTCGGTGTCGGCCGAGAGGGTGCCGCGAACCTGCGGGCTGTATGTTCCGCCCTCGTCCTCGCGCAGGGTCTCGAAGTAGCGGCTGAACAGAACCTGCCACATGGCGTCCATCTCGATGTGGTTTTTGAGCGTCGCCTCCACGCTGCCCGTCGTGATGTAGGCCATCGACACCTTGGGTGACTCGATAGTGCGCTCGAAGAAGTTGGTCACGTGGCCCTTGGCTGTGGGTGCGGGGCTGCCTTTCACCTCGCCGCTGCCGGTCGAGGGGAGCGAGGCGATGTACTGCTCGACGAGCGGCTTGAGAGCCTCCACGTCGACGTTGCCCACGAACAGGAAAGTGAAATTGGATGCGTCGGCGAAACGGGCGCGGAACAGTTCGAGCGAGCGAGCGTAATCGACGGCTTCGACATCCTCGGCGGTCGGCAGGCTGAAGCGCGGATTGCCCGGGTAGATGGTGCGCTGGAGCGAGTCGGAGTAGACGTACATCGGGTTCGAGGCCATGTTGCGGTACTGGGCCACGCTGCGGTTGCGCCACGAGGCGAAGGCGGCTTCGTCAGCACGGACGTCGGTGAATTGCAGATAAACAAGTTGCATCATCGTTTCGAGATCCCTCGGGGCGGCGTTGGCGCTCACCGATTCGCTCACCTCGCCCACCGAAGCGGACACGCCGGCGTTCTTGCCGGCCAGGGCTTTCGGAAGATCGGTGGCGCTGAAGGCTCCCAGACCGCCGACGGAGGCAACCTCGTCGAGGAACTTCACCTGGGCGTCGTCGGAAGCGGCGATCAGCGACGAACCCCCCGGGCTGACTGCCTGCATGCGCACTTCGTCATCTTTATAAACTGTGGGTTTGACAACCACGCGCGCGCCGTTGGAGAGAGTCCACACCGTGGCGTCGAAAATATCGTCGTGCCGGGTCGAGGTGATCGAACCCGCGGCGGGAAGCTGGGGCACGAGCGGCTCGTCGGATACCTCCTCCACATAGGGTTCGGTGTCGCCGGCGGCCACTTCGCCGAGTATGGCGAGGATCTCCTCTTTCGAGGGATAGACGTTGCCCTCCCTGTCGGGGCCCTGCATCATCACGACGATGTTCTGTTCGCCGATCAGCTCCTGAACGTATTGGTTCACCATTTCGAGCGGCAGCATCGGCACGATCTGGTTGAAGAGGGCGTACTCGGTCTCGATGCCCGGGATGGGTTCGAAATCTATGAAGGCTCTCCTGTACTCGTTTGCATAGGTGTTGTTGCGCTGTTTGTCGCGCTCGTTGTATGCCGTTTCGATCGCGGTGAGGAAGTCGGCTTTGGCCCTTTCGTACTCGCCGGCGGTGAAGCCGTGCTGTTTCACGCGGTGGATTTCGGTGAGCAGTGCGCGAAGACCCGTTTCGATGCCTTCGTCATCGGTCACCACGGCGCCGGTGAAGGCCTCCTTGGTGGCGGTGATGCCGAGTATCTTCTGGTCGAACACCTGCGCGCCCATGAACGGAGGCTCGGCCTGAAGGGTGAGCTCTTCGAGACGTGCGTTGGCCATCGTGCCGACGGCGCTGTTCAGGAACGACTGCACGAAGTAGGCGGCCGTGTTGCGCAGCTCGACGGGAATCGGGTCGTGCTTCCACATCACCATGGTCTGAACGTAGGGCAGCTCCCTGTCGGTTGCGAAAGCCACGATGGGCGCCTCGTTGTCGGGCACGGGGAAATAGACCCTCTCGGCGGGATCGACCGGAGCGGGAATGTCGCCGAATGTCGCCTTGATATTCGCCTCGATGGCGTCCACGTCGATGTCACCCACCACGATGATCGCCTGAAGATCGGGGCGGTACCACTTTGCATAGTAGTCGCGGATCTCCTGATAGGGGAAGTTGTCGACCACCTCCATCGTGCCGATCGGAAGACGCTCGCCGTAACGGCTGCCCTCGAAGATGACGGGCAACAGCTGGTCGAAGATCCTCATCTGGGCGCTCTGGCCGGTGCGCCACTCCTCGTGGATCACACCGCGCTCGGCGTCGATCTCGGCCTCTTTCAGCGCGATACCGTTCGACCAGTCCCTGAGCACCAGCAACGCCGAGTCGACCACTCCCTGGCGAGCCACCGGAATGTTCATCAGCGTGTAGACGGTGTAGTCGAAACTCGTGCCGGCGTTGATGTTGTAGCCGAACTTTGCGCCCACCGATTCGAGGTACTGCATCAGGCTCTTGTCGGGAAAGTTGACCGTGCCGTTGAAAGCCATGTGTTCGAGGAAGTGGGCAAGGCCCCTCTGGTTATCCTCCTCCTGCATCGAACCCACCTTTTGGGCGATGTAGAATTCGGCCTGTCCGGCAGGCAGCTCGTTGTGGCGAATGTAGTAGGTGAGCCCGTTGTCGAGCTTACCGGTGCGCACGTTCGGGTCGACGGGCAGAGGCCCCATCTGCGCCCACGCACCGATAGCGGAGAGCAGCAGCGTCAGTGCGAGCGCCACCACAAATTTCATCATCTTTGTCATTTTTTTTCGGATTGTTTAGAGGTTTATCGTTCGAGTGAATTTTCATCGGATTCGAGAATGTCACAGGGTTGGCATTTACATACATCTAACGGGCAAAGGAAACAACTATTTCGGAGATATGCAATTTTTTTTCCGTTTTTGTGACGGACAAATAAGCCGCCACCCGTACTCTTTGCGAAATCCCCGAAGATCGGTCGATCTATGGGGATTTTTTTTGCGGAACCGAAAAAAAACCATAAATTCGTCCGTCCTAAAAACTTCCTAACGCCATGAAGAAATTTTTATTTATCGCATGTTTGCTCTGCGCCGCGGGCGTCGTCACGCCGAACCTCAGAGCCCAAAGTATTAATATCCAGACCGACGAGGCGGAGCTGATCCTGCGCGTGGGCGACGACGGACGCCTCTACCAATCGTGGTTGGGCCGCCGATTCACGAACCGCGCCGATGTGGATCTGTTGCCACGCGGACGCGAGGCCTACATGACACACGGCATGGAGGATTACTTTCTGTCGGCCCTGCGCATGACGCACAACGACGGCAATCCGTCGCTGCTGTTGAACTACGTCTCGCACGAGAGCCGCGCCGTCGAGGGTGGCGCCGTGGAGACCGTCATAAAGTTGCGCGACCCGAAATATCCCGTCGAAGTGGCGCTCGTCTACACCGCATGGCCGGATGAAAATATAATAACGAGCCGCGCCGAGATCGTCCACCGCGAGAAACGGCCCGTCACTCTGTATAATTACGCCTCGTCGATGCTCCATCTCGACGCCGCGGAGTATTGGCTGACCGAGTTTTCGGGCGAGTGGGCCAACGAGGTGAACCGCAGCGAAGGCCCTCTGTCGTTCGGTAAAAAGGTTGTCGACACGAAGTTGGGTTCACGGGCCAACATGATAGTTTCGCCCATGTTCCTGCTGTCGCTCGACGGCCCCGCGCAGGAGGAGTCGGGCGATGTGATGCTCGGCACGCTGGGCTGGACGGGCAACTTCAGCTTCACGTTCGAGGTCGACAACACGGGTGGCCTCCGCATAGTTTCGGGCATCAATCCGACCGGATCGGAGTACACCATCGCCGCGGGTGAAAAGTTCTCGACGCCCGAATTTATCTTCACGTACAGCACTCGGGGGACAGGCGCCGCAAGCCGCAATTTCCACGACTGGGCGCGCCGCCACCGCCTCAAGGACGGAATGGGCGACCGATCCACGTTGCTCAACAACTGGGAGGCTACATATTTCGATTTCGACGAACATAAGCTGGCCGGCATCATGGACGACGCCGTTACTCTGGGCGTGGACATGTTCCTGCTGGACGACGGCTGGTTCGGCAACAAATATCCGCGCTCGGGCGACCACCAGGGTCTGGGCGACTGGCAGGAGACGACATCGAAACTTCCGGGCGGAGTGCGCTCGCTCGTCGAAACGGCAAAAGGCAAAGGCGTGAAGTTCGGCCTGTGGATCGAGCCCGAGATGGTCAACCCCGGCAGCGAACTCTACGAAAAACATCGCGACTGGGTGATCCATCTTCCCAACCGTGACGAGTACTACTTCCGCAACCAGCTTGTGCTCGACATGAGCAATCCGGCGGTCCAGGACTTCGTGTTCGGCGTGGTGGACGGCCTGATGACGGCCAACCCGGGCATCGCCTATTTCAAGTGGGACTGCAACAGCCCCATCACCAACATCTACTCGGCACACCTGAAGGACAAACAGTCGCACCTCTACATCGACTTCGTGCGCGGGTTGTACAACGTGCTCGACCGCGTGAAGGCGAAGTATCCCGACCTGCCGATGATGCTGTGCAGCGGCGGCGGCGGACGCACCGACTATAAGGCGCTCGAATACTTCACCGAGTTCTGGCCCAGCGACAACACCGACCCGCTGGAGAGGATCTTCATCCAGTGGGGCTACTCATATTTCTTCCCCTCCAAGACATTGTGCGCGCACGTGACGAGTTGGAACAAGAGCACGAGCATCAAGTTCCGCACTGACGTTGCGATGATGGGTAAATTAGGGTTCGACATCATGATCGACGAGCTTTCCGAGGCCGAGCTTGCGTTCTGCCGGCAGGCTGTGGTCGATTTCAACAGACTGAAACCGGTCATTCTCGACGGCGACCTCTACCGTCTGGTCTCGCCCTACGAGGGTGAACACTCGGCGCTGATGTACATAGCCAAGGATGACGGCCCTGCCGCCGGAAAAGCGGTACTTTTCGCCTGCGACATGAATCCGCGATACGGAGAATTCACCCGTCCGGTCAGGCTCCGCGGCCTCGACCCCGGGCGCATGTACACTCTGCGGGAGATCAACCGGATGCCCGGATCGCGGCCTTCGCTGAGGCTGCCAGACAGGGCGGTTTCGGGAGAGTATCTTATGGAGCGCGGCCTCGAAGTCTTCTCCACGACCCGCGCCCGCAGCGTGGTGATCGAGATCACGGCGCAGTGATTTTTGCAGTGATTTTGCACGACGTAAACTTCTGATACTCAGTAGCGATTGAATTTATTCCAAATTTGTAGAACAAATTTTCGACCTCTATATGTTATCTTTGGCAATAATCGGAGGCGGCCCGGCGGGATACGTGGCTGCCGAGCGGGCGGGCGCAGCGGGTTTGAGCGTCGTGCTTTTCGAGAAACATGCTCTGGGGGGAGTGTGTCTCAACGAGGGGTGCATACCCACAAAAACGCTGTTGTACGGCGCAAAAACCTACGAGAGCGCACTGCACGCCGACAAGTACGGCGTCGGGACGTCGGGGGTGACGTTCGACTACGAGAAGATGGTGGCGCGCAAGAACAAAGTAGTGCGCAAACTCGTTGCCGGCGTCGGTGCGAAGATGAAGGCGCACGGTGTGGAGGTGGTGAAGGGCACCGCGACGATCACGGGCCGGGGGGCAGGGGGCGTGACGATCGAAAGTGAAGGCCAAAGCTACACTGCGGCAAATCTGCTCGTTTGCACCGGCTCGGAGGCGTTCGTTCCGCCGATCCCCGGACTTGCCGAAGCGGGCGAACGCGTGGTGACGGCGCGCGGGTTGCTCGAAGCGAAAGAGCGACCCGAACGGCTCGTCATCATAGGCGGCGGAGTGATCGGCATGGAGTTCGCGAGTCTCTACAACTCGCTCGGCTCGCAGGTCACCGTGGTGGAGATGCTGCCCGAGATACTCGGCGGAATGGACGGCGAACTGGCGGCGATGCTGCGCGAGGTGTACACGAAAAAGGGCGTTGTGTTCCGTCCCGGCTGCCGCGTGACGCGCATCGAGGGCTCGCGGGTCGTGTGGACGGACGGCGAGGGCAACGAGGACGGTGCCGAGGGCGACAAGATACTGGTGAGCATCGGTCGCCGTCCGGTGACACAGGGCTTCGGTCTGGAAAACCTCGGTGTGGAGTTCGACCCGTCGCGCGGCGGCGGCATAAAGGTCGACAACAGGATGCGCACGGGCATTCCGGACGTGTGGGCGGCGGGCGACGTGACGGGCTTCTCGATGCTGGCCCACACCGCGAGCCGCGAAGCGGAGGTGGCGGTGAACAACATCACAGGTGAGGAAGACACGATGCGCTACGACGCGGTGCCGGCAGTGGTATACACAAATCCCGAGGTTGCGTCGGTGGGTCTGACTCTGGCCGCGGCGCAGGCGAAGGGGATGGCCCAAGCGCGCGAACAGAAACTGCCGATGGCCTACTCCGGTCGTTTCGTGGCCGAGAACGAGGGCGCGGGCGGCCTCTGCAAAGTTGTCACGGGCGGGCGCGGCGAGGTACTCGGAGTCCACATGCTGGGCGGCCCGGCGGGCGAGATGATATGGGGCGCATGCCTTGCCATCGAGCGCGGAATGACGGTGCGCGAACTGCGCGAGGTGATCTTTCCCCACCCCACGGTGAGCGAGATCATCAAGGAGACGGTCTTCACGACATAACGCGGGGCCGTCGCGTCAGATCAGGCCGATCTGGTTGAGGAACAGCAACGCGATCACCACCGGACAGACCCATTTGATCATGAAACGCAACGCCGGCCAAACCACCTGCGCAAACCGTCCGCTGCCTGCAAGCTGTCTGCGCAGCACGGCACGATCCATCGTCCACCCCGCGAACACCACGATCAGCAGTGCACCCAGCGGCATCATCACGGTGGAGGAGGCGCGGTCGAAAAGGTCGAAAATATCGAGGCCGCCCACGCGCAGTCCCGAGCCTGAAATCTGCGAAACGGCGCACAGCGATCCGAGCAGAAAGATAGTCCCCGTCGCAAGAGTCAAAGCCCGGCGACGGCGCATGTGCAGCTCCTCGACCAGCCACACGGTGATCGCCTCGACCAACGAAACCGACGACGTGATGGCCGCCATGAAGAGTATCGAGAAGAAGACTATCGCGATCCAGTATCCGCCCGGCATCTGTTGGAAAATGTTGGGCAGCGTCATGAAGACGAGTTCCGGCCCCGAGGTGGGATCTATGCCGAAGGTGAATACCGCCGGAAATATCGCCACGCCCGACAGCACGGCGATGCAAACGTCCGAGATGGCGACCGTGCCTGCGATCCGCGTGAGACTTTCGCTCCTCCGCACGTACGACCCGTAGACCGTCATCGCGCCCATGCCGATGCTGAGCGAAAAGAACGCCTGGCCCAACGCCTGGAATACCACCCGCCCGTCGATCTTGGAAAAATCGGGTCGCAGAACGAACGACATACCCTCGCGGAAGCCGTCCAGAAAGATCGAGTTGACGCCCAGTCCGACGAGCATCAGCACCAGCAACGGCATCAGTATCTTGTTGTAGCGTTCGATGCCCTTCTCCACGCCGAACCACACTATCGCCGAGGTCAGGAGCAGGAATACCGACATCCACACGATCGGCCTCCATCCGCTGTCGATGAAGGCGCGCAGACCGCCCGTGATCTGAGCCGCGGACTGTCCGGCGAAGTTGTCGATCACCGAGCGTCCCAGAAAGTTCAACGCCCAGCCCGCAACCACACAGTAGAACGACACGATGACCAGGGCGGTGACCACCCCGAGCGTACCTGTGTATTTCCACGGACGGCCCGGAGCGAATTTTTCCATCGCCCCGTGGAGATTGCGCCGCGCCTGCCGGCCGATCGCGAGTTCGGACAACATGATGGGCACGGCAACGAGGAGACTCATCAGTACGTAGACCAGAATGAAGGCCGCACCGCCGTTCTCGCCCGCCACGTAGGGGAATCGCCAGATGTTACCCAGACCCACGACCGAACCGCCGACCGCGACCGTCGCGCCGAAACGGCTTGTGAAAGATCCTCTGGAGTGCATCATCCGGTGTGTTCTGGTTTTCGGTTTAAGAGGTTGTTTGGAATTTCTGAGACGCAAAGGTACGATTTTCTCGGGATTATTTTTTGCCGGAACCGAACAACTTTGTAATTTTGCGGCAACTGTACATACACTTACCTCATGATTATGAAAAAACTTATTCTCATGGCAGCCGCGGCGACGATGTTCGCTTGTGCGCCGAAAAACACGATCACGGTGGAAAATCCTCTCGACATCGACCGCAGTGCCGAACTCGTCGAGATTCCCGTCGAACAGTTGAGTGCCGTCGCTTTGGCCGAGGGTCAGACTTATGTAGTGAGCGTGCGGGGCAGGGTCGTTCCGTCGCAGGTGACACACGACGGGTTGCTGCTGTTCCAAAGCGGACTCGGAGCGGGCGAAAAGGCGAAGTTCACGGTGAAGGCGGGTGAGCCGCACGAGTTCGAAACCGTGACCGGCGGAGGTTTCGCTCCCGAACGCCAGGACGATTTCATCGCGGCTCCTTATGTGAGGCGCAAACTTTTGCGGAACGACAATTTCATCAATCACGAGATGCTGGACAACGGGCCGCTGCGCACGACCGTCCGTCTGATCTATCCGCCGTTCGAGATCGACGGCAGTCCCGTCGGCGAGCGGCGTACCGTCTCGACAGATGCCGGATCGCAGCTCTCGCGCGTGGTGCATGAGTGGGGCGTGAGCAGACGGATCATCGCCGCGGTGGGATTTCCGCTACGCAACCCGGAGGTCGGGTACCGTTCCGAGGGCAATGTGCTGATGGTCGAGGAGCCCGACACGGAGAAGGCGAGCGGAGTGCTCCTCGGTGCCGTGCTGACACGGACGCCGACGCGTGTGACCACCGACGAGTACGAGGTGGCGTCAGGGGAGAGCGGAGCGGGTGTCCATCGTCATGTTCTGGCGATGGTGCCCTACACGCCCGGCACGCCGCTGACATATTACACCGGTTTCGGTCGGGAGGAACAGGGTGACTGGACGGCGGACTCGTTCGCAGCGTATCTGAACGATTTCTCCGCAGGGCTGAAAACTCCGCTCGTGGTTACCGTCGAATAGCGCGCCGGAGGAGATTCGTTAACATGGGTGTGTTCTCAGTCGGTGGGTATGATTGCTTCGGAGACGAGGCGGGTGGCGTCGTCGAGGATGGAGCGTTCCAGGGAGGCGAGGTAGATCTCGGTTGTGCGTTGGTTGGTGTGGCCCAGACCCTCGGAGATCACCGCCAGAGGCAGGCCCGCGCCTTTGGCGCGCCGAGTGGGATGAGAAACGCTTGTTGATGCGGCAACGCGCGGCGACCTTTTTGAGGCGCTGGTTCTGCAAACGCAGACCGCTCTCGTATTGAAGTGTCAGGTCTTTGTCGGGGTCAGTCAGGATCGGGAAAACGTATTCGCTGCCGACTGTCTGAGGAGCGAACCAGTCGATGATCCTCCGCATCACGGGCAACACGCGCAGCTCGATCCGTTGGCCGGTCTTGTGACGGTGGTAAGAGAT
>QMCE01001988.1_pt1 | contig 11345 bp, 8 predicted proteins | sample 1821851 | NCBI WGS metagenome assembly QMCE01 (sample SAMN09453174, study PRJNA476694) | Termite gut metagenome, whole genome shotgun sequencing project. | isolation source: worker | host: Odontotermes sp. | place: South Africa:Pretoria | collected 2016-01-28
CGGGCGACGACGTCACCGAGGTGCTGATCCCGTACCTGCGCGAGGCTGGTTGCCGCCTCAGCGTCACCCAGATCGAGGGTCTCTACCGCTCGGCCAGCCTGGGCCGTCTGACCTCGCAGGAGTTCTGGGCGCTCTGCGGCGTCATCGGCGACGACCAGGCTTATTGCACCCGGCACCGCCTGACCCCGGGGATGGGGATGCTGCTCGGCGACCTGCGCTTGGCCGAGGTGCCGGTGGCCTGCCTGAGCAACGACGTCGGCGAGTGGTCGCGCGTCCTGCGCCAGCATTTCCGGCTCAACGTCCTGATCGACCCCTGGGTGGTCTCCGGCGACGTCGGCCACCGCAAACCCGACGCCGGCGCCTTCGCCGCCCTGGCCGAGATCACCGGCACCCCCCTGACCCGGATGCTCTTCCTCGACGACCAGATCGACAACGTCACCGCCGCCCGGGCGGCCGGCTTGGACGCCGCCGTCTTCACCGGCGTCGACCAGGCCCGCGAGGTGTTGTACGACCGGGGCCTGCTGACCCGCTGACCCCGGAGAGGGGTGGCGCCTCGACGAGCGCTCCCGTCGGCGGTGGGCGCCAGGTGATTTAGCCGAGACACAACAAACCACCGGATTTATGTCATCGCCAAGAATCCTTTTGTTCGCTGGGTAAGATGCTGGTGTCCACAGCGTAGTGGGCACCCTATGTTCAGGTCCGCCGGTTCGTTGTGACGCACCTCGACGAACCGGCGGATCGGTTCACCGCCACCACTGCGAGCGGCGTCCCAGCACGGAGCCGTCAGCGACCGTGCCACCGCACCACCGGCGCCACCGGGGGCGACTCTCTTCCCAGATAGGGGTGGGACAACCCGCGTTAGCACCACCGGCGCCGCCGGGGGCGACTCCCACCCGATGCCCCCCACCCTCCGGGTGGGCCACCGCGCGGCGACGACCAACTTGACCGGATTCGGGCGAAACCCCCACCCACACCGCACGCCCCACCCCCATCCACACCCACACCTACACCCACACCACACCCCCACCGAGCGACGACTCCAAGCCAGTCCTCTTGATTCTCGGGCCACTGGGTAGACTGATCCCGTGGAAGAACCAGTCGTCGCCGCCACCTGTTACCATATATTTTTTTAGATTATAACACTGTTACTCAAAACTTTCCATCATTCGTTGTGCTACCGAGCGTTGTACGATAGTTTGTACAGTTGGAGACATATTTTTTAATGCGAATAAATTATTGAAACCAACAAAGCCGTATTTCACAGCTAATTTTCCAATTAACTCATCTGCGAAAGAAGATGAAATAACATTTATATTTGAAAAATCCAATATTATTTTTTTCCCTGTTTGATGATAAATATTTATAAGTTCATTTCGTATTTTTTCTCCCGACTTACGTGTTCCGACGCCTGTATTCCTTTCTTGCAGTTTTATTTGAATATTACCTGTTTCATCTTCCATCTCTTCCAATTGAACATTTACATATTCGTATCCGCCTAATGCTTTTGAGATAGATATTTCTTTTTTATAATTCAATTGAAAATCGACAGAACAACCCATCATTCCAATTAATTCTTGAATATTTTTTGATGTCGTTTTAACACTCAGGTTTGTCTGTTTATATGAAGCCCGGTCAGAAATAATATTAAGTATCCCTGTATTTTCCTTGATAATTTGACTCAATCCCCACAATCCATTTCCTTGACCAACCTTTTTGTCGCGAGTAACCCTTTCTTTTACTGCAAGTTTTAAAGCTTCCGCCGGATTTTTAGGTTTATGAATAGAATGTTCAAGACTTTTGAATATCCCCATGCCCGTATCATAAATACAAAAAACAAAATTTCTTCTTCGCTTATGAACTTGCCCCATTACGTAACCATAATTTTTTCCCGAATGCTGGATTACATTATCCAATACTTCGTTTATTGCCCATGCAAATCCGTCTAATACACCTTTTTCACATACAATAACTTGTGATAATTCTTGAACAAAAGAATTAACCAAAATATAGGCATCTTCAATACTGTCAAATCTCCAAATTTTATTTAAACAATCTTTTTGTGCTAATAATTTATTTTCGATTACGCGCAAAGGTTGTTCAATAGCAACATCTTTAAGATATTGATTTGTATTCATAAATCTAATATCAAAAACATGATTCATTTTTAAGTATTCTATTATGCCTGCGATCGGAACACAGGTATTCGGAAAAGCTTTTTTAGTGTCTGAAAACTCAATAACAATTTCTTTGTCTCCATTCTTTATATGTTCATTCAATTGTTCTATAAAACAATTTATTACTTTCGGATTATCCAAATCTGAAGTAAAACTTATTTTTGTCTCCATTTCATTTTATTAATTATCTCCTGTTTTCATAATATATAACTAATCCAACTCAAACCGTCTGCTTCCCCTCTTCATATTCTCCCAAAATCTGCAAATCGCGCGTAAGCGGTTTAATCGCATCAAGAGCTTGATTATAGCGCAAATAGTCGTTAAACTTGAGATTTACATAAAACTGGTATTCCCACTCGTGTCCGATAATCGGAAGCGACTGTATTTTTGTAAGGTTCAGCTTATAGTAAGAAAGGATGGATAATACTTGAGCAAGGCTGCCTTCTTCGTGCGGAAGAGTAAATACGAGAGATGATTTATTAAGTTTTTTATTTTTGTTCAAATCTTCTGCTATCCAAGGGTCTGCAATGATTAAAAAACGGGTAAAATTCTTCTTGTTGGTCTCTATTCCCTTTTCCAAGATATTTAACCCGTAAATTTGGGCGGCCAGTTCGCTGCAAATTGCCGCCCGCCCTTGAATTTTCTCTTCGCCCACACGCTTGGCGCTTGATGCCGTATCATCGCTTTCAATCGCTTTGATATGCTTGTGCCGTTCAAGGAAATCGTGGCATTGCATCAAGGCAATCGGATGAGAGTATACCTCTTTTATATCTGAAATTTCCTGTCCGGGTGACGCGACAATACTATGTTTGATACGTAGCTTGTGTTCTCCAATAATTCTCAGTCCGCTCTCTTTTAGCAGATTATGATTGGGCAACAAGCTCCCTGCAATCGTGTTCTCAATAGCTAATACTCCAATAATGGAATTATCTTTTCGTATGGTAGCAAATAAATCTTTGAATGTCTCGCACGGTACAATTTCTATCTCCTCGCTATTGAAATACTCCCGCGCTGCAATGTCGTGGAAAGAACCGGCTATACCTTGAATGGCTACTTTTTTCATCTTTTCCTTTAATTTATTAAAACAAAAAAGTCCTGCAATTTTTGCAGGACTCCTATATTCTACTTGAATTATTTTTCTACTTCACTTCAAACATCAAAATCCTGCTCTTACCGGCTAAAGTAAAAGTAAAAATAAAAATATGTAAACCAAGATTGTCTCATCTTTTCTACTATCTTTTTGATTTTGATGGTGCAAATGTAGTGATAAATTTGAATTGTGCAAAAAAAACATGAAAATATTACGTGCTTATCACAATATTATTCCTGGCAGGAGTAGAAAATATGATTGCACGTTACGCCAAAAATATTTAATATGTAAAGTTTTAGTAGCCAATCCATATAGACCGGATATTTTCAGATGAACCGGGAAACAAATGATGAATTTCCCTGCTTTTATTATGTCTAATAACCTTAACTAAACGGTATCCATAAATACCTCTATATTATTTTGCTTTTTAAAATTAAAACATTTAACTTAGGCAAATAATTTTTTTTTTGCCATGAAAACCCAACCAACCATGATTAGCATATTGCTTTTCCCATTTTCCATTCTTTACAGAGTAGTGGTTGTTGTGCGTAATTGGTTATTTAATATTGGCATTTTATCCTCCCGGCAATTTGATGTACCTCTCATTAGTGTAGGAAATATAACCGTGGGCGGAACCGGGAAAACACCTTTTACAGAATATCTTATTCTCCATTTACAGTCAAAATACAAAGTCGGTGTTTTGAGCCGCGGATACAAACGGAAAAGCCGCGGATATGTCTTAGCTTCCAAAAATCCTTCTCCATTGGAAATCGGAGACGAACCGTGTCAAATGAAAAACAAGTTTCCAAAAGTTGTTGTAGCTGTAGATAAAAATCGGAAAAGAGGAATACTCAATATGATGAAGGAAAAAGAGACCAAACCGGATGTGATTATCTTGGACGATGCTTTTCAGTATCGCTACGTGGAGCCGGACGTTTCGATTCTTTTGATAGATTATAATCGTCCCGTTATGGAAGATCGTCTTTTGCCGTTGGGACAACTGAGGGAACCGGTAAAAGCAAAAAACAGGGCAAATGTTGTAATTGTAACCAAATGTCCACAAGACATTAATCCAATGGATATGCGGATTATGACCAAGGCATTAAACCTGTATCCCTACCAAACCCTCTATTTTACAACGCTTGCTTATGGAGATCCGGTTCCGGTTTTTCCGCAAAAGACAAAACAAAAAACGAATTTTTTAAGTAAAAATGCGATACTTGCATTGAGTGGGATTGCCTCTCCTGCTCCATTCGAAGAGTATTTGCAGCAACAACAGGCAGCTGAAGTAGTTTCACTTCGCTTTTCCGACCATCACCATTTTTCGCAGAAAGATTTGGTCAAGATAAAGAAAAAATTTGATGAGATTGCGGGTTCCGATAAAATAATCGTTACAACCGAAAAAGATGCTGTGCGTCTTCGCGTCCATCCCGGTTTCCCTAAATCGTTAAAAAACAAAATCTATTATATTCCTCTTACCATTCGCTTTTTGCAGGAACAGGAAAAATCGTTTAACAAACAAATTTATGACTATGTGGGAAGACGTAAGCAAGGCTCACGCTTATTTTGAAAATAAACTCTCTGTTCGTCCTGAAATTGCCATTATACTTGGTACTGGCTTGGGAAATCTGGCACAGGAAATCAGTATAACCGAAGAGTTTGCCTATTCTGCAATACCAGGATTTAAGGCAAGTACGGTTGAGGGGCATTCGGGCAAGTTGCTGTTTGGCTCCTTAGCAGGGGTTCCGGTTATGGCAATGAAAGGCAGGTTTCACTATTATGAAGGCTACACCATGCGTGAGGTTACGCTGCCTGTCCGCTTAATGAAGCTGCTCGGCGTGAAAACCCTGATTGTTTCCAATGCGGCAGGCGGACTGAATCCGGATTTTATACCGGGCGATATTATGCTGATTACCGACCACATCAACCTTTTTCCCGAAAATCCGCTGAGAGGGAAAAATGACGACCGCTTCGGTACGCGCTTTCCCGATATGAGTAATGCTTATGACAAGGAGCTAATCCGGAAAGCCGGAAACATTGCTGCAGAACATCATATTCCCATACGGAAAGGAGTCTATGTAGGAACGCAAGGACCGGCTTACGAAACGTTGGCAGAATACCGTTTTTTCCGGATTATCGGCGGCGATACGGTTGGAATGTCTACCGTACCGGAAGTGATTGTGGCTAATCATGCGGGCATTGCCTGTTTGGGCATTTCAGTAGTCGGCAATGTAGGTTTGGATGCTAATTTGAGTGCTGTTACCCACGAGGAAGTACAGGAAAACACCAGAGTAGCACAAGAGAAGTTGACGGTGCTTGTGAGAGAAATAGTAAAGAGTTTATAGTGGAATTACAATTTTTTGTTTGATTTTTCGTTTAAAATATTGGATTAAAAAACGATGTCATTTAGTGTTATGTCAACAATAGAATGTGGTATATATCAAAGATATAAATGCAAAGAATATAATGGTATGACGTAAATTTAGAGATGTTGCACACAATGTCTCTACGGAGCGTTATTGCATTTTTTACTAAACGATATTGATCAAAGAAAGAGAATTTTATCAACAACAACAACCGATACATGCGATCTATCAAATTCATATTTCCTATAATTTTACTTGTGCTGTCATCTTCCTGTTCTGTGAACCGGCAAATAAAAAAGGCGGATAAAAAGTATGAGATTGGAGAGTATTACAGAGCATCCAACATCTATAGGAGCGTATATCCTCGTATAAAAGCAACCAAAGGGGACCGGCAGAAAAAGGCATACGTTGCGTTTAAAATGGGAGAGAGCTACCTTTTAATCAACGAAAATGAAAGGGCAGAAAGAGCTTTTGCCAATGCTGTCCGTTACCAGTATAAAGACAGTGTTTTATACCTTCTCTATGCCGATGTTTTACGTAAAAATCAGAAAGCGAAAGCTGCGGTCGAAAATTACAATATTTATCTTCAGGCACATCCGGACGATTTACGCGCCGTAAACGGGAGAAATTCAGCGTTGGATGTGCAGGAATGGCTGAAAAGTGCCACCCGCTACAAAGTGGAAAAAGTAACCTCGCTCTCTTCGAAAAGGGCGGAGAGAAGTCCGGCTCATCCCGGCGGCGATCCGGATATAGTCTATTTTGGTTCCTCGCGCGAAAATAAAGAGACGGGAGTAAAAAACAGCAACATTTCAGGTATAAGAAACAGTGATATTTTTATTGCCCGGAGAAACTCGCTGGGACAATGGGATAATTTAGAACCGGTTGAGGGAGAGATAAATACTATGGATGATGAGGGCACTCCAAGTTTTAGTGCAGACGGTAAAATCATGTTCTTCACACGCGCCAGGTTTATGAAAGGCGAAAGTTTGGGAGCTGAAATATATTCATCTGTCCGTTCAGGCGGAAAATGGGGCAAGGCGGAAAAAATCGAATTGTCTAAGGATAGTACAATTACCTTTGCCCATCCGGCACTTTCTCCGGACGGAAAATACCTTTATTTCGTATCCGACCTTCCGGGTGGTTACGGAGGCAAAGATATATGGCGCAGCGAGAAGACAGGAAATTCATACGGTACTCCCGTCAATTTAGGCCCAACCATCAATACGTCCGGAAATGAAATGTATCCTTATATGCGTTCCGATTCTATTTTGTTCTTTTCGTCAAACGGGCATCCCGGTTTTGGCGGATTAGATATTTTCAGGGGAAAAGAGAAGGAAGACGGCTCATGGGAAGTGCATAATATGATGCATCCCGTTAATTCTGTTATGGATGATTTCGGTATTACTTTTGAGCAGGGAAAAGAACGCGGATTGTTTTCATCCAACCGGGGCGAAAGGAAAGGATACGACAAAATATGGAAGTTTGAATTGCCGGAGATGGAGTTTGTGATAGAGGGAAAAGTTGTTTCTATGGACGGTGAGCCGTTGGCGGATGCAATTGTCCGCATTGTGGGTACAGACGGAACCAATGTTAAGATACAAACCAAGAAAGACGGTACGTTTAAGTTTCCGTTAAAAAAAGAGGTGGATTATGTTCTTTTAGGCAATAGCCGCGGCTTTTTGAATCAAAAGAATGGAGTTTCTACCGTAGGGCTGGAAGATACGAAAACGTTTCCGGTTTCATTCAATTTGGCATCTATCAGCAAGCCGGTCGGACTTGACAACATATTTTTTGAATTCGGGAAAGCAACCTTAACTCCCGAATCTTCTACGGCATTGAAAAAACTGATAGCTCTACTGAACGACAATCCGAATATCACGATTGAAATCGGAGCGCATACCGATAGAGTGGGTTCGGCGGAAGGCAATTTACAGCTTTCGGGGCGGCGTGCCGAGTCGGTAGTAGAGTATTTGATTAAAGGCGGGATTGATGCCGACCGGCTTACCGCCAAAGGCTACGGAAAAAGCCAGCCGGTGATTGTAGACAAAAATTTGGCGCAAAAACACAGTTTCTTGAAAGAGGAAGATGTGTTGGATGAAGAATTTATCAGTAAATTACCCGACAAGCAGCAACAAGAGATTACCGACGAAATTAACCGGCGGACAGAGTTCCGGGTGTTAAAAACCACGTATAAAATGTATTAGTCGCTTAAAGGAGGAATGTTGTAAAGTAAAAACTTCAATGTGTTCAAAGAATGAAGTTTGAGGAAAATTATTTCGCCAACTTTTATTACCTTTGCAACCAAATAAAATATTTTGTATGAAAATTAAAAACTTATTATTTATAGCGCTTTTTTTTCCGGTAGCTTTTTTTTCGTGTCAAAAAGACGATGATGATAAAAACAAGGTTAAAGTCATTAAAGATGATCCGCGTATCCGTTCAATGTACATAAATAAGTTGTCCGCAACCTTTGTGATAAACGATGTTGAAGGGTTGATTTTCAATTATGACTCTCTTGCTTACCAGACAGACATAAGTTCTCTGTCTCCTACATTTACCGGATTTGGCGGTACGCTCTCCTTTCAATACAAGTACGGAAAAAATGGAGAATGGAAAAAATATGCCGATAATATTTACAATCCAATATATTTGAATTTTGATTCTGTTGCCGGGGCAAAAAAAATACCGGTTTTTTTCAAATCTACAGCTATTGACTCATCCTATACAAAAGAATATGAAGTCGATATTCGCGTTCATAACTACGATGTTGATGCTTTTGAGTGGGGAAAAGAGAAAGTAGGAACGTTGCCCGTACAGGGGACGGTTGTTTCTCAAAAGGCCGTTTTTTATAATCAAAAATATTATTTTTTCTATCGAAATGATTTGGGTGACAGCTTTGTGATATCTTCAACAGATGGGGAAACTTGGAAAGAATCTGCCAAAATCAGTATTGACGGCTTGAAATGGGAAACATTAACCACGCTGTACCAGCCGCAAAAATTGGTGGTGCAGGCAGGAAGCGGACTTTATACTTGTGATTTATCTGAAAATCCTGCTGTTTTCACCTCGTTTACCGAATTGCCGGAAAACATCGTTTTGAAAGCCCCTCTTTTTACATTAGGAAACAATTTTTGGATTATCGGTAAGCTGGCAGATTCAACTTTCCTTTACTCGCTTGCCAATGGAAGTTTATTGTGGCAACAGGGTATGGAACTACCGGGAAGAGTGCCTGCTGAGAAAATTACTACCTTCGTTTCACCGTCAGGAAGCACTATGCTCGGATATATTTTCGGCGGGGAAAGTATTACCGGAAATGGTACGGTTTGGGGGATAGATGTAAATGGAAACATTATGGAATTATCTCAAGATCAATCAGTTTTTCCTCATCTAACTTATCCGATGCCGGTTTTCTTCGAAAATAAATTGAGTATCGTAGGTGGAATAACCGATGGTAATTATACCAGCCGGTTTTATACCTCGTCCAACTCCGGATCCAACTGGTCGGGTGACGAGCACAAAACGTTACCGGATAAAATCGGTGCGATAGCTAACGGCTTCATAACTCAATATGACCGGAATAAGGTAATCCTTATCGGTGGCGAGACGAAAAACGGATTTTCGCCAAACGTATGGAAAGGCACCCTCAAGCGCGAAATATTGGACGGTATAATCAGCGGAAAATGAGAAAAATAATCGGTATCGGAGAAACTGTTTTTGATATTATTTTCAAAAACGACCAGCCCATTAATGCTAAACCGGGCGGATCTATCTACAACGCATTAATCTCGTTAGGGCGACTGAAGCAACCGGCAGTTTTTATCAGTGAAATCGGGGAAGACCGTGTAGGAGATACAGTTAAGCATTTTTTGGAAGAAAACGAAGTTTCATCTCAATATCTTTGCACGTTTGACCAGGGAAAAACACCGTTAGCATTGGCTTTCTTAGACGATCAACAGAAGGCGGATTACCTTTTTTACCAGGAATATCCTAATAAGCGGTTAGATTATACCATGCCCGAAATCAATGAAAACGACATTGTATTAATCGGTTCATTTTTCGCGCTGAATCCGGTCTTACGTGATAATCTGACGGAAATCCTGCAATTTGCACAAATCCGGAAAGCGATTATTTACTATGATGTAAATTTCCGGAAGGCACATATTCACGAAGTACGCCACCTGATGCCTGTCTTGCTGGAAAACTTTGAATTTGCCGATATTGTCAAAGGTTCGGATGAGGATTTTCTGAATCTCTACAACGAACAAGATGCTTGTCTGACTTACCGCGAACATGTCCAATTTTACAGTAAAAATTTCATTTATACGCAAGGAGAAAAAGGAGCAATTGTTTTTAGTAAAAATTTCCAAAAAAGTTATCCGGCCAATCCAATTGTACCGGTCAGCACTGTAGGCGCGGGCGACAGTTTTAATGCCGGAATTATATATGGGTTAATCAAGTATCAAGTAATGCTCGACGATCTCAAAAACGGAATTCCCGAAGAAAAATGGGATAAAATTGTACAATGTGCTGTTGATTTTTCTGCGTTTGTTTGTGGGACGTATGATAATTATATTTCTACTGAATTTGCAATGGACTATGTTCTGAGGTAAAATAATCTCAGTACACTTTTTATAACACGGCCTGCTGTTTTTATTTTTTTAAATACATTTTAATTTTGATACGAATACTTAAAATAAACCAGGGGAACCGCATCAAAATTATTTTCAAAAAACATCTTTTTGATTATTAATAAATGCACCTCCGTGTTCAAGCCTACGATCTGCGCGCTGACCTCCTTTGCGCGTATCCCAAGCTCGTTGAGCCGCAATAGTATCGAATGCTCCATAGGCTCGTCGAAGTGGATGTCGAAGTCCAGGTTTGCCGCCAGGCCGCCCACGACGTTCGCGACGGAGTCCATCTGCCGCCCGAGGAAGCTTTGGCTGTTGGCGGCGCTCCGCTGCGCCCCGATGCGCGAAAGGTATTCGTCGAAGGAAAGGTCCAGCACGCGCATGAGCGCGTCCAGCCGCTCGCAATTCGCCATCTCCGGCGGACGCTTGACAGCCCCCTTCAGGCTGTATTCGTCCAGCGCCGCAAGCAGCACCTCCGCCGTCTCCATCTCGCCGTACCAGCAATGCCGCATGTACGCGCAGCCGTCGCAAACGCCTCCGACGCACCGCGCGACGATTTCGTCCACCTCCAGCCGCTCGGGGCGGACAGCGCCGGAAGCGGGGAAGAGCTTGGCCATATCGTGGAATACCTCGGCTATGCCCGATAGGCGCGTTTCGATATGCGCGCGAATGCGCTTTAGCGCCGAGCGCTCTCGAAATTCACGGCGGCGGCGGGCGTCCAGCATCCGTCCGACGGGCGCGATAAGCTTGCCCGGCAAGACGAGGAACAGCGCCGCGCCCATAAGCGCGTCCCGCATGGGCAGCGCGCTCGAAGCCGTGTAAAAGACGACGATCGCCTCCGCGAGCACGAAGCCGAGCGCGACGCCCAGGCGCGTCAGCCGACGAAGCGCGCCGGCGGCGAGTCCGCACGCCGCCAAAGCGCCCACAAAGGCGAGCTGCGCCCCGCCCGCCGCGAGCGTAAGGCCCATCGACACCGCCGCCGCCGTCCCGGAAGCCGCGCCGCCGAAAAAGCCGGCCAAAAGCGTCATGGCCACCGCGACAATGCTCGCGAGCGAGAAGTCGTAGACCGTCATATTCGAAAGGCCCA
>QMCE01001989.1_pt1 | contig 11343 bp, 10 predicted proteins | sample 1821851 | NCBI WGS metagenome assembly QMCE01 (sample SAMN09453174, study PRJNA476694) | Termite gut metagenome, whole genome shotgun sequencing project. | isolation source: worker | host: Odontotermes sp. | place: South Africa:Pretoria | collected 2016-01-28
CCCCGGCGGGGGCGACGAACGTGAATCCGTGCTCGCGCGCGAAGTCCCTCGCCGCCGGCGTGACGATGTCGCCCCGGCCCGCCACGAGGACGCGGTCTCCGTCCTCCGCGAACCGACGGCGGAGGACGGCTTCGGAAATCACCATGCGTCGTCCTTTCGCGGCCGGCTACGCGTCGGCGTCGCGCGGCGCTTTCCCGGCGGGGAGTATCGCCTCCACCTCGCTGTGCGGGCGGGGAATCACGTGGACGGAGACAAGCTCGCCGATTTTCCCGGCGGCCGCCGCGCCCGCGTCCGTCGCGGCCTTGACCGCGCCCACGTCCCCGCGCACCATGACGGTCACGAGGCCGCCCCCGACGTGTTCCTTGCCGATCAGCGTCACGTTGGCCGCCTTCACCATCGCGTCGGCGGCTTCGATGGAGCCGACCAGCCCTTTTGTCTCAATCATTCCCAGCGCCTGCAGTGTCGCCATGTTCATCGTCCTCCAAAAAAACGGATCCTGTCCCGCACACATCCCCGTCGGGGGATTTCACAAAAACGTCTGTTCACGCCCCCGCCGCGAGGCGCCGCACAACCTCCGCCACAATGCTCTCGATTTCCCCCGCGGGCATGCCCGCCGGAAGCGCCCGCCCGACGGCGGCGCCCGTCCCTCCGCGCAGCGCCTCCACCTCCCGCACGCCCCACGCCAGGCGGCGCAGGTTGAGGAGGTTCATGGGCGTGACGTTGTCCGAGGTCGCCGTGTTCCCGGCGGCGCCGCAGCCGAGGGTGAACGCGGGCGGCAGGTTCGTCGTCGCCCCGACGCCGCCGAGGGCGGCGGGCGTGTTCACGAGGAGCCGCATGACAGGTTTCTTCAGGGCGAACTCGCGGATGACCTCGCGGTTCTCCGAGTGGATGGTCATGGTGTGGCCGGTCCCCTCGTTCTCCAGAATTTCCACGCAGCGGCCGCACGCCGCCTTCCAGTCCGGCTCCACGTAGAAGCCCAGGACGGGGCAGAGCTTTTCCCGGGAATACGGGTTGCCGTGCCCGACCGAGGTCTGCTCCGACACCAGCACGCGGGTTCCGGCGGGAACGCGGAGGCCGACCATGCCGGCGATGCGCTCCGCGGAGCGCCCGACAATGGCGGGGTTCATGCTCCCGTTGGCGCGGAGAAGGATGCCCGCGATTTTTTCCGACTGCTCCGCGTCGAGGAACAGGCACCCCGCCCGCTTTGCCGCGTCCATGACTTTGTCCCGGATGCACGCCTCCGTCACGATGGACTGCTCCGAGGCGCAGATGGTGCCGTTGTCGAAGGTCTTGCTGTCGACAATCCGCTTCACGGCCGCGTCGATGTCGGCGCTCCGCTCGATGAAGGCGGGGCCGTTCCCCGCGCCCACGCCGATGGCGGGGGTGCCGGAGCTGTAGGCGGCCTTGACCATGGCCGGGCCGCCGGTGGCGAGGATGAGCCCCGTGTCGGGGTGGCGCATGAGCGCGTTCGTCGCCTCGATTGTCGGGATGCCGACGGCCTGCACCGCGTCCGCGGGCGCGCCCGCCGACTGCAGCGCGCGGCGGATGACGGCCACCGTTTCCAGAATGCATTTTTTCGCGCCCGGGTGCGGGCTGAAGACGACGGCGTTCCCCGCCTTCAGGGAAATGAGCGCCTTGTAGATGACGGTGGACGTCGGGTTTGTCGAGGGGATGAGCGCCGCGACAACGCCCACCGGAACGGCGACCTCCGTAATCCGCCGCTCCGCGTCCTCGCGCACGATGCCGACGGTGCGCAGCCCCCGGATGGAGTCGAGAACGCCCCGGCTGGCCAGGATGTTCTTCAGCGCCTTGTCCGCCGGCACGCCGAACCCGGTCTCCTCCGCCGCCATCGCGCCCAGCCGCTCCGCCTCCTGTTCGCACGCCGCCCCCGCCGCTTCGACGAGGGCGTCCACGCGCTCCTGTCCGTACCCGGCCAGAACCGCCTGCGCCTGTTTGGCGGCTTTCAGCAAATTGCGCACTTCCTGCACGGACGCCAGATCCCTGTCAAGTTCCACGGTGTTCCTCCCGCTTCGCGTGAACGCGCTCAAAAAGGGTTTTCCGCCACGCCGCACACCGCCTCCGCGAACGCGGCGCACGCGGCAAGGCAGGCGGACTGGCTTCCGGCGAGGAGCCCGCCGGCGAAATTCGTTTCCGTCGGCGGCCCGTACAACGTCGCCAGACGCACGTCCGCCGCCTTCAGCGCGGCGTCCAGCCCGAACACCGCCTCCACGGGAGGCGCGACAAGGTACGCCAGAGGCTCCCCCGCGGCGACGCCGGCGATGCCGGAAAGATACGTTCCCGTGCGCGAGACGCAGTGGGCGAAGTAGACGACGCTCCCCTCGTCGTCCGCGCGGCGGAAGTGCGCGCCGTGCCGCGCGAAGTCCGCCGCCGCCGCCAGCCCGCTCGCCACGTCCTCCGGCCCCGGGCCGGCGAGGATGCCGATGAACTCCCCGGCCAGCCTCGTCGACGCGTTGCCGGAACCGGCGTAGAGCGACTTCGCGTACACGACGGAAACGTTCGCCCTCTTCGTCGCCTCGTCGAGCGCGACGGAGGAAACGTCGTCGCAGTCCGCGCTGAACAGCCCGAGGCTCGCGCCCCCGCCCGCGTCCTCCGGCACGCCCAGGCTCCGCAGGAGCGCCGGGTCGGCGCGCGGGATCAGTTTGGCGCAGAGGACGGTGACGGCCACGGGATCGTGCAGCATGCGGTACGGCTCCTCGAACGTTACAGCTTCAGGTCGACGCCGCTCTTCCCGGAGTCGAGCATGCGCTTCAACACGTCCGCGACGTACGCTCCCGCCTCGACCGCCGGAATGCCGCCGGCGTGGATGTTGGAGACGACGGTGCGGCGCGACTCCGGCATGCCTTCCTCCGGCCTGTAGCAGAGGTAGGCGCTCATGCTTTCCGCGCAGCCGAGGCCGGGGCGCTCGCCCACGAGGAGGCAGACCGCCTCCGCGTCCAGCGCGGGGCCGACGGCGTCCATGGAGGGAACGCGGCAGAATTGCACGAAAAACGGCGTGCCTGTTTTGATCCCGTGCCGGTCGAGCGCGTCCGCGAGGGCGGCCAGAAAATTCTCCGCGTTGGCGTTCACCGCCCCGGAGCTGAGGCCGTCGCCGACGTAGACCTGCACGCGGGGGGACGGAATGCAGCGCTTTTTCAGTTCGGCCAGCGTCTCCGGCGCGAAACGCCGCCCCAGATCCGGGCGTTTCAGGTGTTCGTTCCGGTCGGCGCACAGGGTCCGGACGCTGAACAGGCCGAGGCGCTCCAGCATCGCCGCGTCGACGTCCGCCATGACGGAGTCGCGCGCGAGCGCGTGGTCGGCAAGGAGCAGCAGCAGGCCGCGCGTTTTGCGGCGGCTGCCGGCGCGCCCCGCGCCGATGCGCGCCGGCGTCGCGCGGCGCAGCCGGACGAGGGCGTCCCGGTCGCGCGGGCTGTCCACAAGGATTTCCGCCCGCGCCGCCGGCGACGCGATGTCGAGCGGGGCGGGCGCCTCGCCGCCGGCGTCCGGAGACGCGGCGCCCAGCCTCTCCGCCAGAACCCGCCGCACCACCGCCTCTATGCGCTTCGCGTCGTACATGTCTAGTGCTCCATAAAGCCTAATTTTACGAATGCTTTTCCACTCTCTGCGCGTTATGCTTCGTTGAGCTTTCTCGCCAATGGACTCGCATTGCCTTCGAAAGCTCGCCTCGCCTAACGCGCAGAGAGTGAAAAATCATCCGCAAAATTAGGCTTTATGGAGCACTAATTCCCCCCGCCAAGGAATACCGTGGGGTCGCCCGCCAGTTCCGTCAGCTTCCCGTCCCGCATCAGCCCCATTTTTTCCAGCCACCGCTCGAATTCCGGAAGGGGCCGGAGCCCCAGCGTCTCCCGGACGGCGGCCGCGTCCTGGTAGCAGTTCGTCTGGTAGTTCAGCATGACGTCGTCGCCTCCGGGGACGCCGATGAAGTAATTGCACCCGGCGGCGGCGAGGAGGAGGGACAGGTTTTCGAGATCGTTCTGATCCGCCGCCATGTGGTTCGTGTAGCAGCAGTCGCAGCCCATGGGGACGCCGGAGAGCTTCCCCATGAAATGATCCTCCAGCCCCGCCCGGATCATCTGCCGCCCGTCGTACAGGTATTCGGGGCCGATGAAGCCGACGACCGTGTTCACCATGAACGGAGAGAACTTCCGCGCGAAACCGTGGCAGCGCGCCTCCATCGTCACCTGATCCGCGCCGTGGTGCGCCTCGGAAGAGAGTTCCGAGCCCTGTCCCGTCTCGAAATAGAACACGTTCGGCCCCCGTGCCGTTCCCTTCTCCCGCATCAGCTGCTCCGCCTCCGCCACCGTTTCCGCGCTGAAGCCGAACGCCCGGTTGCCCTTTTCGGATCCGGCGATGCTCTGGAAGATCATGTCGCTGGGCGCGCCCTTCCGCACGGCGTCCATCTGGGTCGTGATGTGCGCCAGCACGCAGCACTGGGTGGGGATGCCGTAGCGCTCCTTCACCTCGCGGAAGCGTTCCAGCACCGCCGCGGCGGAGGCGGCGGAGTCGTTCACCGGGTTCAGCCCGATGAGCGCGTCGCCGGCGCCGTAGCTCAGCCCCTCCAGAAGGGACGCCGTGATCCCCTCCAGGCTGTCGGTCGGGTGGTTCGGCTGCAGGCGCGAGGCGAGCGTGCCCCTTTGGCCGATGGTCGTGTTGCACGTCGCCGTCACCTCGATCCGCCGGGCGGCATGGACCAGATCCAGGTTGGACATGAGCTTCGCGACGGCGGCGACGGCCTCGCCCGTCAGGCTCCGCCCCGCGGCGGCGATGCGCGCGCCGTCCGCGTCGCCGGAAAGGATCCATTCGCGCAGCTCGGCAATGCTCCAGTTGGCGATGCGGCGGTGGCCCTCTTCATCGATGCCGTCCTGAATGATGCGCGTGACCTCGTCCTCCTCGTAGGGAACGACGGGGTTGTTGCGGAGGTCGGAGACGAGCAGGCTGGCCAGCACCTCCTTCGCCGCCGCGCGCTCCAGGCCGCTCCCCGCCGCCACGCCCGCCAGGGTGTCGCCCGACTTTTCCTCGCCCGCCTTCGCCAGGACTTCCCGGACGCTCCCGAACGCGAACGTTTTCCCGGCAAGAATCGTTTTCAGACGCACAGCCCCTCCTCCGCGAACCTATCCGAACACCAGCGTCCTGATCACCGCCGGAACGGCGACGCCGCCCATGACGGGATTCCCGAGATCGAGGTAATCCCCGTCCGCGAGCGTCAGCCCGTCGACGCAGACAACCGGTCTCCGCCCGTTCAAAACCCGTTCCAGACACAGCGCCAGCGCTTTCCCGACATCCTTCTCGACCGCGACAAACAGCGCGCCGCCCCCCGGCCGCGCCCTGTCGAACGCTTCCGCGATCGCGCGCGCCGCCGCCTTCAGTTCTCCGTAGCCGGGGTTGTGCCGTCCCCTGAGCCACAGCACGGTTCCGCCGCCGCTTTCCGTCCGGAGGAGCCTGTCGCGCAGCGCTTCGCCGTCCCCGCGGTACAGCGCCTCCTCGGCTTCCGGGCGAAGCGTCACGGCGCACAATCCTTTGCCCGGCAGCACGCCCTCCGCAAAGCCGATGGTGCTGCCGCTGACGGTGACGGCGCAGCTTCCCGCCCCGATCACCGTGGCGCGGATGGTCTCCCCCGGCGTGAGCAGCCGCCCCGCCGCGGGCAGCCGCCCCGCGGCGACGGCCTTCCCCAGCATCACCCCGATGTCGCCGTAGGCGAAGTCGTCCCTTCCCGCGTCGTAGACGCAGTCCGCCACCCCGCCGGAAAAGGCGATCGCGTCCAGCCGCGCCGGGGGAGACAGGCGGGAAGACCCCGGCGTCTCCAGCCTCTCCAGAAGCGCGGTGCGCGGAGCCAGCCCCAGCGCCTGCTCCAGCAGCCGGTTCATCGCCGCCGCGACGGCGCGGAGTTCCCCCGCGCCGGCGGCTCCCCCGGCCCGCAGCCCGACGCCGACGGACTCCGCCACCAGGGCGGCGGCCGGGCTGACATGCTCCACGCGTCCGTTCCGCCCGAAGCGCACCAGCCGCCCGCCGATGTCATAGCACCCCGTCGCGACCGCCTCGCCGGAGGCGAATACGGCGATGTTCGTCGTGCCGCCGCCGATGTCCAGGTTGGCGACGACGTTTCCCTCCCGCCGGGAAAGTCCGGCCGCGCCCGACCCTTTCCCCGCGATGACGCCTTCCATGTCCGGCCCGGCGGCGGCGACGACGAAATCCCCCGCGAGGGCGCCGGCCATTTCGAGAACGGCGCGCGCGTTTTCCTTCCGCGCGGCTTCCCCCGTCACGATGGCGGCGCCCGTGTCGACGTCTTCGCGGGTGAACCCGCCCAGCCGGAACTCTTCCGCCACGAGACGCCGCAGCGCGCCGCCGTCCAGCCTGTTTTCCGCCAGGAGCGGCGTCCAGCGCACGCGCCCCCGGTACAGCGTCTCCTTGCGGACAATTTCCACCTTCGGCGCGGAAAACGCCGGCGCGCTGTTCGCCAGCGTCAGGCGGCTGAAAACCACCTGGGTCGTTGTCGTGCCGATATCGATGCCGACGCTCAGGAGACTGGTTTTCATTGCCCGGAAGCGCTCCATGCGGAGAAACAAAAAAAGCCGCGACCCCGCCCATGGCGGAGTTGCGGCCCCAGTGCCGGAGAGACGCCCTGTTGCGTCCCGTGGTATCGAATTTTCAAAGCGGATCGTTGGCGGAATCGAAAAGCGCTCTGCTGCCGTTTTTCAAAGCGGATCGTTGGCGAAATCGAAAAGCGCCCTGCTGCCGTTCGCCCCTGTTTCCATGCGCAGTTTGCCGCCCGCCTTGGCGACGAGGGCGCGCACGATGTTCATGCCCAGCCCGTCCCCCCATTCCGCGCGGCGGGATGCGCCGGCGCCGTCGTCGGAAACCGCGATGGCGGAGTAGCTGTTGCCGGGCATGAGCGTCACGACGATGGTGCCGGCGCGCCCGTCCGGAAACGCGTGTTTCAGCGCGTTGGCGATCAGCTCGTTCACCGCCATCGCGACGGAGACGGCGTTCTCCCCGTCCACCGCCACGTCGTCGCCTTCCAGCCTGATGGCCGTCCCGTCCTGAACGCACGCACCCAAAGTATAGCACAGTTTTTGCAGAATAGAACGGAGAAAAATTTTTTTCTTGACTTCCTTCGCCGCAACTTCTTCCATCGCAAGGACATCATGGATGGACGCAATGCCGAGAATTTTGTCGACCGTGTCCCGGAGCGCCGCCCGCACCTCGGGGTTGGCGCTGCCCCGCGCCTGCAGCCCCAGCATGCTGGCGACAAGCTGGAGGTTGTTCTTGACGCGGTGGTGGATTTCCCTGACCGCCATTCCCCCGCCGTCCCCGGCGCCGCCGGGCGCGTCTTCCCGCCGCCCCGCGCGATCGGCAAGCTGCCGGTAGCGCTTTTCCCGGCCGGCGCTGTCGCTGATGTCGCGCTCCCGGATGAGCACGCCGATGACCCCGGCTTCCCCCCGCAGCGGCAGCGCCGCCTGCAGGACGGTTCTGTTCTCCTGCGTCACGGCGAAAATGTCCCGGACGGCAATGCCCGCGCGGAACGCCCGGAACACCGCCGGCTCCTTCTCCGGCATGACGAGCTCCCCCGCCACCGCGCGCCTGTACGCCGACAGCGGCTCCGCGGGATGCGCCTCCGCGACAACCACCCCGGCGCGCCCGTCCCGGAGAAGGCAGTCGATGAACACGTCCGCGCTGTCCAGATCCGAAATATGCCCGATCATTTCCGACGCGCGCGCGAGGCGGTCGACATCGCCCTCCGGCAGATCCGTGTGTTCGCGGCAAAGCCGGCGCAGCAGGGACGCGCCTTCCCCCGTCATGCCCCGAACTCCGCGGCAATGTCCCGCGCGGCCCGGCGCAGGCTCGTCCTCCCCCGCTCCGCCCTCGCCTTGACGCGCCGGAACGCGGCGCTTTCGCACAGCCCCGCCTTTTCCATCAGCAATTTCTTCGCCCTGTCCACGTCCTCCCTGTCGTCCGCGGCGTCGACGACGGAGCGGGCGATGTCCGCGATGGGCAGCGACCGGTTCATCGCCGTCTTCCGCAGCGCCGCGTACGCCTCGCTCTCGCCCGTTCCGTTCTTCGCCGCCAGGATCGCTTTCGCGCGGTCGACGATGTTTTTGTCGTCGAGGCGGCGCCGCATGTTCCGGTTCTCTTCCCGCACCGCCCTGTAGCGCCCGCTTTGCGCCAGGGCGATCTCGATGGCGGGCAGCAGCGTCCGCTCGTCCGCGGGCTTCACGACATAGCCGGCGACGCCGAAATCCTTCGCCCGCGCGATGAAGTCGGCGTCGTTGAACGCGGAAAGGATGACGACGCAGCCGGCGAGGTTTTCCCGCACCACCGTCTTCGTCGCGTCCAGGCCGTCAAACACCGGCATCCGGATGTCCATCAGCACGAGCTCGGGGGAATGCGTCCTGCACAGCTCGATCGCGTCGAAACCGTCGACGCCCTGTCCGGCCACGGCGAATCCGGCGCGGGTCAGGATATCGGTCAAATCCATTCGGGTTATGGGATCGTCGTCGACTATCACCGCTTTTCGCATGTCCGCTCTTTTCCTCCCCGGCCGCGCGCAGCGCCCCACATCTACCTGCCTGCCGCGGGAATGTCAAGGGATATCGGGGAGCGGGGGGGTGGTCGGCGGGCGTTCAATTCAATTTCACCGCCGGGCCCGCCGCCCGGATCCACCGGCCCTTCGGGTACCCCGGATCCGCCAGTTGCGGGCCGTGGAATCCCGCCTCCTCCAGCAATTCCCCCAGGCGCTCGCTCCCCTCCGTCAGGTTGATGAACAGCCCCTTCATCCCCTGGCTCTCCAGCACGGCGGACACATGCGCCGCCAGCGCGGAAACAAACCCGAGCCCCCACCGCCCGCGCGGCAGCGCCAGCGCCTTCGCCTCCGCTATCCCCTGATGCCGGAGGATCCAGAGAACCCCCGCCACCGCCCCCCGGATCACGATCCCGTACGCCTCGCAGTTGAGCGGCGCGCCGCCGCTCGCGCCCAGCCCCCACCCCTCCCGCGCGGGATCCTCCACCCCCGCGAGCGACGCCGCTATCGCGACGGCATGCTCCAGATCGGGGCCTTCAAGCAGACGGAACTCCATATGCGGCGTTGTGGACATGGCGGTTTTCCTGTTTCATCAAAGAAAAATACGGTTTCCTTCGATAATACTTACAGTGTTTTTTTTTGTCCCTTTCACTGTTTTTCCGTTTTTCCGGCGGGAACGCACCATGCTTGAAGTGAAAACCTGTCTGAACGCGCAGGCGATGGAACGGCCGCCGGCGGCGATGCCCCTCCCTCCGGACGATCCCGTCCTGCGGGAAGCGGCCGAGCGCGTCCGGCTCGTCCTGCAGGGCGGCGCCGCGCTTCCGCGCATCCCGGAGGAGGCAATCACCGCCGCGCGGGAACGCGTCTCGGAGGCATTCCTCACCTCCCTCTCCATCGCGCGCGTCAATATCCGCCGGTTCCACGAATACCAGCGCCGGCAGGGATTCGTCCACGACGACGGCCAGGGCGTCCGCATCACCCGCGAAGTCCGCCCCCTCCGCCGCGTCGGCATCCTCTGCGGGCGATCCTTCGCCGACCTCCTCATGCACGCCGTCCCCGCGCAGGTGGCCGGCGTCGGGGAAATCGCCCTCGCCGTCGCGCCCGCCCCGGACGGCGGCGCGCCGGATCCGCGCGTCCTCGCGGCCGCCCGCAGCCTCGGGCTGGACGAAATCTACCTCGGGACAGGCGCCGAAGCCGTCGCGGCCCTCGCCTTCGGCGCGGGAGGCGCGCGGCGCGCGGACAAAATCGTCGGCCCCGGCGGAAAGCACGGCCAGGCGGCGAAGCGCCTCCTCTCCGGCGTCGTCGGCGTCGACGGCGACACCGGGCGGGGAGAGCTCGTCGTCGTCGCCGACGGCTCCGCAAACGCCCGGCTCATCGCCTGCGACCTGCTCGCCCAGGCGGAGCACGGCGCGGGCGGTTCCATCGTCCTCCTCACGCCCGACAGGCTGCTCGCCGAAGCCGTCCGCATCGAAATCGGCCGCCTCGCGGAGACGCTGCCGAACCGGGAAGAACTCCTCGCCACGCTGGACGAATGCGGCGAAATCCGCCTGTTCCCCGACGTCGGGCACGCCCTCGACGCGGCGAACGCCCTCGCCCCCGCGCGGCTCTCCCTCCAGACGGCGGACAACGCGCGCCTGCTCCCCGACGTCGAGACGGCCGCAGCCGTCTTCCTCGGGCCCGTTGCGGGCGGCATGGCGGACGACACGCTGTCCGGGCTGAACAGTTTTCTCCCCCTCGGGGGGACGGCGCGGTTCCGGGGCGGGATCGGCGTCGACGATTTCGTCCGGGAATGCGCCGTCGTCGAATGCGCCCCCGGACGCCTCGCCCTGACGGGGCGGCATCTCGCCCGGCTTGCGGAGGAGGAAGGCTTCCCCGCGCACGGGGCCGCGGTCGGGGAGCGCCTGGAAACGCCGCGCCGCCGGACGGAATAGGAAGAGGAACCCCGCGCGCAGCGCGCAACCTGTGGAGAAAGGAGACGGCCATGCCCGGCTGGATGGGTTTGAGAGGGCTTGCCACCCGAACGGTGCACGACATGGATCGCGAGCGCCGCGACGATCAGAAGGCCTCGCACATCGAAGGCCGCGAACGGCGCGCGAACGAGAAAGTACAGGAAATCCTCCGCAACCAGCAGGGAGACATGTCCGCCTTCACCGGCGGGGAGGATCTGGAGGAGACGGAGGCCCTCGTCATCCACCACCTTTCCGTCGACAAGATCATGTCGACGCACGTCGCCGTCCTTTCCTTCGACGACAACCTCATGACGGTGCAGGGCGTTTTCTCCGCCGTCAAATTCCGCCACCTCCCCATCGTGGACGAAAACGGCATCCTCATCGGCATCGTCTCCGACCGGGACTGCCTGCGCATGGCCAGCCCCTTCTTCGGCACCATCAACGAGCAGAACCGGGACAAGGAAATCATGACGCGGAAGGTCGGCACGATCATGACGCGGAACCCGGTCTGCGCCGAGCTGGAGACGAACATCCTCGACGCCATCCGGATGATGAACGAGCGGAAGATATCCTGTCTCCCCGTCGTGCAGCCGGAGACGAGGAAGCTCCTCGGCATCATCACCTGGAAGGACGTGGTGCGGGCGTTTTGCCCCGACGCCTTCAACCGGGCGCGCGATTCCAGCCGTTTGAAGAGCGGGGTCAAAATCAATCCCCAGTCGGCGGAGAGCGCCCGGCTCAGGGTCAAGGCGGCGCAAAGCGCCAGAATGCGGGCGCGGGCCGAAGCGCAGACGACGCGGCCCGAGATTCAGATACAGCGCATCGCGCCGCCCCCGCCGTCGGCGGCGAAGGAGGCCGGCGCGG
>QMCE01001993.1_pt1 | contig 11337 bp, 4 predicted proteins | sample 1821851 | NCBI WGS metagenome assembly QMCE01 (sample SAMN09453174, study PRJNA476694) | Termite gut metagenome, whole genome shotgun sequencing project. | isolation source: worker | host: Odontotermes sp. | place: South Africa:Pretoria | collected 2016-01-28
GCCGCCTCCGCCGATTCCCCCGCGCTCTCTTCAGATTCCTTGGCCGCCGCCGCCGATTCCACAGCCCCGTCCCGCGCCGACACAGCTTCCTCTTTCAGTTCGACAAGGGTTTCATAAGTAACTTCTCCGGCGTTCATACTTTCCGGGGCCACGATGGCGCGGTCCATTTTTTCGGCCAATTGCTGGATTTGCATTTCCTGATCGTCAGCGGAACCTTCCAGCGTTTCAGCGTTGAAATCGCTGCCGTTCCTTAAATCCATCATCTGGCGGTATGGAACTTCGCGGAGTATGGTCAGCTTCACCCCGGCGGCAATGGGGGACTGGGTGCGCACCGAAACATAAGGCGTTCCCGCGCCGATAACGCTGAAGCCTTCCGTCATTTCAGTCTGCTTATTGTTCAGCCACAAAAACAACTTGATATGGGCGGCGTCCCACACGGTGAACTCAAGCGGGAATTCAGTGGTCACCCCGTTGCCGATAAATTGCGCTTTATTGCTTTGGCTTTCTATGGTCATGCTTCACCTTATTTATTGGGTTCCCTGATTAAAAGGCGATAAAACTTTTCAAAGCCTTCGTTTTCATCCATTTCATCTATGCCTTCCAGGGTGTTGGCGATCTGGGCCGCGCCGGGTATGCCCAGTATCGGCCCCACGGCCCTGGTCATTTGTGTGGCCCCGGTAAGCGGATCAAGTTTGCCGGAACTAATTCTGCTCGCAATGCCGGGTGCACGGAAGGCCCCGTTTATAGCCCCTTCGATTGGAGATATGGCAAAATTGGGCTGATACTGACCCGATATTTCATTTGCCAATGCGCCCATAATGTCGCGGATAACAGGAAGCCCGGAGAAACCGCTGGTAATCGAGCCGGTCACAGTGCCAAGCGCCAGCCGCCCGGCCCATTCGTCCATCTCTTCATCATCCTCCAGCAGAGGGTCTAACATTAGGGCGTTAAAGAAAGATTGCAGAACAAGCAGGTTCAGCGCCGCCAGGCCCACGGTTCCAATAGCCTGACCATAATTATCTTGCCGGGCTTCACGTCCGGCCTTCCTAAGGGCCAACCATTGCAGATTTCTGGTGGATGAAAAAAATGTTTGGAACATGGTCATCAGTTTGCCGGCTTCACCAATCGTCCAGCCTTGTTGTGCATGGCTCATATCTTTATTTATGGCCATGGCCTGGGTTAAACTGATAGTTGCGTCGGCATCCTGAATGGCATGGGCTTCATCTTTGCCAGCCGTCAGAGCCTTCTGATAGGCCCCGACCCATACCCCGGCCACAATCAGTTGGTCAGTAACAGCTATCGGTTTGAATAATATTTCTGTGGCCCGTTCAATGCCCTGCTTATAAAGCGGATTGTTGCCGGAAGACATGGCGGCCACAATGTCGCGGTCATAACTTTGGGCATTGCGGAATTTAAGCTGTGGGCTTTTCTCATATATTTCATCCAGCCGCGCTTTAACTTCATCAAGACTAAAGTTGCCGTAAAGGTTATAAAATCCTTTCATAGTCCAATGGTAGCCAAGCAACTGGGCCGATTGAAAAGCGCCCGTGCCCTGCAAAAACACCACTGACAGCTTTGCGGCCATGGCCGCCCTGGCCACATTGCGGCGCAGAACCCCGGCCCACTTGCCCACGCCCGTCAATTTGCCGACTTGCTTGCCGCCTCCAGCCAAGCTATAGAGCCAAAGCTTGCCCTGCTGCCAGCCATCTTGGCCCAAAGCCCCGGAAATGGCGCTTTTCACATCAGGACGTTTTAAAATGCGCCAGGTATCTGCCACGGCTTCGCGGTAAGCCAAATCATTGATATTGTCGTTCAGGCTGTTGACAAGCACCCCCAGATCAAGCAGCGGATAAAGATTTTTGTAGGATTTGCCAGAGCGCGTAATGGTGGCGGAGGCCTGAATATTTTGAGGGTTGAAAAGTGTCGGGCGGCTTTTTATCTCTTCGCTTCTTTCCCTGTTTTCGGCTATAGGCACATCGCCGCCTTCCGGATCAAAGGATAAGGGATAATATCCGCCGCGAAGGTGTTTAGTGGCGCCATCGGCCAGGGTCACAGTAAAAGGGTTGGCTTCTACCTTTTTTAGCGTCACGCCCTTGGTTCTTTTTTCCAGCGCGTTTAATTCCGGGTACACCTCATTGTCCAAAAAATCCCAAACAGCCTGAACATAATTCCATTCTGAATCAGTGATATGCCGGAAAAGCGCATCCGGCCCCTTGCCCTTAAACAGCGCATGGTTATTCAAGGCTGTTGCATTTTGAATGTTGCCGTAATTAAAGGCGGCGGCAATGATTTGGGCACGGCTGAAGGGTTTGCCGTATTCTTTGATGTAAATTCTTTCAGCAGCCCACTCCTGATAGGCTTTTGCCCCAATATGGATTTCTGTTATTTCTTTCAGCCGACCCATGAAGCGCTCACGCAGGATTATTTCAGCGTTCGCGGCCTTATCAATTGGCGAATAAAGCGTTTGCTGGGCAACGCCATTCAGGTTCTGGCCATCAAGTTCATAAGCCAGGTGCTGCCATTTCAAGGTTGAAGGCATCAGCGCGGTGCCGTGCTTGCGCCAATTTTTCCACCTAGCCCTGGCTTTTGCGATTGTCCCGGTCGCCAGCCGTTCATCCTGAACTTCATCGGCTGATTTTGGCGGCGTTAAATCATGCTTCAGCATAATTTCATCGATCAGGGCTTTGGCCGCTGAATTTTCAGTGCGCAAAACACCATCCACCCGCACCTGTTGCGCCCGGCGGCCCAGAAACACCAAATTATCAATGGCATTTTTCAAGGTTTCAAACTCTTCATAATTCAAGCTTCTGGCCGTGCGCCGTATGCTGTTGCCGTTCGCCAGCGTCTTTTTAAACATTGAACCATCAATAATTTCCGGCGCAACAGAAACGGCAATGCCATCAGCGGCCAAAGCCTGAACAAAGTCAGTCAATGCTTCATCGGTAGGCACGGGCTTACCTATTCCGACCGCCGCCAGGATATTCTTTATATGCGAATGGTAATTGGGCAAAATGCCGCCGTGCCGATAAGAACCAGCTTGCTTCTGCTTCGCTATCCTTTTGGATTTTGCCTCGAACTTGGCAATCTCCCGCGCCCTTATGGCCTGTTCCTGATATTTCAGCGCAAGTTCAGCCAGCGCCCACCTGTTGTTAATACGCTCTTCAAGTCTGGCCCTGGCCGTATTGGCCCGGCCTTCCCTGGAGGCTTCCGCGCGGCCCTGGCGTGCGCCTTCGGCAACGCCGGACATCAGGCCGGCGGTTGTTCCGTCTTCCCTTGCTTTTTTCACCGCGTCTTTCAAGCGTTGCTTCCATTGGGCCTGATTCACCCGCAGCAGTTCATCAATGGACGCGGCATCCGCCTGGGCCTTTATTTTTGCGCGAAGGTTCTGGTAAGAACCGGGCTGATGCTTCACCCCCATATATTTTGACCAAAGCTTATGCTCCTCTTCATACGCGTTTATTTCCGCATCGCTTAGGCCCCTTTCAAGGCTAAAAAATTCTTCAAATTCCGCCTCTCTTTCAGCCACATATTCATCGGCCAAAGTTTTCAGGCTGGGGGTTTGAACGAGGTCATTGAAAAAGTCATCCGCGCTGTCAAATCCGTATTCTTCCGCCAGTTCATCAATGGCCAGTTGCCCGTCAACGGAAAGCACATTTTTGCCAACGCGCAAGGCTCGCAGGGCTTTGGCATTGGAGCCCTCACGATCGTTTAAGCCGCTGGCTTCAAGGCTTGCCATACTAATACCGCCTCGCCTGATGATTTCTTCCAGGCGCATTTGGCGAAAATCTTCCCGCGCCGCCGCCCCGGCCTCCCTTCTCCACTTTTGCAGAGCTTTTGCTTTTTCTTTAATTCTCTTTGTCGTAATATCTTTTATCGCTTGTTCCCGAGCCAAGGCCCCGGCTTCAGCGGCCTGTTGCGCCTCTTTGGGAAAGGCCTTGTGCAGTTCTTCCCATTCTTCACTGGAAAAAGATGATTCAGCCCGCAAGACTTCGGTTAGTATTTCCTCATCAGTGGCCAGAACGCTGTCAAAGAAGCGCCGCACATCGTCATTAATTTCCACATCCAGGCGTACCGCCTCATAAAGCTTGGTGAGCAATTCCTTCATTTTGACGAATATGTTTTGCAGTCTTTTTGTGGGGGCAAAACCTTCCATAAGGTACTTTTCAAAACCACGGGCAAAATATTCATGTTTGGCCCGTTTTGTTACAGCCGCCTTTTCATCTTCTGATAGTTCCCCGAACTCGCGCCCGGCAAAGAATTGGCTTTTCTGGTATTTGTCATATTCCTGTGCAAGATTGGCTTCATCATCAAATCGGGCAAGCCAGCTTTCCACCTCACCCCACCCGGCCACAAAATCATCATAAGCCGCCCTGTCTGCTTTTGGATCGTCCGGCGGCGCGGCCAGCATTTTTTCGGCCATTACACGGAAGGCGTGGGCGAATTCGTGCACGGCCGTGGAAGCGTCCTGGCTTTGGGTAAAAATTATGTTGATGGTGTTGTCATCAAGAATTTCTATGCGGCCACGATCTGCCTGCTCAAAGTTTAAATTAGCCTTGACACTATTCAATAAATTTTCTAAACTAATATCAGAAACGCCCGATTGTGGGTCGCGGTGTAGGTCTCCGTATGGAGCGGGCATAGCGGCGAGACCTGCGGGCGTTTTGCTGTCCAGCTTCAAGTCATAGAGTTTATACACTCCTTCCATCTCGATATTCCGCTCGCCAGAATATTCCTTCACCAGCATATTGACGGCATAAACCGATTGTCCATAACGCATAGGCGCAACAAAGCGATGGATATTTTTTACATCTTCCTGTCCTTTTCGATCAGGATACGTCTTAAGCAAAGCGGCAACCCGCATCAATTCCTTAACATTTCTTACAGCCGCGATATGGGGTGGCCCCCCCAGGCCGCGACTGCTGGCGCTGCTTATGAGGTGGCTCACATTTTTGGCCGAAAGATCAATATCCAGACCTGTAGCGTCATTATGCAAGGTTCCGCTTATGGCGCGAATAAGTCCCCTGCGCCCGGCTTTCATACTTTGCCAGACCGGCGCGGTTTCTTCCTCGGCGACTACAATGGGGAGCCGCTGTTCCAGGTCAAGGCCGGGCTTTATATCCAATGTCAAATTTGATTGATGAAAGCTCGCCGCCCCACCTTGGTCATCTCGTCCAAACCTGAAAGTTTCCCTTGCAAGATCGTTCGCGTCATCCCCGGTTATACGGGCGAGAACGGAAAGCATCCGCGAAAGCAACTGCGTTTCTCTTTTGGCTTCCTCTTTTGAACGCCCGGCAGCCACCAGTTCTTTAGAGAGCCAGGCCTTGGTTTTCGGCGATACGTCAGCCCCGGCCAGGCGCACGGTGGGCGGCTCCGGGGGGGCGCCCAGTTCAGCCAGGGCGGCGTCGCGGGCGGCTCTGTCTTCCGTGCTTTCAGTCTGAAACAGATCAATCACTCCGTCCCATAGCGGATTATCGGCCAGCAGAGGCGCCGCCGCGTCCAGTTCAGTAAAGAAATCTTTGCCGGAAGTCACCGCTTCGCCCCAATCTTCCGGGCTTATGCCCAGGCCGTCCAGCAGGTTTGCCCGCACAGCTTCGCCCTCTTCGCCATAGGCCGGGAGAGCGCTTTGGAGAAAACTATCTAAAACGCGGGCATTCACATTCGCGCCGCCCAGCGCTTCCGGCTCATCCGCTTCCAAATCGTCTTCTGTGACCGCGCCTTCAGCCATTTGGGCGCTTGCCGCGTCTTCACCCTTATCGTCTTTCTGAACGGTTGCCGCGCCCTTGATTTTGGCTGTTTCCCTTCTCACTCTTTCCCGAAGTTCCTTATCATTGCTTTCAGCTTCAACCATATCCATAGCCAGATTTTCAACTTCCACGCTTTTGGCCATTTGTGATATCGTGGTCTTGCTCTTAAGCCCGGCTTCCGTCAGGCTGTCGGCCACTTCACTTCGCCTTAAATGGGGCAGCAAGGCTTCAAACTGTTCCGGGTTCAGCCGCGAAAATAGGCGCGCCGCCGGAACATGAACAACTCTGTCGCTGTCGGTATTGTTCACTTCCAGCCCCAGGGCCTGGTCAATTCCCACCACTTTTTGCCCCGCCGCTTCAAGCCCGGAGGCCGGGATAAAAACAGGCTGTTGCATTTCTGGACCCAAGTTTAAAAGAAAAGATTCAAATGCTATGGGGTCGCCGCCCTTATCAGGCAAATGCTCTTGCGCCTGGGCATAAAAATGTTTCTGGCGGTCGGCCCAGGCCGTCGCCCTTTTTTCTTCCCGCCTGGCCCGAACGACCTGCACGCCGCCGCCGATGAAAGCATAAGGGGCCATGGTCAGGCCCTCATAGGCTCCCTGGCCGAAGGATTCAAACATCTCATCCCAAGTCCAGCCTTCGCCCGAAAGAATATCGCCGGCGCTTAAATCAGGATTTTTGGCCCATTTGTCAGTTAAGAGTTGCGGCACACCTTGAGCGGCTTCCGTTATGACGTCGGAAGCCGCCGTCCCGAAAGAGTTCTTAACAATGGTGGCGGTTCCTTTTGTTTTAAAGATATTCAAAAACTTTTTAATGGGAATCCATTCCAGCGGGGCTTGCATGACCGCATTCGCCATGCCGGCCTTAAGCGCCCGATCCGGGTCAACCCCATCTTGCGTCAAATCCATATATTGGCCGCCAACAATCTGCCCGCCCATGAAAGCGGTTGTTCCAATTCCGCCTGTGGCCGCCCCTATGGCCGCCGCGCCGAGCAACTGAGGCCCGCCATATAAGGTATCTAAAAAGAATTGCCCCACGGCGCTGTCGGAAGTCGGCATGGGCACGTCAGAGGCTTGCCACCTCTCAATACCAGAACGCAGCGCAGCGGCATGGGCTTTCATGTTTTGATAATCGGGCGTTTGTGTCCAGTCAATGGCTTTGGCCGTTTCATCCATCATGGTCCGGTCAGCCGCCCCGCCCTGATAAAAGGTCATGGGGTCGCTATAGTTGCCCTTCTCCATATCTATTAAAGTTTTTTCCTGCATAGCCAGGGCCGCCCCCGCCAGGGTCAAGCCAACATCACGCGCCCCCATGGCCGTGACGACAGCGGCCTTCCCCAAATACGGCATATCGTTTATTTCTTCTTGTGCTTCAATTTTGATTCTGGCCTGTTCCTCAAAAAGTTTATTCAATGCCAGGGCATTGGCGCGGGCATAGACGGCATTGGCCGGGCTTTGCCCAGCCCAGTTGGCCACCTGCGGATTTTTTTCAAGCGTCTTGGCCTCGATCTCTTCCCGGCTCCGATCAGGCGCGGCCATTACCAATTCTTCCGAATACCCTAGCTCCTTGGCCCACTGTCGGGCTTGCGCCGTCTGTTCCACAGTCATATCAGCTGAAGTTATAAGCGCGGCCCGCAAATTGCCGGATGCCCCCGGCGTATTTTCCTGTGCCCTTTGTTGCTTTAAAAAATCAAGATATTCAGCCATGTATGTATTCCTTTAGTTGGAGGGCAAGGGGAAGCCCATCACCTGGTATTTTTTATATTCACGAATCATTTCATCAGATGGATTCTGAAAAGACGGATTGTCTGGATTTTCAGCGGCTATTTTTATTCGTATTTCCCTTCTTTCAGCATCTGTCACATCGGGAAGCCAATTGCCAAAATCTTTATCCGCAAATGCTTTCAAAGCTATTTCATCATCATCAATGCCCCAATTCTCGATAAACTCACCACTCATTATTCCCATGGCAAGAATTTCTTGAATAACTCTGTCATTTATCTGACCTCCAGCCGGGAGCATGTGATTGACAAAATTATAGGCTTCCGGCGAGATATCTTTGCCAGGTGACACAATTTTCCAGATGCGATCTATATCTTTCTGCTGCAACTCGCCAGCCCTGCCGCCATTGCGTAAATATTTCAGGTTTTCTTTGGCCATGTCCGCAGTCTGCATCCCCTGCATATTCAGCGCGCCAAGATACACTTCATCAATGGGGTTTCCGTTATCATCAACACCCTTATCAATCATGGCCCTGATGGTGGCCTGATTTTTGAGGCTCTCCCGCGTGACTTTATTATCAGTACCAGCCCTGATAGCCACCTCTTTTTCGACTTTGGCCTTAGCTGATATTCCTTCCACCTCACTCAAAGCCTCAAGTCGCTGTTGAGGTGAAAGCTTGTTCTGGGCGGCCTGTTCGTCAAAGGCATTCAGAGCAGCATTATCCGCGGAATCCCTTACAGTTTGCTGAAATACAGCATTTCTTTCAAACGCATTGGCCATTGCTGTTTTTTCTTTAGGATCAATGTTCATGGCGTTTATTTCATCAAGAGCCTTGGCCCTCGCTGCCACAATATCCGCATCGGTTCCCACCCGATAAGCCGTCACCATATCCCCGGTATAATCATTCACCAGCTTATCCCTTTTGGCTTGATTCACATGTTGACGCATAGCTTCTACTTTTTCCGCTCCGAACAGGGTGTTCCAATTGGAAAGCCGCCCGTTTTCCCGGATACTTTTCATAACGGTGGGGGCATATCTTTGTATCTCTTTTTGTTTTTCCGGGCCTATATTTCCCCAATTACCAGTACGAAGCCCGATAACCGCCTGGGGGCCGCCGTTGTAATCGGCCAACGCATCATTCCAATTGCCATATTTGGCAAAAAGCTCACTTAGAAGCTTGCTCCCAGCATTTATTGAATTGCGCGGGTCCGCTCGATCGCCCCTGAAACCCAGAGCATCGTATGTTTTTTGGGTAACCTGCATCAGCCCCTTTACTCCGGTCGGCGAAACAGCATCCGGCCTAAAGCTGGATTCCGTTTTGGCCACGCCCAAAATGATGCTTTCAGGCACGCCGTAAGTCGCCGATGCTTCGCCGATAATGCCCATGTATGGCTTGATGGCTTCCGGCGCTCTAAAACTGCCGCCTTCCGGCATTTGCGTCTTTTCAATCAACAACGCTTCCGCCGCAGCCGGGTCACTTTTCAAGAGGGCTTCAAACAGGGAAGAATCCCTCATACGGTTAAATGCGGTAAATTGATTGTCAATCTCAACTATGGCCGCCTCCGGGCTTAAACCTTTACGTCTGGCACGGGCAAAAGCAAGCTCTTTCACTTCGCCCCAGGCCTGGCCGAATGCCTCGTCGCTCACATCAGGCCGCGCGGCTAATTCACCCACCCGGGCCATTTCTCCATTCACGGCGGATTCATACCATTTTTCAGTCTCCCCCCGCTGATAGGCCATCATGGAATCAAGGCCGCCGGTCACAATAGAGCCGCCGTGCTGCATGAAATATTTCTCAGTGTCCGGTCCGACTTGGGCCCACTTCTCCCGCAGTGGGTTAAAATTTTCGTCGCTCCAGGCTTTATAGGCCTCCAAAGCGCTTCCGGCATTGCCCCCCTGGTTTTCAGTCATAAAATTGGTCATAAATTCATCAGAAGCCCGGCGGAACTGTTGCACGTCTTCCAAAAGAGATATTTGCTGCCGCTCCTGCCTGTCTTTTATGCCCATGGCAAAAAGATTGGCGCCGAGCCCCTCCAACCCTTTGGCCATATCCCCGAGCCTTTGGGCCTGTCCGCCGCCGGAAGCGTTATAAAAATCCGCCGCGCCGCGATATGGGGAGGTTTGCCCGGAATGATTCCCGAGTTGTATACTCCATTCGCTTCTGTGTGGAACCCGTAATTCCGCCATATCAATACCTCGCGAATTTATTCACGCCGGCCAGGATATTTGACGCGGGCGCGGAATATGTTTTGCCGGCCGACGGCTTGCCGGCTGTTTTGCCCGTTCCAGGCGTTGCGGTGTTTTTAATCTGGGCATACATGCCCAGTCCGCTTCCTATCCCGCCGATGAGAGACCCGGCCATGCCCAGGCCATTGCCGCTGTCGTTGGCCGCCTGTTTTCCCTGCCAAAGCGAGAAGTCGCCCTGGTTCTGTGCGCCGACTTGATTGGCCTGATGCTGCCAGGCGGCCTGGGCGGCGTTGCCGCTGATGATGTTCGCGTCATATTGGGCCTCTTCCGCGCTTTGGGCCAATAGGGAAACATTGCTGCCTGAATCGATTTCAAAGCCGCTGGAAGCCATGAGGCTCCGCAGTTCGCCCTGCTTCTGAACCCCTGCCCTGATGGCCCGTTCCCGGTCGGCAATGCCCTTGTTTATTTCGTTCTGGGCCAGTTGCCTTTGAGTTTCCGCTTCATTGGCCGCCACCTGGGCATTGTAATCGGCGGAAGCCTGGGCCGCTTCCGCCTGGGCCTTGGCCTGTTCGCGCTGGGCGAACATCCCGGTCATGGTTCCAATGGCGCTCAGGGCCAATCCAGCCAAGGCTATATCACACATTTTTTGTTCTCCAAATTTTATAAAAAATATGCCCATTAAAATCGTATTCGCCGCCGATGGTGAAGCCGCAAAAATTCAGCCATTTCAACGAGACTCTATTTTCAGCGCTCACATAATTTTCCAGCACTTTAAAGCGGCTTTGCATTTCGTCAACAAAGTCTCTCGATTGCCGCAAAAACGGTATTCTGGCCTTTTCAATACGCGGCGTGGCCAAAAGCCACGGAATGCCGACCCAGGGGATAAACGAAGGCGCAACGCCAAACATGGCGAAGGGCATATCCCCGGCCATGGCCGTCCAGGCCATGCGCGAACTGTTCAGACTGATGCTTAGAGCCTCAAGGGGGGTCCGCCTGCCGGAAGCCCAAATCTCTTCACGGTCAGCCTCACGCATATTCGCGGCCACCGCCCACAGGTGTTTTTTTTCAGCGAATATGGCGTAATAGTCCGGCCTCATTTCACTTCCATTTGAGCCATAATGGCCAGGACGGTCATGGGCGCTGGTTCGTCCGACCGAAGGCAGACTGAAACCATGTTTTCCGCCATAGTGGGCAAGACCACGGATTTAATGCCGGAAAACGGCCTGGGCGCTTGGCCGTATTTTTCATTGGAACGCCACTTGAAAGTTTCAAGCCGTTCAAAACTGGTTCCGCCCTTGGCCCCCACGGAATCCCGGAATAAAACGTGGGCTTCGCTGATTCTTTTTTTGCGGCCCACCGTGCTGCCGCTTTGGCCCATGAATTCCAGGGGCATGGTTTCCAGCTCGGCCATATATTCCAGGCCCACAATGACTTTGCGGCGCGGCCTGTCCAGGTTTACGGCGCCGCTTTTTACCGCTCTGGGGGCTTCCACCGCTCCGTCAGCCAAAATCCCTACGGTCATGCCTTCCAAATGCTCCAACCCGCGCACCGTTGATGTTGGTTTGTCCGGCTGGTCATAAATCAGGGCGCAATCCAGAAAAACGGCACCGGAATAGTCGCCGCTTATATATTCTTTGGCCAATCGTTCCATGAAAAAAGTTTCACCGCGCTTAATCACGGTGAAT
>QMCE01001994.1_pt1 | contig 11336 bp, 8 predicted proteins | sample 1821851 | NCBI WGS metagenome assembly QMCE01 (sample SAMN09453174, study PRJNA476694) | Termite gut metagenome, whole genome shotgun sequencing project. | isolation source: worker | host: Odontotermes sp. | place: South Africa:Pretoria | collected 2016-01-28
AAATAGCGATAAGCATTATCGAATACTTCGCCGATGAGCGTAATACTATGATAATCAATAGATTACGCGCAGCAGGATTGAACATGGAGGCCGAGGCGCGCGAACTGCTGTCGGAGTCTTTGAGCGGGAAAACGTTCGTGATATCGGGGTCGTTCGATCGCCATAGTCGCGACGAACTGAAGGATCTGATCGAGCTGCACGGCGGAAAAAACCTCGCGGCAGTGTCATCCAACGTCGATTTTCTGCTCGCCGGCGACAAGATAGGGCCTGCAAAATTGGCCAAGGCGACGAAATTGAACATCAGTATAATCGACGAAGCGGATTTCGAGAGGATGATTGGTGTTGAAAATTGAAAAATCAGACCAACTCGTTGCAAGCGAGAACATATAGCGGATTTGCTTGAGGTCATTTCAGAGTCGTAAGTGGGATTCGAACATATTTTTGCGATAAAAACCAAGCGATTGTCTGCGAGTCCAAAGAAAATTGGCAAAACGGCAAGGAAAGGAGTTGGCATATCCCACGTAGAGTGATCGGGATATCTCTTCAAGCACCTAAATTACCTGCCGAGACCAACTCTAACTGTCCACAATTATAAAAACCCACGCCACATTTCAACCCGCAACATCTTACGGGAACCGGCTCTCGACCAACAATTTATGATTAAATATTCGTAACTCGCATTTTTTTCTTAACTTTGTGGTATGAAGAGTGATATTCGCGGAGTCGGAGTTGCCTTGGTTACTCCGTTCGACGCAAAAGGAGCCATAGATTTTCCCGCCTTGGGGCGCGTTGTAGATCATGTTATCGCCGGCGGGGTCGACTACCTCGTCGTACTCGGGACCACGGGCGAGACCCCTACCCTGAAGCACGATGAGAAATTGGCCGTGGTGGAGTTCATCAAGGAACGCAACGCAGGTCGTCTGCCCATCGTGGTGGGTTGCGGAGGGTACGATACCGACGAGGTGTGTGCCACGATGAACCGCTTGGAATTGGACGGCGTGAGCGCTCTGTTGAGTGTGGCTCCGTACTACAATAAACCCTCGCAGGAGGGCCTGTATCGCCATTTCAGGCATATCGCCGACCGCTCTCCGATCCCTCTGATGATATACAATATACCCGCGCGAACGGGGGTCAACATGACCTCGCAGACCATCCTGCGCATCGCCCGCGAGGGTAATGTGATGGGCGTCAAGGAGGCGTGCGGTATGATGAGCCAGATGATGGAGCTGCTCTGTGCCCGTCCCGATGGCTTCAAGGTGATCTCGGGCGACGATGTTTTGGCGCTGCCGCTGACTGCCGTGGGTGGCGACGGAATAATTTCGGTCACGGCCAATGCCTACCCCGCCCCGATGTGCGCGATGATGGCTGCTGCGCATAAGGGCGACTATACCGAGGCTGCGCAAAGATTTCACAAACTGTATCCGGTGATGGAGGCGATGTTCGTCGAGGGTAATCCTACGGGAGCGAAGACCGCACTTGTGGCGCAAGGCATCATAGAGCCTAACTTCCGCCTGCCTATAATTGCGGGCAGTGATAAATTGTTGGATTTTTTCAGGAATTACGCTATAAATTAACAGACGTCGTGCTTGTGCGGCAGGGTTCGTTGTGCACAAGTATGTCGGGAATATTTGTGTGACTGAATGTGCAACCATCGTTAGATGAGGTTTTTCGGCACGATCATGCACTGAAAGGGCGCCTTAAGTTGGATTTTTTCGGAAATCGGCACCCAATTTTCTGCGTAAAATGTATTTCGTGCATCGGAATATAGATGCTCGGCCCCCGAATATCGACCTTTGTGAATGCCGATGTTATAGTAAGAAGGAGGTTATATCTACCACTGATGGGCCTTTGACAGGAATATTGCGTCGACTTTGTTCGCCCAACTGTTGAAGGTATGTTCAGCCGTTCATGTCGTCGGATTTTTCGAACAGAATCTTCCGACTTGCCACTTCTGAAACCCAGACTCGAGATACAAAAAATACACTCAAAACCCGAACTACAGTCGAACACACACTTTAAGGAGAATAAAAATAGCACCCAAGCATACAATTTTGTGCGTTTTGGCCGTTTTTATATGGTCACGGCACACTATTTGGTGAAAAAACAAGCATGAAAAAGCTACTATATATATTTATCGCAGCGCTCTGCCTCGTATCTTGTAAGGAAGAGTGCGTGGATTGTGATTTTCCGCCCGTATTGCCCACTTCGGCCAACCGCGTGTTCCTGCTGTATCTGGCTATGGATAACTCGTTGAGCCTGAGTCCCATCGCCGATATGAATATTCAGGAACTATACTCGTCGGCCGGGAAAGATGCTCTCAACGGCGGAGTGATTTACGTGTTGCGCGATGTGCCCGGCGAGAATACACAGTTGATCTGTATTTTCTACGATCCGGTCAACCGCAAGACCCAGAAACTTACGGTCAAGGTATATCCTACCAACATCGATACGTCGAAGGCAGAGACCTTCCAGACCGTGTGGAATGATGTTCAGGATCTTATCAGCAGCGAATCGTGGGGCCTGGGATTCGGGTCGCATGGGTTCGGATGGATACCCAATAGTATGTTCAATAAATACGGCGTGATGGCGCGAAGCCGGGCTATGGTGATGGGGCAGGAAGTGGCCACTCGTAATCTGATGCAGGATAAGAACGATGTGATGGAGTTTCAGGATTTTGCCGACGCAATGCCCGAGCATGTCGATTTTATCATCATGGACCTGTGCTATATGGGAGGCGTAGAATTTGCATACGCCTTGAGCGAGAAGGCCGACTATCTGGTGCTCTCGCCAGCCGAGGTGATCGACAAAGGGATGCCCTACAACCTTATTGTCGACGATATTTTCGCCACCGAACCGCGCCTCGGAGCGGGTGGAGTAAGCGAGGAGTTCTATAACTTCTACAACAATTACGAAAATCCCAACGGGCGTTATGCGACGGTTTCGCTGCTGGATTGCTCGAAGTTCGAACCTTTTGTCGAGGCCACGAGAGCTGTTCTCGCCCATCGCGATGTAGAGGTGGATACTTATGTGCCCAATCTAAGTGCGATACAGCGTTTCGACAGGCTGCTTAATCCGATCATGTTCGATATGCGCGAATTTGTCGTGGCAATGGCGAATGGTCAGTCCGTCGATCTGTTCGACGCCGCGCTGAACGATCTGGTACTCTATAAGAATACCACTGGTAAGCCGTTGAACAATAGCCTCAGCATCCCCAAAGACCGCTATTCGGGGCTGAGCACCTATATTCCTGTGTCGAGATACAACGATTTGAACCAATATTATTACGAAACAGGCTGGTTTCAAGACGTTTATCAATAAAAAATGGTCCATACGTGTACAAAATATGATTTTTTTTATATAGCTTTGCGGCTGATTAATCCACTTAACTAAAAATAAGACCATGAAAGACATTATGCCCAAGATCGAGCAAGAGCTCAATTCGTTCCTCGAAAACTCGAAACTCCAACTGGAGAAAGGCAACAAAGCTGCCGGTACACGTGCACGCAAATCGGCACTGGAGATCTCGAAATTGATGAAAGACTTCCGTAAGAAGTCGGTCGACGCGGCTAAATAAACAGACCCAAACAAAATCGAGCCGCTCCCAAAGCGGGAGCGGCTTTGAATTTGACTGACAACTAACAAATAAAAAAGATAACTGAAAGATGAAAAAAATTGTACTTATTGCACTCGTTGCGCTTGTTGCAGTTGCGTGCGTGAAAAAAGTTAAACCCGTAGAGGATGTGGTTGTTGCCACGCCTACGCTGATCGACTCTATCGTATTGGTAGAGGGTGCCGGCGAGGTCGTTACCGATTTCTTCGCCAAAGATATCGAGGCTACCGAGGAGATGCACGCACAGAAGATCCTGATCAAACTGCACCACCAGGCTACGCTCAACAGTGGTGTATATGAATTGCTGGCTACCGATGTAGATCCCGTTGAAGGCGAGAAGACCGTTACCGATACCGGCCGTTTCACCATTGTCGAAGGTGGCGAATTCCCAATCTACGAGATGACGACTTTTGCAACCGGCACGACATTCTTCTATGCATTGAAGGGCGATATCATCGAATTGCTCGATGCCAACAAAATGCCGCTCAATACGCCGTATGAGTTGATGCGCGTTGCCGTAGCTCCTACGAGCGATGTCGTAGCTGAGGAGATCGAGACCGTTGTTGCCGAGTAAGCAACTTATTTATATCCAAAAACACCGCCACTATAGTGGCGGTGTTTTTTATGCAGGAATATGGTAGAGAAGAAGTAGTTTCGTGGCGGTGTTTTTATGCATATCAATTTGGGAGTAGGAGCTAAAGTGACGCTCCGATAAAAAGCATGAGTAGCTACAAGTTTACATGAAGTATGTCAGAAAAAGTTATTTCTAACTTATGAGATATTCATGGCAGGCCATTCTACAAATGTACTAAAATAGTTCTTCGCATATCGGCATACAGATTTTTCTGACTGATAATCACATCTTAAATACAGTCGATAGATTCGTAATTATGACGAACAGCGGGTCCTCCAGATCTATATTATCAGTTCGATATTCCGCTCCTGGGGACTATGCTGCCCATCTTCTGGGACGTTATGCAGAGTCTCACGTATGTGCCTCTGCTTCATGTCTCGATAATCGAACAGGATTTATTCGAAAGCAAGGCATGTATTGCCTCCGCTAACCTCCATCTCCGTCTTACTTAACCACATTCCCAACAAAAAAGTGCGCCTCAGAAGGGCGCACTCGTCATTTTGGCAAACACAATCTACTCAATCCTCTTCTCTGACCGAAAAATCACTCATGCCTGCACCAAGCAATGCATTGTACCACGCCACCATCTTCTTCATATCCGAAACATGGACCCGTTCGCGATCATACTCAGGCACTATCTCGGCAAAATGGGCCTTAAGCAACTCCGGCGACGCCTTGGGATCTACCGCCGCACGACCACCAGTCTGCTTATACATAGCCGCAAATACCTCCGACAGGGGCACCTCGCCCTGATCTGTAAACACCGCGATCTCGGCGAGTGCGCTGACCTTGGCCGCCCCCGTGGCGTTGGTGCGGCGGCCGTCAGCGAGCGACTCCACGATAACTCCATGCGCACCCTGCGCCACAAAACGATACAGTCCCGGCATGCCCGAGATTGCAAGTATCTCTTTAAACTCCATAAAACAAAAATTTTGCGTCAAAGATAACAAAAAATAATGGTTAATAATTATAATCACAAGCGAGCGTAAACAGAACTTTCTCATCATTCCCAGTTTTCGACTGCCCCGTTATCCATTTATTGACTACCTTTGCACCGTATGAGAAAGCTCGAATTGTTGGCCCCAGCGCGGGATCTGGAGGCTGGTATGGCGGCTGTCGACCACGGTGCCGATGCGCTGTATGTTGGTGGGCCGGCATTCGGAGCGCGTGCTGCTGCTGGGAACGGAGCCGAAGTCGTGGAGAAGCTTGTCGACTACGCCCATCGCTTCGGAGTGAGGGTCTATGCAGCACTTAACACCTTGATTTTCAACAACGAACTGGCCGAGGCCGAGAGTGTAGCACGAGAGATGATCGCTGCCGGTGTCGATGCGCTGATAGTGCAGGACATGGCCCTGCGGCGCATGGGGCTCGAGGGCGTGGAGTTCCACGCATCGACCCAGGTCGGCAATACCGAACCGGCTGACGTGGCGTTCCTCGCCCACTCCGGGTTCTCGCGCGCAATCCTCGAGCGGGGATTGACACTGGATGAGATCAGGGCCATCCGCGCAGCTACCGACATCGAACTGGAATGCTTCGTTCACGGGGCGATATGCGTCGGGATAAGCGGCAGGTGCTTTCTGAGCCGCAGTATGGGTGCCCGGAGCGGTAATCGCGGCAACTGTATGCAAGCTTGTCGATTGCCGTATACACTATATGAAAACGGATGTGAAATTATAAAAGATAAGTACCTGCTCTCGCCTCTCGACCTCGATCTTACGGCGCGACTGGGCGAATTGGTCGAGGCAGGGGTGACGTCGTTCAAGATCGAGGGGCGGCTGAAGGATGCGGGGTATGTAAAAAATATAGTGTCCCATTACCGGCAGCGACTCGATGAATTGGGGCCGCGGGCATCGTCGGGGCGCGTTATATGCGATTTTGAGCCCGATCCGCGCCGCAGTTTCTCGCGTGGAGCCACGGAGTGGACAATGGGTTCCGGCCCTCGGATATCGCTCGACACTCCCAAGTCAACCGGCCCATGGATAGGCAACGTCGCGAAAATCGACGGCGACAGCTTCATTTTGGAGCCGCCACAAGAGTTATCCGGCACAAAGTCGGGCGATCGTACCGCACTCTTTCCCGCCGCCACCGACAACAGGCCACATGCAGCGGCATTAACTGGCATAACAAATATTCCCGCCGCCACCGACAACAAGATTACATTTTCGCCAAAGACAGGATGTAGTGACACCGCACAGACTCCTGCTTCCATGGACAACATTGGTATAGGATTAAGCGAGAAACCTATAACAGTCGCCGCACAAACTCCTACCGCCACCCTACTTATCCCCGGTGACGGAATATGTTTCGCAGGCGGAGGTACATACGTGAACGCCGTCGACGGACGCCGCATAACGCCCAACAAGATGGACGGAATAGTCTCCGGCATGCGCATATACCGCAATTTCGACAAGGCATTCGACGACACTCTGACCGCCAGCCGCACGCGCCGCGTGATCGACGCACAAGCCGTTTTCGACGCCGGAATGCTCACCATCACCGACAACGACGGCTTCACCGCGACCGCCTCCATCGCCACTCCGGAGCCCGCCCACAACCCATCGCGTGCAGCCGAAACCCTAAAAACACAACTTGCCAAAACGGGCGACACCATATTTAACATAACGAATGTCGAGATCGTCGGCGAAGTGCCGTTCATGCCCATAAGCGCGATCAACACCTTGCGCCGCACCGCCACAGAAGCCCTACTCGCGGCACGTTTGGCCGCTCCTCCCGTCCGCAATATAGTCGCCGAGGAGCCCGGTTATCCGTTTCATGGAACGCCGCACAACGTCGTGAATCGCCTTGCCGAGCAGTTCTACCGCGATCATGGCGTAACCCGTTTCGAGCCTCCGCGTGAGCTGATGCGCGATTTCTCGGGCCGTTGTGTGATGGAGAGTCCGTATTGTCTGCGCCGCGAGATCGGTCGTTGCGGCAAACCTGTCGGTGAGCTGAGTATACGCCATGGCGCGCACACATATCGGATCGATTTCGACTGCCAAAAATGCCGCATGAAACTCATAAGAATATGATCACACCACAATACCTAACACCCTCAGAATGGGCCGATTACGAACTCATAGACACCGGTGCCGGCCAGAAACTCGAACGCTTCGGGAAGCACATCCTCGTCCGCCCGGAGCCGCAGGCCGTGTGGACGCCGACCATGCCCCACGACGAGTGGCAACGCCTCGCCGACGCCACATTCCACCGCGATGCACGCAACGACGAGCGTGGTGAGTGGCTCCGCAAAGCGACTATGCCCGATCGCTGGAGTGTCGAATACCGGTACAAAAATATGCACCTGCGCATGCGCCTCGGCATGACGTCGTTCAAGCACGTGGGGCTGTTTCCCGAGCAGGCGGCGAACTGGGATTTCATCTACGACAACACGCATCCGGGGGCGCGAATCCTCAATCTGTTCGCCTATACGGGGGGTGCCACGCTGGCCGCACTGGCTGCCGGAGGCGAGGTGGTTCATGTCGATTCAGTGAAGCAGGTGGTGGCCTGGGCGCGCGAAAATGCACAGGAGAGCGGTCTCGACGGAGCGCGTTGGATTGTGGACGACGCCTCGAAATTCGTGCTCCGCGAGGCACGCCGCGGCAACCGCTATGACGGCATCATCCTCGATCCTCCGGCCTATGGACGCGGTCCCGACGGCGAGAAATGGGTGTTGGAGCGCGATATTGCGGCTCTGCTGAATGCCTGCGCCGATCTGCTCGCGCCCAACGGATTCGTGGTCTTCAACCTCTACTCGATGGGGCTTTCGGCCCTCGTAGCACAGACTGCAGCGCGTTGCGCGTTCGGCATGCCAGGTCAGGAGGAACTCGGCGAGCTATACTTCTCCGATCGTGCCGGCAAGTGCCTCCCGCTGGGGGTTTATTACAGGATGGTGATTTGAGGATATAAAAAATACCGGGAGATCAGTCTGAAAATGGGGTTATTACACAGTTTCAGAGGTTATATATCGCCGCAAAAAAGGAAGTGTAAGCCATGAGGCACTGAAAGAAATGAACGAGTATCGCCCATCATGCTCTTTGTCCACAGAATCAGGTCTCTTACATCTCCAATATTCGCGTGATCTGCACGATGCGGCATGTTCTCACCAGACAGAATTAAGTCTTTTACATCGGTCGCGCCGAAATAATCGGGGAATTGGTACTGTTTTTCTGCAGACAGAATCAGACCTATTATATGGCGAAAAACCCTCTTTACACTGTTTTCTGCAGACAGAATCAGACCTATTACATCTATTCGTGTTAGAGCAAGGGGGCTTTGTCGACCTGTTTCCCGCAAGCATAATCAGATCATATCTAATGTAAAAGCCGAGGTTGCAAAGATCGAGTGTCTGTCCACCTCAGATAAAATCGGATCATCTCTGATCACACAAAAAAAGACCGCCTAAGCAGTCTTTTTTGTACCCCCGACGGGAATCGAACCCATATCGCAAGAACCGGAATCTTGTATTCTATCCATTGAACTACAGAGGCAGAAATGCGGCAACAAAGATAAATAATAATTATCACATGGCCAATAGGCGCGGTATGTTTAGTTGAAAGTTGGGAAAACGCGTGAAAGTAAAGACTTAAAATAGGTTCGTGGCCCCCTTTGCTTTGTGTGTATTTAAAACCGGGAGTGGCGACGCTGCCTAAAGTCAGTCATGGTCAAGAACTTTAGGGTTCCGGCTCATCTCGTTTAGCATGCCGATTAATGTAATAACCAGCATTTCTCAACTTGCGATGGAGCGATCGATTCTCGATGGAATATTATATACAACGGAATTAACTTCATATAGCGCCTCCTCCAGATACATATTTGCCGCCCCTCCTCGAAAATAGTCCCAAAGTAGGGCATTATACCATAATCAGCCCCCTGCCTCGGGTCTCTCGACGTCAAATCACTTTCTCGCACTCGATCAGCCTCCTGTATATCTCGAGGCATGCCCATGCGTCGGTTGCCGCGTAGGCCTGTTGGGCTGGGGTGAGCGTCGCCGCCTCCCAGTTGCTGAGTCGCTGGGCTTTCGATATGCGCATCCCGAGCACCACTGCCGCCATTTTGCGCACGCTCTTCTCGGCGATACCCCACTCATTTACAATGCTTTGCAAGTCCACGAACCCGCCCTGCCTGAACCGCCGCAACTTCTGCAACACTTGGATATCACCCGACAATGCCGCGCCGATCTGAAGTATTTTCTGACTCTCGAGTATCGCCGCCAACTGCCGCTCCAGACGCACATGCGACAGGCGGAAAAGGAAGCACACATCGCGCGTAGAGAGTTGCAGCAGCGCGACCCTGTGCACCACCCCGGCCTTGAACGTGGGTCGCGTCTCGGTATCGAACCCGAGGACCGTATGTTGCTTCAGGAATTGACACGCCGCGGCGACCTCCCCCTCCCTATCGATCACGACAATACGCCCCGGGAACGACCCTAAGGGCAGTTCGTTCATCTCTTCTTGTGTGATCGTGGCTGCAAACATACGCGCAAAGTTACCGTTTTATCTCGATTTTACCATCTTTACGGGCCGTTATTTTAGACTCGGTGGCCAGGCGATCGAGCGCCTCAAGTACCGACGCGGGGTCGCATGTGAACTTCCCGACGATCTGTTTCACACTCATGGCCCCGTCGCGCAGCATGCCGAGAATCTCGTCGTCGGGCCCCACAGAGCGCCTCCCACCCTTCCCGAGACAGATGTCGCAGCCGCCGCACGCCTCGGTCTCCTCCTGCCCGAAATAGCGCAATATCACCTCGCTACGGCACTGTGAGCCGTTTTCGGCGTATGCGAACATGGCGTTCAGTCGTTCGATGTTCATCTCTTTTCGTATTCGGTAACTCTCGGGTGAGATAAAGATATCGTCCGTCGGCAGGCGTTCTTCGAGTAGCACGAGCACCGGCGACCGGCTTCCAGGTATGTAGCGCACTATGCGCATTTGCCACAATTGCTTGAGCAATTCCTGCACGTGCACCGTGTCATAGCCCGCCGCATGGGCGATCTCACCGATGTCTATGGCGACCGATCTATCGTGGAACAGTCCGGTGTAAAGTCTTAATAATATGCGTATTATATGGTCGATGTCGTCGCGTTCGATGCGTATTTTGTAGAGGTCGTCGCGGCCCACGGTGAACAGCAGCCTAGGTGGATTGTCGGTCTCGGCACCGAGCGAAAGATAGCCGTTGATCTGCAAGATCTTGATCGCATTCAGCACCGTGTCGACACTCATACGGACATACCTCGCAAAGTCGTGCACACTGAAATCCCACGTCATGAACCGCCCGTCGCCGATACCCACCTGAAGGTAGTTATGCAGCGCCTCGTAGATCGAACGTATCTTCTCCAAAGGCGGATATTCGGCCTCGAAACGCCTCATTGCGCGGTTTTGGTCATCGTGCGAGGTGAGCAGCACGGCATAGGCGCGCGCACCGTCGCGACCCGCACGCCCGGCCTCTTGGTAGTACTCTTCGAGCGAGTCGGGCGTGTCGTAATGCACCACAAAACGCACGTCGGCCTTGTCGATCCCCATGCCGAATGCGTTCGTAGCGACCATCACGCGCCGGTGCCCCCTCATCCAGCTCTCCTGACGCGCACCACGCTCACGATGAGGCAGACCTCCGTGATAAAATTCCGACTCCACACCCTCGTCAGTAAGCCATTTTGCCAGTCGCTCGGCACCGTCGCGCGTGCGCACATAGACAATTCCCGCCCCATCGACCCCCGCCAGAACGCGCAGCAGCTGGCCTTGTTTATCGTCTGTCCGACGCACGGCATAGCTGATATTGGGCCTCGCGAACGAACTGCGCACGATGCGCCCGTCCGTCATCCCGAGATGGTGCATAACATCGCGTGCCACAACCGGAGTCGCCGAGGCTGTGAGCGCCAGCAATGGCACACCGGGCAGCAACTCGCGCAAAGCACCGATGCGCAGGTACGACGGCCTGAAATCGTAACCCCACTGCGAGATACAGTGCGCCTCATCGACCGCAATCAGGCATACTGGCATTGACCTTACGCGCTGTCTAAACGTCTGATTAGCAAGTCTTTCGGGAGCTACATACAAGAATTTCACATCGCCCCACGAGGCATTGTCGAACGTAAAGTC
>QMCE01001995.1_pt1 | contig 11336 bp, 12 predicted proteins | sample 1821851 | NCBI WGS metagenome assembly QMCE01 (sample SAMN09453174, study PRJNA476694) | Termite gut metagenome, whole genome shotgun sequencing project. | isolation source: worker | host: Odontotermes sp. | place: South Africa:Pretoria | collected 2016-01-28
AATTAATTAATGTCGATAAGTGTCGAACAGTAAATTGAGAGAATTTAAGAATTGATTCCATATGTTGTTTTAGTGATTTCATACAGATAATGGCGGGGCTATGCCTCCGCCATGTAGTATAAATTATAACCTATGCTTGGTGAGTTAAGAACGCGCTCTATTTCTTAATAGCCGCCCGGCGCATCATCAGCCAGCTCAACAGCGCGAATACTGCGGACGCGCCCACAAGGATTAACGCTCCGTAAACCGACGGCGAGGCTATGAGCTCCAATATCCGCCCGATGAAATTCATGAGTGCTTTCATTATCACGCCGCCCAGCACGAACCCGTCGAACATCGGCAAAACGAACATGAAGAATACGGGCACGCCAGCGCCGACGAGGATCTTACCTGCTTTATTCAGCCGGAAGAACATGATCGTTATGCAATAGCCGAGCGCCAGCATCGTAAATGCGTACAGCAAGGCCATAAAGAAATGCGGTACGGTGAAAGCGACTGCCGACGTCAAATTGAGCGCGGTTGTCAGCGATACGATGAAAGCGAAAATATAGCTGAGTATATAATCGGCGATTGTCATGAACACCGCCAGCGCTGAGAACGCTATGAGCCGCGACCAGAACAGCGTCTTGCGGGATATGCCCGACTGCAGCGCGAAAAGGAAATTCTCTTTGAAGCCGCATAAGCCGGAGACGAACAGGAAGATGGCGGTCGCGCCGGAATACGACAGGGAGTTCGCCTCCTGGCTGCCTGCGCCTGTTTCGACGCGCCAGCCCGCGAAAGCGGATAAGCCCACGCCGACGAGCAGGCTCATCGCGATGATGACGATGTAATAGACCATTACCGAGGTCCTATGATCGAGTAATTGATAGCGGAAAGCCGCGTTGAGTTTCATGATTAATTACCCCCTAGTTCGTAAGCTGCACGAACAGCTTCTGCAGATCCATCTTGGTGATTTCAAGGTCTTCGGGCGCGCTTTCCGCCGTGCCGAGGATGTACGCGGACTTCAGCCCGCCCAGCGTATCCTGCCCGATGACGTTTTTGCCGGCGATATACGCGTCCACATACGCGGCGGGGCCGCTGACGGTATAGCCCTTGCGGAGCAGCTCCTCGGTAGGCTCGTCATATAGGAGCTTGCCGTCCTTTATGATGACGACCTGCTCGACTAGGCCGGACACCTCTTCGACAAGGTGCGTCGAGAGCACGGCCGTAAACGGCTTGTCGCTGTACTTTTCCAGCAGCACGCGGTAGAACAGGTCGCGGTGATTGGCGTCCAGCCCCAGTACCGGCTCGTCCAAAAGAACATATGGGGCGTTCGTAGCCAACGCCGTGATAAGCTTGAAGATCGAGGCGTAGCCCGTCGAAAGCGACTTAGTCGCCTTATTCACGTTCAGCTTGAAGCGCTCGGCCAAATCCATCGCGTACGTTTCGTCGAATTCCGGGTAAAACTGCTTCGTCCAGCGGAACGCGTCCTTCACCTTCATCTTCTCGGGATACAGCATGGGTTCGCTCATCATGTATATCTTGCCGAGCGCGCCGTCATTCTCCAAAATCAGCTGTCCGTCTAACGTAATGCTCCCTCCATCCGCGAATATGCGCCCTGTTATCGCGTTCAAAAGCGTCGTTTTACCCGCGCCGTTTCTGCCTAAAAGCCCGTAGATTTTATTGGGCGCGAACGCTATGCTGAAATCCGAAAGCGCCTGCGTTTGCCCGTAATTCTTTGAAACGTTCTTAATCTCGATGCTCATTGCTCGTACCCCTTCTTGATCCAGTCCGTCAATTCGTCAAGCGTAATGCCCAAACGCTTGGCCTCCGCGATAAAGTTCGCCAGGAATTCGCTCGCGAAACCCTCCCTGCGCTTTGCCATAACCGTCTTTGCCGCTCCGCCTGTTACAAACATTCCAATCCCTCTCTTTTTGTATACGATGCCCCCGTCCACCAGCATGTTGATGCCGCGCAATGCCGTCGCGGGGTTTATTTTGTACATAACGGCAAAGTCGCTCACCGACGGAATCTGCTCCTCCTCCGCAAACGCGCCGGACAGGATCGCGTCTTCGATCCCCTCGGCAATCTGCGCAAAAATCGGCCTCTCCGCCTCAAAATCAATCTTCAAATCTTTCACCTCTGCTTTCGCACTATCGGTATACCAGTCAGCCAACATACCGATAGTGTAAATGACCTACCGCGCTTTGTCAAGCACTTTTTTTAAAATGCGCATTTAAATTTATCGTGGAGTACAATGTTTCAAAAATCATCTAAAAAGTATATACTGTTTGGGAAATGGAACGGCTTAGAAGGGATAACGTCAACAAAATGAAAATGGTTATTGCCGATGGAGTATAGACTGAAAAGCCCCGAGCTTTTAAGAGTAAAGGATTTGGGCGGTTCAACTGTCGGCGGCTCACAGCTGTGGTACCGTGAGCGCTGGCCGAGGATGTCCGGCTGCGGGCCGACGGCGGCATCTAATATCGTTTGGTACTATGCGCGTACTCGTACTGAGTTAAGCTCGCTCTGCGATGCGGGCGGAGCGGACAGGGCGCATTTTCTCCGCTTGATGGACGAGATGTTTTCGTTCGTTACGCCCGGTCTGAAGGGCGTGAACACCCCGGGCATCTTTACGGACGGTATTGTGCGCTACGGCAAGGCGCGCGGCGTCGTATTTACGCCGCGTGTGCTGGAAACAGGACGGAATTCCGATATAAGCGCCGTGCGGAATTTCATCTTCGCCGCGCTGGAGCTCGATACGCCCGTGGCGTTTCTGAACCTGTCCAACGGCTCGCTGAGCAATCTGGAGAGCTGGCACTGGGTGACGATCATAGCGCTAAACGCTCGCTGCGTTGCGAGCGTAGCCGATCAGGGCCATGTATTCGAAATCGATCTGGGAGAATGGCTGCGCACGAGCAGGCTCGGCGGAGCGCTCGTCTATGTGACGGTAAGCGGACAATAGGGCGATAGGGGAGAGCGGCGATGGCCGGAGCGGATCGCGTCATCTATCATATCGACTGCAACGCGTTTTACGCGAGCGTGGAGGAGCTATTCTTCCCCGAATTTAAGCGCGTGCCTATGGCGGTCTGCGGCGATCCAGAGGCGCGGCGCGGCATAATATTGGCGAAAAACGAGCTTGCTAAGGGCTTTGGCGTAAAAACCGCCGAGACGATATGGCAGGCGAAGCGCAAATGCCCGGAGCTCGTGCTGCGCCCGGCCCGCCATCGCGTCTACCGCGAATATTGCGAACGCGTAAACGCAATCTATGAGCAGTACACGAGCCAGGTGCAGCGCTTTGGCATAGACGAGAGCTATCTCGACGTCACAGGCAGCCTGCACCTCTTCGGCGGGGATCCGCTCGCGCTCGCGCACGAGATTCGCCAGCGCGTGACGCGCGAAACAGGGCTTACCGTGTCGGTTGGCGTCAGCTGGTGCAAGATATTCGCAAAGCTGGCCAGCGATTTGAAGAAGCCCGACGCCGTAAGCGTGATTTCCAGGGATAATTATCGCGAGGTCGCGTGGTGCCTGCCCGTATCGAGCCTGCTGTTTGTCGGCAGGAACACGGAGGAGGAGCTGAAGCGCTGGCGCATCAATACGATCGGCCAGCTCGCCGCCGCCTCGCCCGAGCTCCTGCGCGAACGTTTCGGCAAGCTGGGCGATCAGCTGCACGCCTACGCCAACGGCATCGACGACAGCCCCGTGCTTGAAATCGGGGAAGAGGAGGATATTCACTCCGTCGGCAACGGTATTACGTTCAGCCGCGACCTAGTTACGTATGAGGACATCCACACGTCAGTGACGGCGCTGAGCGACAGCGTCGCCTCCCGAATGCGCCGATATGGGCTGAAAGGCACGACGGTACAGGTGACGATCAAGGATACAAAGCTAAAGATTATCACACGTCAAAAGCCGCTCCCGAGGCCGACGTATCTGGCCGCCGATTTAAGCCGCGCGGCGATGGAGCTTATAGAGGCGTCCTGGAAGATCGGCAGCCCAATCCGTATGCTCACCATAACGGCCCTAAAGCTGATCCCGGAGGAGCTGGCGGCCGAGCAGCTTTCCTTGTTTGAAGAGGATACATCGGCGCGCGAAAAGCGGGAGCGGCTCGAAAAGGCCGTAGACGGCATCCGCGAAAAATACGGCCGGGGGAGCGTCCTGCCCGGCGGCGTGCTAGGGAATGATTTGGGGATAGATGATAAACGTGAGTGATGGTTAGGGTGGGGGATTATTCCTCCGAGCACGGTTGAACTTGTATATCCTAGCTAAAATGCCTATAATATTAATAAGAATATTGGGAGGGCAAAGCGGTGTTGTATGCGTACGAGGGCTATTTAGAACAAGGACGCGTTTACACAATGGGGCAGCTGGAGAGTATACGAGGCCGCCGCCGTGTGATTATTACGGTATTGGATGAACCGATACGCGAGACGCCAGATACATGGGCTGACTTAGATAAAATCATTTCGGGCATGAGTGAAAAACCGCGCTTAGAAGATTTTCCGCGCGGCCAATTCGAGCGTCAATCAATCGTTTTTAATGATGAGGTATAGCGAGATGGAATACGCCCTCGATACGAACATCGTTATTCATCTCATGCGCGGCTCACAGTCGGTCAAGAACAATCGGGAGAAAGCGCAACTCGATGGCGCGCGCTTCATTATTCCGCCTATTGTAAATTATGAAGTGCGGCGAGGGCTTATCATCAAACCGATTCCGGCGTACGAAAGGGCATATTCCGTTATATGCGATAATTGCTTACTGGGAGAAATGACGAGAGAGGTCTGGGAACGCGCTGCCAGGATATATTCGGACTTATATACAAAGCGTCTTACCGTAAACGACGCAGATATTTTAATCGCCGCGTTCTGTCTGGTAAACGGCTATACGCTTGTTACAGCCAATATTAAGGACTTTGAAAACATCGACCGTTTGAAAATAATCAATTGGAGCGATTGATCTCCTTCTTCCCCCGCCGCTCCAAAACAAGATTTACGCACAGCCCGGCTGCGACGAGCACGCCGCCGATCAGGTTTCGCGGCGAGAAGGACTGCGAGATAAGCGCGTCGATCACGAGTCCCGAAAAGACCTGCCCGATGAACAGCAAGAGCGACAGATAGAACGCCGAAACCTTCATGACGGTGACGTTGCTGAGCCAAACCACGCACATGCCCAAAGCGCCGCCGGTAAAGATGTACCAGTTCGGCGCGACGGCCGCGTTAACGCTTTCGCCGCTTCCGAGCGCGAAGTAGAGCGCGATGGCGCATATAAGCCCGATAACATAATTATAGAACGTGCTGATCGTCTTGCTCGTCAGGTCGGCGAGCTTGGCGTTTATCGTGCGGGATACGATTACGGTAACGCCGGTAGCCAGCGATACCAAAACGGGGATTAAGTCGAATCGGTCCGTCATAGCCACGATACCGCACAAGATTAGCGCGAAGCCGATGAGCTTCCGCCTGTTGAACGGGTGCTTGGGCATACCCATCCAACCGTACTGGTCAATCAGGATGCCAGTTACGCTCTGCCCGAACAGCCCTAGCGCGACGATGGCGGATACGCTTATGCGGCCGAAGGCGAGATTGTTGAACACGGTGGTAAACACGCCGATCGCGCCGCCGAGATATAGCGGCCACGCCTGCATTTTTGCGAAAGGCCGTTCGCGCTTGATCAGCGCCGAGGCCGCGATGAGTATCAGCCCCGCGACGTGTATGATGACCGTAGCAGAATAGACGCCGTACCGTTCCGTCAGTACGCCGTTGATGGCGACCATCACGGAGATCAGGATTCCTGTCAGCAGCGATAAAAAGTAATTCAGCATCGGCTAATAAACTTCCACGAGGTTGCGTAGCGGCGCGCCGGAAAGATAATTGCGCATGTTTTCAATGATAATGCTGAATATCTTGTCGTCGGTAAAGGGCGTATAATTCCAGCCGGCGACGTGCGGCGTGAGAATCACGTTCTTCATGCCCCAAAGCTCGTGATCCGCAGAAAGCGGCTCCTCTTCGAAAACGTCCAGCACCGCGCCGGAAAGCCGCTGCTCGTTCAGCGCGCGGCAAAGGGCCTCTGTATCGACCGTCGCGCCGCGTCCGGCGTTGAGCAGCATCGCGCCGGGCTTGAACAGCGAAAAAGCGCGTTCGTTCAGGATATGCTTTGAATCCCGCGAATAGGGCACGAGCATCGTAACGATATCCGCCCTGGGCAGCAACTCCTCCAGCTTGTTTTCGAGATGAATTTCGTCGGCGTATTCGCTGGGCGTGAGGTTGCTTTTGCGTACGCCGATAACGTAGGTTCCAAACGCCTTCAGCCGCTTTGCGAAGGCCGCGCCGATATCGCCGTAGCCGATTATGAGCGCCGTCGCGCCGTCAAGCGTTCGCCGTTCGCCCTCGTTATTCCATATGCTGGCCGTTTGATTATCGCGATAGAGGTGGTATTTGTTGCACAGCGCCAGCAGCCCTGCGAGCATGAACTCCGATTGCCGCTCGCCGTAAGCGCCGCTGGCGTTGGTCAGCAGGACGGAGCTATCGAGTATGCCGCCGAGATAGAGATCCGCCCCCGCCGTAAAAAGCTGTACCCATTTAAGGCGCGTTGCCCTCTTCGCGAGCGACCGCCGCGGATTGCCAATGATGATATCGAAGTCTTCGAGCACATCGCGCGCCTGGGGGTCGCGATACTCAAAATCGACGCGGCCGGAAAACTCCGAAAGCATCGCCTTCTGGCTCGGGGAGAAAGAAAGCAGCACCGCCGCCTTTAGCTTTGCAGGGGTTTGTGACAAAATAAAAACCTCTTATCCGCATATAATCATTCACCAAGACAATCTAACATTTTGCCAATGCGTTGTCAATTGCCGCTGATTTCTATACAATTAATCAGCCGGTTAATGACATTGAGAAAGCGGGGATCACTTCAATGGGTAACATCGAAAAATTCGACTCTATGGCGGCACAGTACGATACGCCGGAGCGCGCGGATATCGCGAAACTCATCGCCGGAGCCATCCGCAGCCGCGTTAAAAGCGGCAAGGACAAAACGGCCATCGATTATGGGTGCGGCACCGGCCTCGTCGGCCTGTGCCTGACCGACCTCTTCGATTCGCTCATCTTCATCGACGCCTCGCCGAATATGGTCGAGCAGGTCAAGGCGAAAATCGCGGGCATTCCCAACGCCGAGGCGCTGTGCCGCGATTTTACGCGGGAAGCGCCGGGCGTCTCCGCCGACTATATCATATTGGCGCAGGTGCTGCTGCACATGAAGGATACCGAGCCGTTCCTGGCCGTGCTTTTCGCGGCGCTCAACCACGGCGGGCGGCTCTTTATTGTGGATTTCGATAAAAACGAAGCCGTTGCGTCCGAACTGGTACACAACGGCTTCGATCAGCCAAAGCTGGCGGAGGTTCTAACTGGCCTCGGGTTCACAAGCGTGGAAGGCGAAACCTTCTATCGCGGCGAACGCATCTTCATGAATCAGGACGCGTCGCTCTTCATAATGGAAGCCCGCAAGGATTAAACTAGCGAAACCCTACCGCAGGAACAGCGAGAGGATGAACACCCCTACCATCGCGCAGATACCCTCTACGAGCGTAACAAGCGTCTGGGTTTTGTAGCCCTGCTGAGGCGTCATCTCGCCGAAGTTCGTGATGACCCAGAAGTAGGAGTCGTTCGCGTGGGAGACGGTCATCGCGCCCGCGCCGATTGCCATGACGGTAAGCGCGGACATCGCCGGGCTCGCGAGTCCCATCAGCCCCAGCAGCGGTGCCATGATGCCGGCGGTCGTCGTAATCGCGACCGTGGAGGAGCCCTGCGCCGATTTCAGGATCGCCGAGAGCAGGAACGGGAAGAGGATGCCGACGCTCGTGAGGATCTCGGAGCTGGAGGTGATGAACTGCACCATGCCGGACTCGGAGATTACCCTGCCCAAAACGCCGCCGGCGGCTGTGACGAAGAGGATCGGCCCGACGGTTTTCAAGGTTTCGTTTGATACGTCGTACAGCTTATTCAGAACGCCGCTGGCGGCCATCTGCCAAACCGCGAACAGGAAGCCGACCGCGAGGGCGATGATCGGCGTGCCGAGGAAGGAGAAGAATTCAAACGCGAACCCCGTCCATTTCGTCATAGCCGCGATGGAGCCGAGGGCCATCAGCACGATCGGGACGATGATCGGCGCGAGGGAGATGAAGCCGCCCGGGAGCTTGCCGAAATCGGCGACGAGCTGCTCGTAGGTCTTGACGACCTCGTCGCTGGGCATATCCTCTCTGGATTGAACCTTCTTGCCAATGTACTTGGCATAGAAATACGCGCCGATAAGCGCCGGGATCGAGACGGCCGCGCCCAGGCCCATGACCAGCAAAAGATTGTTGCCTACGCCGAGGGTGTTGGCGGCGGCGATCGGGCCGGGCGTCGGCGGAATGAATACGTGCGACGCGTATAGGCCCGCCGAGAGCGCGACGGTCATCGCGACGCTGCTGGTACCCGTTTTCTTCACCATCGCCTTGCGGATGGGGTTGAGGATGACGAAGCCGCTGTCGCAGAAGACGGGGATGGATACCACCCAGCCCATTAGCATGACCGCGAGGGCGGGTTTCTTCGGGCCGACTAGCTTGATCACCAGGTCCGCGAGCTTAAACGCCGCGCCGGTGACCTCCAGTATGCTGCCGATCAGCGCGCCCAGGATGATCACGATGCCGATGCTCGTGAATGTCCCGGAGAAGCCCGCGCCGATGACGTTCGCGATGCCCTGCGTCACGTTGCCGTCGGCGTCCGTGACGTTCACCAACGGTATGCCCGCCACCAGGCCTAGCAGGAGAGATACGCCGATTATCGAGAGAAACGGGTGTATCTTCCACTTGGAGATGGCGACGATCATGAGAAAGATTGCGATGATGAATGCAATGATAAGACCGATACCTGACATGTTTGTTGCCTCCTTATTCTTTTTTGGAAAAATAGAATCAAATTAATACAATTTAGTATAGCATATATTTATTATTGCGGCAGCAGAAATATTATTTTATATGTAAATTTAGCGAAAATAACGCGAATAATAAAATGTTCGTTACTATATCGCGGTGTGGCATAGAAGCCGCCCGCTGCATGGTTATCGCGTATGTAGGGGCGGGTTTCCATGCCCGCCCGCGACCCCAAATACGACTCAATGCTGTAGGGGCGAACTTTGTTCGCCCGCGACCCACAATACTACCCCATATTGTAGGGGCAGACCTTGTGTCTGCCCGATGCCCCTAACGACGCGTCGCCAATACGACCCAATGTTGTAGGGGCGATTCATGAATCGCCCGCGACCCCCAAAACGACCCATTTTGGGTCACGGACGCGCAAAGCGCGCCCCTACAGTTTTGCGGTCGCGTAATGAATGATTTTGGGTCGCGGTGTTTGGGTCAAGGGCAGACACAAGGTCTGCCCCTACAGTTTGGGGCCGATTTATGGGGCGCGTTTTGGGGGTCACGGACGCCATATATGGCGTCCCTACACGCGGGCGAACACAGTTCGCCCCTACAAAACGAATTCATTATTGCATATCCAAATGACTTTGGGGGAGGGGGCGTTATTCTTCTGGGTCGTCGATGTAGCCTAGTTCTTTGGCTTTGGCGTGGTATCCAGGATTGTTTGGATCGAGTTCAATTGCCTTTAAGAATTCAATTTTTGCTTCATCGGGTCGGGTCAAAGAATGTAGAATTAAGCCAAATCCATAATGATACTCTGCGTTATTCGGTTCAAGTTCAATGGCTCTTTGTATCGCCTTAAGAGCATCCTCATAACGCTCAATTGCATCTAGCGTAATTGCTAGGCTATTGAAATAAATAGCATTGTTCGGTTCAAGTTCGATGGCCCTTTTTGTCGCCACAAGAGCATCCTCATAGCGTTCCATCGCATAAAGTGTATTACTTAGACTATCGTAATACATAGCGTTTTCATTGTCTAGATCAATGGCACGTTGTTTAGCCCGAAGCGCTTCACCATAACGTTCCATTACATGAAGTGTCAAGCCTAGGCCAAAGCGATACACAGCATTATCTTTGTCTAGTTCAATGGCTCTTTGTATCGCCCGAAGCGCTTCTTCGTAGCGCTTCATGGCATGTAAAGTAAGGCCGAGACTATCGTGATACTCAGCATTATTTGGATTAAGATCGACAGTTCTTTGCTTTTCGACGAGAGCTTCATCGAATCGCTTCATTTCATGTAGTGTGATGCCAAAGCTGCTTTGATATGTTTCATTGCTGGGATCAAGATTTACTGCCATTCTAATATATTGCAAGGATTCATTATATCTTTTTCTAGCAAACAATAATGCAGCTTTAACAAAATGAGCAAACGCTTTATCATTATTATTATCGCTAATGGGCGTAATTTCGATTGGCGCGTCTGGAGGACCAACCTGTGCGGTAATGATTTCTCCGCTCTGCACAATTTGTTTTTGCATACGTTCAAGTTTATCGTATGTTTCTTCTCTGATTTTTGCAGCGTTTGCCTCGATATTTTCCTCTAATTCCGCAATGCGCGCATGAAGAATATTCACTTGCTCCTTTTGGAAAAAGGCGTAATTAAAAATCGGCATTGCAACACTAAATACCGCAAATCCGAGTCCCACAACAGTGAGTAGCATAGATAAATGGGATTGATGCGTACTGTATTGATCTTGCATAATCGTCAACGTTTCGGACAATGTAAGAGTTTCTGCATCCGTAGTGGAGGCATATAATAGATGTTGGCTCGTCGCCGTGCTGTTGTCGTACATCTGTTCGAGCTGCTGCCGCTTTGCGTAGTTGTCTGAGCCGAAATAGGCGGCCAACGCGCCGCAAATGATAAAGCCCAGCATCGCGAGAAAGAACAAAATATATGAAACCCCATAGCGCTTATTCTTCTTCCCCGAACGCCCTCCACCCTGTTCCATAAAACCCCTCCAACACCATCAATCAACCTAAAATAATCAAACATATACCACCACCGAATTATAGCATAAATTGTCTAAATTGGGTACAATACCCGCCGAAAGCCGAAAACCGTTCCCCGGGTTTGACAGTAGTCTATAAAAAAGCCAGAGAAAAAAGTCCAAAAAGCCGCGAGAAATCGCGGTTTTTCTATTGCAATTCTAGCGATTATGCGGTATGATTATTAATAAGCATATATGCATAAGGAGGCGAGAAATTTAAAAAGAACGGCCGTATCCAATGGAAAGCGATGCACGCCGCCGCGGAGCAATACCTTAAAGAAGCGGGCGTCGATATCCCTACGACCGAAAAGATAGGCAAAATGAACGTTGCTCAGAAGCAGCTCATCCAAATCGCAAAGGCTATTTCATCCAATGCGAAAATCCTGCTGTTCGACGAGCCGACTTCCTCGCTG
>QMCE01770736.1_pt1 | contig 11335 bp, 5 predicted proteins | sample 1821851 | NCBI WGS metagenome assembly QMCE01 (sample SAMN09453174, study PRJNA476694) | Termite gut metagenome, whole genome shotgun sequencing project. | isolation source: worker | host: Odontotermes sp. | place: South Africa:Pretoria | collected 2016-01-28
GGTACGTTCACGGCGAACCAGCTCGCGGATCTCGGCTTGGGTGTCGTACCTCGAGCGATCCACAGGAATGTGGCCGCTGCGAACCCTCAACTGGTCGATGATGTCGAGTACCCCCGGCAGATCCTGATTCAACTCGACGAGAGCCTCGGCTTTGGTGAGCAGCATCTCGGCATAGCGGAAGATGATCGGACAATCCACCTAAGGTTATCAGAAACAGATCGTTCCCTTGACGCGCTGACGATGACGCCTGCCGATACATCCGCTTTTAGCCATGTTATTGCCTTACTGTGGCAAAGCGGCATCGACGTCAACTGGAAAAAATACAATTTGCAAAACCAACAGGAGACGATTCATTTACCTGCTTATGCATTCAGAAAGTCGAAGTGCTGGGTGGGAATTGAACCATAGCTTGTGAAACACACGAAAGGACAGGGAAATGGAAGAAATAAAGGCAGTTTTAGCCGAGATTTTGCAGGATTTAGTTGATGAGGCCGAGATCAGTGAAGACGTGGGTTTTTTTGATATGGGCATCAGCTCAATCACTATTCCGATATTTATTCAAAAAATAAAAGAAGAACTGGGGGTAGGCTGTGACGAAGCCGATATTTTTAATTATCCCAATATTGAAGAGCTGGCGGAATATGTTAAGTTGCGGCAATAGATGTATCTTGCTTGAGAAAGGGGGGACAGACCATCGAGAACCTGTTAGCTTATCTGGATAAAAAGGGAATCAAAATATGGCGGGAAAACGACGTGTTAAAATTTTCCGGTTTAAGAAGTGACATAACCGAGGAAATAATTGTACTGCTGCGGAAAAACAGCGGGGAATTACTGACTCATCTGAAAAAGCCGCGCCTTCCCCAAGGTCGGCTGCCGGCGGCATCAAATCAGATAGCATTGTGGCTTGAAAGCAAGATGGGGAACAAGGGCGGCCACATACATAATGGAGTGATCAAGCAATTTCGTGGTATTTTACCGGCGAGGAGGTCAGACAAGCTTTTATTAAGGTACTTAAGAAACATGATATCTTAACTTGTACCTTTACGGAAGAAGAGGGAACGGTCTATATCACACGGAATGATAACTGTGATGACTTCTTTACCGTGTTTGAAGGGGAAACAGTTGATGCAAAGCATTGGCTGGAAAATGAGATGAATAAGGCCATGGATCTTCAGAACGGGCCCTTGTTCCGGGTCGCCGTCTGTAAAGACAGGGAAGAAAATTCTTATCTCGGATTTTGGGTTCATCATATCATATCGGATGCCTTTTCTTTGTTTATAATAGAAAAAGACTTTTACCGGTTTTATGAAGAAAGGATCAACGGACGTCAGAATACCACAGAAGAATCATGCTGTAATTTGGCAACAATATTAGCAGAGCAGAATTATCTGCAAGGAGAGGCCTATCGGCAGGAACTGGCTTACTGGCAAAAAACGGTTGATGCTACGATCCCCGGAACAACGCTGCCCAGATTCCATCTAAGTCAAAGCAGCAGGGATTATAAACCGTTTACATATATCCAAGCCATGACTCCGGAGATTTCTAGGCAGGTCGGCAGCTTTGCCCAGAAACATCAGCTAACCCCTTATATTCTGCTGTTTTCTGTTTTTAACCTAGCCATTCATTTTATAAATGAGCACCAGATAAATGCCGTCGGTCTTTTCGCGGCAAACCGGCTGGAAGAAACCCACCTGAAAGAAGTCGGCTATTTTTCCAACGCCATAGTGTATCAGGATGAGATAGACAGGAAAGAATCGCTGGGGGATTATTTTCAACGGGTGAAAAGCCGGCTGATCCAGTCATTCGCCCACCAGCATTTCCCGTTTATGTGCCTAGTACAGGAACTGGTTCCGAACCGGGAAAGCGGGATGCCGTTTTTTAATATTGCCTTTGATTCTTTGCTGTTTCCCAAAGACAAGGAGTCCCAGACATTACAGCAATCATTGGGATTCGAGGACGGCAAGCTTATCAAGGGCTCGGGAAATTATGATTTGATCGTCTGGGTCTATGAAACGGAACACGGTAATTATGAATTGGAATACCGGTATAACGGGTGCTTTTTTGATGAATACCAGATAAGCAGCCTTTCATCCGTAATAGAAGGTATCATATCCTGTCTTGATAAGGAGAAAGTCAGCATAGAAGATGTCCCGGCATTATATGGCAATTATAAGCAGCTCGTCGATAAATGTAATGAGACGCAGGCGGAAATCATTAAAAAGGATACCTATCAGTTATTCTGTGAGCAGGCAGAAAAGCACCCGAATAAACCGGCAATATGTTTTCAGAAAGCCAGCTTATCTTATCGGGATGTAGACAGAGCAGCCAGAGCTGTCCGTTACATTTTAGAAAACAATCAGATCGGCCCGGGAAACTATGTAGGGGTCATGGGACCTTACCTGATACCGGCGATACTGGGCATCTGGGCGGCCGGAGCGGTCTATGTCCCCATTGATCCCCGCTTTCCGCTAAGCCGCCAGGAATATATGATAAATAATACCCGGTTATCAGCGGTATTAAAAGACCGCGCGGCCGGAGCGGTCGCTTGTGAGGCTAAAGTCATCCTCATCGAAGAAGCATTGGCGGCAGTTAACCCGGCTGAAACGGGAAACCTTCCGCTATTGCCCGGGGAGCCGGACAGTCCGGCCTATGTTTTATATACATCAGGTTCAACGGGCAACCCCAAAGGTGTTGTCATTCAACATGAAGCCCTTACTAATTTTCTGGCTGATATGCGGGAGCGGGTGGGACTTAAAGAATCAGATACAATGCTGGCCGTTACTTCCATTAGCTTTGATATTTCGATTCTAGAGATGTTCTTGCCGTTAGTGGCCGGCGCCGATGTGGTACTGATGCCATATGATCATTCTAAGAGCGGCGAACTGATCCTGACAGCTATCAGGGACTGCCGGATAACCTTTATGCAGGCCACCCCTTCTACTTATGCGATGCTCTATGACTATTATCAGGAGTCAGCAGAGGGGAGCAAATTATTAGACACCTGTCTGTGCGGCGGGGAAAGCTATGAACTGGATCTTGTTAAAAAAATCCAAGAAATGAGCCTTAATGTTTACAATGTATATGGACCAACAGAAACGACGATATGGTCCACGGTATTTAAGATCCCCGATCCTTGTCCAAAGCTGAAGATAGGGCGGCCGATTGCCAATACCGTCATCCGTATTGCCGATAGCAGCGGAAAGGAGCTGCCGGTGGGGGTTCCCGGGGAACTGCTGATCGGTGGAAAGGGTTTATTTCAAGGATATTATAATGCTCCGGAACTGACAAGTGAAGCGATGATTACGGCAGACAATGGCAGGCAGTTCTACCGGACCGGGGACTGGGCTTACTGGAATCAGGATATCGAGCTGGTTTTCTTAGGACGGCGGGACAGCCAGATCAAAATCCGTGGCTATCGTGTCGAGTTATCAGAGATAGAGAATGTTTTCTTAACCTATGAAGCAGTGGCCAATGCAGCGGTGGTGACGGTGAGACATGATGATACGGACATTCTGGCAGCAGCCCTGACGGTGCGGCCAGGCCGTGCTTGTAGCAAGGAACAAGTTCAAGAGCATATCAGCCGGTATCTGCCGGATTATATGCGCCCCGGTAATATTTTGATCTTACCGGAGTTACCTATGACAAATAATAATAAGATAGATAAGAAAGCCATCGGCCGACTGATCATGGATAAGCTGACCGGGGAAACGGAAATACAAAACGATGCCGGCACAGAACAGGAAATCAGGCTGAATATCATATGGAATGAAATCCTTAAGACCAAGGTAACCTCTGTTGATAAGGGCTTCTTTGAAGCCGGCGGCAACTCTTTATTACTTAATAAACTTGCTTTGCGTCTTAAGAAAGAATATCACCAGGAAGTTGATATCGTTGAATTGCTGCGGTTTTCTACGATAAGGAAAATGGCGTTATATTTAAATAATAACGGAGCGGCAAGTAAGCTTGATATGGAGAAGCTAAAAGAGACAGCAGGCAGGAGAGGCCGTTTTATACAAAGAAGGAAGATGTAATGATATGAGAGAACTCAAGGACAATGACATTGCCATTATCGGATATGCATTTGAACTGCCGGAAGGAATCAACACCAACGAAAAATTATGGGATGTGCTTAAAAACAGGCAGGATCTGGTTAGGGAGATTCCCGCGAAGCGTTGGGACTGGCGGCAGATATATGATGAGAATCCCCAAGCGGAAGGTAAATCCTATTCCTATCATGGGGCTTTTCTGAAAGATATCGAGCAATTTGATCCCAGTGCTTTTCGGATTATGCCGGTAGAAGCAAAAAGCATGGATCCTCAGCAGCGCCTTGTCTTACAGGCGGCTTGGCACGCTATGGAAAACAGCTATCTAAATATCGAACAATTAAAACATTCTGATACCGGTGTCTTTATTGGCGCTACCATGGTTGATTATCTGCAGTTGCAGGTCAGAATGGATGAAGGGAAACATATTGACCGTTATACTCATTTTGGCAGCATATTGAATGATATCTCCGGACGAGTTTCTTATGTGTTCGGATTTCGAGGTCCTTCACTGACCATTGATACCGCCTGTTCCTCTTCGCTTACCGCGATTGACGCGGCCATTAAAGCATTAAAGGAAGGGGACTGTGAGATGGCGCTGGCCGGCGGCGTGAACGTCATCCTTACGGAAGAGATGTATATAAAACTGGCACGGGCCGAGATGCTGTCGAAAACCGGTGCATGCAAAACCTTTGATGACACTGCTGATGGATATGTCCGGGGAGAAGGCTGCGGGATCCTAGTTCTTCAGAACTTAAAAAATGCAAGAGAAACGGGAAAACGGATTCTGGCAGTAATCCGCGGAAGCAGCATTAACCATAATGGTAATAGCGGCGGATTAACGGTGCCCAGTGGAAAGTCACAGACCATGCTGCTGCAAAGCTGTTTGAAAAAGGCCGGCGTTAAGCCGGAGGAAATTGATTATGTAGAAGCTCACGGTACAGGTACCCAGCTGGGCGATAAAATTGAAGTAAATGCTTTGCAGGATGTCTTTAAAGGCCGGAAGAACCCGTTATTGATCGGCAGTATAAAAACCAATATGGGGCATCTGGAATCGGCCGCCGGCGTTGCCGGGGTTATTAAGGTTCTCCTTTGTATGGAGCATAATGAGCTGGTGCCCGGCCTTCATCTTAAGCATAAGAATACGAAAATCAACTGGGATGATTCGCCTGTTGATGTACTTAAAGAAAATATCTTGTGGGAAAAGACTATTAAACTTGCCGGAGTCAGCGCTTTTGGGGCAAGCGGAACTAACGGGCATATTATCATGCAAAAATATCAGGATGAGCAGCCGGCCGTCGATACAAAGGCGACGGGGAAGATTTATCTGGCTGTTTCCGCTAAAAGTAAAATATCACTGCAAAAAATACTGATTTCGCTGTCGACATTCATCAAGGATAAGGAAGAGCGGGAGCTACATGAAATTGCTAGGATATACAATGTGACAAGAAGCGGCTATGAAGAACGGGTGGTGGTCAGCGGAGTCGATAAAGATGAATTGGTCGCCGCTTTAAATGGGAAGATCGACGAAGCCTTACAGCCGGAAAAACCCAAAGAAGTACAAGACGCTTCTATTTGCGTTTTGTTATGTAATCTCGGCAACAGCCGGAAAGCATATGAGCAGCTGGAAGCTTTCAGTTTTACATACCGGCAATTGTCCAAAGAGATGCAGGAACAGCTATCCTTACCCACGGAAGACAAATCAGATATTATGCGAGGAATTGCTTTCTGCCGATATGTTGCCGGGATTGGATTCAAAAAATATCAGATTGCCGGTGATGAACTAGTTAAATTTCAAGTCATGCTGGCATCTAAAGACAGCCCGGCCTATGAAACAGAGATAGAGCGGTATCTCAACAAGGAGGCAGCCTTGTCCGAAGAATTGGCGGGGTTTATCAGTAAAATATACGTATGGTCAGATTGTGCTGCGGCCGATAATCAATATTGGCCGGAAATATTGCTGGAAAATGCCGCATTACAATATCAAACAGGGGCAAAGATAAGGTGGGAATATTTTTACGATATTAATAAAATCAAGCTGTTATTTTTACCGGGCTATGAATTTGATAACCGTTATTACTGGCTGAACCACCAGCGCCATCTTATCGATGATCTGAACAGAGCGGACCGTTCAAGTGAGTATCTTACTATGATTAAGCCGTCGGCCATTGATGATGACGGTCAGGAAGAAGCTGACAATGGACAGGGGTATAGGTTCCGGTTAAGAAGGGCGACTAGGCTTGTCGAACAGCATCAGATCGGTCATCGCGAAGTGCTGGTCGGTTCCTTTCAGATCATCCTGATTAAGGAGCTGGCCAGCCGCCTGCTGGGGGACAGGGTTGTAATTAAGGATCTGTTTTTTGTTCAGACCATTGAGCCTGAGACAGAACGGCTATTAAAGCTTAGACTGGAAGCAAATCCGGAAACCGGAACAGGACGGTATGACGGCAGGATATGGGAGCTTAGTGATGATAATGAATGGGTCACTAAAACTCTTTTTGCTTGCTTAATAAAAAAGGACGGTTATGCTTCGGACACTGCTGCCGGCGATGAAGAATTTAGGGGCGAAATTATCGGAGAACAAACATTTTATCATGCTCTTTTCCACGCGGGTCTGTATCTGGGCAGTGACTACCAGATCATGGATGCGGTTGTAAAGGGCGAGCGGGAAGCAATAGCAGTACTTAAGAAGACAGATTTTGAACCGGCGGTACTGGACAGCGCCTCGCAGCTATTATATTTATTCCGTGGGCAGGGAACGGATTTGTACCTGCCGTATTATTTTGCATCCTACGAGCAATGGGAAACCCTTAAAAGAGTAAATCGTGTCGAGGCCAGACTGCTTAATGTAACGGAAGATGAAATAACGGCGGAACTATCTTATTATACGGACAGTTGTCTGACTGCGAGATTTAACGATTATCATTTAAAAAAGATCAAGAAGAGAGAGTTATGGTCGCTGGATCATATTATTGGCAAACGCTCTGGCTTGCCGGACGGAACGGAATTGCGTCAGGTATCATATTAAACTGGCCGGGACAAGCCTGCAAGACCATCAGGTATATCATCGCCTGACAATACCCGGATCATATTTTATATCGCAGGTAATGCAGTTTGCCATGCATAAATTTCCGCAAGCAGCCTTTGAATTATCCGATATTAGTTTTTTTCAAGCGATGGTTCCGGACGAAAATGTCCCGGTAAAAGAAATGATAACAGCAAGAAAAAATGACACCGGATATGTAATTGACATCTGTTCGGCTTATGGCAATCAGGATGAATTCATCAAGAACGCGGCAATAACTGTTACCCCTAGGCAAGATTTACATGTCCGCATGGAGCCGGAACGGATGCCGGAACGGTCGGATTACGGCCGCCATGTTGAAAGGGCTAAGATCATTGAGATCCAGGCAAAAATAGGGCTGCAGCTAGGCGGCTCGTTCAATTGGATGCAAGACATCTGGGTGGGAGAAGACAGTGCTTTTGCTGAGTTGGCCAATGATGATTTTGCGATGCTTAAGGAAAACTATGGAACTCCACCGGGACTGATAGATACTTCGGCGCAAGTCTTGGGTTTTATTAAAAATAGCACGCAAGAAGAAGCCGGAGCCTACATACCGTTGACAATCAACCGGCTGATCCAGTATCAAAATCTTAAAAACCGATTATATTGCCTAGTTCGTAATGTTAAGGAAAACGGCTTAATGCTTGTTGGCGATATTTTATATTGTGATCCCGATACCGGCCAAAAGGTATTGGAATTTCAAGGGATGACGCTTATGAAAGCAGACAGGAACAAACTTGGCAGCATCAAATCAAATAATAGCATGATATATGAAGAAAGCTGGGACGATTTTAGTGACGGGATTAGCGCAGAAGCGATCTCTTGCCGGTCGGCTGTCGAAATCAGGCTGGGTATTGACACAAAGAAAATCATTATTTCTAAGTACCGGGCGGCAGAAAAGGAATGGCTCATTCTAGACAAGATTGTGCTGGACTGGGAAGATAAAGCAGCTTGGAAAGAGGCGGTTATCAAGGAGATCAACTGTCCGGAACAGCTTTTGGTTATTTTATCCGACTCATCAGTGGGTTTACCTAGGCAGGTTCCGGTGGCGCGAATATCCGAAATAAATATATTGATCACACATTATTATTTAGAACTGTTTACCTTATTACATAAAATAGATTTCTCCAGCCATGTTCTATGCGTTGTTACCAATCAGGTATATAGCCGGGACGCTGCCGCAAATCTTTTTGGAAGCCTAGTCTGGGGAATGGTTCGCTCCATTCAATTAGAGCTGGCAGAGGAAAAGATAGTTTTGCTGGATAGTGACAGAAGTGCCTTTAATTTACTGCCAGTGCTAGGGAAGTTGGTAAGAAACCATATTATGCAAGTGACATATTATCAAGGCACGATAAGAACCCCCTCCCTTGCTACCACAAAAGCTGACGAGCTGTCATCTTCTGCTTATCGCTTTGCGGCTGAGAAAAGTTATCTTGTCATCGGCGGATTCGGGGCATTAGGCTTAGAAACATGCAAATACATGATTGAAGCAGGGGTGCGGAGATTAATTGTAATTGGCAGCAGCAGTCAGGAACAAAGGCAGCCGGAATATGATTCCCTGCATGAGATGCAGGATGGTTTAGATTTGCGTTATTATCAACTGGATATTGCTGCCGATAGCGCCGCCGCAGAGCTTTATCCGATTTTATCCGCGGAAAATCGTCTGGGTGGAATTATATATGCGGCAGGCGTAGTAAAAGATAAGATGTTCGCAAATTATACTGATGATGAGATCCGGTCTGTTTACGGGGCTAAGATCAACGGAATGCTGACATTGGCAAAGATTCTCGACAATATAGAATATGATTTCTGTGTCGGATATTCTTCTGTTGTAGGGGTAATCGGCGCGGCCGGCCAGTCGGTCTATGGTGCCGCCAATAGCTTTATTGATGCCCTTTGCCGCAGTAAACGGGCGCAAGGTAAAAATATGTTTACGATCCAGTGGGGGCCTTGGTCGGAGATCGGCATGTTTTCTAAAGTCAATAATTTAGCGGTCAAACGCTTTGCTGACCGTAAGATATTTGCTATGGAGCCCCAAGAAGCAATGGCGCGATTTCTAGTGAGCCTAAAACGGGGTACCAATCAAATGATCGTGAATAATAAGCAGATCGCTTTAGAAAAAAAGGGAAACATCACGGTATTTGACCATGTTGAAGAATCCGTAAAGGAAAGATTAAAGAAAATCGTCGCCCAGGCGATAGGAACGGAACAAGCTGGACAGATAGAGGAAAGCCGCCGCTTAATGGATTTTGGTATTGACTCGCTGCTAATGATTGAGATCAGAATAAAGATAAATAAAATCTTTCATGTGTCCATAACGTTAGATGAGTTCTTTAATGAGATGACAATTGAGAAATTAGCGGCAAGGATTGAATACACCAGTAAATAAAAAAGCCAGTGTTTCCGCGCCTTCCGCGTATGCACTGGCTTTTCTTTAAGCAGGGGAAGAGGGATTCGAACCCCCGTGAACGGTTTTGGAGACCGTCATACTGCCGCTGTATGATTCCCCTGAGCGTCGGCAGATAAGCTGATAAACTGACGAAATCTATTATATATTACTGCACTGTCATCTGTCAACGAGAAATTACCGAGAAACCTATAGGCCATCCCTCGGACTGCCATTCATCAGCTTCGCAGACAGCGAATTTAATTCATCGAGAAGCAGCACTCAGATCATCTTTTGGTTACTGTTAAACAGCCGTCACACAATCCTGCCCGCCGCATATAATAAAGTAACGCGTGATTTTTCAGAGTTCACCTTCTGCTTGTATTGTGCCAAAAAGCAGGAGGGCAGCGTTAATACAGGGAATTCTACTGTAAAAAGTGACAAAAGAAAAACAGGAGGAACTATTATGTCAATGCAAAGTACTAAGGTACCATCAAGTGAACTGAGCGGCGCGGAAGCAGCTGTAGTAACCAGCAACGAAAATATCGTTTCCTTTACTACCGGAGCGGTTAACTGGACGATGCCGACAACCTGGCCTTTTGTTATCAGTGCCTTGGATTTAAGCGGCATGGGAGCAAGCCTGAAACTGGCAGCGGATTTTTTGCAGGTAATTATGAATGTAGCTTCTACGGTAACTTCTCCGCTTTATATGGTATTTAACCCGTTGCTTTCAGTTTTTCAGCAGATCCTCGAGGCTACGCATCTGGCCTATGTACCGGATATGGCTTCCTTGCTGGCCATGCTGACACAGTTTAGCGGCGTGGCCAACACCCCCAATGTAAGCTTGAAATTAAACTCGACTATCGGCTTGGCCAATGTCGGAACCCACATCCAGCTTGGCAGCACCGACATTGATATCTGGCGGGGCATGGTCGCCGGTCCGCCATTCCCGATTGTAATGCCCAGAGACGGCCAGGTAACCAGTTTTGCTGCTGATTTCAACGCCTTAGCGGCCGTTAATCCTCAGCAGGTACTGAATATCATCCCGGGACTTACCGAGCTTCTGGATATACTGACCAGTATTTTCGGGGTAATAAGCGGGGCTATCAGCGGATTGAGTTTTCTTTTAAAACCGATATTAGAAGGACTGCTTGAACCATTTGGCTTGACAACAGACATTCCGACGATACCGGATATTGCCGCCGATTTCGCCGAAACAGGCTACACTACCGGTCAGACGGTCAATATAACGGCAACCTTGTGGCAGGTACCCAATACGATGGCAGCGGATCCGAACCAAGTCAATATGGATCCGGTAACCAGCAGCTTTATCGGTGCCCCTGTGGAAATGTCGATCGGACACGGTTCCAGCGGTATCGGGGGAACAACCCCGATCTGTAAGATCAACCTCGGCGGAATCGAGCTGGCGCATCTGGCGCCATGGGATGCCACGACTTCGCTTCCGGGCACGGCTTTGAATGCCATAGCTTCCGTGCTGGGATTAAACGGCGCCGCCAGTGTCAGTGCGGCTGAAAGTGGCCAGTTTGCTTCCTCGCTGGTAGTGCTTCCGGAGCCGCTGGCAGTTAACCAAGGTGATTCTTTATATGTAGAGTTTGCGATTGAATCCCCTATTGCCCTTGCTGTCGCCATTGCTGCGCCAAATATGAGCGCCAATATCACTTATATTTAACTAAATTATTTAATTGAATAATACGGATTAAAAGGTCATGCTTGTCATGCATGCAACCGACCCATTGATTTAATAAAGCTGTGTCAAGATTGGATATCTTGGCACAGCTTTCTAAATATATTCCCAAGTTGCGTTGCATTTTCGTCTGTTAC
>QMCE01006992.1_pt1 | contig 11334 bp, 10 predicted proteins | sample 1821851 | NCBI WGS metagenome assembly QMCE01 (sample SAMN09453174, study PRJNA476694) | Termite gut metagenome, whole genome shotgun sequencing project. | isolation source: worker | host: Odontotermes sp. | place: South Africa:Pretoria | collected 2016-01-28
AAGGGGGAGAAGGTTCTGGTCGTGGACGACCTTCTGGGCACGGGCGGCACGGCCGGCGCGATGGTGAAGCTGGTGACGAGGCTGGGCGGCGCCGTGACGGCCCTCGGTTTTCTGGTCGAACTCGATTTCCTCCACGGCCGCGACGCCCTCGCCGGATACAGGGTGGAAAGTCTGATGCATGTCGCGAGCGAGTGACAGGAGTTCATATGCAATCACCAACTGACGCGAATGATTCCCCCATTGAAGAAATGGCCGCAGATGGCATATCGTCCGGCGTTGAGGCCGAAGGCGAACCCGTCATCACGCATCCCTTCAATCCCGATAAAGTTTTTTCAGTGGCGGAAAAAAGAGTTCCCATTCAAAGTCTTTTGAACCGAATCGCGCAGAACAGGGTACGGGTTCCCGACCTTCAGCGGGGCGAACGCCTTTGGGACAACAAAAGGAAAAGTCGTTTAATCGAATCCTTAATGCTCCGTATTCCCATACCGATGTTTTATGCGTCCACGGATGAAGAGGAAAATTGGGTCATTGTGGATGGGTTGCAAAGAACGAGGGTGATAGAAGATTTTGTTCAACCCCAAAAATTTGAAAATAAGCTGACTCTGGGGGAATTGGAGTATCTGCACGAATACAACGGAAAAACATACGGCGATTTGCCTGTGAAATATCAAAACAGAATCACGGAATCAGAATTGAATTTCGCAATTTTCGGTTCCGATGCCTCCGACGATCTGATTAGAAATATCTTCAAACGCCTGAACACAGGTGGATTGCCCTTGTCCCCCCAGGAAATCCGACATGCGCTGTATACAGACAAAACAGGCAAGGCAACGAATTTCTTGAAAAAGCTGGCCCAAAGCGAAGAATTCATAAAAGCGACCGGCAATTCAGTAAAAAGTGACAGAATGGCGGATCGCGAACTGGTTCTCCGCCTGCTCGCCTTTTATATCAATGATGTGGACAAGTATCCCGCCAATGGCGACATAGACGAATTCCTTTCTGGGACAATGAAGCAGATCAATGCCCTGAACGGGGAAAGCCTTGCTTCCATGGAAAAGGATTTCATCAAGGCAATGAATGCCGCCTCGGAGATTTTCGGAGATCGGGCGTTTCGAAAGACAACGCCTGCATCCGGCAATCCTCGTTCCCCGATCAATAAGGCGCTTTTCGATTCCGTCGGTTCTATTCTGGCCAGGCTCAACGATGAAGCCCTCAGGCGCATCGCTAGGAATAGGGACGCAGTCTATGCAGCCATCGAAAATGCCATGGAGAATCACGATGTTCAACTGCGCAATTCCATTTCCCGATACGCCCAGTATAAAACTGCTGTAAAGAGGCGATTTGATTTCTTCAAAAAACTTTTCTCTCATCCGGCGGGAGAATGATCATGATGACGGGACTCCGAGTCGTCGGCTTCAAGCTGTTCAAGGACGCATCGCTGAAGCTGCGACCGCTGACAGTTCTTGCGGGACTGAACAGTTCCGGGAAAAGCACTGTGCTGGACGCCATTCGCATTTGCCGGGATGGAAGGCTGCCCGATGGGCACGGCGGACACAGAGAACTCGTTTCAACCCAAAGCGCGGATCGGAAAATAGCCGTTGAAATCACGGGCGAACATCTTTCAGGGAACGTGTGTGTCACACGTGAGGGCACAGAACGGGAAGAGCTGCTGGACGCTCACTGTTCTTTCATAACCGCCGATCGTTTTGGCCCCGCCACGACGCTCCCCATTCGTCCGGAGGATTCAACGGAAAAGAACGATGTCGGCGAGCACGGAGAATATACAGCTGAACTTTTGGAGCAGCATCAGCAATTGGCCGGACTTCCCGTCGCCATGCGCGGCCCCGGCATGGAAGAACAATCCGGCATGCTGGTCAACGTCAATGCGTGGATGAGTCTGGTGTCGCCCGGCTTCAAAGTTCAATCGCACTCCCTTGAAAAAACCGATCTCGGGCGGCTGTCCTTCTCCAGTCGAAGACCCCGGAATGTCGGTTTTGGGTTGAGTTACACTCTCCCCATTTTTGTTCAAGCATGTTTTTTCGCGGCGAAAATCGCGGCGGGCGAATACGATCACGCCGTTCTTCTGGTTGAAAATCCCGAGGCGCATCTCCATCCGCGCGGCCAGACCGCCATGGGGCGTTTCTTTGCGGCCGCCGCCGCATGCGGCGTGCAGTGCATTGTGGAAACGCATTCCGATCACTTTTTCAACGGCGTCCGCATCGCCGTCAAGGAAGGGGACATTCCGCCTGAAAGCGTCATATGCCACTATTTTGAATATGACTCCGTTGAAGAGATGAGCAGGACGACGACCATCTCCATGGACGCCCATGGCGGTTGTGACACGTGGCCAAACGGCTTTTTCGATGAGACCGAAGTCAATCTGCTCAAGCTGGTGTAGCCATGCTCGAACTCTATTTCAACAAGGCGTTCAAGCCGGTCAAAAATAAAAGCGAAGCGATTGCCGCATTGTCGATTCTCATTCTCGCCTATGCTAGGCTCGCCAAGCGCATACCGGATTCTTCCGGGCGGCCTGCGCTGGAAATCACCGCTGTTGAGGGGTATTCTTTTGATGAAGTGCCGCTTTATGAGCAGGATGGACAATTGTTTTATTTGAATGCCCTGATGGGCGACATGGTACGATTGCATAGAAATCAAACTGTGTTGTTCATGCAGGCATTGAAACGGATAAAGCGTGTTTCTTTGGCGGAAATCGAATCGCAATCCAAACAATGGCGACCGGCGGCGCCTGTTCCCGAATGCCCCCTGATTGAGCATGCCGCAAAAGGAAACGGCGCGCTTCTCACCATCGCGACGGAAGAACTCTGGAAACGGGAAACCGTGACTTTCGCCGGAAGAACGGATGTTCTCCCGAATTTTTGGGGACAAAAGGACATTCTTCCGTTTGTCAAGACAACGTTTGAGCGCTTGCGGCCGGGAAAAACTTCCTGCGATTGGCTGCTGACCTACCGCTTCAACGTCCGAATTTGCGCCGGAAGCCTGGCTGACCGGGATTTGACGCCAAGCGAATGGGAAGTCGTTTTCGACCTTTTCGACCGCGCGGAGAAAATAGAGTATCAACCCAAGGGTTCTCTTCTGGAAAGGCCGAAAGGACACGGGGAGATTTACGAACTCCGTCATCTCGGCATCGGGCTGCGCATATTCATATTGCCAAAAAACCAAGGGGAGGCTATTCAAATCCTCTTGGGAGGATACTATAAAAAAGGAATGTCCCAAAGTCAGAATCATTATATTTCAGAGGCGAAGAAAAAGATCGACAATGCGGCAAAATTCATCGGAGCGGATTGATGGATGTCGCCGGAGAGAAACGGGAATGGCGGCGGGTCGCTTCCGCGCTGTGCGGCCTCGCGTCCCGCGCGGATCGGGAGGGGCTGGACGCCGCCCTTGCGGAACAGGCCGGGGGGGAATACGCCGCCGCGTGCGGCGCGGGGACGCTTCTCGGATACGCGCCGCTTCCGGACGAGCCCGACATCATGCCGTTGTGCCGCGCATGGCTGGAGGAGGGCGGCGCTCTCGCGTTCCCCGCGTGGGAGGGAGGCCCGGACATGACGCTCCGGCGGGTCGATGATGTGGAGAACGGTCTTCGCCCCGGCCGCGCAGGCATTCTGGAGCCAGCGCCCGCCGCGCCCGCAGTCTCTCCGGAGGCGATCGGCCTCGCGATCATTCCCGGCAGGTTCTTTTCCGAATCGTGCCGGCGGCTCGGGCGCGGCGCGGGCTGCTACGACAAGCTCCTCCGGGGAAGAGCGATGTACCGCATGGGCGTCTGCTACGATTATCAGGTATTGCCCCGGGTTCCGTTCGACGGGGCGGATGAGGAAATGGACATGGTTGTGACGCCGTCGCGGGTCATCATCAATGCGAAGCGGGGAGTCCCCAGCGGGCGGGAGGCGGGTCGATGACGCGGGCGCGTTCGGCTCAGTCCCTCATTCTCGCCCTCGAATCCTCCTGCGACGAAACCGCCGGCGCGATCGTCCGGGACGGCCGCGACGTGCTGTCGCAGTTTGTGGCGAGCCAGGTCGATCTCCACCGCGCGTACGGCGGCGTCGTTCCCGAAGTCGCCTGCCGCGCCCACATGGAGTGCCTTCTCCCCGGCGTGGACTCGCTGTTCCGGGACGCGGCGGTTGCGCCCGTCGATCTGTCGGCGATAGCCGTCACCAACCGCCCCGGCCTCATCGGCGCGCTTCTCGTCGGCGTCTCGGCGGCGAAGGGCCTCGCGATGGCCTGGGACAAGCCGCTCATCGGCATCGATCACATCGAGGGCCATATCGCGGCGGCCGGCCTGGCCGAGCCGGAGCTCAGAGCTCCGTACATCGCGCTGGTGGTCTCGGGCGGCCACACCAATCTGTATCTCGTCCCGGAGGACAATCCGGGGCGCGGCGGCATGCAGCGCCTCGCCTCGACCCTGGACGACGCGGCGGGCGAGGCGTTCGACAAGGCGGCCAAACTTCTCGGCCTCGGCTTTCCCGGCGGCCCCCGCATCGAAGCGGCGGCGAAGAACGGCGATCCGGAGGCATACGCCTGGCGGAAAACATGCCTGCCCCCGGACGGAACGAACTTCTCCTTCAGCGGCCTCAAGACAGCCGTGCTCTACGCGGCGCGCGGCAGGGCGGGGCGGAAGGGGCCGTTGCTTCTGGATGAAAAGGGCGTCGCCGACGCGGCCGCGTCGTTCCAGGAGGCTGTGACCCACGCCCTGACGGAGCGGACCATGCGGGCTGCGGACGAATGCCGCGTCGGCTGGATAGCCCTCGGCGGCGGCGTCGCGGCGAACGGCTATTTGCGCGCCGCAATGCGGGCGGCGGCGGAGAAGCGCGGCCTGCGGATCGCCGTTCCCCCCATGTCCCTGTGCACGGACAACGCGGTGATGATTGCGGCGCGCGGCGCGGCGTTGTATGATGCGGGCGTGCGGGACGGTTTGGATTTGGAGACGGCGGCGAGATAGACAGGCTCTTGATATGCCCATGATGGTTGCCTCCCTGGCAAGCGGGTCGTCGGGGAATTCCTATTACGTGCAGTGTCCCGAAGGCGCGATCCTGATCGACGCGGGGCTTTCGGGCAGGAGAATCGTCGAGAACATCGTCGCGGCCGGAGGCGATCCGGCCCTTGTCAGGGGCGTCATCGTCACCCACGATCACCACGATCACGTCGCGGGCGCGGGAGTGCTGCAGCGGAAATACGGCTGGAAGCTGTGGATGACGTCAGGCACCCTGGACGCGGCAGAAGCCCGGATCGGCCGCGTCCAGGCCGGGACTATCGCCCCCGGCGCGGGGTTGAAGGCGGCGGGCCTGACCTTCAGCTTCATCGCCACGCCCCACGACGGCCGCGAGCCTGTCATGGTCGCTGTGGAGCGGGGCGGGAAGCGGTGCGGGATATTCACCGATCTGGGACATGTGTTTCCGGGGCTTGCCGAACAGCTTGAGGAGCTGGATTTCGTTTTCATGGAAAGCAATTACGACCCCGGCCTCCTCTCCGGCAACCGCCGCTATCCGCCTCCGCTCAAGGCGCGCATCAGGGGCGAAGGCGGCCACCTGTCCAACAGCGAGGCGGCGGAGTTGATTCTGGGCCTCAGGGGATCGCGCCTCAGGCGGGTCGCGCTGTCGCATCTTTCCGAGGAGAACAACAGGCCGGACATCGCGCTGGGCTGTTTCACCAATGCGCTGGCGGAGAGGATGCGCGCGCAGGGCCTGAAGGCGGCTGTCGCGCCGAGGCATGCCGCGATGCGGCTGTGCGCCGTTGGGTGAGGGGTGCGCGACGGGGCGCGTCACAGGCACGGGAAAGGATAGATGGACCCATCAAGCGAAACACGCGAGGACGTGCTGCACGTCCCCAACCTTTTCGACTATTTCTGCTCCCGCACCGCCGCCGACATGCAGAGCCGTGGAGGAACGGTTGAACAGGGCCCGGCGACATCCTTCGCCAGCCTGATCGTCACCATACTGGCCGCGTTCGCCTTTTACGTGTTCGGCAGGCCGCAGCTCGCGAAGGCGACGTTCGTGCTGTTCGCCGTGCTGCTGCTGTGGACGCTCTGGGGCGTGATCATCCGTTCCTCCGAACAGGTCAGCCAGAAGGCGGACAACATCAAGGCGGGCGTCTTTCCTCCCGCGGCCGCGCCCTTCGTCCTCGCCCGGCTCAAGTGGTGGAACCACCTCATCGTGCCGATCAAGTGGGGGCGGCACAGCCGGCTCTTCGACCGCAGGGGCAAGCTGGAGCGGAAGATCGAGGAGCTGGAAAAGGAGATCGGCAATCAGCCGAACGTCGCGCAATACATCCCTCCCGGCGAGGACGAGGCCATGGCCCTCGCCGAAAGCATACAGACGTTCTCCGAGAGAAGCGAATACGAGGCCGAGGCGGACAAGCTGCCGGACAAGCTCTCGCAGCTCCGCGCGATGCTGGTTTTGTACAAGGCGCTTCTGTTCAAAATCCATGAAATGTCGGAAAAGCTCGACCGCATCGAAAAGCAGGCCATCACCTTCCAGAACGTCAGTCCCGAGGATCTTTCCCAGATCGTCGCGGAGGCGATCCAGCTTCTTGAGGAGCGCCGCCTTCTGGTGATTAACGTCGACACGGTGGAGCCGGATGATTTCATCGATCTGGTTTCCGTGCGGACGGCGTAAATTCATCTGTCCAAACATTTCCTTGCGTTTTCCCTCCTCCCGGCCTATGCTTTGCTTACTTTTCTCACTATCTACTTCCGGCGCTTCACCGCTCTGACGAGGAGGCATCATGTCCGAACAATCCGACAAGCAGGAAACCCCCGCCGCATCCGCTCCGGGAAGCGTTCCCGACATCCCCGAAATCAAGGGCGTCCTCGGAGGCGCGGATCGCCTTGCCAGAGACCTCGGCGCCGATCCGGAAAACCCGCCGAAGGACCCCATGGCCGACATGGCGGTGGACGGGGACGGAGTCAGGCTGACGGCGTTTCCCGCCGTCCTGCGGACAGGCGGGCGGGTCTCGGCCAACACCGGCGTCCAGCGCCCCGCCAGCGCTCCCGAGGACGACGGCCTCAAGCCCGGAGACGACATTCCCGGCGAGGAGGGCGTGCGCGTCAAGCCCAACCTTGAGCTTTTGAAGGAAGTCCCGTTCCTCGATCCGCTGTACAACGAAACGTATCTGTACCTCGTTCCCCGCGATCCCGAGACGATGTTCGTCCTCTGGGAAGTCGGCTCCGCAACCCGCGACGCGCTGAAGGAAAAGTTCGGCGCGGACTTCTTCGACAAGAACCGCCTCATCCTCCGCGTCTATCAGGTCACGGGCATCGAGTTCGACGGGTTCAACTACCAGAACTGCTTCGAGGTCGACGACTGGCTGGCCGACAAGAACGAATACTGGATCAAGGTCAAGCCCGACAACGACTACATCGCGGAAATCGGCTACCGCGCGGCCGGCACCGAATATTTCGAAATGATTGCGCGGTCGAACTCGGCCTTCGCCCCGAAGGGAACCGTCACCGATCAGCAGAAATACGCCGACTGGCCCTCCATCGAGGTCGATCCGAACAACGTCATCCTTGAGGCTCCCTCCTCGGACTGGCGCATCAACCAGTACAATTACTGGAAAAACCGCACGCACTACGCGCAGGAGGAGAAGGGCTACTGGTCTCTCGTCCTCCACCAGCATCTGCCGTTCATCCACCATCCCGAGTACGACGTGCCGCTGGAGGAGCAGTGGTTCTGCGAGGCTGTTGTGGCTGTCTACACGCAGCTTCTGAACATGTTCTGGCGTCTTGAGCGGGACAAGGTGGACTTCCGCGTCACGCTGTCGCTCACGCCGTCGCTCCTTTCGATGATGCAGACGCCTCTTTTGAAACAGCGGGCGGCCAGGCACATCGACGAGTGCATCGCCCTCGCCACCCGCGAGCGGGACAATTCCAAGGGGCAGCCCTGGTACAACGCCATCGAGCAGACCCTGCACCGCTTCTGGATCGCCAAGGAGGTCTTCGACGCCTACGAGGGCGATTTGACGCGCGGGTACAGGGATTTCCAGGACATGGGCAAGATCGAGGTCATCACCTGCGCCGCGACCCACATGATTCTGCCTCTGTTCAAGCACATGCCCGAATCGGTCAAGGGCGAGATCATGACCGGCGTCAACCAGTACACGCGCGTCTTCGGCCGTCCGCCGCGCGGCATGTGGCTGCCGGAAAACGCCTTCACTCCCGGCGTCGACAAGTTCCTCGCCGAGGCGGGCATCAAGTGGACGCTTGTCAATTCGAACGGCATCACCAACGGCGACACGCGGAATTTCTTCGGCACCGACGCGCCGGTCATTTCCCCGAACGGCGTCGCCTTCTTCGGCATTGACGAGGAGACGCGTTCCTCGGTGTGGTCGCGCGAGGGCGGCTATCCCGGCCATGTCAATTACAAGGAATGGTACCGCGATCTCGGCTACGAGGCGGACTGGGAGTATCTGCCGGAATATTTCCACACGGCGAACGTCCGCAGGAACACGGGGATCAAGTACTACCGCATCTCCAAAAAGGGCGGCGATCTCGGGGACAAGGACTACTACAACCCGATGTGGGCGGAGGGCACGGCGCACGAGCAGGCGGGGCAGTTCGCCTACTACCGCGGCGTGAAGGCGAACCACGTTCTCCGCGCCACCAACCGGAAGTCCATGATCGTCTCCGCGTACGACGCCGAGTTGTTCGGCCACTGGTGGGAGGAGGGGCCGATGTGGATTGAGTCGGTTCTCCGGAAGATGCTCTACGATCAGCAGGAAGTGCGGCCTGTGACGCCTTCGGAGTATCTTGGTGAGCACCCGACGCACCAGAAGATGATGCCTGGGGCGAGTTCCTGGGGCAAGAAGGATTATTTCCAGACCTGGGTGGACAACCGCAGCTACCAGCCCAACTGCTGGGTTTACCGCCACATGTACCGTTTGGCGCAGCAGATGATCGATCTGGCGACGAAGCACAAGAACAGCGAGCATCCGTTGCTTGTGCGGGCGCTCAATCAGGCGGTTCGGGAGTTGTTCCTTGCGATTTCGTCCGACTGGGGTTTCCTCATTGAGACGGGGCAGGCTGTGCGGTATTCGGAGCTTCGCATCACTGTGCATGCGGCGCGGGCGCGTGAGCTTATGCGTCAGATAGAGAACGACTGCATTGATCTGACGTTCCTGTGCACGCTTGAGCTTGCGGACTGCATTTTCGCGTTCGGCGACATGGATTTCCGGATTATGGCGAGGGATTGATGCGACTCCAGAATTTTCGTTGCTTCGAGGACGCCGAATTTCAATTCGGTGAGCATTTTACCGTCATTATTGGAGACAACGGAAAAGGGAAATCCAGCATTCTTGATGCGCTCTCCTGCGTACTTGCCTTTTATTTACTAGAGTGCGGCGCAACAACGCATGATAATTTGCTTCAGAATGAAGATGTCAGAAAATCAGTCAAGCGGTTTGCGGGTATTCCGACTACAATTGAAGCCTCTTATCCTGTGAGCGTTTCTGGAAAATTTTCTTATTTTGGAGGCAATAAACCGTTTTCATTGACACGGGGAGACGCTTCAACGGCAAGCGACATCGATCCACTGCGCCAATTGGGAGTATTTGCCAGGGTCTCATTGGAATGCGAGACGGATCAGGCATTGCCGATTTTTGCCTATTACCATGTTGTGCGAGCGAACAAAATAGTGAGAGGGAGCAATTTGCCCCGAGGGGAGATTGGCTCCAGAATGCTTGGGTATGCGGATTGTCTGGATCAGGATGTCAATATCGTAAAATTTTCCAACTGGCTTGAAAAAATAACATATATTTTCTTGCAGGAAAGAACCTCGTCCGAATTGTTGGAATCCGTGCTGGACGCTATTTATCAGTGCTTGCCGGAAGTGCAAAAAATCGAATTCCGTGTTCGCGACAATGATTTGATGATTTCATTCAAAGACGGGATGATCTATCGATTCAATGAGTTGAGCGATGGATACAGATCCGTCTTCACGCTTGCCGCCGACATTGCCTACCGGGCGGCCTGTCTGAATCCGCACCTCACGATAGACGCCATGCGACAAATCACCGGCGTTGTTTTGATCGACGAGATAGACATCCATCTTCATCCGCGCTGGCAACGTCGTATTGTGGGCGATCTGAAACGGGCGTTCCCCGGAATCCAGTTCATCACGACCACGCATTCGCCGTTCATTATCCAGTCTCTTGAACCGGACGAGATACTCAATCTGAACAATCGCGATCAGACTCGTCAGGAATATGAAAAGCTGAGCATTGAGGACATCGTCGAGGAGATTATGGACATTCCTGTTCCGCAACGAAGCAAGCGGTATCAGGATATGTACGACACGGCGACGCAGTATTACGCCTTGCTGGAAAATGCCGATCCCGGCGATTCGTCCGAACTCAGAAAACTGGAGGAGAAGCTGAAAGAGCTTTCCGCGCCGTTTTCGGAGGATGTGGCGTATACCGCGTTTCTGGAATCCAGGCTGGCGGAAACAAAAGCCATGCGCCGACAAAAGGATGCCGATGCGACCCGTTGAACGAGGCGACTGGCCTGTTGACGCCGACGGAAAGCGAACGGACTATTCAAAGGATTATACACCGGCTCGCGGCCCGTTGATTGATCGCCTGGGCGAGTACTGTTCGTTTTGCGAAGCGCGAATGCAGTCGTCTCTGGCTGTTGAACATGTCCTGCCCAAGCGCCCCGCCGGGCATGAAGAAGATATGCCCGAACGGTTTGGCGACTGGGACAATTTTCTGCTGGCATGCGTCAATTGCAATTCGCACAAATCGAACAAGGAGATGTCCTGCCTCCGTCCGGATCAAAACAATACGTTTTTCGCTTTGGAATACAGAGAAGGCGGTTGTGTTTTCCCACGGGAAGGTCTGACCGGCGAAGAGAGGGAACTCGCACAAAATCTCATTGATCTTGCGGGGTTGAATCACAAACCGCCCATGCCCGATCTGCGCAAGTCTGATCGAAGATGGCTCAACAGATTCACCGCCTGGGAAATGGCGAAGGACTATCGCGAAAAACTTATGGCAGCCGATTGCGACGAAGCGTTGGAGGAAAGCGTCATCAGACTGATACGGGCAGACGGCCATTGGAGCATATGGATGACCGTCTGCAAGGATTTGCGATCCTTGTGCGCCCGGCTGGTTGAGGAGTTTCCCGGCACGGCGAAGCGGTATTTCGACCATGGCGCGGTGCGGGAAGTCATTTGAATGCGCATGAAAAGCATCCCTCTCCATTGAAAACCCCTCCATCCTCAACAAAACCCTGCCGGTTCCGGCAGGGTTTTGTCTGGGAAATACGGCTCTCCGGCGCGTGAACGCCGCTACGATCGCCACCATGGAAACGAACGACCCGGCGGC
>QMCE01001998.1_pt1 | contig 11328 bp, 14 predicted proteins | sample 1821851 | NCBI WGS metagenome assembly QMCE01 (sample SAMN09453174, study PRJNA476694) | Termite gut metagenome, whole genome shotgun sequencing project. | isolation source: worker | host: Odontotermes sp. | place: South Africa:Pretoria | collected 2016-01-28
ATTCGGGCATGGAAAGCTAAAGACGGATGGGATAAAAAAAACGTTCGGAGCGCTCCGAAAAAGGAACGGAGCGCTCCGAAAAAAAAGAAGGCGCTCTCAACCGCTGAAATCGCGGATAAGCAGGTAGCGGCCGCATTGGAGGACAACGACGAATTAACGCCCGCGCAGAAGGAGTTTTGCAGGATTTTTATTCGGATTGGAAACGCTACCCAGGCTTATTTCCAGTCGCATGGAGGCACCTATGCGACAGCTAACACCGAGGGCCCCGCCTCCCTCGTAAACCCTCGTATTAAAACAGAGCTTCGCCGTCTGCGCGAAATCAAGAACGCCGCGCTTGGCTACTTCGACGGCGTTGATATCGTCGATCTTCATTGGCGTATCGCCTTTGCGGATATAACGAGTTTCGTTGAATTCGAGAATAGAAAGGTTTTTGCGACAGATAAGGGCAAGCCCATCTACGTCACAACCACCACCATCGATGAGGAAGGCGAGGAAAAAACGGTCACCGTTCCCATGATCCGCCATGAAAACGAAGTGCGGTTCAAGAGCAATGATGAAGTTGACGGCCAACTGATTGCCGAAGTATCGCAAGGACGTGACGGCGCGCGGATCAAGCTCCGCGACGGCCACCGCTCTATGCAATTCTTAGAGAAATATTTCGAGGTCAATCCCTTTGATCGGCGCAAATCAGACTTCGACAGGCAACGCCTTGAGTTGGAGCGCGCAAGGCTGGAACGCGATAAGGATAAGGCCGACGGGGATCTGTTGAACGGAATGCTTGCATCGTTACTGAACGGGGGCGAAAACGATGGCGCTTGACTGGGCATTGTTCTTTAAGAACTTTCAGAAGCGATACAGGGATGATCCTGTTACGTTCATGCGCGAGGTACTGGAATACGAGCCGGATCCGTGGCAGGCAGAAGTAGCCGCTGCGGTAAAGGACCATAAATGGGTAACGGTTCGGAGCGGCCAGGGCGTCGGTAAAACGGCGCTGGAGGCGGGATTGATTCTATGGTTTATACTAACAAACCCCTATCCCCGAATCGTTTGCACAGCCCCTACTCAGCAACAGCTCAACGACGTCCTCTGGTCGGAAGTTGCAAAGTGGCAGTCGAAAAGTCCTCTGCTCATGCGCCTTCTTAAATGGACGAAAACCTATATCTATCTCAAGGGTATGGAGAAACGTTGGTTTGCTGTGGCGCGTGTCGCGGCGCGACCGGAGAACATGCAGGGATTCCATGAGGAAAACATGCTGTTCGTCGTGGACGAGGCTTCCGGCATTCGTGATGAGATCATGGAGGCCATCCTCGGGACGCTTACGGGCCCCAATAACAAGCTGCTCATGTGCGGCAACCCGACGCGGCCAAACGGCATTTTCTTCGACAGCCATCACGGCACCCGCGGGGACTTCAAGACGTTCCGCGTCAGCAGCGAGGACAGCCCACGCACGAGCAAGGAGAATATAGAGTCCCTAGCGCGGGCATACGGGCGCGATTCAAACGTGTATCGCGTGCGCGTACTGGGCGAGTTTCCCGTATCCGAGGATGATGTGTTTATTCCGTTGCCGCTTATAGAAGCGGCAATGAATACCGAGCCGGATATTGCCGGTGGAATCACATTCGGCGTTGACGTTGCCCGTTTTGGCGATGACAAAACCGTTATTGCGAAAAAGCACGGTAACGTTATTACCCTTCCAGTTAAGCGCCACGGTCAGGATTTAATGCAGACGGTGGGCGACATTGTCATGCTTTACCGCAAAACGCTTCGGGAGAACCCCGGCTATAAGGGCAGGATCAGTGTATATATCGACGATACCGGCCTGGGAGGCGGGGTAACGGATAGGCTTAACGAGGTAGTGCGCGAGCAGCGCCTACGGCAGATGCTCGTATTCCCCATCAATTTCGGAGCGCGGATTGAGGATAAGGATGCCGCCGAGAACTACGGCAACATGGGCGCGTGGCTATGGGCTACATTGCGTGATGGCCTGCGTGAAGGCGAATTGAAGCTGCCCAACGACACGGAGTTGGTAGCGGAATTATCATCGCGTAAATATTTGGTAAACTCTAGCGGGCACATCGTGCTCGAGCGCAAAGAGGATTTGAAGAAACGCGGGCTACCCTCTCCCGACAATGCGGATGCGGTAGTGCTCGCGTGTTATACCGGCGGAAAGCCTGCGGTTATGCTTGGAAATATGGGCGACGGGCTGCACAAGGGTAGCTATTGGCGCGGTTAGAAAGGTGAGTGAGAATGGCGAGCGTATTCACAGAGTATGGGCGTTTGGGCCAATTCAGATATGGCAGCGGCCTCGGCAGCGGAATATTCTACGAGGAATTCCTGCATGAGCTGCGCGGACGGCGCGGCGTCGAGGTGTATAAAGAGATGAGCGGGAACGATGATATCATCGGCGCCATACTCTTTGCCACGGAAATGCTCATGCGCCAAGTTGAATGGAATGTCAGCGAGGCTGGCAACACCGAAGCCGATAAGCGCGCCGCCGAGTTCGTTTTTTCCTGCATGAACGATATGGACGAGACGTGGAGCGACTTCATAAGCGAGGTTCTTTCGTTCCTTACCTATGGGTGGAGCTATCATGAGATCGTCTACAAACGGCGCATGGGTTCCAGCCGACGCGCCGAAACTCACAGCAAGTTCGACGATGGTCTAATCGGATGGCGCAAGCTGCCCATACGCAGTCAGGATACCCTTTGGGAATGGAGCTACGACGATAAGGATAATCTGCTTGGACTCGTCCAGTGCGCGCCGCCGAACTTCGGTACGGTTTTCATCCCTGTTGAAAAATCGCTGCTTTTTAAGACCAAGAGCAGCAAGGCGAATCCGGAGGGGCGCAGCATTTTGCGAAACGCTTATCGCGATTGGTATTTCAAGCGCCGCATTCAGGAAATCGAGGGCATTGGAATAGAACGTGATCTTGCCGGCTTGCCGATGCTGCAACCGCCCGAGAATACAGACATTTGGGACGATACCCCGGAGAGCAAGGAGCAGCTTGCGCGAGCGGAGCGCCTTGTTCAAAGGGTTAGGCGCGACGAGATGGAGGGCGTCGTTCTTCCGTTTGGCTGGACATTCAGCCTTCTTTCTACTGGCGGGCGCAGGCAGTTTGACACCAACGCTATCATTGAGCGATATGACCGCCGCATGGCGATGACCGTGCTGGCGGATTTCGTACTGCTCGGGCATGAGAAGGTGGGCAGCTTCGCCCTGTCGAGCGACAAAACGGAGCTTTTCGGCATCGCTATGGGCACATTCCTCACGCTTATTTGCGAGGTTTTCAACAAACAAGCCATTCCGCGCCTGATCGACCTGAACGCGGATGCTTTCGCCGGGATCACGGGATACCCCGGATTGATACATGGAGATATCGAAACGCAAGACCTCGACAAGCTGGGATCGTTCATCGAAAAGATGGTTGGTGCCGGCGTGATAATCCCAGACGAGAACCTTGAGGATCATATCCGCGTCGCCGCCGAGCTGCCGGAGCGTGATCCGGCGACCAGCTATGTCGGTGGCGATAACGGCGACGCCACCGATGAAGAAAAAGCCGACAGAGAGCCAGAACCCGCACTGGGCGATGGCGACGATGAAACGCCTGACGAGCCGGAAGACAAGGAAGAATAGGATATGGGCTTATTATTCAAAAAATGCCCGCGTGGGCGCGTCGTTCCGCTTAAAAAGGCATCAGGCCTTAACGCAGATATCCTTACTCGCCTTCGCGCGTTTCTGGACGCAGAGGAGCCGAAGGCCGTTAAATGGCTCGTAAGCTTCTGGAATAACCAAAGCGCGGCCGTAACGTACAAGGAACTACGCGAGGCCGTGCTTGCCGGAGATATAAGCGTTGGGCAGCTTGAGAAATGGCAGCGCGATTATGCGCGGCTGGTCAATACGAAGCTTGCGCCGCAATGGTATCGGGCAATGGCGGCGGCAGCGACGGATCACGTCGCGCTTTACCCCGATATTCTTTTCGAGCCGATGATTGCCGCCGCGCAGGATTACATCCAGTCGCGCGGCGCTGATCTTATAACGGCGCTGGCGTCCGAGCAAAGAAACGCCATTCGGAATATGATTGCCCAAGCTACGCATTACGAAGCAATCACCGCCGACAGCCTTTCGCGCATCATTCGCCCCGTTATCGGCCTTACAGCGCCGCAAGCACAGGCCAACATGCGATATTGGGCCAGAGTATGGCAGAGCAGCGTTGAGTCGGGGTTATCGAGTAAAGCGGCCGAAAAGCGAGCCAATGACCTTGCGGCGACATATGCCGCCCGTCAGCATCGATATCGCGCGCAGATGATCGCACGAACCGAATTGGCCTCGGCTTATAATCGCGGCGCTTACGGCGCAACGAAGGACGCGCAGGAGCAGGGATATCTCGGGGATTGTAAAAAAGTATGGCTTACAGCCGATGATGAGCGCGTTTGTAAAGAGTGCGGCGCCTTGGACGGTGAAAGCGTCAATATGGACGCGCTATTCAGCAGCGGCGATTTCCTGCCGCCGGCGCACCCGTCATGTAGATGCGCGGTTGCCTACGAAGAAGTTGCCAAGCCGATGATGCTGAACCGCCCTCCCGCCGCGCCGCCCGCCGAAAGCAGAAGGATTCCCGCAGGCGAACACTCTTCCGCCTATGAATACGATGCGCCCGCCGCGCGGATCGCTAAGACGTTTTTACAAGTATTGCGAGGTGAAGAACCATGAGCGCCAAGACCTTCGCTCAAATGAGGAAGGCCGATACATGCACGTTTTCCATCATGAAATCCGATGATGATAAACGGCTGGCCTTCGGCTGGGCCTCCGTAGCAGTGAGAGTCACCGGCGAGGTTATAGAGGACTTCCAAGAAGACATTATCGAGATGGATGAACTCGAACCCGCCGTATATGCATATGTCTTGGAATTTCGAACGGCGGGCGAACTGCATGAGCGCGGCGGCATCGGTCGGCTCGTGGAGAGTGTCGTTTTTACGAAGGAAAAAGCGGCCGCTATGGGCATCCCTGAAGGATATCTGCCCGAAGGATGGTGGGTCGGCTTTTATATTGACGATGACGATGTCTGGCAGAAGGTAAAAGACGGAACCTATCCGATGTTTTCTATTGAGGGAACCGCACAGCGCGAAAAAGTATAGAATAGCACACCAATACTTGACCGCTGCAGGGAGTTCCGCAGCGGCCCGTAATTATCATTATTGTTGTGCGATATGCAGTTCCTCCTTCAAGGCCCGCTGGAGGGTTTGAGAGAAGTTGATGCCGATGTCTTGGGCCATTGCGTCCAGCCATTGCGGAAGGCTCACCGTCCGCTTGACGGCCTTATTCGCGGTTTTGCGCTTGTATTCCAGCATATCAAGATCAACCAAGCTCACAAAGCCGCTATCGTACCGCACAGCACCTAATGGCGTTGCCGTCGGGATAGCCTCGCTACGCTCCTGCATGGCGCTTATGCACCCGGCCAGAGCTTCCCGCGCCATCTCAATGGCGCTCGGAATGGATTCCCCCTCGGTGATGCAACCGGGAATATCGGGAAATTCCACGGTATAAACCGTTCCGCGATCCTTCACGGCTTCTTCGGTAAAGATTGCCGGATAAGCGTATTGCACGAAATTCCACCTCCTGTTAATCGCGTTAATCGCGGTAGCCGGGGCTTATTTCAGCCCCGCCGCCTTGCGTAGTGCGTTTAGTGTTCCTGTCGCCATGTCCTTATTATGTACTGGAACCGACAGGGTACCGGGTTTCGTGGGGTGTTGGTGAATGTGGTGTGATCCCTCGATCCTCACTACCTTCCAGCCGTCTTGGGCCAGTTCTTTTAGGAACTCTCTAGGCCGCATTCCCTCACCTCCTGAATCCATTATAATACATAATATTATGTATTGTCAAGAGAGATTTACATAATATTATGTATTTTCGTTTCGTTCGAGAGGACATGTCGAAGCATAGAAATGGTGGTGATGATTTAACAGACGCATTTAGGCGCACGGTCGCGCCTTTTTAGTGCCCGACATCGGGCGGAAGGGAGGCAAAATAAGTTTGGCAACCAAATTAAAGAATCTGGTTATCACAAGCACTGACGTATGCCCGCAGGGCGCAAATCCGGACGCAGATATTCTTCTTCGCAAAGGCATAGGGACATCTGGAGAGGCGACCGAATCGGAAACACTTCTTCAAAAATGTATAACGGCCCTTACCGGGATTTTCGGGAAAACGTCAAAGGAACCCGCCGCCGTGTCCATTGCAAAGGTCGACGCGAAGACGTTTTCCGAGGAAATCACGGAGGAGATGGCGCGGGAACGATACCGCGAGGTATCGAATCAAATGTGGCGGTTTTGCTACGCGTTTTCGGACAGCCTGTGCTCCATTGTTTTCGATGAAGACAAGCAGGAGGACGCAAAACGTACCATCATGCTCCTAAGCCTGGATGAATTCATAGAAGCGGCGAAGGGCGCGATACCGCTGTGGGCTGCCGGCAAAAAGGTGGAAGACGGCGGTGACAAAATCGAGAAGTCAGCCGTCGCGCAAGCGGCGTTTGATGAATTATGGGGCAAGTACGCCAAGCGCATCGGCGGCGCGCCCGCCAAACCCGAAGGCGAGCCCGGTTCGGCGGTTGGCGACGATACAGAACCGATCGGAAAATCAATTCAGATGGAGGTAACAAACACAATGAACATCGACAAGAGCAAGATGACCCCGGAAGAACGCGCCACGCTTGAGGCTTTTGAAAAGAAATACGGCGCGGCGGAGCAACCGCCGGCAGCGCCTCCCGTTCCCGCCGTGCCTGCTGGCGATGTGGCGAAGGGCGCGGAGCCCGCCGTTGCCGGCGCGAACGCGGGATTGCCCGGCACCGTCCCGGAGATCCATCCCGATGTAAAGAAAGCCCTTGAAGCAAATGCGGTGATGGCCGCGCAGATCGAAACGCTCACGAAGAGCCTTGAGATCAAAGACCTGGCTTCCGTGGCGAAAAAGTATGAAATCCTTGGTAAGAAGCCTGACGAACTCGCGGCAAAGCTGTATGAGTACAAAAAGGCGGGCGGTACGGCCTACGAGGACACCATCGCCCTGCTGGATGAACAGCTCGTCCTCGTGGAAAAGGGCGGTCTGTTCTCCGAGGTGGGCCGCAACACCAGCGGCGGCGTAAGCGCAGGCAGCGAACTCGACGCAAAGGCCGCCGAAATCCAAAAGGCCAACACCGGCATGTCCCAGGCCGAAGCAATCGCGAAAGCCTACGAGACGTATCCGGATTTGGCCGCACAATACGAAAAATCTTATCTTGGGAGGATGTAAACGATGGCATACGTAGATGAGAACAAGCTTGAGCGGCTTAATGCGTTCATCAACGCTTCGCCCACCATCGCGGAGCGGGCTGGTACCGAGCTCGCGGGCTTGGCACACAAGACCGTCATGTACGACGATAACGGCGATGTCGTAATCGCCACCAGCGGAGATAAGGCTATCGGCCTTGTTTTGAGCGACACGCTCGATCCCGTGCCAAAGGGCCGCGACGTGAATATCTTGGTCAAGTATATCGGACTGGGCGAAGCCGGAGCTGAGGTCAAGAAGGGCGACCTGTTGACGGTGAATGCTACCGGCCAGGTCATTCCGGCGACCAGCGGCAGCTTCATTTTTGGGCGGGCTTTCTCGGCGGCGACCGAAGCGGGCGAATCCGTGCATGTGCAAATCAACCCCATGGGCGCGATGGCTTAACAACAAACAAGGAGGATAAGAGATATGGCTAACTTAACGCCTGAACAATTCGAGGACAATGTGCGCAAGGGTATTTTCAAGCCGCACGTTTACCTGACGAACCTCGCGCTGGCGTTCTTCCAGGACCCCGGCGTTTTCGTAAGCAAGCGGATGTTTCCTATGGTTCCGGTTCCGCTGGCGTCGGCTCGCTTTTACGAATTCGACAAGGGCGATCTTGCTCGCGACAACGTAAGGCGCAAGCCTGAATTCGGGCAGGTCGCGCCGGCTGTATTCGGCAAGCGCGATCAATACTACCACTGCGAGGTGGATCAAGTCATCACAGGCATCGACCAGATTTCCACGCTGGAATTCAGTCGGATGAATGCGCCCGGCTCCATCGATCCCCGCAGGGCAAAGGCTCGCTTCGTTGCGGAGCAGTTGAATATCCACATGGATCGGGTATGGGCCGAGAAGTATTTCAACGCCGAAAGCTGGAGCCATGTATTCTCTGGTACCGATACGACTCCCGCCGGAAACCAATTCTACTTCTTCGACAACGACAGCAGCGATCCTGTCCGCTTTTTCAACGCGCTTTCCACTCGTATGCTGCGGTCTGGACTTCGCAGGCCGAACAAGATGTGCATGGGCGTAAACGTATTCGCGGCGCTGCAAACCAATCCGTCGATTCTGGAGCGTATCAAGTATCAGGGCAGCGAAGCGAACCCCGCCGACGTGACCGTCAATGTTCTGGCGCAACTCTTCAAGGTGAAGGAGGTCGTAGTGGCTGAAAGCGCGATCAACGTGGCTCCCGAAGGGAAGATCGACTTACAGTTTATCTGCAATGAAAATAGCCTTCTGCTATGCTATGCCCCCGACGCGCCCGCTATCGACGTGCCCAGCGCGGGCTATACCTTCACATGGGATATGCTCGGCAACGGGCAGTATATGGCGGTTCAGCAGTATCTCGGTCCACCGGCAACCCATTCCGAATTCATTGAAGGGCTGGTGTGCACCGATCCCGAAATCACCTGCGCAGATCTCGGCGTGTTCTTGCAGAACGCGGTTAGCCCAGGCTTCGTAGCTACGCCGTAAAGCAAGGAGGAAATCCATGGATAAGTATATCGCTTTGAAGCCCGGCCGGTTCGATAGGGACTACCGGGCGGGAGAGACAATTCCCGACGGTGTAATTGATCCCCGCAGCGTCAAGCGGCTCATGGATGCCGGTAGGATCGCGAAGGCCGAGGAGCAGACCGTAACCTACTTGGGCGGCGAAGAAAGGCGCGTAAGCACATTAAACCCCGAGGATATGCGTAATGCGTTTCTGAATGGCGAGGTGGTTGAAGCTATGAGTATCGACGCTTTGCTCGAATGCGAATCGCGCGAGGAGCGCGTCGCGACGGCGGAGGCGCTGCTGTCCATAGAACCGGCAGATGGTCTCGACCTCAATGCGCGCGCTGCGGCTTGCGTCGAGCAACTGGCGGCCGTTCTATCGGAGGCGGGTGCCCCGTCGGAGGACGAATCAAAAGACGAGGATCCGCCGGGAGACGATCCGCCCGCCGCGCCCACGCCGGAGCCGAAGCCGGAAGACGACGCAAAGCCGGAATTCAAATGCGAGGTGTGCGGGAAGGTTTGCAGCACCAAGGCAAGCTTGGCAAATCACATGAAGACGCACGACTAGCGCGTCTGGAGGTTCCCCAATGGAATATACCTATGACCCAACCAAGATCAAAGGTCGCGGTAAAGACCAAATGCGCTTCGAACTGGGCGACACCTCCGTCGGCGGCGGTGAGGAGACTTGCGCTCTTGCCGATGAAGAGTATTCTGCGATTCTTGCGAATGTTGGCCCCAGTAAAAAGGCGTGGCTTACCGCAAAACTGTCTGTGCTGGAGGCTATCCTGTTTAAGCTATCGTATCAGGTGGATACGAAAATCGATGTGCTTTCGTATTCCCTTGGGAAGCGCGCGGAGCATTGGCAAAAGCTGTACGAGCAAGTGCGAAAGCAACTCGTCGCGAACTCGGGCGCTCCCACGATGGCTGACAACGCTGCAAACAAGCCGCCATATTTTTACGGCGGCATGGAGGAAAACCAGAGGTCGCTATTACCGGGTTTAGGCTCATCCCCCTACCGGCGAACGACTTAGCGAGGAGGCGTGCCAGATGTTTACAGCCCCGGTAATGCTGCGTCCCGGCCAAGAGCTGAGAACCTTTAGTGTCTCGCGCCCGCTCACCAAAGAAACCGCGCGCGGGCGCGAGATCACGGACGGATACGATCCTCTCGGGACCATCCGCGCCGTCCTTGCGCAAGCGAAATCGGAAGAAACAGAGCGTTGGCGACAGCTAGAGCACCCCATAACCCACAAAATCACCAAGCATGGCCGCCCTGAATTCGACATTAAGCCTGGAGATATTTTTGAATACGCCGGGCGCCGGTTCTATAATCAGGCGATTTCCTACGACATTGGTGATCTTGGGCATTGGGCGATCTTCTTCTGCGACGAAAGGACGGATGTCGTATGAGCAAGAAGCGCAGAGGTGGTGCTTGGGGGAATGCATCGTCCTTCATTCGCAATAGCATCCTTACAACCTTAAAGGGCGTGGAACGCGAGGTTGCATCCCGCTCCGTGCGTGCCAGCAACGAGCTTCGGAATGCGTCATTGCACGTATTGCGAGGCAAGCGTACAGGGCGGTTATATCGTGTGCCGGGCGCAAAGAGGCGACACCGGGCATCCGCCCCCGGTGAGCCGCCCGGCGTAAGGACGGGCATGTTTCGCCTTTCATGGGGAACACACGTCCGCGTGGAGAAAGCGGGAAAAGTATTTCGCGCGGTGTCTGCGATAGAAAGCGGTTTGAGGGCAGGGAATTACTTGCTCGGCGATATTTTGGAAAACGGAACGCCGGGCGGCCAGATGAAGCCGCGCCCCTATAAGCAAAAGGTGAAAGATCGGGCGCTGCCGTCTATACGAGACATATTTAAGAAACCTTATAAGGTTTAGATGGGAGTGTACTCTATGGCCCTAATTGCGGACAACAGCGTAAAAATTTTTGATTCCTCCTCGATATCTCGAGGTGACTGCATCCGCTTCAAGCGGGCTAACGATGCCTATTTCCGAAACGGGATAGTCACGAGGGTCACGGAGCGGACAATCGAGGTTCTGTATAGCAATATACAGAACAACCAGACCAGCTACTTGCAGATTCTGGCCGCCGACGTGGTAAAAGGCGTTTGGGAGCTTTACTGGACCACCGATTTCCTAACGATCAACCACGAGGGCGGCGCCGGAGGTGATGGTGGTGCTTGAAGGGCTGCTCAAGGAGCAAATCAGGGGCGACCCAGTTATCGCGGACATGCTCGCAAAGTATAAGAGCAGGCCCGCGTTTTTTTATCAGAAAAGCCCGGAGGACACCGCCAGCGGATGGTCAAAGCCCTGCTACCCGCGCGCTGATTACAACATCGATATGCGATACGATCCGGAGCGAAAGGCAAGCGGAGCTTTGACGATAAACGCCTGGTGTACCAGCGAAAGCGAGTTTCAGCCAGAGGATATAGAGCGCAGGCTTGTCGCGCTTATAAGCGGCACGTTCTACACGCCGCCGGGCGGCGCGACAATTAGCGCAATATGGAGCAGTTCAGCGGCCTTCGATTTTGAGGGG
>QMCE01001999.1_pt1 | contig 11325 bp, 10 predicted proteins | sample 1821851 | NCBI WGS metagenome assembly QMCE01 (sample SAMN09453174, study PRJNA476694) | Termite gut metagenome, whole genome shotgun sequencing project. | isolation source: worker | host: Odontotermes sp. | place: South Africa:Pretoria | collected 2016-01-28
GCGACGCTCGGGGCCGGCGGGGCGACGGGCGCAGGAGGCTGAGCCGGAGCCGGCGGCGGGGGGGGCGGTGGCGGGGCAACGGCGGCGACGGGCGCTGGAACTGGAGCTGGAGCTGGAGCGGGAACGGGTTCCGGCGCGGCCGGCTGCGCCGCGATCTCCGGTCGCCTGGCCGCCGCCGGGGCCGCTGGCGGCGGCGCCGGGTGCGGTTGCGGCGCGGCGGATTCGGGTACCGGGATGGCGGCGGGCGGCGGCGGCCTGTCGCCCGGGGCTCTCCCTTCCATCGCCGCCGCCGCCGGCGTTGGGCCCGCTGCCGCGCCGGCGTTGGGATCGGGGATGAGCCCCCGCAGGATCGCCGTCTTGTCGGCGTCGTGGCTGCGCTGCTGGTCGGGGAGGCGGAACTCGATGGAGAAATTGGCTATCTGGATGACGTCGCCGTTCTTGAGGCGCATGGGCTTGGTGATGCGCTCGCCATTCAGGTAGGTGCCGTTGGAAGATTCGAGATCCTTGATGCCGCATTTGCCGTCGCGGGCCATGAAGACGGCGTGACGCCTGCTCACGGCCGGGGCCGGGAGATACAGATCGCACTCAACGGTTCTGCCCGCAAAAAGAGGACGGCCTTCGTGCATGTCGAAGGTCTTCTCGCGGGCACCGGTTTTGAGCGTCAATTTTGCAGTAAACATGATATTGTGGTTCCACCAGACAGCGAACACTTCGCTATTATTGTATAATATGCCGCTTCCGCATATTGGCAAGGTAAAAGTTTATGATGAATGTTTATGCTGCATTGTGTGGCGCTTGCCCGCGATGATCTTTTCCCCCGCCGAGTTGCGGCGGCAATTCTGTTGACACGCCGGCATCTTCCGCCACAATTGCTTTTTCGGACAAGGTTGAACATGCCCGCAAGCGAAGGATCAAACATGGAAAATGCCGTTTTTGAGAGCAAACTCCCGGGACTGCCCGCGCCGAGGCGCGGCAAAGTCCGCGATGTGTACGATTTAGGCGACAAGCTCCTGCTGCTCGCCAGCGACCGGATCAGCGCCTTCGACGTGGTCTTCCCCACCCCCGTCCCGGACAAGGGCAAAGTGCTCACGCGGCTCACGCTGTTTTGGCTGGATCTGCTGCGGGACATCGTCCCGAACCACCTGGTTTCGGCGTCGATGGCCGATCTCGGCCTGCCGCCGGAATCGGAGAGGGAGACGGAGGGACGGGCGCTGCTGGTGAAGAAGGCGGAGGTCGTGCCGTTCGAGTGCATCGTGCGGGGCTATATCATCGGATCCGGCTGGAAGGAATACCGGGAGTCGGGGACGGTGTGCGGGGCGGCCCTCCCGGCCGGGCTGAAGCTGGCGGACAAATTGCCCGAGCCCATTTTCACCCCGTCCACCAAGGCGGAGGTCGGCCACGACGAGAACGTGCCGTTCCAGCGCATGGCGGACGACGTCGGGGCGGATCTGGCGGGGAAGATCAGGGACGCGGCGCTCGCCCTGTACCGCAAGGCGGCGGCGCACGCGCTGGAGAAGGGCATCATCATCGCCGACACCAAGTTCGAGTTCGGCCTCCACGACGGAGAGCTCATCCTCATCGACGAGGCGCTGACGCCCGACTCCTCCCGTTTCTGGCCCCGGGACGAATGGGCCGCGGGGCGCAACCCGCCGTCCTTCGACAAGCAGTATCTGCGCGACTGGCTGGAGAAGGAGTCCGGATGGGACAAAACGCCGCCGGCGCCGGAACTGCCCGCCCGCGTGGTCGAAGCGACGCGGGAGCGGTATCTGGAGGCGTGCCGCGCCCTGACCGGAAAGGCGCTGTAAGGCGATGGCTCCCAAATCCAGACCGGTTCGCCATGCGTTGGAGTACGCCGCCGCGCGGGCGTTGGTCGCGGGATTGGCGTACATGCCGCTGGGCGCGGCCGCCTGGACCGGCCGGCGGCTGGGCGATCTCCTGCGGCTAATCGACCGCCGCCACCGCGAGCGGGCCAGGAACCAGGCGGCCGAGCGCCTGGGGCTGTCCGGCCGGGAATTGGACGATTTCGTCCGGGCGAACTTCCACAGCTACGGGATGACGGTGGCGGAGTTCGCCCGCTTGAGCCGCATGGACGCCGCCGATTTCCGCCGCTACGTCGATCTCGGCCCGCTGGAGCGGCGCATCCGGGAGCTCCGCGCCGAGGGCAAGGGCCTCATCCTCATCACCGCGCATTTCGGCAACTGGGAGTGGAGCAACTCCACCGCTCGCGCCATGGGGGTGGAAGGCGGTGCCATCGCCCGGCCCCTCGACAACCCGCGCCTGAACGAATACGTCCGGCGCATCCGCGAGCGGAACGGCCTGCGCATCCTGGACAAGCAAGGCGCCATCCGCAAGGCTCTCGGCCACCTCCGCGCCAACAACCTGGTGGGCATCCTCATCGATCAGGACGCCGGCCCCGGCGGCACGATGTCGCCGTTTCTCGGCCGGCCCGCCAGCACCATCGCCATTCCGGTCGAACTGGCCATCCGCACCGCCTGCCCCATGATCGTCTTCGGCCTGCGCCGGGGCGGGAGCGACAAGCGCTTCACCGTGTTCATGAGCGAACAAACCTACCGCGCCGCCCCGGACGCCGATCCCGGGGAGGAGACGAAGCGCCTCCTGGACGCCGTCAACGCTTGCCTGGGCGACATGATCATGCAGGCCCCGGAGCAATGGTTCTGGATCCACCGGCGCTGGAAGAGCGAGGGGAAAACGTAAGTGGCCTGGAAAAGCTTCTACCTCGCCGCCGGCATCGTCTCCACCGTCGCCCTGCCCTACTACGACGGCGCGGCCGGCGCGGCCAACATCCCGCCCGGTCCCTGCGTCATCGCCGCCAACCACTCCAGTTTTCTTGACGGCCCGCTCCTGGCTCTGGCCTACGCCAAATCCACCCTCAAACCCCTGCACATGATCGCCTACCAGGAGCCGTTCGGCCACTGGCTCATGGGGTGGATCCTCCGCTCCGGCGGCTGCATTCCCTTCCGGCGGGGCGATCGCGCGAGCCAGGGCGCCATGCTCCAGACCGCCCTCGGCTGGCTGGGGGCGGGGGAGGCGGTGGGCATTTTCCCGGAGGGCCACATCAACCAGCGGCCGCTCCTGAGCCGTCCCCGGCCGGGGGCGGCGCTTTTGGCGCTGGAGTCGGGGGCGCCGGTCATCCCCGCCGCCATTTCCGGGTCGGACGCGGTGTATCCTCTGGGGCGGCGGTTTCCCCGCCTGGGCGGGAAGATCGGGATCGTCTTCGGCCGGCCGGTGGCGCTTCTGGAGAAGGAGCGGCGCTACCGGAGCCTACCGCCGGAGGAGCGGAAGGTTTTGGTGAAAAACCTCGGCTACCGCATCATGTGCGCCATCGGCGCGTTGGCAGGAAGAGAAGCGAAATAGCGCAGGTTCGCGTTTGGCCGCCCGGCGAACGGGCGGCGTTTTTCATGGGAGGCGCGAGAGTGGACGGAGCGTCGTCGTACCGTTTTCTCGATTGCGGGAACGGCCGCCGCCTGGAGGAGTTTGGCGGCGTGATCGTGTCGCGTCCGGCGCCGGCCGCCGTTTTCGCGCCCGGCCTGAGCGAGGATGCCTGGGCGGCGGCGGCGTTGCGTTTCGACCCGGGCGGGGGCTGGACGGGAGACGCGCCGCCGGACTGGCGGTGCCGCTTCGGCGGCGCCGTGTTGGCGCTGCGGCCGGCGGCGGCGGGGCAACTGGGCGTGTTCCCGGAACACGCCGCCGTGGCGGAGCGGGCGGCGGCGCTTCTGGACCGGGTGTTTCCCGGGGAGCGGGCGAAGGCGCTGAATCTGTTCGCCCACACCGGCCTGGCGACCTTGCGGCTGGCGGCGCGTCCGGAGACGGAGGTCGCGCATGTGGACGCGTCGCGGGCGTCGGTCGCGGCGGCGCGGGAGAACGCCCGGGCGTCGGGGTTGTCCGACGCCCGGGTGCGCTGGCTGGTCGACGACGCGCTGGGGGTTATGCGCCGGGAGGAGCGGCGGGGCAACCGCTACCAGCTCGTCGTGGCGGATCCGCCGTCGTTCGGGCGGGCCGGAAGGGGGAGGCGGGAATGGAAGTTCGACCGCGACATTCAGGAATTGTTCGCGCGCGCGGCCGGGCTTTTGGCCGGGGGCGGGGCGGCGTGCGTGACCTGCCACAGCGCCGGCTGGACGCCGGGGCGGCTGGAGGGCGCGGCGCGGGAGGCGTTCCCCGGCTGGGAGGCCCGGGGGGAGGAACTGCGGTTGGCGTCGCCGGTCGGGGGCAACGCCCTGCCGGCGGGGGCGGCGGTGTATGCGTGGCGGGCGGGGTGACAGCCTTTTTATTCGCGTTTACTTGATTTTTCCCGGCATGGATGGTATGAATGGGGTGAATGCATAGGAAGCAATTGTCGGTGTCGGGGAATTTTCGCGTCCAGAACGCCAGAACGGAGGATCCGCCATGCTGTCGACGAAAATGGTGAACGCGTTGAACGATCAGATCAAATGGGAACTCCAGTCCTCGTACCTCTACCTGGGCATGGCCGCGTACCTGAACGACGCCAAGTTCGACGGCGTCGCCAAATGGATGCGGGCGCAGGCCAGGGAAGAAGTCGGGCACGCCATGAAATTCTACGACTATATCGAGGAGCGGGGCAACCGCGTCGTGCTGCAACCGATTCCGGCGCCGGAGAAAAAGTGGAAGGACGTGACCGAGGTGATGGAGAAGTCGCTGGAGCACGAGAAATTCGTGACCGACCTCATCTACAAGCTGGTCGATCTGGCCGCGTCGGAAAAGGATCACGCGACGGCGGTGTTCCTGCAGTGGTTCGTGAAGGAACAGGTAGAGGAAGAGGCGACGTTCCGGGGCATCCTGGATCAGCTTGGCTTCATGAAGCCGACCTGCGCCAACGGCTGGCTGTCCTTCAACAAGCATATGGGGAAACGCGCCGAAGAGTAGAAGGGCGATGAACAGCCAGGAAAAAAAACGACCGCCGCCCCGGCGCCCCGGGGCGGCGGTTTCGCGTCACGGCGCGAGGCGCGATTTCTCCCCCGCCGCCAACTGCACCTCCGCGATGTGCATCCCGTCCGACGTCGCCGCGGACGGATGCGCCCCCCACATATCGCCGTCGTGGGTGATGATGAGCCGCCTCAAGTCGCCGCCGGCCAGTTCGCGGATGGTCGCCAGGGCGTCCACCATCCCGGTGATGCTCCCGACCCCGAAGCCCACCGGCAGATACGGGCCGCGCCCGTCCACGCCGCCGTAATTCTCATACGAATAGCAGGCATCGCCGGTGAAGACCCAGCGCTCGCCCGACTCGCCCCCGGCTTTCGCTATCGTCACCACCTGGTGTCCGTAGGTGTGGCTGTCGAAGACAGGCACGCAGGAAATGCCCGGGAGGATGTTCTCCGCCGGGCCGTCCAAGAGCGTCAGCCGCCCGGCGTTTGCCAGGTCGATCGCGTTCCGGATGTCGTTCGGATCGAGGGCGGCGGTGAGGAAGGCGTATTCCTTCGGCCGCGCCAACACCTCCATCCAGTCGAGAAGTTCCTTCTTCTGCAGGTAAAAATGCGCGTTCGGGAAGACGGCGCTCCCGCCCAGGTGATCGTAATGCGCGTGGGTGAGGATGACCGTGTCCACCTCCTCCCCCCGCACGCCGATGTCGGCGAGGGCGTTCCGGATGGGGCGGATGGCGGTCATGCCGAAGCGGACGCTCAGTTCGTGCCCGTAGCCCTCGTCCAGGTAGCCCGTGTCGACGGCGATGACGCGGCCGTTCCCTTTCACAATCAGGAAGGTGAAGGGAATGGTGCGGACGCCCTGGTTATGCAGGCTGTACATGAGCGACGACACCGGCTGCGTCGCGCAATAGCCGTACTCGACCAGCCAGATGGAATACGCGTCCATGATGCTTCTCCCGATAGAGCGCTTTAGCGCGTTGCCAGAATCCGGGCGACCGAGCTGAGTCCCACCGCCAGGACCAGAATGCCGCCCCGGAAGAAATACTGCACATAGGTCGGCGCGCCGAAGATGGCCAGGCCGTTGAAGCCGATGGCGATGAACAACACGCCGATGAGCGTCCCCACGATATGGAAGTCGCCGTCCCGGAGCGTCGCCGATCCGAGGAACACGGCCGCGAAGGCGGGCATGAGATAGCCGTCCGCCGCCGCCGAGGTGCCGGAGCCGATGAGGGAGGCGAGGAGGATGCCGGTGATGCCGGCGCAGACCGAGGCGATGGCGAGCCCGAGCATCTTGATGCGGTCGACGCGGACGCCGGAGAGGCGCGAGGCGTTCGGGTTGCCGCCGGTGGCGCGGAGCTGCACGCCCCATTCAGTGTAGTTCAGGAACACCCACAGGACGAGGAGGACCAGCACCATGATGATGATGTTGTTGGGAATCCCCATGAAGCGCCCGATGGCCAGGTTCTGGAACGCCTCCGGCAGCCCGGAGGCTATCGGCACCCCCTGCGCGTACATGAAATTGAGGCCGACGACGATGCTGCCCGTCCCCAGCGTCGCGACGACCGAGTTCACCCTGAGCTTGGTGATGATGAGCCCGTTCACCAGCCCCACCAGCACGCAGACGACGAGGGTGACGAGGATGGCGGCGGACATCGGCAGCTTGTAGTTGACCATGAGGCCGGTCACCAGGACGCCGGCGAAGCTCGCGAGATACGCGATGGAGAGATCCATTTCGCCGACGATGAGCGCCATCGTCAAGCCGCCGGCGATGATGGCGGAGAGGGAGGCCTGGTTGATGATGTTGATCATGTTCCGGGGCGTCGGGAAAATCTTCGGCACCGCGATGGAAAAGACGAGGAACATGACGGCGAGGCCGATGATGGTGCCGAATTTGCTGATGCCGAGGAAGAGCGCGTGTTTCCGCTGCTTTGTTTTCGCGACGCTGTCCATCCGTTTCGCTCCCGTGGGGAAATATGCCGATTCACGCAAGCGCGCCGGCGCGCTCGTAACTCTTGTACAAAATCGCCTCCTTGGTGATGTCCCCGCCGCTGAGGGAGCCGACGATGCCGCCGTAGGACATGACGAGAACGCGGTCGCAGACCCGGGGAAGCTCCTCGTTGTCGGAGGAGATGACGATGACGCCCATGCCGGCGGCGGCCAGTTCGCGGATGATGGCGTGGATTTCCGCCCGCGCGCCCACGTCGACGCCGCGCGAGGGTTCGTCCAGGATGAGCACCTTCAACTCGCGGTTCAGCCACTTCCCGATCACCACCTTCTGCTGGTTCCCGCCGGACAGATCGACGACGCTGGCGCGCACCGACGGGGTTTTCACCGCCAGCCGCTTCACCGTGCGCTCCGATATGGCGGCGGAGCGGCGCATGTCCACCAGCGGGACGCGCCGGTGAAAACGGAGGGCGCGGAGATTGGTGAGGCCGATATTGAAATCGACCGTGTCCTTCAGGACCAGGCCCTGCGAGCGCCGCTCCTCGGGGACAAGGCCGATGCCGCTGTCGATGGCGTCGCGGGGCGATTTCGGCCGGAAAGCGGCGCCGTCCAGGCGCATCCAGCCGGCGTCCGGCCTCTCGACCCCGAAGATCAGGTTGGCGAGTTCGGTGCGGCCGGACCCGACCAAGCCGCCGAAGCCCAGCACTTCGCCGGCGTGGAGGGAAAAGGAGACGTCCCGCACCTTGTCGCGCCAGGACAGGTTCCCGGCCTCGAACACCGCCGGCCGATCCGGGAGGCCCGGCTTCGACTCTATCCGCACATCCCGCATTTCGCCGCCGACGATGGCTTCGATCAAGGTGTCGCGCGTCGCCGTCGCCGTGGTGGTGGCGAGGACGAGGTTGCCGTCCTTGAAGACGGAAATGCCGTCGCAGAGGCGGAGGATTTCGTCCAAGCGGTGCGACACGTAGAGAACGGCCACGCCCTCGCGCGTCAAATCGCCGATGACGCTGAAGAGGACCTCCGACTCCTCGGCGGACAGGGAGGCGGTGGGTTCGTCCATCGAGATGAGCTTGCAGTCGTGCATGAGCGCGTGGGCGATGGAGACGAGCCACTGATCCGCGACCGACAAGGTTTCGACTATCGTGTCGAGGGGATGCTTGATCCCGACCTTCCGGACGACGCGCTCCACCGAGCGCCGCACCGCGCCCCAGCGGATAAGGCCGAACCGGCTGGGCTTCGGGATGCCGAGGGTCAGGTTTTGCAGGATGGAAAACTTGGGGACGAGGGCCAGCTCCTGGTGGATGAAGTTCAGCCCCGCCGCGTACGACTCCCCAGGATTTCGGGAGACGAGCGGCTTGCCCTCAAGGAAAATCTCTCCGGCGTCCCTGGCGATGTCGCCGGAGAGAATCTTGATCAGCGTCGACTTGCCGGCCCCGTTGGAGCCGATCAGGCCATGCACCTCGCCCGCGCGCACCGTGAGATCAACCTGGTTGAGCGCCTGCACGCCGCCGAACGCTTTCGAGAGTCCGACGATGTTGAGAAGCGGCCCGTTCTTCGTCGCGGCGGTCGCGGTCATGTCCGTCCGTCCTGTTTTCACAACGCTCACTTGCCGGCGGCCCAAGGGTATTCTTCGATAAAGCCCTTGATCGTCTCCGCGTTCAGGAGAATGGGCGGCACTTCCCGCGCCTGCGAGTTCCACGCCCCGCCCGCCTCCATCGCTTCCTTCAGCGAGCGGACGAGAACGCGGCCCTCTTCCTCCGACTGCTCCCAGGCGGTCGCGGTCATCCAGCCGCTCTCCACCGCGAGGACGGCGTCGATGTTGCCGTTCTGGCCGTAGACCTTGACGTCGCGGCGGCCCTGCTGGCGCATGGCGGCGATGGCGCCCATCGCCGGATCGTCCCACGATCCCCAGATGGCCAGCGGCTCTTCGCCTTCCGGGTGCGCGACCAGCCAGGCGGAGGCGAACTCGGCGCCGTCCTGCAGATAGCCGGGGATGCGGACTTCGTTCTTCGTCACCTTGATGTCGGGGAATTTCTCCAGGGCGGCGTCGAGAATCAGCTCACGCTCGCGCGCGACCTGGCCGGTGTGGTAGGTGAGGGCAAGGAGGGAGCCCTTGCCGCCCATGTCCCGCATCATCTGCTCGACGACCGGGATGGCCATCAGCCCGCCGCTGCCGGTGGTGACGGCGACGCTGTCGTTGATGCCGCCGCCCCAGGTGCCGACCGCGACGCCGGCTTCCCTGGCCGCGCGGAGGCCGGTGGCGAGGGAAGTGACGGGGAAGACGAGATCGATAATGGCGTCGGCGCCGCGCATGACCAGGTTCTCGATGGCCGCGTTCGCCTCGTCCGGGTTGCCGTGGGCGTCGATGACGACGACTTCCCACCCCAGGGCCTCGGCCGCTTCGGTGGCGCCCCTGATGGTCCTGGCGTTGCCGGAGTCGTTGACGTCGATGGAGACCATGCCGAGCATCGGCTTTTCGTCCCCGGCGGCGGCGACGCCGATCATGGCGGCGGCCAGCAGGGCGGCGCATATGAATTTCAGACCAATCCTCATTCTTTTTCCTCCAAAGGCGAGAGTATACACAAATGCAAGGCGCGGATCGCTTGCCCAATGAATGATGCGCTGGCGGAGGTGGTTGGCGAGCGGCGTTTCGCGAGGTCGGGAGGCGCGTTTCGTGTGCTTCGCCAGGAACGCGTAGGTGCTGTCGTCTTCCGCCAGCATAGCGCCGGTTCGACGGTTGTCAATAAAAATTTATTGAAATAACGCGTAATTATTCTAAAAAATATATTGAAATTTTACTAAAATGTGATGTAATGCAGCGTGAACGCATGATTCGGGGAGCAGCAGGCTGTAGGGGAGCGCCATGAAACCGACGCTGACGGATATCGCGAAACAAGCGGACGTGTCGCTGTCGACAGTGTCTCTCGTGCTGTCGGGCAAGGGGAAGATTTCCGACGCGGTGCGGGAGAAGGTCCGCGCCGTCGCGCGCGAAATGGGCTACCGGAAACCCTCGGCGCGGCGGGTGGAGAAAGCCAGGACCGCCGCCGTCCTCTTCCACTTCGACCACAATCTCGCCCACACCTGGAATTATCTCCGGCAGGTGACGCTGAAGCTGCAGGAATGCCTGGCGGAGAAGAACATCCTCACCCTGCTCATCCCCATTACCTATGCCATGAGCGACGACGAGATTTTCCGCCGCGTGCTCCAGTCCGGCGCGTCGGCGGTTTTCTCCATGCATTTCGGCCGTGAAAACCTCTTCGCCCGCTTCGAAGACGAGGGGATGCCGGTGGTGGTGGTGATTAACAGCCAGTTCCAGACCCGCTTCCACACGGTCTGCGCCGACAATTTTCAGGGCAGCTACGAAGCGGCGGCATACCTGTGCGGCCTCGGTCACCGGGATATCGCCTACGCGGAATTCGACATTTACCAGTTGCCGTCGACCCTGGGCGATCGCTACCACGGGTTTTACAAGGCGATGCGCGAGCGGGGCCTGGATCTGCCGCAGCACAACCGCCTGTCCCTCGACATCCGCGACGGCGACGACATTCTGCGCAAGCTCGCGAAAATCTTCGACCGCCGCGATCGGCCGACGGCGCTGTTTTATGTGGACGACTATCTGGCCGCCCACTGCGCGGCGGCGCTGACGGAGCTGGGCCTGTTCGTGCCAGGCGACGTCAGCGTCATCGCCGCCGGAGAAGTCCTCGACTACCGCGAGCCGTACATCCCCGCCGTCACCACCATGCGCACCAGCCCTGAGCTTCTCGGCAAATTCGGGGCGGAAATGCTCTTCACCATCCTCGCCAATTCCCAAACCGACAACTATGTCCTCAAGATCAAGCAGCAACTCGAAGATCGCGGCAGTTGCCGGGCGCTGTGAGGCGTCCGCCAGGAGAGCGCTTCGGGATCGGGATTGACGTTTCCCGAATAATCAAAGCGCGTTATACTTGTCGCGGCGCAATTCAATCCCGGGAAAAGACGCGGAGCCGGACATGGAGACATTCGACGGGGCGGCGTTTGAGGGCGTTCACTTTGACGCGGATCTTGTCCGGCGCGAATACTCCGAATGCCGTTTTGAGCGATGCCGCTTCGACGGCATGGCGCTTCTGGACATCGTGTTCAGCAACTGCGAATTCGTCGAATGCGCGTTCAGGAACGTCGATGTCGCCGGACTGCGGATGCAGAACGCCGTTCTTCGGTCGACAGCGTGCGTCGGGATCGATTGGAGCGAGGTCCGCGCCTTGGGGAGGCTGTTTCCGCTGTTCAAGGAAATCAGGGGATGCACCCTGAAGTTCAACACTTTCTTCAAGATGAAGCTGCCCCGGCTGTCGGTGGCGGATTCGAGCATCGTGGATTGCGCCTTCATGGAGTGCGTCCTGTCGGGAAGCGTGTTCCGGCAGGTGGATTTCCTGGAGACGACGTTTCAGGACTGCGATCTCTCGAAAGCCGATTTTCGCGAGGCGAGGAACTACCGGATCAACACCTC
>QMCE01002001.1_pt1 | contig 11322 bp, 7 predicted proteins | sample 1821851 | NCBI WGS metagenome assembly QMCE01 (sample SAMN09453174, study PRJNA476694) | Termite gut metagenome, whole genome shotgun sequencing project. | isolation source: worker | host: Odontotermes sp. | place: South Africa:Pretoria | collected 2016-01-28
TTATGTATAAATCGCCTTTTGCTTACATGAGTATTGATAAGTCATATTGTTTCCAAGCAGGATTCATGGATAAGGTGGAAACGGACTTCTCCGGGCTCAAAGATTTTATCATCGAAAATCCTCAAGGAGCCGGTTTGCAACAACAGGAGCGCTTGCTTGAGTGTGAAATCGCAGGCAGAGATGACTTGTTTACAAAGATAGAGGACAACTTGGAGCTTCGGATAGACGAAGATGGGATGGAGGTCGCGTTAAAGACGGCCGGCGCCGCAGACTTTTACGAGAAGTATTTTACGCCAGATATGCTAGAACGCGAGTTCGACGCTAAGAAAAAGTTTTGTTTTGATATTCCGGCCGTGACAGCTAAAGGTTTTGCCAGTTTCAAAAATCTTTCGGCGGTTTATTTGCCGGAAGAATACTCTGTACAGCTCGCAAGACCTGCAAAGTTTGTTTTGACAAAGACAGACGCCAATATAAGTATTAAGAGAAACGGCGCGTCCATGATGCTTGAAAACGGAGAGAAGTTAGAGGCAGCGGTATCGGCAATTTATCCGGACTGGTCGTTTGTAACTATAGATGGCAAGGAAATGCGCTACTACACGGCTACGAGAGTTACATTGACGGAAAGGGCTCTGGAACAACCGATGGCACTTAACCTATTGGTAGAGCAAGTATTCGGCGCAGAGCAAAAAGCAGTGGTAATCAAGGCGATATTCGACGAATGCTTAACGGCGGCGTATTCGACAGAGTGTGCAAATATAGTAAAAGCCGTATGCGAACTGACAGGCAATAACAATTACGCCGCACAGTATTCGATCGCTAAAATCAACGCTTGCAAAAGCATAGCTGAACAAACCGAGGTATTGCTTAGCGTAAACAGCATATTCGCCGCGCTTGCGGAGTGGCAGACGGCGGCGATTGGATACGCAAATTCCATTTATAACGGCTTGATTGAAAAGATGACCAAAGAAAACGCCGCTCATTTTGTCAAAACTGCAAGATCGCTTGACGCTATTAGGAACGTTAGTAAGGACGATTTGTTGCTTGCGGTAGTTGATAAATTTAGAAAACTCGACGATGTGGAGCTGTTCAATACGTTAACAGGTGCTGGTTTTAGCGAGAATGACGCATTAACCTATGCAAACATAGTAAAAGGCTATGTTGACGAGATTCTTGCGGGTGAAACAAAACTCGCTAAGAGCAATTTGTCGGACGGGTTTGAAGGCTTGGCGCATAATCTTAGTGATCTGAAAAAGAATCTCGGCATAAGCAGCGCATCAAAGTATGCATTCCGTGAGGGGTACGATATTGGAAAATTTGTTGATGACTTTAGAGCCTTCAAAGGCAAACTGGCAAGCCAAAAAAAGTATTCGGGTTTTGATAAAGAAGGGTTTGCCGAAGGTAAAGCATTAGATATTATGCAAACTGCCGAATTGTTGCAATTCGACACTCGCGTGGTGGGTGTAACTTCTGATTTCGCAAAAACAGCAGGTTCAGACGTTGTTGTGGTAACTTCAGGTATTCCTCGCAAACCGGGTATGACTCGTGAAGATTTGATTGGCACAAACGCAGGTATTGTTGATAGCGTTGCACAAAATATTTTGAAATATTCTCCAAACGCAATTATTGTAGTTATTTCAAACCCAATGGATACAATGACTTATTTGGCATTGAAAAAAACAGGTCTTCCAAAAAATCGTGTAATCGGTATGGGTGGTTTGCTCGACAGCGCACGTTTCCGTTTCTATTTAGCAGAAGCTCTTGGTTGCCCGGCAACAGATATTCAAGCAAGTGTAATTGGCGGTCACGGCGATACCACAATGATTCCATTGACTCGCTTAGCGGCTCAAAATGGTGTACCTGTAAGCCAAGTGCTTGACGCTGAAACATTGAAAAAAGTAGCGGCAGACACAATGGTTGGTGGTGCAACTTGTACTAAATTATTAGGAACTTCTGCTTGGATTGCTCCGGGAGCTGCCGGTGCAGCATTGGTTGAAGCAATTGTGCGCGACCAAAAGAAAGTATTCCCTTGTTGTACATTGCTTGAAGGCGAATATGGTCAAAACGATATTTGTATTGGTGTGCCTGTGGTAATTGGCAAAAACGGTGTAGAAAAAATCGTTGATTACAAACTAAACGCTGAAGAACAAGCAGAATTTGATAAAAGTGCTGCTGCAGTTCGCAATATGAACGACGTTCTTAAAGAATTAAATATTCTTTAATTTTTTCATATTTATTTGATTGGGAAACCGGCTTGGGAAAGTCGGTTTTTTTTTCATAAAATCTAAAAGCAATGGGAAACTACTGGAATCCGTGGCACGGTTGCACAAAAATTTCGCCCGGCTGTACGCATTGCTATGTGTACAGGCAGGACGCTATGTATAGTAACGAATTGCGTAGTTCGGAAGTTCGCAAAAATGCTGATTTTACTTTGCCGCTCAAGCGCAAACGTGATAAAAGTTACAAATTACCTGCGAGCAGTGTTGTTTATACCTGTATGACTTCGGATTTTTTTGTTCCCGAAGCCGACAAATGGCGAGCCGAAGCGTGGGCAATGATTCGCCAACGGAGTGACCTGACGTTTTTTATGTTTACCAAACGAATCGACCGTTTTACGGAGTCGTTACCCGACGATTGGGGCGAAGGCTACGAAAATGTAATCGTAGGTTGCACTGTAGAAAATCAAGACCGAGCAGATTACCGTTTGCCGATTTTCAATGCACTACCTATTCGACACAAAGTGATAATTATTGCGCCAATGCTTGAAAAAATGGATATAACTCCTTATTTAAACACAGAAATTGAGGAAGTTGCCACAAGCGGAGAATCGGGAATTGAAGCACGAATTTTACATTACGATTGGATTTTAGACATTCGTCGGCAATGTGTAGAACGAGATATTCCTTTTTGCTTTCATCAAACCGGCGCAAAATTGCTTAAAGACGGAAAATTATATCGGATTAATCGCAAATTTCAGATTTCGCAAGCGAAAAAGACTGGGATTAATTATAAAAGCCATTGGTAATTTGAGAGTACCTTAAAAAACTCTAACAATTTGGTGTATATTCTATTATCCTAAGTTCCATTTTTTTTCATAAATAACAAACTTATCAATTCTGAAACATTTTTTTTCTAATTTTGTTTTAAAACATTTTTATCCATAATAAAATACATAAATAATGAAACAAAACAATCATAGCAAACAGCAATTCAAAAAACTAACAATGAGAATGTTGTGCATTTTTCTAACTCTTCTTTTTACTGGTTTTACCCTTTCAGCACAAATTGTTCTCTCTTCGGGCAGATATATGCAAGGAGCCGAAATTCAATATGTTTCCCCTCCGGCAAAAATTCCTCAAAACTCCCCTATTCTGCAAAATACAGGAGAAATGTCCTTTCTTGGAGGTAACCTATTGTCAACTGTTCCAGCCAGAGCGAATATTGCACCGCTGCCCTCCGAAGCTGTCAAATTTTGGAACAATGCTATGCAAACGGGCGACAACCGTTCGGCAAACCCGATTTTCTCATTCATATTCCCAAGTTCTGAAGGAATAAACATTCTCGAAGCCAATGTTCGTTACGAGTTTTCCTATAACGAAAATATCTTTTCCAATTACTTGTGCGACGGCATAACGGTTGACAAATACGATGCCTCCCATAGACTAACGGGTACAATAACTATACCGATGGAGTTAGAAACATTCGGTAGCTTTTTTTGCGGTGAAACTTACAATTACATAGCTTTTGGCGCACTTAATTTTGAAGAGAGCAGTACAAAAGAAGTGCTCCGCATTGTGAAATACGACAAGAATTTCAATCGGCTCGGAGCCGTTTCTATACACGGTATGAATACGGTTATTCCTTTCGACGCCGGCACACCGAGATTTGCCGAAAGCGGAAACACGCTCATACTCCACACCTCACACAAAATGTTTAAATCGTCAGATGGTTTGAATCACGAATCGAACTTTACTATTCGTGTAAATACACCAACAATGACAGCTACGGTTGACCGCAACGGCTTGGTAGGTTCGAGTGTTGACCTCTATACGAGTCACTCTTTTGACCAATTCGTGTTATTCGACGGCACAACGCCCGTATTCCTCGACCACGGCGATGCCTACCCGCGAAGTATTGCCATCTACAAAAATGTAAAAAACAACCTCGTTGCCATTCCCGGCACAATTGGTGCCAACTGTACCGGCGTAAGTACCGGTGGTTTTGAAATGTCAGGAAACAACTACATTGCCGCAATCAACACGATTGACCATTCCAAAATAAGCCGATACGACAGCTTCGATATGTACGGACTCGATGACCAACCCATTGAACTTGACCAACGTAATATTGTACTTTGCGTTATTCCGCGTACATTCAACACCTCCACCGCATCTCAAAAAATTACATTGGAAGACTATGCCAATAGCGATAAATTTCCTTCCACACCAAAATTGGTGAAAATTAACGACGATCTGTTTGCCGTTATGTGGCAGGAATTTAGCACCGATTCTTTCGAACCCGAAGATGCTATCTGTGTCTTTGTTGATGGTAACGGCATACAAACAGGTAATGCGTTGCGACTTGAAAACACGCCACTCTCCGATTGTCAGCCTATCGTTCAGAATAACCATATTAAATGGTATGTCAATGATTTTAATTGGCGCGATAATGGCGAAAGAATAGCTTATTCGCTCCCGTTAAACGTGGATTGGAACAACACTTTCATTGTTGATTACACCGGAAACGGAAACGGCACGTTTGCCAACGGCAACATAGTAGCAAGCTCATCTATCGCAGTAGCAGGCGAAACGGTTACATTGACCATTAATCCAAACAGAGGTTACCAATTAGAAGAAATTACCGTATATAAAACCGGAGAGGAAACAACCACCGTAACATTAAGCGGCGAAGGAAACACTCGCACCTTTGCAATGCCAACGTATAATGTAACGATAACTGCAACATTTAGCGTCACTCCCGCCTGCGATGATGCCGAAAAAATTGTTTATACCATTGATGCCAAAAGCGATTGGAGTAGTGGTTGGTATGGTGCTAAATTGATAGTAAAGCAAGACGGTATACCTATACAAACCATTACCAAAACTACATCAGGCACAACTTCCGTTGATGTTCCTCTTTGCCTTTGCAAAGATATTGATTTTGAATGGAAAAAAAGCTATGCTGACAACGGGTGTTCTTTTGTGATTAAAGACAATGGCGGTGGTATTGTTTTCCAAACACCGGCACATAATACTTCTGACGAAAATGCCGGTTGCAAGACATACACTAACAATCAGATCGTTTTCAACACCTCCACCGATTGCGCTGAGTGTACACACGATTTTATCATAGAAAATACCGACCAACCCGCCACTTGTGAGGAACAAGGTAGGGGGCATTACTCGTGTGCTGTGTGTGGTGCGCGTGGCAACGATTACGTAATTCCTGCCACAGGACACATTTGGGGAGAATTTGGCGAATGGACTATCACAACTTCGGCAACTTGCATTACCGAAGGCTCTCGTAAGCGTACGCAAATTTGCCAAAACAACCCTGAGCACACCAACACCAATACCGAAATAATTCCTATTGACAGCGATGCTCACGATTACTCGGTATGGATTATAAACCCCGAAAATACCAGTGAAGAAATACAAGTATGTTCACTTTGCGGCGAAAAATCGGGAGAAACACGTCCGGCAACGACAATTGAAATAATCGACAACAACACATTAGCGGTGTATCCGAATCCAACAAGCGGAATTTTGAAAGTGGTGAGTGGAAAGCAAAAAGTAGAGAATGTTGATATTTTCGATATATTCGGTCGTTCCGCAGGAAGCGTACACCTTCGCAATAACATAATCGACATTTCGCATTTACCAAACGGTGTATATTTTATACAACTAAATAACAAACGAATACGATTTGTAAAACAATAAAAAAAAGCGATTGGTTTTTCCAATCGCCTTTTTTTACTTCTTATTCCGAAAAATAAACCCTTCGCCCAAATGGTCAACCAAAATGCGGCTGTCTTTAGTAATTGTGCCGTCAAGTATGCGGCGCGAAAGTTCGTTCAACAATTCTTTTTGAATAATCCGTTTCACGGGGCGTGCGCCAAATTGAGGATTGTAGCCCATTTTCGCCAATTCCTCAACGGCATCGGGTGTAATGGAAATATTTACACCCATAGCGGCGAGGCGTTTTGCCATAATATCGAATTGTAATTCTACAACCATTTGAATATCGCCACGGCTAAGTGGTGTGAACATTATCACTTCGTCAATACGGTTCAAAAATTCGGGGCGAACGCTGCGTTTGAGCAATTCAAAGACTTCGTTTTTGGCATGTTCGATTATTTTCTGCGCATTGTCTTCGGTCATTTGTTCAAACTGTTCTTGAATAATATTCGAGCCAATATTTGAAGTCATTATAATAATGGTGTTTTTGAAACTCACGGTGCGCCCTTTGTTGTCGGTCAAAACGCCATCGTCTAACACTTGAAGCAGAATATTGAACACATCGGGGTGGGCTTTTTCAATTTCGTCGAGCAATACCACCGAATATGGTTTGCGGCGCACGGCTTCTGTCAATTGACCGCCTTCATCGTAGCCCACATAGCCCGGAGGTGCACCAATCAAGCGTGTTACCGAAAACGATTCTTGATATTCGCTCATATCAATTCTCGTCATCAAGTTTTCATCGTCAAACAAAAATTCGGCAAGTGCTTTTGCCAACTCGGTTTTTCCCACACCGGTTGAGCCAAGAAATATAAACGACCCAATCGGTCGTTTGGAATCCTGCAAACCTGCACGACTACGGCGCACAGCATCGGCAATTGCCGTAATAGCCTCGTGTTGCCCTACCACTCGTTGGTGCAATTCGCTTTCCAAATTCAAAAGTTTTTCACGTTCGGCTTGCAGCATTTTACTTACCGGAATACCTGTCCAGCGGCTCACAACGTCAGCAATATCATCAGCGTTAACTTCTTCATCAACTAATGCTTGCGTTGCTTGTTTTTCTTGCAGTTCCACTTCCAATTTTGCCATAACGTCTTCTTGCTCATGGATTTTCCCGTAACGGATTTCGGCAACTTTGCCGTAATTTCCTTCGCGTTCAGCAATATCTGCCTCAAATTTCAGGTTTTCAATTTCTTGTTTGATACCTTGAATACGAGTTACAATCGTTTTCTCGCTTTCCCAACTTGCCATTAGTGTGTTGCGTTGCTCTTGCAATTCCACAAGATTTTTCTCCAAGGTTTCCAATTTGAGCGAAGTGCCCTCGCGTTTCAAAGCCTCGCGCTCAATTTCCATTTGGCGAACTTTTCTGTTCAATTCGTCAATTTCTTCAGGCACGGAATTCATTTCCAAACGCAATTTTGCAGCCGCTTCGTCCATTAAGTCAATTGCTTTATCGGGCAAAAAACGTGAGGTAATGTAACGGTGCGAAAGTTCTACAGCAGCTACAATTGCTTCGTCCAAAATCCGTACTTTATGGTGATTTTCGTAACGTTCTTTTAAACCACGCAAAATCGAAACAGTATCTTCTACCGTTGGCTCATTAATCATTACGGTTTGAAAACGGCGTTCCAACGCTTTATCTTTTTCAAAATATTTTTGGTATTCGTCCAAAGTTGTTGCGCCGATTGCTCGCAAATCACCACGCGCTAAGGCAGGTTTTAGAATATTGGCAGCATCCATTGCGCCATCACTTTTGCCTGCACCCACGAGCGTGTGAATTTCATCGATAAATAAAATTATTTCGCCATCAGCGGCAATCACTTCATTTACAACCGATTTCAACCGTTCTTCAAATTCTCCTTTGTATTTTGCGCCGGCAATTAATGCCCCCATATCGAGTGAAAATATTTGTTTTGATTTCAAATTATCGGGGACATCGCCTTTTATGATGCGGTGCGCCAATCCTTCGGCAATGGCAGTTTTTCCCACACCCGGCTCGCCTATTAAAATCGGGTTGTTTTTGGTGCGGCGACTAAGAATTTGCAATACACGCCGAATTTCCTCATCGCGCCCAATTACAGGGTCTAATTTACCCGAACGCGCCTGTTCGTTCAAATTTATGGCAAAACGTTGCAAGGCTTGATACGTATCTTCGATGGTTTGACTCGTAACATTTGTGCCTTTGCGCAATTCTTGAATTGCCGCCAAAAGATTTTTTTCGCTAACGCCGTTGTCTTTCAGTAATTGCGAAATTTGGTCGCCACATTTAAAGATACCTATTAATATATGCTCAACCGAAACATATTGGTCGTTCATTGTTTTAAGCTGATTTAAAGCCTCTTGTAATGCTTTATTGGCATTCGACGACAAATAATTTTCGCCGCCCGTAACTTTGGGATAGCTTTCTATAATTTTGTTCAACACCGGGCGCAGGGTAGCAAGATTAACGCCCAATTTTTGTAAAACAAACTGCGTTACACTCTCGGCTTTTTCAAAAAGAGCTTCGAGCAAATGCCCGTTTTCCACGGCTTGGTGCTGGTGTGCAGAAGCTATTTGAACCGCTTGGTTCACTACTTCTTGTGCTTTGATTGTGAATTTGTTAAAGTCCATAATTTTAATCTGAAATTTTTAATTGGTCAATTCAACTACCTACAAAATAGTTGCCAAAGTATTTTTACTGACAAAATTTCTTTTTATACAAAAAATACGCCATTTTGGCTTGCAAAATGGCGTGTTTTTTTGTTATTAGAAACTATTTTTAAAAGAAATCTTTCATTTTATCGAAAAAACTCGTGTGTTTTTTCGGTTTTATATGTTCCGATTTCGCCAATGATTCAAACAATTTTTTATCGTCTTTTGATATATTTTTTGGTATAAAAATTTGAATATGCACCAACAAATCGCCACGTCCATATCCATTCACGTCAGGAATACCTTTTCCTCGCAAACGTAGAATTTTTCCGGCTTGTGTACCTTCTTCAATTTTTATTTTCACAGGATTTTCTACCGTTGGAATTTCTACCGTAGCACCCAGTACCGCATCGGGAATGCTTATTTCCAGTTCGTAAATCAAATCATTGCCTTCACGTTCGAGTTCCGGGTGTTTTTCTTCGGCTATAAGCACTAGCAAATCGCCGTTGATTCCACCGTGGCGTGCCGCATTTCCTTTACCCGGAACGTTCATTTGCATACCTTCGGCAACGCCGGCAGGAATTTTCACCGTTACGGTTTCTTCGCCGTCAATTATGCCTTCGCCGTGGCAGGTAGCACATTTTTTTGTAATCACTTTACCATCGCCACCACACACATTACACGGAGCTTGCTGTTGCATTCTGCCAAATATACTATTTACCTCTTGAATAACATAACCCGTTCCCCCGCAATGCGAACAAGTTTGCACATCTGCTGCACTCGCTGCGCCATTTCCGTGACAGGTATTACACTCAACTTTCTTTTTAAGTTTTATTTTTTTCTCCACGCCTTGCACTATTTCGGCAAGAGTAAGGGTAACTTTTACACGCAAATTTGTGCCTTTACGCACTGTTTTTTGCTGTCCGCCACGACCACGACCGCCGCCAAAACCTCCGCTAAATCCGCTGAATCTGCCACCTCCCATTCCGCCGAAAATATCGCCAAAATGTTCAAAAATATCATTAATATCGCTGAATCCGCTAAACCCGCCACCTGCAGCACCGCCCATTCCGGCGTGTCCGAATTGGTCGTACTGACGGCGTTTATCGTCGTTGCTCAACACTTCGTAAGCTTCGGCAGCTTCTTTAAATTTTTCTTCTGCTACTTTATCGCCGGGGTTTTTATCGGGGTGATACTGCACCGCAAGTTTACGGTACGCTTTTTTCATTTCGTCTTTCGATGCGCCTTTCGACACACCCAATATTTCGTAATAATCTCTTTTTGTTGCCATATTTTTTAGTATTCAGCAGTGCATACTCACTACTTTTTATTCCCCAATCACCACTTTTGCAAATCGAATTACTTTATCGTGCAATTGATAGCCTTTTTGAATAACATCAACTATTTTCCCTTTTAAATCTTTGCTTGGTGCAGGAATTTTGGTAATTGCTTCGTGTTTATCAGTATCAAAATTTTGTTCTTTTGTATCAATTTCTTGTACGCCATTTTGTTTTAAATAGGCTAAAAATTTTGTATAAATCAATTGCAAACCGTCTTTTAAAGCCGCTATATCTTCTGAAGTTTCCATAGCTTGCATAGCTCGTTCAAAATCGTCAATCACAGGCAGTAATTCAACCAAGGCTTTTTCCCCTCCGCTTTTTATCAGTTCCGCTTTTTCTTTCAGTGTGCGGCGACGGAAGTTATCGAATTCGGCGTGCAAACGAATATGTTTGTCTTGCATTTCGGCAAGTTCTTTTTCTATTGTGTTTGCTTCTTCTTCAACAGTCGCTGTTTCTTCTGTTGCAGAATTTTCCGAAGCATCGTCTTCAGTAACATCAACTATTTCTTTTTGATTATCTATTGAATCATTGTTTGCTGAACTTGTCGAAGCATCGTGTATAGTTTCATTATTTTGTGTCATTTTCTGTGCATTAAAATTTTCAACCTCGCTCTATCAAAAAATTTGCCATTAGTGTTATTCTTTATTTTTTCTGTCAAACTGACATATTTGCACAATAATTATATATGACGAAATTTAAAAACGTGAAATTTTGACAGATTTGAAAATCGGAATAGCTAGTATTTTTTTACTAAAATATACTTTTTGCGCACAAAGAGTATTTTAAAATTTTACGGGATTCTCTCTTTTTGGCTTGCTTCGTCATTGCAAGGAACGAAGCAATCGGAGCAAAGCGGAACTCAACGAAGTCAATCTTAGAAGTCCAATCGTATCCGGAGATTGCTTCGTCGTTCCTCCTCGCAATTGCGGACTGCGAGCAAGGTTGCTTGCGCAAAATTGTTGAGCGGAGCGTTACACTTTCAACAAAAATTACGAAAATTAAGCGTATTACAACTGCCACACATAATTCCTGTGTGAGGATTGCCACATCCGGGGCTAAAGATATCGCTTTTGTTCATTCCACTACCGCCAAACAAACATAATTTGGCGTATAAATTGCCGCCGCAATCGAGGCAAATTTCTCAATTGGGTTGCGTGGCAACGCCGCAACGAGCACCGCTATTGCCATTGAGCAACATACCACATTCGTCACAAAACTTATCGTTTGCGGCGTGGGTTACGCCACAGTTGGAGCATTTGTATGTCGTACCTTGTAATTGTACGTTTTGTCGTTTTTTTGTACTCAGCACTTCTTCGTATTTGTGCTGATGTTGAGAACACATATGTAATGATTAGTGTTTAGACTATAATAAATAGAAACAAGATTATTAAATTTAT
>QMCE01002002.1_pt1 | contig 11321 bp, 8 predicted proteins | sample 1821851 | NCBI WGS metagenome assembly QMCE01 (sample SAMN09453174, study PRJNA476694) | Termite gut metagenome, whole genome shotgun sequencing project. | isolation source: worker | host: Odontotermes sp. | place: South Africa:Pretoria | collected 2016-01-28
TGGGCACGGGGTTCATAGCGGGTATTCACATCGAATCGTACAAGCGGTTTGTACCGCAGGCGGAAATCGTAGCGGTTTTTTCCAGAGAAGAGGGCAGCGCGAAGGCGTTTGCCGAAAAGCACGGCATACCGCGGTGGGGCGCGGGCATAGAAGAGGCCCTGAGCGTCGAATGCGATATCGTGGACATCTGCTTGCCCAACTATCTGCACAAAAGCGCCGCCGTCGCCGCGCTCGACGCGGGGAGGCACGTCATAATAGAGAAGCCGCTCTGCGTTACCCTTGAAGAAGCGGACGCCATGATCGACGCGGCGCGGCGCAGCGGCAAGAAGCTGATGTACGCGGAGGAGCTGTGCTTTGCCCCCAAATACGAGAGGGTGCGCGCTTTAGTAAGCGAAGGCGCCGTCGGCGAAGTATACATGCTGAAGCAAAGCGAAAAGCACTCGGGGCCGCACAGCGCTTGGTTTTACGATATCGACCTCGCGGGCGGCGGCGTGTTGATGGATATGGGCTGCCACGCGGCGGCATGGTTTCGCTGGATGCTGGGCGGCAATCCTAGGGTGAAGAGTGTGAAAGCGCATTTATCCACCGTGCTGCACAAGAATCGGACCGGCGCGGAGGACAATACCGTAATGATCGTGGAATTTGAAAATGGCATAATCGGGCTGGCGGAGGACAGCTGGGCGCGGCAGGGCGGCATGGACGACCGCGTTGAGGTATACGGTACGGAAGGGCTGTGCTACGCGGACCTCTTCATGGGCAATTCGGTGCAGACATACAGCAAAAACGGCTACGGCTACGCGATGGAAAAGAGCGATACCACGCAAGGCTGGACTTATACAATTTTCGAGGAGATGTTCAATCAAGGCTATCCCCATGAGCTGCAGCATTTTGTGGATTGCGTCATTCACGACAGAGCGCCGCTTGTAACCGGCGAGGACGGCAGGGCGGCGCTGGAGATTCTGTATGCTGCGTACGCGTCTGCGGGGCAGGGGAGAACGATTGAGTTTCCGTTCAATGCGGATAGAGCCGCGAAGCCGGTGGACGGATGGATTAAAAAAACACCCTGATGCAAAACAATATGTTTTAACGAGATGCCTTTTTACTAGAATCTTAAGCCACACGCTATGCGTGTGAGAATATACAAGTCCCCCTTATTATGGGGCTAGACGTTTTATTGCAGCTAAAATCGACAGTTTACCTTTCACCCGAGGGGAAAATTGCGGCAAAAGCAAACGAAAGATTTCTCGCTCCGCTTCCCATGCGGCCATGTTATATGCAGGACATTCACTTCTATGTACGCAAACAGTCGCGCCGCACAAGGAGCAGCGATAAGCTTCTTCCTGCTGCCGTAGAAAGGACGGCATTCCTTCGTTGCGGATAACAGCTAAATTGCCTATCATGCTCATGTGATATTTTGACGGATACCGTTTGTCCAAGTCCTTTAAGCGGCGGCAGGGCGTTTCGCGCGGAGCGCATACCATACAATTCGCTCCATCGCATATGATCACCTGCTTTTGGATATGGGCATCCATAGCTCCACATACGCCGCGTCGGGCGCGCTGTCGTAATATATTTTCTTCGGGGAACAAGTCTCCATCGCAGTGTTCTCGGCGCGCTGTACTCCAATTCATATATTTAAAATCGAAGTAAGACGGGCGTACGCTTCATATAACATATATTGGTACGAGCGAATAATGTCCGGCCGAACGGGTTGTGCAGAAGAAAAAATCTTTTTAGTAGTTGACAAAACTTACGCTATAGCTTATCATTGGATCATCCAAACCGCACAAGAGACATTGACGACACCGACTGTTACACCGAAACGCGAATACAAAACTGAAGGAAGTGCTCCGATGTCGGAAACTAAATCCGGAGGAATCTTCGTAAAAATTAGATTTTTACTACCCACTCTTCCTAGGGCTGAGAAGGCCTTTGCGAAATATTTGCTTTCGCATCCGGAAGTAATATCGGAGAGCACCTTAGCGGAGCTTACAAACCTGGCAAAATGCAGCGAATCGGCGGTTATCAGGTTTGCCCAGCGGTTACAGCTGGGCGGTTATACCGACCTTAAGAATAGAATAAAGGAATCCCTTGATGAATATGCGGGCTATGAAGGGTTGGATTTATCTAAATGCGACAGCATAGACCAAATCGTTACCCTTGTATTTGAACATAATATGCGTACGCTTAAGGATACGCTTGCGCTCGCGAATCCCGAATACGACAGAGCCGTCGATGCGCTGATTAACGCCACATCGATTCATTTCTTCGGGACAGGCGATGCAGGGCTTGTAGGCGAGCTCGCGCATATGAAATTTCTTCGGCTCGGCTTGCACGGGAGCGCATATAGCGACGCGAATCTCCAGCTTACCGCTGCGAGCACTCTAAAACCGGGCGATGTAGCGATTGCGATTACGCATTCCGGGCGAACGAAGACGACGGTTCATACTTTGCAGCTTGCAAAGGACGCCGGCGCAACGACTATCTGCATCACGAATATGGAACGATCCCCCGCGACAAAATACGCTGACATCAAGATTTTCACCGCTATTGCCGGAATTTCAGCCGACGACGAGTTTGTATCGCGGCGCATTGCCGAGCAAGCGATTATCGAAGCGCTGTATTTAGCGTTCTTGAAGAAATCCCACAAGGACTACTCTGCGATTTTGGAAACAACTTCGCGTACGTTTGATAGGCTGAAATAAATCATCCATGCATTTTTGAGAGGGGAAATATACGGTATGTCTGAAGTTTTGAGTATTATGGAGCATACGCTCAGGGAAGAGAGCGCCGCCATTGCGGCTTTGGTCGGACAGCTCGATCAAGACGCCGTTACGAAAGCGGTGGATATGATTGCCGAATGCAAGGGGCGGATCGTCCTCTTCGGATGCGGCACCTCGGCGGCGGCCGGGCGCAAAATCGCGCATACCTTCAGCTGCATCGAATGCCCCGCTTTTTTTCTGGAACCCTCGGATGCGATGCACGGAGGCATGGGGGCGGTTCAACCTGGAGACATTTTGATTCTGCTGTCAAAGGGCGGCGAGACAAAAGAGCTAAACTGCCTGATCGGTCCTGCTAAAACCAAGCAAGTGTCTATTCTCGGCATCACGCAGAACATGGATTCGCCGATCGCGAAAGAGAGCGACCTATGTATCCGCATAGCAGTAGAAAAGGAGCCGGATCCGTTTAACATGCTGGCAACGGCAAGTATTCTTGCTGTTATCGCTTTCTTCGACGCCATGATCATCGCGATCATGAAAAAGAAAAACTACACGCGCGAGCAATTCGCAATAATTCATCCGTTAGGCGCCGTGGGCGAGCGATTGTTGCACGGCCGTGATTGATTGGGGATATCCAGGAAGATCCGGGCGTATTTCCGCGTCGCTCTATTCTTCCGATCCTCTAAATCTTGAAAAGGCAATCAAAAAAGCTGAATCATTCGGCGCCGAATCTTTGCACATAGACATCATGGACGGGCAATACGCTGCGGAATTCGGGCTTAATCTTAAAACTGCACGAGCGGTTTGCCAAGCCGCCAGGGTTCCGACGGATATACATTTTATGGTGCGAAATCCTTTGCGTTTTCTAAAGCCATACATAATGAAAGGAATAAGAACCGTCTATCTCCATCAGGACGCCGAAAGCAACCCTGCGGAAATGCTGAACGAAATAAGAGCGGAAGGACGCGAACCCGGACTTGCCTTTGCCCCGGATGTAGATTTTGACCGTTACCAATCGCTTTTTCCCTACTGCCAGAGAATCCTGCTACTATCTATTGTTCCGGGTTCCGAGCAGAGCTTCGATAAAATGACCTATGGCCGAATTGAGAATCTGCGCAGGCTGCGCGAAAAAAGAAACTTCTCCTTCCATATAGCGGTCGATGGCGGCATCGATCCCGGCGCGGCGGCGCGGTGTCTCGAATGCGGAGCGGATGGAATCGTCCTCGGGCGGGCGCTGTTTCAGGCTTAAAGCATCGTATGCATTACGTTTAGAAAGCAAGGTGTGATTATGAGCAGTTTTTTAGGCATTGACGTTGGCACAAGCGGAGTAAAGGCGGTAATTGCAGACGAAAAGGGCACGATTGAGGGCGTAGGCTATAAAGAAATCGACTTAATCACAGAAAAACCCCTTTGGGTGGAGCAGTCGCCGGCGCAATGGTGGTCCGCCTGCAAGAGCGCGGTTTTGGAAGCGGTCGATAAATCCGGCGGCGGCGGAAGAATAGCGGGCATCGGGCTTACAGGCCAGATGCTGGGCAGCGTCGTGCTCGATAAGAGCTGTGAACCCATCGGGAATTGTATGCTATGGATCGACCAGCGCGCTATTGAGGAGCAAAAGCACATGGTTGACACCATCGGCATGGACCGAATTCTCGATATAACATGCATGATGCCGCTGACGGGCTATTGGGGGCCAAAGCTCATGTGGCTGAAAAAGCACAAGCCGCATGAATTCGATCGTATGCGCCACGTCATATTCCCCAAGGACTACATCATTTATAAGCTGACAGGCGAAATCTCAACCGAGGTTTCCGATTCCTCCGCTTCCATTCTGTTCGACGTGCCGAAGCGCGTTTGGTCGAAGGAGCTTTTCGAGCGCTGCTCATTGCCGTTCGATATTGTGCCGGAACGGGCGATCGAGTCTCAGGACGTCGCAGGACTGCTGCGCAAAGACGTCGCACAGGAGCTGGGGTTGCGCGCCGATATTCCGGTGGTCGGCGGCGCGGGCGATCAGCACGCGTGCGCGATAGGCTGCGGCACTGTGCGGGAGGGTATCGTTTCGGCGTCGCTCGGCACCAGCGGCGTAGTATACGCGGCGACGAACGAGCCTCATGCGGACAGGATGCTTGCGGGTATGCAAACGCATTGTCACGCGGTTCCGGGAATGTGGAGCTTTTTGGGCTGTATGCTTTCGGCGGGCGGCTCCTTCAGATGGCTCAGAGATACGCTCTATCAAAGGGAGCGCAACGAATACGATCAAAGCGGGCGGGACGTGTACGCATATCTGACGGATATGGCGGCAAAGGCGCCCATCGCGTCGGAGGGTCTCGTCTTCCTGCCTTACCTGAACGGAGAGCGAGCGCCCTATCCCGATCCGCACGCTAAAGGCGGCTTCTGGGGGCTCTCGATTCGGCATGGTATGCCGGAAATGACGCGAAGCGTTATGGAGGGCATCACGTTCGGATTGAGAGATATAGTGGAGGTTCTCAGAAAAGCGGGCGTCGGCGTTGATCAGATCCGGGTGACCGGCGGCGGCGCGAAGAGCGAATTCTGGCGGCAGATGATGGCCGATATATTCGGCGTAAGCGTTGCGACCACAAATATCAGCGAAGGCGGCTGCGTAGGCGCGGCGATTCTGGCCGGGGTGGGCGCGGGCGCGTATGCTTCCGTACAGGAAGCCTGCGACCAGCTGGTGAAAACCGTCGCCGTCGTAGAGCCGGACAAGCGCGCTTCTGAAATATACGAGGATTTTTACGGCACCTATAAGATGCTTTACGCCAAGCTTCAGGATATGGGCGTCAGACAGACCGAGCTGCTTGATAAGTGGGGCGTTTGAACCGAATAAGGACGTTTAGTCGGGCTTAAAAACCCTTCTATAAAAAAAATCTGCTTTGGGAGGACAAAATGAAAAAGACGATCACGATGTTTCTCGCGTTGGCCATGATGCTGGCCGTGTTTGCCGGCTGCGCCGCTCCTGCGCCCGCAGCTCCCGCTGCGGCAGCCCCAGCTGCGGCAGCCCCAGCTGCGGCAGCCCCCGCGCCCGCTGCGGCAGCGCCCGCCGCTCCTGCTGAAAAAGAACCTTTGAAGTTCGGCTATACCTATTGGGCCGCTTCCGACTTCTTCCTGACGATCGGCGAAGCCATTAAAGCCGAAGCCGAAAAGAACGGCGATTCCTGCGTCATCATCGACGCGCAGCAGGATAACCAAAAGCAGCTCGACATCATCGACGACTTTATCGCGCAGGGAATGGACCTCGTATTCTTGAATCCTGTTGACCGCGACGCCATCCAGCCGGCGCTGGTAGCGCTGGAGGAAGCCGGCATTCCTGTAATCAACTTTGATACGTCGGTTGCCGACCTTTCGAAGGTAAGCTGCTACATCGCCTCCGACAATGTCTCCGCCGGCGTAATCATGGCCGAAGCGATGAACGCGCAATTCCCGAACGGCGGCGATATCGCGATTCTGGATTATCCCGCGAACTCCGCGTGCCTCGACCGCGTAACCGGCTTTATGCAGACAATCAATGATAACTTCAATATCGTAGCTCAGCAGGACGCGCAGGGCAAGCCGGATCCCGGCCTCGAAAAGGCGACGGATATCCTGACCGCGAACCCGAACCTGCTCGCCATCTTCTGCGTAAATGATCAAAGCGGCATGGGCGCGTACGGCGCTGTCGTACAGCAGAACTCCGGCGTATTGGTCTACGGCGTAGACGGTGCCCCCGAAGCGAAAGCGGCCATAGCCGAAGAAGGCCAATACGCCGCCACCGCAGCGCAGTCGCCGAAGCAGATTGGCGCGAAGTGCGCGGAAGTCGGCTATCAGCTGATCAACGGCCAGCCCTACGAAAAGGAGTTCTATGTCCCGACGTTCACGATCGATCCGAGCAACGTAAATCAGTATCTCGACGGCTGGCAATAAGCCGCGTCCGAATGAATCCATAAGTTAGATAAGACGTACGGGAAATTGTTTTAGCGCTTGCGTTTGGCAATTTCCCGTACGCCCAATACAATCGCGGATAAATGATAGGAAAGGAGCTGTCTGCTTTTGGATAATGTATTATTACGCATGGAAGGCATTACGAAGAGCTTTTCCGGCGTCAAGGCTCTGGTTGACGGCAGGCTTGAGCTTCGCAGCGGTGAAGTGCACGCCCTGCTCGGAGAAAACGGAGCAGGCAAGTCCACGCTGATCAAGGTTTTGGGCGGCATATATCAGGCGGACGGTGGAACCGTCACCATCGACGGCAAGCAGGTACAGATCAACGACGTCAGCACAGCGCGAAAGTACGGAATCAGTATTATTCATCAAGAATTGCTGATGATGCCGCACATGACAATTGCGGAGAATTTATTTGCGGGGCGCGAGCTGGAAAGCGTAAAGGGCTTTGTAAACAAAGGCAAAATGCTGCGCGTCGCGCAGGATCTGCTCGATCAATATGATCTGCCCCTTAATGCCGGCAGCCAGCTGCGCAAGCTCACCATCGCGAATCAGCAAATGGTTGAGATCATAAAGGCGATTTCCTTCGGCGCAAAGATAATCGTCATGGACGAACCGACATCGTCGCTGTCCGACAAGGAAGTGGCGTCCCTCTTTCAATCCGTCCGCAAGCTGCAATCGCAAGGAATCGGCATCATCTACATCTCACACAGATTATCCGAGCTGGACGAACTGTCCGACCGGATTACTATCATGCGCGACGGCAGCTACATCGATACCGTCGTTACCAAGGAGACTAAGCGGGAAGAGCTCATCGCCAAGATGGTTGGGCGCTCGCTGGAGAACTATTATACCAGAGAATATTCCGCCACGGATGAGGTTGTCCTGAAGGTGGAGGGCATTTCGGATTCCCTATTGGTGAAGGACGTAAGCTTTGAGCTGAAAAAAGGCGAAATACTCGGTTTTGCCGGGCTGGTGGGCTCGGGGCGCAGCGAGGTTATGAAGTGCATCTTCGGCTTATCCAAGCTAAAAGAGGGCGAGATTTTCATAAACGGACAGGCGGTCAAGTTGAAAAGTCCGATTGACGCTATGAAAGCGGGCGTGTACCTCGTGCCTGAAAACCGAAAGGAAGAGGGGCTGTTCTTAAAACGTAACGTGCGCTATAACATTTCAATCGGTGTGCTCGAAAAATTCATCAAACGCCTGCGCGTTAAAAAATCGGTGGAGGACGGCATTGCCAACGAAAATGTTCAGAAAATGTCTATCAAGGCGTCTTCCTTAAATCAAACCGTATCGAAGTTAAGCGGCGGCAATCAGCAAAAAGCGGTTATTGGCCGCTGGCTGTCGGCGGAGCCCGGCATATTGATCCTCGATGAACCGACTCGCGGCGTTGACGTCGGCGCGAAAGCCGAGATATACAAGATCATGAACGAGCTCGCCAAAAATGGAATGGCTATCATCATGGTGTCATCGGAATTGCCCGAGGTTCTCAACATGAGCGATCGGGTAGTTGTTATGAGCCACGGCCATATATCGGGTATCGTCAGCGGCGAAGAGGTCACGCAGGAAATCATTATGACGATGGCGACAAAGGAATTTTAGTTTTTGGAGGAAAGCAATGAGTAGCGATAATGTCACTCTAACCCGGACGAAAAAGCTGAGCGACAACTCATTTGTGGAGACGATCAAGGAAAACTCCGGCGTTCTGGTCGGATTCCTCTTGATATGTATCGTGCTGTCACTTATGAGCGACGTGTTTCTGACTCAAAAGAATGTATTCAACGTATTAAGGCAGCTCGCGAACAATCTTTTCCTGTCGTGCGGCATGTTCATGGTTATCTTGCTGGGCGGCATAGATCTTTCCGTCGGATCGAATATGGCGGTATCCGGCGTCCTGTGCGCGGGCTTCATAAGCTATAATCAGATGCCGGCCGTACTCGCCTTTTTCCTTGCGCTGCTTTGCGGATTGGTCATAGGGCTGGTCAATGCGTCGATCATATCATTTACTTCAATTCCGGCGTTTATCGTCACGCTTGCTACGATGAACATCGGGCGCGGCTTTGCGAGATTGTATACGAGCTCAAAGACCATACCCGTAAACGACGAGTTTTTCAATGCGATTGGCACCGAGAATATTTTCGGCGTCGTGCCGATGCAGGTCATCTATATCGTCGTTATTCTGACTATTACGGGTTTGATTCTTTCGAAAGCGAAGCTGGGCAGGCATATTTACGCGACGGGCGATAACCGCGTAGCGGCGACCTTTTCGGGTATCAATACGAAAAAGGTCACCTTTTTCGTATATATGTACAGCGCCTTGATGTCCTCCTTTGCGGGCATCGTGCTTGCGTCCCGTATGTTCTCCGGCACTGCGGTAGCCGGCGACGGCGCGGAGATGGACGCAATTGCGGCCGTCGTGCTTGGCGGAACGAGCATGACCGGCGGCGTGGGCAAGCTTACCGGCGTCATCATCGGCGTCTTCTTAATCGCGGTGCTCAATAACGGCATGAACCTGCTGGGTATCGATTCATCCTGGCAATACATCGTAAAGGGTATCGTAATACTGATAGCCGTTTATATTGACTATCTTAAGAAGCAAAGGGAGAACTAGGCGCATGGAGGACAACATGAGCGGCAACGGAAAATACTATGACGAAGTCCTGACGATCGAGCGCGACGCCATTGGAGGGCTGCTTCATAAGCTGGATCGCAGCGTCATGGACCGTCTGGTGGATCTGTTTTGCACCGTGAAGCAAAACGGCAGAAAAGTAATAACGGCGGGCTGCGGCACCTCGGGAATCGCGGCGGAGAAGATTGCCCATACGCTGAGCGTGGTGGAGGTTCCGTCTTTTTTCCTTTCGCCGGCGAATTCGATACACGGCGGTATGGGCGCGATTCAGCAGGGCGATATCGTTGTGCTTCTGACCCGCGGCGGCAATACGCCGGAGATTGTCAACTATCTGCCGGTATGCAAGGCAAAAAAGGCGATTGTTGTTGGCGTTACGGAGAAGGAGGATTCGGCGCTCGGCAAAAACTGCGATATCCTTTTCAGAGTGCCCGTAGAGCGCGAATCCTGCCCCTGGAATTTGATCGCCTCCGCCAGTATCCTAGCGGTGCTTTCCGCTTTTGACGCCATTGCTTTCACGGTTATGAGGCATAACGGCTTTTCGAAAGAGGATTTTTATCTCACTCATCCCGGCGGTTCGGTTGGAGATAAGCTTAGGGACGCCGGCATAACCGGCGCTACCTGAGACTAATTAAACTATAAGCACGGTAAAGCAGAAATAGGGGATTCGTCCCGTTCAGGCCCTCTGTGAAACATGAATCCTCCGTGTACGAGGCACTTAACGTAAAAGCAGGCAGGCTGGGAGGCGCACGCGCCTCCCAGCCTGCTCCGTACACTTCATTATACGCTCAACCACTTTTTCCGTTTTTCATCATCCGGGTGAGTCTTAAAATAATAATTACTATAAATATGAGCGCTATTGCCGCGAAACCGATAAGTGCATAAATCCACCATTGGCTGGCGGGGGCGTCTCCTTCTTCTTCGGATTCTCCCTTTCCGCTGATATCCGCTTCATCGCTAAAAGCTTCTTCGCTGAGCTCCTCTCCTTCGATATAGCCCTCTTCTTCGCCGTAATCGTCCCCAGATTCGAAATCTTTGATTTCCGTCTCAACTTCAATATCGACGGTATATGTTTCGCCTAATTCGTCCTGATACCTAATTACATAATTGCCGTACAGCAACCCGTCGCTTTCGTCAAACCCTTCTACATCGCTGGGATCAACAAGCACTTCCATCTCGCCGATACCGGCCAGACCCGGTTCTACGTCTCCCAAAAACACACTCGATGTGGGGAAGAATCCGTCGCCCGTCAAGGTTATTGTAACATTGCGAAGATAACTCTTGCCGATATTAAATACGTTTGAAGGTATCGTTACCGTTTCTCCGGCTTCAACCTCTTTTGGGAAAACGACTAGATCATAAGCTATATCCACCGGCTGAATCACCGCTATCAAAAATTGCCTGGTAACGGAGTATTCGCCGCCATAAAGGTCTCTATAGTCAAGCGTTACATAAAATCCGCGATTGCCTGCCAATACGTCGCGCGTGGTTTTTAACTTGAATGTGGCCGCAGCTGATTCTTCGCTCGCGATATTGTTCAGCAGTATCGCGCCCGCTGTCCCCACGGGCACGATTCCCTCTTCTTCGCTGCCAAAGCTTAGAATGACGTTCCTAGCGCGAATCGCGCCGATATTATCTATTGCTATCTCAACTTCGAACTCTTCATTGCCCGTTACAGTATCCGGCGTTGCGGTGCATGAACGGATAAACAGCTCCGGCCTTTCCACCTCTTCCGGCTCCGGCGTGGCGTACGGGTCGGGCGGGTCTTCTCCGTCCGTTATCGTAACATTCACAGTAAAGCTTTGCTCGACTTGATCTCCATATAAATCTAAATAAACCGCGGTTAGCTCCACAGGATATACCCCGTTGATCCGGTCGCTTTTCAGGGGTATGTCCAGCTTGAAAACATAACGCCCGCGTCCGTACAGCGTTTGGCTGTAATTGCCGAATACAAAAGGATTGTCCTCCGAGGGGCCAAGATCGGCAGTCAGCGTTACTTCTCCGTAATAAGCCAAGCCTATAAGCGGCAGGAAAATCGTGGCCGT
>QMCE01769660.1_pt1 | contig 11320 bp, 11 predicted proteins | sample 1821851 | NCBI WGS metagenome assembly QMCE01 (sample SAMN09453174, study PRJNA476694) | Termite gut metagenome, whole genome shotgun sequencing project. | isolation source: worker | host: Odontotermes sp. | place: South Africa:Pretoria | collected 2016-01-28
TAAGTGACGGTGTACATTGGTGTCAGACTCCACTGCGCGTAGAGGGTGACATTCCCTTGCACGTTTTGGATGGTCGCCCCCGCTGCGTAGGCGTCGCCGTTCCCATTAGCCGCCGTATTCCAGCCAGAGAAGAGATAGCCGTCGCGATTAAAGCTATTCGTTTTGATGTTATAGTCGCCGCCCTGCATCACACTGTCGCTGGTCATCATACCTGTGCCTCCGTTGGCGTTGTAGGCGACGGTATGCATCATTAAAATATTCGCTACAGGAAGCGGCGAAGGGCAGGAAGAAATAAAGAGTATAAGTACTGCTGCAGCACAAAACAAGATTTTTTTTATCATTAATAGCTCCTTGTGTAATACACTCCGAATGTATCAGTCCATTGACTGCCATCATCATAATTGATTTCTGAAATATAAAAGAAATCAATAAGGTATGGTTCATCAGGTACAACATATACATATTCATCAAGTGAAAAAGAACATTCTTTCATGCTTTGAGCAGGGATCATTCCCGATAATGAAGCTCTTATGGTATTTTGACCGACAAAGGGATTTAACTCTGTTTCCGCATCATAAACCATAAAAGAAACGCTGAAACTCGTAATGGTTTTTGAACTGGTATTGGTGAACGTAAATTCAACACCCATGTTTGGGTATGAACCCGGTTTATTTTCAATAAGGCATACGGGCTTTGTAATAATATAGGGCGGGGATTCAGGGGTTAAAATGGCACAAGAACCGAGTGAAAAGAAAAGCAATAGGAATAAGAAATGACACAGGATTTTATAAGGTTTCATGATTTGCCTCTGCCAATTTTTTAAGGTCATTGAGGAATTGTTCTACATATATGTCCGTTGATCCTGCATCCTTGGCTGTCACCAGATAGTCCATTGCTTTTTGGTACTCTTTTTTCCGAAAACTGATTATTGCAGAATAGAACAGGCGTTCTATGGATGTTCCGCCGATCCGGGCTGCTCTTTCAATATAGGTTTCTGCTTCGGGAATATTATGTCCGCTCAGCGCCTCGTCGGCTAAATCAAGTAATTGAGACAAGGAAGGAATGCGCAGATAAATAATCTGTTCTTTGCTGTTGATGAAGATGGTATCCTTGTATGTTTCATATCCTTCTTTGTTGCCGGTGATTTCATAGGTATCGGCAGGGACTTTTTGAAAATAGAATCTGCCGTTTATATCGCTTATTGACGTATATTTTTCCCCTAATGTAACGGTATAATTCGAGACAGGTTTATTGGAAAAATCATAAATCATTCCATTTACGTCTATCATCGGATGACCGAACTCCGCTGTCTTACAGGAAAAGAACAGACTGCATAACATAACAAAACATGGTATTATCACTTTTCTATACATCGTTATTCCTCTTGCATGATTATTTTTCCTTCGTTGTTCCGATAGAAAATAGTTTTGGACTTGTCGCCTTCATATATGGTACCTATTTTTTTATGAGCGTCTGATGGCTCCGCGCTGATAACCGGTATAAACTGTCTCGGCGCGGGGGGGGGTATTATCGGCGGTTTATAACCGAATGAAGATGGAATAGCATGTTTGTCATACGGCATAAAATCACCATGTTCTTCCGGCCTGTATGGAATGAGGGAACATGACCAGAGGAAGGTATCTTTTGCGGGATTCATGCCGACATGCATTTGCTGTATCCATAATGCTTTTTCCGTAAGAATCTGTTCGAGCTGTTCCAAGGTTTGCACAAAACCTTCTGCCGGAGATTCTAAGTTAATGGTTATCGTATTATTTTGAGCTTGGGAGGAAAGCAGTTCCGATACTATTATGGTATTTGTGAGGCTGCATGTTTCCCTTACGAGATGTAATATGGGAAAGACCGCATCCATGCCGTTAAACGCGGTGCTGACGGGGGGTCTGTATTTTTCCGAGTTAAAGGACAACGAAAGGCTGTATTGCGGACTGTTCTGATTGTATTGTATATCCGACACGGAAGATACAAAGAGATAATCGAGCTCTCTGATCTTTCCTGAGATAAGACCTGCATCGGATCCTTCGATATGCACTTTGATTGCGGGAAGCGTTACTTCATTATACTCCCATTGCTGAATCATTCCGCCATGTTCCAGAATCAAGCGGGAAATATCAGCGAGGATGCTTACCGGAGGAGGGATAAGCTGTAACGGCTTTACCGGTGCTGTCTCTGTAACCACATTGCTGTTTATTTCTGTGGTAATGTTTTGAGAAATATATATGATACCAAGAATAAGCATCATAAGAACAAGCGGAATAATCAAGAGCAAAGGTGAACGGTGTTTTTTAAATACCCCGTACCGGAGAGGAGTCTTTTTCAGCAGCATGGACAGCATTTCTTGATCTTCGGGCGAATCGTTTTCTGCTTTAGATTTAGGCAAAGGCTGTGAAACCGGCCGCTTTGTATCATTATCAAAACCAATACGCTCAGAAGAAAATGTGTGTATGGGCTGATTAATGAAATCCGGCTGACGGACAAGAAGGCTTGTATGGGTAAAGAATGCTTTGTGGGGATGCAGAATCCTGTACTCTGTTATGGTGTTCTGTTCCATTACCGTTGCCATAATCCATGCTTTTGTATCTATGGTGAGTTCCTGAATGTCGGTAAGGGCGGATGATGAAAAACCGGGGTGCAGAATGTGGAGCTGTTCCGTGATATAGCTTTGTCGCTGTTCTTTGTTCATTGTTTCGGGCAGGGAAATGAAATATACTTCATGATCTTTGCGGGGAATGAGTATTTTCTTCATGGCGTACACAATCCGATTATTTCAATTTGCTCTCCGGCTATGACGCAGTCGGCTTTCAAAGCCCTGACCACAGCGCCCTGCCGCAGTTCCAGGATTTCGCAGGATTGAAGTTCGTTTACCGCGGATACGATTTTTTTCCAGGCTTCGATGTCTCTGTTTGGTTTTATACATTCCTTTGTAAAAGAAGACGCAATAAACTCTATTGATCTTGAGGTTCGGTAATCTGACACCGCGGATTCCCATGCGTTGATTACCGGAACCAAGGCTTGGGAAAATCCGATGAGGAAGCAAGAAAAAATAATAATGCCCGCAATAAGATTAGTGAAGGTCATATTCCCTTATAATCTCCTCATTATTTTGCTTAATGCTTTGTATCACGTCTTCTTTATAAAGCGCGGAATTACGTTTCATGCTTCCTATGTAAGGAATAAGGCTAAGGAATGTCAGCGAAAAAACAACAATGAGTACGATGGACAACAATACGGCGTTTCCTTTATCTCTGCCAAGAAATAATGTCTTCATTTTGACCTTCGCCTCCTTCCATACCGTCCGCACCGTAAGAAAAAATCGTGAACGGCAGTCCTTTGTCGCCGGGGTTTTTGTAATGATATTCATATCCCCAAGGGTCAAGCGGCAGTTCCCGTTCGATGTAGGGTCCATTCCAAAAAGGCGGGACCGGGGCAAGAATGGGTTTTTCCCAGAGTGCGGAAAGGCTTTGGGCCTGGGTTGGATACATGCCGCAGTCAAGATAATACGACTGCACAGCCAATCTAAAGGTTTCAATTTGATTTCGGCAGGCGGCAGTTTTTGCATAATCAATATATTTTAATACAGAAAAACCAACGCCAGCAGAAAGAATAAGGATAATCGTAACCACTACGATGGTTTCCATAAAGGTAAACCCGCGATCTTTCCTCTTTATGTTATTATTCATAGGATACCCCCTGCCCGGGTGAGGATGGGCATGATTACGGTTTGAAGCAATATAAGTAAATAGATACCGGTAACGATAATAAACACCGGTTCGATGCCTTTTGAGGCTAGGTCACGGACACGGGCATCTCTTTTTTGGAAAAAGTCTGATATATTTTTGAAAGCCCCCGCTATGTCTCCATCGTTATCCGCGATGGTGAGCCATCCGGTGATGTATGAAGAATACTTTCCGTTTTTTGCAAAGGCTTCCGGAAAGCGTACGCCCGCCGTAATGTCTTTTTTGATCAACAGAAGGGATTTCCCGTGTTTTGATTCACCCAGGCTCACGATGCATTGGGATAATGCTTCGGTCATGGGGATATTGTTTTGCAGTAAAAAAGAAAGAAGGTAGAAGATTCTGAACTCCGGGGAATCTTTGGCAAAGATTGTGTAAAGGATAAAAAACATGAATCCCGCGGAGAGGAATAAAAAGATGCCCGCAATAAGTATCCCTGTAAGAGCATGGCCAAGCGAAGCATCGGAAATCATTCCGGCTTTTACAAAAAGGGGAATGCCTTTTACGATAATAAAGACGGTCCCTGTGCAGGCGGCCAAAATAATGATCGCGGGATAGAGCATAACGGTTATAATTGTTTCGAGGGTTTTCTGCTTTCTTTTCATATCTGCAAGAATATCTTCCAAGACCTGATCGATGGTCCCGGTCAATTCCGATGCTTTTATCAAGGTAAGATAGAGCGGAATGAAATGTATCTTTCCTGTAGAAACCATTGCAAGGCTGCCGGAAAAACTTTGTCCTTTTTTCATTAGGATGATGAGTTTTTCCGCTGTCTTTTGTATGGATGCTTCTATGCCGGGAGAGGAAAGGATATGCAGGCTGTCTATGAGGTTTGTATTTCCTTTTAAAAGGGAAAGAAGCATTTCGGTAAACTGAATGGTATCCTTCTGTTTGATCATACCGACACCCCCAGTTCCCGTTTGAGTTCTTCGGGGGAGGTTATGCCCTGCGCCGCTTTTTCGTTTCCGTCATCGAAAAGTGTTTTATAATGGGATTCCGATAGAATTCGGCGGAACTCTCCGCTTTGGATTTCTTTTGCAATATGATCGGCGATGTCATCCGTGATATAAATGATTTCCGCTACTACGGTTCTGCCGAGGTAGCCGGTTCCTGAACAGGACGCGCATCCGGCTTTGCCGCAATGAGGACAGATTTTTCTGACAAGACGCTGGGCGATTACCGCGCGGAGTACGGCGGAAACAAGATACGAAGGTATTCCCATGTTTTGCAGGCGGTAATTTGCTTCTGTTGCGTTATTTGTATGGAGTGTCGCGAATACCAAATGTCCTGTGAGCGCCGCACGAACCGCGAGTTCCGCGGTCTCGGTATCGCGGATCTCCCCTACCATAATGATGTCGGGGTCCTGACGGAAGATACGCCGGAGCGCGTCATTGAAGCCGAGGCCGAGCTCTTCATGTACCTGAATCTGGGTTATTCCATCGATACGGTATTCTACGGGGTCTTCGATGGAAATAATTTTTATTTCCGAACGGTTGAGTTCTTTGAGCATTGCCGCAAGGGTTGTTGTTTTACCGGAACCGGTGGGGCCGCATACAAGGACCAATCCCGCGGGAATCTCCAGAATGGTTTCTATGATTTTTGTATGGGATGGGGAAAAGCCGAGGCTTTTGAGGTTCAAAGGTACATCGTTTTGGTTGAGCATACGGAGTACGATAGATTCTCCCCAGATGGACGGCGTAATTGAAATACGTACATCAAAAGAATGGGTTCCCGAATTGATATTGAGGTGTCCGTCCTGGGGACGACGGTTTTCCAGGACGTTGAGATTTGCCAGAAGTTTCAGCCTTGCGGAAATACCGGTATTCTGGTCCGCCGTGACGGAGCGGCTTTCTATAAGAATTCCATCGATGCGGAACCGTATTTGCCCGCCATTCCTCGCGGATTCAATATGAATATCCGACGCTTTTTTGGACATGGCTTCCAAAAAAATGCTGTTAAGAAGATTGATGACCGGAGCGTCGTCCGCCATGTGGTCGATTGCGGAATTCTGGAATGTTCCATTCCTTAATGTTCCATTCCTTGCAATATCTGTTTTGCCGATTTTTTGGAGAGGTTCGGTATTGGCGGTGTCATCGAGGGCATAGAGCCCGGCGAGTTTTAAATTAAAATCTTCCTGTGAAATGGAAACGAATGACAATTCTTTATCGGGATATATTTTTCTGATTCGGGTGATGAGTATTTCATCATCCTCATGCAGCATCCCCAGGATGCCGCGGTTTCCTTCTTCGGAAACAAGCACAATTCCGTTAGCGGCGCAGAATGTTGGCGAAAGGTATATCCGTTCCATTATTCCTGCTCCAAAAAGGGAATTACAAAACGCTCATATATGGATGCGGTCTTTAATCCTTCCGCGGTGTATTTGGTTTCAGCAATATCTACATGAGGAACAAGGTAGATGATCATCTGGGTGTTTTCGGTTCTGGAATTCCGGTTTTTGAAAAGCCAGCCTAAAAAAGGTATTTTTGAGAGTAAGGGCGTTCTTTCTTCGACGATGGTAGTATCATTTTGGCGGAGGCCGCTGAGGACAACCGTTTCGCCGGAAAAGGCGCGGACCTGTGTGGTAAGTATTTTTTCATAGGTGGGAGGGGGGCTTCCGCTTGATGTAGATACATCAGCCCCGCGTTTTGAAATGGAGGCGGTAACGGTGGTCGTGATCATTCCGTCTCCTGAAACCCAGCCTGAGATGTCTAATTGGAGACCGGATATTATTTCCCGTGTAACACCAGAATAGATGGGAGCTCCTGTTTCAGGATTTATATTTGAATCGCGGTAACGATAGGTACTGGTGTTTTGGAATTTTATTTCCTGACCGGAAAGCCCAAAGAGGGTTGTGTCCGCGAATACGCTTGCCTGATTATCGGAAATAGCCGCGTTTATTTTTGCCGCAAATTGGTAGCCGAAAACGGATATAGCGTCGAAATTCAGATTGAGCAGGTTTCCCAGACGGCCTGTTACCATAGTCATGTCGCCGGGCTTCATCTGCCGGGCATCGAGGGAAATATCCCAGTTGAGGTCGGAAGTATCCTGATATTGGATAATGAGCAGGTCGTAACGTATGCGGGGCTGAGGCCTGTCGATAAGTCTCAGGTCTTCCATGAACACGGCGAGGCGTTCAGGACTTCCCAGATAAAAAAAGGTATTGCCGTCTCCCGCGTCGATTATTTCCGAGGCCGATACAGAAGGAGGCAATGCGCTCATTAAATCTTCTGTTCTGATGTACTTTAATTTAATGGGTGTAGATCTTCTGGATACATCAATAGTTTTGATATAATTCTGGAGTTCTATGGAAACATTGTTATCCACAAAGGCAAGAAAAGTACCGCTGCCTGATGACGCAAGAGTCTGTGTTCCCGGAAAACGCCCTTGGAGGAGGGACATAAACTCATCTAAAGAAATATGTTTTAGTTCAAAATGCCTCCATGTTTTTCCGCTGTCCTGAAGCCTTCTAATAATTTCATTTTGTTGAAGAGGAAACACATACCACATACCGTTAATTTCTTTTGCTTCGCCATTTGCCTGTTCAAGGATGAGTGTGAGGGTTTCTGGGAAGGATTTCCCGCTAAAATGGAGACGTTCAATAATTTGACCGCTTCGGGCAAACGAGGTATATTCCCTGCGGGCGGCAAGGAACAGGTTGTCAAGAATATCTCCCAACTGCGCTTGTTCAATAGACACATCAAACATACCGTTTGATTCATGGATATTCACCGTGCCGGATGTAAAAGAAGAAGCCGGCGGAAACGCCTCTATGGGGTTTCTTTTTACCTGAATATAGCTGTCTCCATCGGTTACGGTATAATCGCTAAAGGGGTTCATGATGAGGCGGACGGTATCAATGACCGATGCGTTTTCAATATTGAGAGAGAGTCTTGCCGAGGGAAGCATATCCTGGATGATGGTTTTCTTGCTTTTGGAAGAAAGTTTTTCCAGGAGCTGGACAGGGCTTGCGTCCAGGGCATTGAGCGTTACGGCGCTGTCTTCATTGATAGTGATGAGAATCCGGGACACAATCCAGAGGTCCGGTTTTTTTTCTACATAGAGCCTGTTACTCATAAGGAAGGTATCGAAGGCTTGTTCAAAACTGGTTCCGCTGAACTGGAACGAAGCAATGCCGCTGACGGTGTCATCTGCGATGATGGATATTTTTGCATAGGTTGAAAAGGTATAGAGGATGTCTCGTATGTCTTGATCGATGAACTCAAACCTGGTCATCGCCGGAGAATCAGCAGTCTGCGCCGGTGCAAAGAAAAAGGAGAAGTGAAACAAGAGAAGAGAAAAGATGATTTGTCTTAAATATGTTTTTTTCCACATGATAGTTATACACTCCTGCCGCTGATGAACACGTATATCAATACAAGCCATGCTCCTGCCGCCATGAACGGGAGAAAGGGTATGGAACGTTTATGTGCCGCCAACATACATAGACAAGCCATGACGCAGGCAAAAAAAACCGCGGGGTACCATCGAAAGAGACCCAGCACAATGCCCATAATTCCCGCATACCATACATCGGCAAGTCCCAATTTTTTTTTGGAACAAAGATACGCAAGCAAAAAAACGCAAAGTCCGAGCGCGCATCCTATTGCTGATAATGCAAGTACGGAACGACCATACGCGGTGTATTTCAGCAAAAATAACACCGCAGCCATTACCCACATAAGATTTCTTGAGACCGATCCTGTTTTTATATCAGCAACAGAAATAAAAACAGAAAAGAGTAAGAACGTTGCATAAAAAATAATTATCATCATGTCTTATGTTATGATAGGAACTTATTATAACTGTAAGTGTAAAAAAAAAGCAATGACATTTTTATTTTTTTGGGAAAAAATACATACAAAAATTATAATTTGTAACGATTTTTTATAAGAAATATGTTGCATAAAAAAGGAAAGAGGGTGTAAAATATAGTTCAGAAAATATTTAAAAAGAGGAAAGAGAAAAGCTAAAGAGCAAAGGGAATGTAAGGAAGGGGCATGTAATGAAGACACGAGGATTGAGCAAGCGGAGTATCTTTTTTGTAATAGTGATGATCTTTTTTTGTGTGCCGATAATGGCGGTGTATGCTGGTGGTGATGCAGATGATCCTGGTTCAGATGGTCCTGGTACAGGAGACCCCGTTGATAACGGAGAAAGCGTCTGCACTGCAGATCCCGATGCGGAAGAATGTAACTGTGGGGGCGGGGTGGAAGCTGCACGTGCAGCATATGAGGCGGCGTTAGCGGAACAAGAGGCCGCAAAAGCAGAAGCCGAAAAAACCGAAGGGAAAACAGAAGCGGAAATACAGGCAGATATTGATCGTATGAATGAGGCGGAAGCGAATGTAGAAAACGCTTATTCGGCTCTTGTAGAGGCTTTAGAAGCAGGGGACCCTGTATTGGTAACGACAGGGAGATATATTTTTGAAGAAGCGGACATAGTGATACCAGGGAGTGTTTTCAGCATAGGGCGGAGGTATGTGACGGAAGATGAGATAGCGGGAAGTCTTGGTGTTGGGTGGGTAACGAGCCTAGACAGCCGGATCATCCGCGGAAGATCAGTTATCAAGGAACAGGTGATAAAGGACTTGGAATCGAGTGCCAATAACCTTTATCAACACTTCACGAATATCAATGTCTTAAGCCCCGAAGATTGGGAAATACCCGAGATAGCGGAAGAAGTGTTTGCATGGTACGAACAAGTGAAGGGAGAGGCGGACGCACTGAAAGCGATACGTGACCGGGGGGCTTACTTGCACGGGCTCAACGGGTATGTGCTGTACAACGGGACACCGAGTGCGTATGAAGGAGTGGGGAACGAGCACCTTACGCTTGTGGATGAGAGCGGAAATCCGATTGTGTATAAGTATCAAGGAGATGGGAAGTGGCTTCCTGGAAACGCGGGTATGGCGCAGTACCGGCGTCTTGAGAGCAAGAACGGAGGCGGAGCGGAGAGCATCGCGGGATTCATTGAATACCGGAGAGGCGGGGAACAATGGCATTACAACGGGAGCGGGTTACTAGAGAAAGTGGTAAGCCTTGACGAGAAGGAAACGACAATAGTAAGGGATGAAAATCAGAAGATACGGCGAATAGTTGGACCGCATGGGAGTGAGTATACGGTGAGTTACACAAGCGGCAGGATCAGCAATATCACGGGGCCCGAGGGACAGAGTGTGTACTACGGGTATACGGGATCGGCGCTGACGAGTGTGACGGATACGGAGGGAGACACGGGAAGGTATACGTATGAGGAAGGCCGGTTAAAGCGGATAGTGAAACCAGATGAGAGTTATATAGAGTTAATGTATGGCTATGACGGAGCTGGCGGAACAAAACTGGTGAGTGCGACGAAGCACGAAGAGGGAGCATCAGAGCGGTTTGATTACTACCTAGCGCAGAAAATGACGGTATACACGAACCACAGCGGAGTGAAAAGCGAGTATTGGTATGACGGGAATCACCGGACGGTGAAGGAAGCACATGGTGACGGGAGTTTGAAGGAGTTCCAGTACAACGAGCTGGGACAGATGACAAGAGAAACGGTGAACGGAGCGGTGATCCAGTACGTGTATGACAGTCGTGGGAATGTAAGAGAGAAGGCGTACAGTGACGGGAGCCGGGAGAGATGGGTATGGAACGTGAAGGACCAGCAGACAAAGTACACCGACCGAGACGGAGTGATAACGGAATGGGTGTATGATACGAGAGGAAACTGCACCCAGATACGGATAGGGGGAGTGGCAGTATTCCGCGGAGTGTATAACAATGCGAATCAACTTATCGAGAGTCAACAGGGAGAGAGAGGGATAGAGAAGTATGGATATGACTACCGTGGCTATGTGACCAGCCGGAGTGTGGAAGCAGGAGAAGAGACGATAAGGGAAGGTTGGGAATATGACGGGCTTGGGAGGATCAGACGCTACAGTGACGGCGAAGGCCGGAGGTGGGACTATACGTATACGAAGAAGACGACAACGGAAGAGAGCCCCACGGGATTACGGCGAGTATATACGTACAACAACCGGAAGGACTTGGTGAGTGTTGTAGAGACAGATACGGTGACAGGAGAAGTAAGGGAGATAAAGATGAAGTATGACCGTCGGCATCTTTTGACCGAGATGAGAGACGGAGCTGGGAATATCACGAACTATCAATATCGGATGGGAAAGTTACGGGAAGAACACAGGGGCCGTGGGAATGGGAATACGGGTATGACGCGGGGGGATGGCTGAATCAATTAACACGAAGGAAAGAAGGAGAGAACGGACAATATCAGGAAATATACAATCATAGATATACGGGAAGCGGGAGAGAGAACCGGAGCAGCGTAACGGTGAACGGGACAGGGACGACAGAGTACCGGTATGACGCGTATGGCCGGGTTGTTGGAGTGATGAACGCGATAGGGGAAGTGTCGAATAGGACGCTGAGTCCTGCCGGACGGCTCCGGAGTGAGCAGGGAGCGAGCGGGGGGAACTTTGTATATCAGTATGATGCTTCGGGGAGATTGACCGGAGCCGGGAGAGAAGGACAGACAGCGGTACGGGTGACGTACAACCGTGACGGGAG
>QMCE01005236.1_pt1 | contig 11317 bp, 4 predicted proteins | sample 1821851 | NCBI WGS metagenome assembly QMCE01 (sample SAMN09453174, study PRJNA476694) | Termite gut metagenome, whole genome shotgun sequencing project. | isolation source: worker | host: Odontotermes sp. | place: South Africa:Pretoria | collected 2016-01-28
TCTTGTTTTACGTACCCAACGAACCTTACTACTGGAGTGAAAATGTACTGATGGCAAACCCTCTACTCGGTTGGGAAAAAACGACTCAGTGGAACTTTGCCGTGGACTTCAGCGTACTGAGAGGACGCGTAAGCGGTAGTATAGACGTATATAAGTCCAACACCAAAGACTTGCTTATGGAAATGAGAATACCGACTATCACCGGTTACTCTGCAACCATGGCCAATGTGGGGAAAACAAAGAACCATGGTATAGACATCTCCCTGCAATTTATTCCTGTAAACACGCGCGATTTCACCTGGACTTCGAACCTCAACGCGGCATGGCAAAAAGATGAAATCGTCGAACTTGCTTACGGTAAAAGCGATATGGTGGATAACGCCTGGTTTATCGGCCAGGCCATTAGTGTTTACCATGGTTTTGAATCGGACGGATTGTGGCAGGAATCGGATGCTGCGGAAATGGCCAAATTCAATGAAAACGGAGAAAACTTCTCAGCAGGTATGGTAAAGCCCGTTGACAAAAACGGCGATTACACAATGAGTGAAGAAGACCGTGTAATTTTGGGCAACCGTTCGCCAAGGTGGACGCTGGGCTGGAGTAACACCTTCAGATACAAAAGTATTGAGTTGAACATTGAGATGAACGGCCGCATGAACTACATAATTTCTACCGGAGGTGAAGCACAAGGCGCCGCAGCAAACCAGCGTACAATCGATTACTGGCGTCCCGATAATACGAACGCAGATTACCAGAAACCGATTTATACGGGTACGCCCGGTTCGAGCCTTGACCCCTATTCAGGTTTGCTTGGATTTAAAAATGCCTCCTACATCAAAATACGAAATGTATCGCTGGGCTACTACCTATCGGAAAAAATTTGCAATAGATTAGGTATCAACAACCTGAAAGTATACGGACAATTACGTAATCCGGGCAATATTTACTCATCAATCGATTTTCTGGATCTTGACCTCGGTGAATCGGTATCGTTCTACAACCGCGGGGTAACCCTGGGACTTGAAATCAGTTTCTGAAATATCCATATCTAACTATAAAATAAAATCAATATGAAAAATATAGCAATCATCAGTAGCCTTGTGGTGGCATCGATGTTATTCCTCAACTCGTGCGGAAACGATTTTCTGTACGAAGAACAAACCACAGCTTACTCTACACAACATTTCGAAACCGAAGAGGGTATACTTAACCTGGCCGCCGGTTTATACGGTAATATTCGCTGGCATTTCGGCTTCGAATGGGCTTATGCCATCACATTAGTCGGCACGGACGAGTTCACGCTTGGTAATGACAATACGAGCGAACCATGGTATACGTATAGCAGCGCTCTCAGGCCAACCAACTGGACGACGAGCACCGGCGCGCCGAACGGCAACTGTCCCGGCGTCGACGCACTTTGGAATCAGGTCTTTTTCGGCATAGCGAACGCAAACCTGGTTATTGCCAACGCAGATAAAATAACTGACGAGGGTACACGCAACAAGTGCTTGGGGGAAGCCTATTTTCTGAGAGGTTATAACTACTACCGGCTTTTCGCCCAATACGGAGGGGTTCCTCTTATTGACAAACCTCTGGAAGGCGTGGTACGTAATTTTCAACGCGCTTCGGATGAAGAAACGATGGCATTCATCATCTCGGATTTTGAACAGGCCTACAATCTCCTTCCCACCGACAGATGGCGTGGCGTAGGTACATGGACGAAATATTCGGCCGCCCATTTTTGGGCAAAATCGTTGCTATACAGGGCATCCGAACGCAACGACGGTTGGAACGGCAGCTATAAGAGCGCTGACCTGGATAGATGTATTTCACTCTGTGACGAAGTTATGACCGCATGTCCTTTAGAAAATGACTTTACAAATATATACGGACGATGGACAGGTGTGGATTGCGCTATTGAATCTTCAACCGAAGTACTGATGTCCTGCCAGAACAATGCGAATTCTTCTACACAAGGCCGTTTCGGAAACCGTACCCACTCCTACTTCACGCCACAGTTCAATACATTCAGCGGAAACTGGGTAAACCGTGGCCCTTTCAACGGAGGATCCGATTTTCAGCGTTGCAGGCCTACCGAATACAACTATTCTACGTACGACAATGTGAACGATGCCCGTCTGTGGAAATCTTTCCGTACGGTATATGGTATAAACAATGTAGCTAACGCAACCTTAAACAACACGTTCGGCGATAATGCGACGGCGTTAGGCGAAATAGGAATCGTTTTTATCCTCAACAAAAAAAGCGATGCGCGCTTTAATGGCGAACCTTACGGAAAATTCGGCCGTGCGGTAGAAGGAGGCAGTACCTTCATCCATCCGGAAACCAACAAGTGGATACCTTGCGCTTTCCCGCTTTACTTAGACGGACAGTATGTGCTGACCAACTACAGCAGCAACGGAAACCCTTCCCGTTCGAACGTATTCTGCGGATTGAACAAAACACAGGACGGTACGCGTACGGCTGACGGCGGTAACGCTTACCGGGATGTTATTATGGCGCGTACAGGCGAAACTTATCTGATAAAAGCCGAAGCACAAGTGCGCAAAAACGATTTTCTGGGCGCTATTGCAACAGTTAACCGCCTGCGTCAACGCGCTGAATGGAAAAACGGTGAAGACCGTGAACTCTATGTAGATGGCTCCATTGGTTTTATGAACAATGCCATTTATACGAACAACTCTACCTACTCAAGATCCTCCACCACACATGCCGGTAAAGATTGGATGAACTATTCGCATCCGGGCTTTGATAACGGTACCCTGCAAGATGCCGCCGGCAATGTATACATGTGTAGAAACTCGTATTATCTGTCAACAGGTGTCGAACGGACTACCGATGCTTCTTCATTACAGATAGCAGGCCATACCACACTGCCTGAAGAAGATGAGGCCATACTTTCCGCTCTTGGAGTTTCCGGCGATTACGACCGTATGTTGAATTTTATTTTCAACGAGCGTACCCGCGAACTAAACGGCGAGTGGAACCGTTGGGAAGAATTAAGCCGAACAAAATTGCTGGTAAAACGTACCAAATTATTCAATCCTGAGGCTTCACCCAACATACAGGATTATCACAATCTCCGTCCGATCCCGCAATCGTTTCTTGACGGTTTGCTGAACGAAGATGGTTCCGAACTTACCGGCGAACAAAAAGCCGCCATGCAAAATCCGGGTTATTAATTTCCTAAATCCAATACGATTATGATTGTATACATTAAGATGTTTTTTAATTAGTTTTAAACCTGCTATTCACTGCATTGTGAATAGCAGGTTTACCATTTCATATCATTACTTCCATTCCAAAACAGAATCAACACCAATACAAAACAGCATGCATTGTAAATCATTTATACTTCTGATTATTTTTATGTTTCCTTGCTTTACGTCATTGAAATCACAACCCGGATATAATCCGGGAAAGATGCAACGCAAAAAATTGGGGCGTGGTGTCGTTGCCGTACGCTCTCCAGATTTTTCAGGGATACATGAATACATAAAAAATAACGGCTATGAATAAAAAAATAACATGTTGGTGCTGTCTTTCCGCTACTGCTATATGTGCATCGTGCGGCAGCAAAGAAAATAAAAACGAATCTCAGCAAAAACCGAATATCATATTCATCCTGGCGGACGATATGGGTTACGGAGACCTGGCCTGCTATGGTAATAAATACATGCAGACACCCAACATTGACAAACTGGCTGAGACGGGCACACGTTTTACACAATGTTATGCGGGCTCAGGGGTCAGTTCTCCTTCGCGTTGCGCCCTGATGACAGGCAAAAACACGGGAAACACGACGATCCGTGATAATTTTTGCGCAACCGGCGGCCTTGAAGGTAAAAAGGGAGAAACAACGATCCGCAGGATGCATCTGTTACCGGAAGATACCACCGTAGCAACCATCCTCCGTGATGCCGGATACCGTACATGCCTTGTCAACAAATGGCATCTCGACGGATTTAACCCTGAAGCTACGCCGCTCAACCGCGGCTTTGACGAGTTTTACGGATGGCTTATCAGTACACCGTATTCGAATGATCCGTATTATTATCCGTACTGGCGTTTTGACAATTATGAACTCCGTAACATTGATGAAAACGCAAATGATAAACGAATTATGCACAATACCGATATTTCGACGGGAGACGCTATCAAATTCATTCAACGGAACAAAAAAAATCCGTTTTTCCTGTACCTTGCATTCGATGCGCCTCATGAACCGTACATTATAAACGAAACAACCTGGTATGACGAAGAAGAATGGGATATCAATACGAAACGTTATGCATCGCTTATCACCCACATGGATGCGGCCATTGGCCGACTGATAGCGGAAGTGGACAGGCTGGGCCTCCGGGAAAACACCCTGATCGTTTTTGCATCCGACAACGGCGCCGCCGTACAGGCTCCTCTGGAAGAACTGGGTTGCAATGCATCTCTTCGCGGGCGTAAAGCACAATTATACGAAGGAGGAATACGTGTACCTTTCATTGTTAATATGCCTGACGTTGTTCCCGTACAAACACTTGACAACATCATTTATTTTCCGGACGTAATGCCTACGCTCGCCGCATTCGCCGAAGCGAAAACACCACAGCATACGTTTACAGGCAAACAACGTGCGGCGCGCAAAGGTGACTGGAAAGTCGTTTCCGTAAAAAAGGATACGCCGCTGGAACTCTATAATATCAGAGAAGACATGACTGAAAGCAATAACCTGGCGGAAACGCATCCGGACATTGTTGCAGCGTTTGAACGTGAAATGAGACAAATAAGAACCCCTTCCCCAAACTGGCCGATAGAAGGTGAAAGCATACGGGAATAATCATAAAATTCTCAATGTATGCCGGTGTACAAACATTTCCGCTATTTTTGAACTTTTAATTTTTACATTCAAAACCATATTTAAAATGATACCGATGAGACAACTGTGTTTTCTTTCCGTTTTTTTGATTTGTTATGCCATTCCGGCAAATGCCCAGGACCCGCGTGAACGAACCTATTACTATGAAATACGCCAACCTAACCACGAACAAAAAACGATGGTTGACAGCCGGGCTGCGAAAAGGACGGAAGAATATCTGAACAGGGGGCTGACCGCTGCCGCCGCAGACAACGGAAAAGGATTACACCTAAGCTGGCGATTATTAAGGGACGAAAGTGAAGATGTATCTTTCAATATATACCGGACGGCAGACGGCAAAACAAAACGCCTGAATGCTTCGCCGGTCACAAAGACAACGGATTTTACGGACACAAACCCAGTGACAGGAAGCGCCGTATATTTCGTAAAACCGGTTGTAAAACGCAAAGAACTAAATGCATCCGAATCCATCACCATTGATTTTAAGACCATTCATCCATCCAACTATCAGACTGTTCCGTTGAAAGATAAATCGGCCAAAGCAGGCAAATTAGCCGTCGGGGATCTGAACGGAGACGGAATATACGATTACATCGTCCGGACTCCGTCGATGAATGTCGATCCCGGTTCACGCGTAGGCGATACGTTGGGACGAACTTACCAGATCGAGGCTTACCTGCACGACGGAACATTTTTATGGTCCTCAGATTTGGGACAGGGCATCGAGCCGGGCGTTTGGTATTCCCCTTTTGTCGTATACGATTTTAATGGCGACGGTAAAGCCGAAATTGCGCTCAAAACCGCACCGGAATCTACCAAACGCGATTCTAACGGACATGTCGGACACGGAGAGGAATACCTTTCCGTATTAAACGGAATGACAGGCGAGATCATGGCGCAGGTAGCATGGCCCGAACGCAACGACAGGCTGGGAAACCTGAACCGGCAAAACCGTAACCAGATAGGAGTCGCTTATTTAGATGGAAAAACGCCTCACATACTGGCATGCAGGGGCACCTATAAAATGATGATGGTCGACGCATGGCGACTGAACGGCGACAAACCGGAACATGTATGGCGCTGGGATGGTGATGAAGAAAATCCGGTCGTACGCAGTATGGGCTCGCACAACATGGTTTGCGGAGATGTGGATCAGGACGGAAAAGATGAAATTTTGCTGGGTTCCTGCATGATCGACGATAACGGAACTTTATTATGGTCGGCCGGCCTGGGACATCCGGATAAAGTATACCTGACGGACATTGATCCGCAGCGTCCGGGCATGGAAGTCTTTCTGGCGCTTGAACCCTGGCACGATAACGGCCGCGGCGTATGTGTCGTAGATGCTGCGACAGGAGAAAAAGTCTGGAATATCGGACATAAAACATTTCACGTAGGCGACGGCATGGTCACGGATTTTGACCCGGACAATCCGGGATTGGAATGTTTCGCATCGGAAGATCGCAAAGGCGGCAGTACGGACAAATACCTGCTGACGGCGCAAGGCGGATACCTCGGCGGAAATGAAGATGTGCCGGGCTGTCGCAACTGGATCTGGTGGGATGGCGACCTGCTCCGTGAAACCGTCAAAGGCGTGGACGACCGCTGGGGAGCCGGATCCATGTCCGGAGGACGGGCGCAACAGATCGTTAAATGGAAAGGAGAAACACTCCAGGAGGAGATGATGGGCGATATACTGATGATAGCCGATCTGTTCGGCGACTGGAGAGAAGAAGTCGTTACCGCCCTCGACGGAGAAATCCGGATCTATCATACCAATATTCCGGCGCAAGACAGGCGCACCTGCCTCATGCAGGACAACATTTACCGGAATAACGTGGCGCATCGTTCGATGGGCTATCCGCAAGCGCCGGTTCCCTCCTACTACCTTGGGCTTCCGGTAGAAGAAAAAACGGCTGTTAATACCTCATCATACGCACAGTGGTTTGCCGATTCGGAAATGAAACGATTTCCGGAAGCGTGGCAATTGGATCATGGAAAACGCCTGTTTTTCGGATATGCGCAAGGCGTGGGATGTTGCGCTATGCTGAAGATGTGGAAAAAAACGGGAGACAGGTGGTATTTTGACTATGTCGAGAAATGGGCGAGCTCCCTTATCGACAGTACCGGCGACATTCATCTGTACCACGTTGAAACATACAACCTCGACTATATTAATTCCGGAAAAGTGTTATTCGATTTATACCGCGTAACAAAAAACGAAAAATACAAGCAGGCCATGGATAAACTTATCAATCAGTTGAAAAACCAGCCCCGTACCACCGACGGAGGCTTCTGGCACAAACTGATATACCAACATCAGATGTGGCTCGACGGCTTGTATATGGCATCCCCTTTCATGGCGCAATACGGCGCCGCATTCGAAAAACCGGAATGGATAGACGAAGCCGTCAAACAATTCCGGTTATGCCATAAACATACGTATGATGAAAAAACGGGCCTCTACCATCACGCATGGGACGAAAGCCGCCGCCAGCGATGGGCGAATCCGGAAACCGGACATTCGCCGAATTTCTGGGGCAGAAGCATCGGCTGGTGGTTCATGGCGCTTGTGGACGCGCTCGACTTTATTCCTGAAAATCAGGAAGGGCGGACAGAGATGATTGATATGATCAAAGGGCTCGCCGAAACACTACCGAAATATCAGGACAAGGACGGACTTTGGTATCAGGTGATCGACCAGGCGGAAAGAGAAGGCAATTATCCGGAAGCATCCGTCACGGCCCAGTGCATGTACGCCTATGCAAAAGCCGTCAATAAAGGATATATCGACCCCGGATATAAAACGGTAGCGGAAAAGGCGCTGAACGGATTAAAAAATAAACTGATCATCAAAAACGATGACGGGACGTTGACATTAACACGTTGCTGCCAGGTTGGCGGACTTGGCGGAAACCCATATCGCGATGGCAGCTTCGAATATTATATAAACGAAAAAATACGCGATAACGACTCGAAAGCAACCGGCCCTTTTATCATGGGATGCCTGGAGCTTGAACAATGAATCTAAAACAAATCTCTTTTATAAACACTAATAATAATTTTCAAAAAACGCTTTAATTCATTATGAAACAAGAAACAAGTATGAAAGTAAAGTCCTTATTATGGATATTTCTATTCATAATAAGTCCCGTTACTTTATGGGCACAGCAACGTACAATCACAGGTACGGTGAGCGATGAGTTCGGATCAATGGCAGGTGTATCCATTGTCGAAACGGGTAATAATAAAAACGGTACGATAACCGATGCCGACGGGAATTATGCTATCAACGTATCAGACGCAGCTAAAACACTTACATTTTCTTTTATCGGATACGAAACCCGGCAAATCGAAATCGGGAATCGTTCCCGGATTGATGTCATTCTCAATGAATCGAGCATTATGCTTGAGGAAGTCGTGGCCATCGGTTATGCAAAAGTAAAACGAAAAGACCTGACCGGATCATCTATCTCCGTCAGCTCCGAAGACCTGAAAATGTCGCCGGTATCATCGGCGGCACAAGCCTTAGCCGGAAAAGCCGCCGGTGTGAACGTAATCAAACAGAGCGGCGCGCCGGGTTCCGATATCCAGATCACCGTGCGTGGCGGTACATCCATTACACAAGGTACGGAACCGCTGTATATCGTAGACGGCTTCCAGATGGACAACGGACTTCAGAATGTAGACATTAACGATATTGAAAGTATCGATATTATGAAAGACGCCTCTGCCACGGCAATCTATGGAGCCCGCGGATCAAACGGTGTGATTCTGATTACTACCAAATCCGGAAAGAGCGGAAAAACGGAAGTTTCATACAACGGGTTTGTCAGCTTCGACTACCTGGGAAAAGAACTGAATCTCCTGAATGTAGAAGAATACGTAAAATATCAATATGAATTCCAGACGCTCCGCGGTGGCCAAAATGAATTTGCCAACCTGTTCGGCGGAGATATCAACGCATCCGATTTTTATACCGGCGCCTACAGCCGCATAGCCGGCGAATATGGTAATCGCGAAGGGATCGACTGGCAGGATCTGGTTTTCGGCAGTACCGGTATCACGCAAAATCATAACGTCAATATCAGTGGAGGAAGCGATAAAACGCGGTATATTATCAGTTATAACTATACCGGAGAAGACGGTATCATGGACCGGCACGGTTATCAGAAAAACAGCGTCCGTACGAAAGTTAACCATGAATTATGGAAAGGTGTTCGTTTTGATTTTTCATCCAGCCTCCAGACAACCAAAGTCGATGGCGGGGGTTCGATGGGAGGTAAACTGAAACAAACCATCCTGCAACCGGTCACCGGTGGTATCCGTTGGACAAACGAAGAGATGATCAGTTCCGATATGGGGACGGCATTTTCCGATATCATGGGAGATCCGAACTATGATGCCAACAATCCGATCCTGGACAACCTGGCGATCACAAATGAAAAATATACACGCCTGGCAACAGTAAACGCAGGACTGGAAATTGATATTATGAAAGACCTGACTTTCCGCACGTCCGGTAGTTACCTGTGGCAGCAGGTACGTAACGACTATTGGGACGACGGAAGCACCAAACAGGCAAAAGCGAATAACAGTCCTTATGGCTATGGCTACCGGAACAACGGCGAAAAATATTCCTGGCAGGTGACAAACACATTAAACTATGCTTTCAACCTGACGGAAGCGCACAAATTCAATGTACTTTTAGGCCAGGAAACATGGTATACGGAAAATATGGATTTAAAGAACGAATACCGGGAATTTTCCGACGGAAACTTCGGACTGAACGATGTGGACATGGGTATTCCTTATTCCAGAGATTCACAAAAGGGAAAAGTAGGGTTGGTTTCCGTATTCGGCCGTTTGTCCTATAATTTCAATGAACGATACTTAATTACCGGTACTGTCCGCGGCGACGGATCTTCTAAATTTGCACGCGGAAATCAGTGGGGATACTTCCCGTCCGCATCCGCCGCATGGCGTATCTCGGAAGAAAGTTTCATGAAAGATATGGAATTTCTGAATAACCTGAAATTACGCGCCGGCTACGGCACCTCCGGTAATAACAATATTGATAACAATATGTATGCAACAGATTATCAGTCCGGAAAATACGGTTACAACGGCAGTGAATTTATTACATACGTACCCGGAACTACCTTAGGCAATAAAGAGTTGAAATGGGAAAAAACGACGACCACCAACATCGCTTTAGATATATCCGTGTTCAAAAGCCGCCTGAACCTTTCTGTCGACTGGTATAATAACGAATCATCCAACCTGTTGATCAGAAACAATATTCCGACTTCTACCGGATATTCAAACCAATTCCAGAACATCGGTTCCATACGCAACCGCGGGGTGGAAATCGTCTTGAATTCGGTCAATATCCGTAACAAAGACTTCAGTTGGTCTACCGATTTCAACATAGCGTTCAACCGTTCTAAAGTACTGGAACTCTACGGAGATGAAGAGTTAAGTTATTTTATCCAGGATTACGAATCGCGCATGGGATATAAAATAGAAGTAGGCAAGCCGCTGGGACAATTCTACGGGCTGATCTATGACGGTATCTATACAACGGACAACTTCACGCAAACAACAGATGGAAAGTACGTTTTAAATGACAATGTGCCTTACCTGAAAGGAAGCGTGCGCGCCAATGTTAAACCGGGAGATGTCAAATATAAAAACGTATCCGGAGAAACCGACAGCGACGGACATCCGGTATACTCGATCAACGACCGTACGGTTATCGGCAACGCGTCGCCCAAATTTACCGGAGGTTTGAATAACACATTCAGATACAGAGGTTTTGACCTGAATGTTTTTATGAACTTCTCCGTAGGCAACGATGTATTCAACATGAGTACACAACGTTTCATCGGTCCGTACATGGCCAATCAGAACACCTTGAACACCATGAACAACCGTTTTACGTTGATCGACCCGAACACAGGAAAAGAAACAACGGATTTAACCCGCCTGGCTGCACTGAATCCACAGCAACACAGCGGTTCCGTCATGTGGAACATTGCCTCAAACAACAAAACAGCTATCAGCGACCACAGCAGTTACTATATAGAAGACGGCTCCTTCCTGCGTTTAAATACAATCACGTTGGGCTATTCTTTGCCCGGACAAATTTTACAACAGGCAAAAATTTCAAATGCCCGCATATATTGTACATTAAACAACATTCATACATTCACCAATTACAAGGGTTACGACCCCGAAGTATCTGTTTCTTCCGATGAATCGAACAGGGCGCTAAAACAAGGTATTGACAATTCCTCCTATCCGCGCTCAAAAAGCTGGGTGATCGGATTAAACCTGACTTTCTAATATATAAAATATTATGTATATATTTAAAGCCGGAAAGTAAAATTAGTAAAAATATACAAATAACATATAAAAAATCAA
>QMCE01002195.1_pt1 | contig 11315 bp, 11 predicted proteins | sample 1821851 | NCBI WGS metagenome assembly QMCE01 (sample SAMN09453174, study PRJNA476694) | Termite gut metagenome, whole genome shotgun sequencing project. | isolation source: worker | host: Odontotermes sp. | place: South Africa:Pretoria | collected 2016-01-28
CGGCTCAGGGGAACAGGGGGCGTGCCGCCCCCGCGAGTTCCCCTGAGAACCCCTCCGACCCCCCTGCCGCACCACCAACACAACTGCTCCCGCTTTGCCGCCGCCTCTTGCCAGTTGGGCTGTTATCGATACAGTATCGCTGGCCTTCACTCATCCTCGCGCTATCGCGCGGAATTGTCAGGTGAGGTTTGCGCTTGATCTTGCCCTTATTCCCCTCCCCTGGAGGGGAATAAGGGCGACCACCCCGGCGCTGCGCGCCACCCCTCCAGCGGAGGGGAATGCGGCAGGCAGGAAATAGAAACAGGAAACGGCAGATATCATATCCCCGTTAGCCCGTAGATCCGCCGCGCGTTGGCCGCGAACACCATATCGTGAAATTGCGGCGGAATAAGCCGCGCCGTGAATTCGATATAGCTTTCCATGTTGGCCAGCGGAAAATCGGTGCCATATAGCAGCCTATCCCATTTTTGCATGTAGTGGAGCCATGTTTTAAGGTGTGCGACATAGCCGGCCTGCTCGGCGAAATAAGCGTCCATTTCCGGCTTGCCGGCCAGCAGGCCCGAGAGGTCGGCGCAGACGTTGGGGTTTTTGTTGATGACGGCGGCGGCCTCCATCACCCACGGGTTGCCCCAGTGGCAGAGAACAAAGGTGACAGTACGGTGCCGCGACGCCACCCTGTCGACGGTGAGGGGGTGAGAATACTCCAAAAGGCCCCACTCGCCCGCCGTTTCGCCGGTGTGGATGGCCACCGGCTTTTGGTAGCTGCCGGCCAGTTCGAGGAAAGGCGTGTAGATCTCATCGTAAACGCAGTAAGAGCTGTAGCCGGGGTAGAGCTTGAGGCCGACACAGCTTTCGCGGCGCAGATGCGTCTCGACCGCCTCGAGGGACGCCCGCAGCGCGCCGTCTTCAAAGCTGGAATGATCCAGCCCCACGCAGTAGCGTAAAAAGGGCGGGTATTCGTGCGCTTCCGGAGCAAGTTCCCGGTTACCCATCACCACGGCGCCCACAATGCCCAAACGGCGGTAAGCCCCTTCAAGATAGACAGCGCTGTTCTCGTGCCCGGCCCGGCGCGCCAGCTCGTCGAAATGCGGAAAAGAGCGAAAGTGGATGTGCGCGTCAATGATATCCATGCCAGCCTCCCGGTATCCCGCGGGCAGGCGCCCGCCGCAAGGATGATATCGAATTACCACCTATTATAATATAATGGGGCGCGGAATACAATCGTTGCTCCGTCCCGGCTCGCCGGGCTTGTTAAAACGTGGGAATTGTGGTATGCTAAATATTACTACACAGAGGAGAACCTGAAGAATGGAAGCTGCGCAATATATCAACCGCGAGGCGGGGCTCGCGCGTATCCGGGGCAACCGGCAGCTGTATGCGCGCATGCTGGGGATGTTCCTTGCCAGCGAAGAATTTTCCAGACTGGAGGACGCGCTCGCGGCAGGCAATACGGCTGCCGCCGGCGATGTTGCCCATACCATCAAGGGGATGAGCGGCAATCTGGCGCTGGATGAGCTGTTCCGCCTGAGCGCCGAGCTCATGGGCCAGCTGCGCCTTGGCTCGGCCGCTCCCGCCACCCTCGAAGCCTACCGCGATGCCCTGCGCGCCACTGTGGTCGAGGCACAGGCGGTGATAGAGGAGTTTAGGGCATAGCTTTGCGTGTTTACAAATCTTTGTTATTTGTGTATAATAATCTCCACCGGCTGTGCTGCGGCACGCGGGCGGGCGGGTCCTGTGCGGTGGGGCGCCGTGAACCATGTCAGGCGGGGAACCGAGCAGCATTAAGCGGTTTGCCCCGCGCGCCGCGGGTTCGCCTGCCTGCCCGCGTGCGGCAGCGCAGCCTGGTTATTTCCCCCCGCCTTCGGCGGGGGGAAATAACCTCCTTAACAGGCAAAAAGCGCCCGACTTCGCGGATATTTTTACCTGTTGATACTATTCTGCAATGAAAAGACAAGCACTATGAGGGGTATATAATCACACCATGCAAACGCGGGGGGGTAGTGGCATTGCCTGTTCTTTACCGCAAATGGCGGCCCAAAACCTTTGATGAACTCATCGGGCAGCGGGCGGCCGCCGATACGCTGCGCAGGCAAGTGGCAGCGGGCAAGCCCGCTCACGCATATCTGTTCTGCGGCACACGCGGTACAGGCAAAACCACATCGGCGCGGCTGTTGGCCAAAGCGGTGAACTGCCTCGACCCGCAGGACGGCAACCCGTGCTGCAAATGCGATATTTGTCGCGGCATCGAAGACGAAAGCCTGCTCGACGTCACCGAGATCGACGCCGCCTCCAATTCCGGCGTAGACAACATCCGCGAGCTGCGCGAAGAAGCGCACTTCACGCCGGTTGCCGCCCGCTACCGCGTGTATATCATCGACGAAACACACATGCTCTCACAGGGCGCGTTCAATGCCCTCCTCAAAATTTTGGAGGAGCCGCCGGCCCATGTTATTTTTATTTTAGCAACAACAGAGCTGCATAAGGTTCCGGCCACCATCGTCTCGCGCTGCCAGCGGTTTGATTTTAAGCGCATCGACAGCGAAACCATTGCCGGGCGGCTTTTGCATATCGCACGGCAGGAGGATTTGGGCCTCACCGACGACGCCGCGCTGCTGCTGGCGCGCCTTGCCGACGGCTCGATGCGCGACGCTCTTTCGCTGTTGGATCTGGCGGCGACGCTGGGCGGCGAACTGGATACCGAAACGGTAACGGCGCGCATCGGCCTTGTGGGACGCGAGCATCTTTTTGAACTGGCCGGCGCGGCCGCGGCGGGCGATACGGCCGGCGTACTGGAAGCCGCGCGCGGGCTGTGGAAAAAATCGGTCGATTATCAGCGGCTGTGCGAGCAGCTGCTTGCCTTTTGCCGCGATATCATGGTGGCAGGCGCCGTGGCAGAGCCGGGCGAGCTTATCGCCTGCCTGCCCGACGAGCTGGAGCGCATCCGCTCGCTGGCTGTGCGGATGGGTCAGAGCGGCGTGCTGGCCCGTATGACAACATTGCAGGAGGCGCTTGCCCGCATGGGCAGAGGCGCCGACCGCCGCACCGAGCTGGAAACCGTCCTTGTAAAAATAGCCGACCCGCGCTTGCAAACGGCTCCCGAAGCTCTTCTGGCCCGTGTGGAAAAGCTGGAGGGGGCCGGGCAGGCGTCCGGCGGAGGAGCCGGCGCGCCCGGGCTGCTTTTGCGCCTCGAAGCGCTGGAAAAACGGCTCGAACGCTCTTGCGAGACGGCACCGGCTACCCCGCCCGACCTGCTTTCGCGGCTCGAAACGCTCGAGCGCTGGCTCGAGCGCTACCGCCTGCTCACCGGCGCGCGCGGCGACGGTAACGCCGGCGAGGAACCGCCCGAGCTGCTTTTGCGCCTCGAAATACTGGAGCGCTGGCTCGAACGGTATCAGGCGGTGACAGGCGCGCTTTCCGGCGCCGAGCCGCCCGAGCTGCTGCGGCGGCTCGAAACGCTCGAAAAATGGCTGGAGCGATATCAGGCCCTGGCCGGCGCGCAGGGAGAGAACGATGCGCCCACGCTTTTGCTGCGGCTCGAAACGCTCGAAAAATGGCTGGAAAGCTATCGGTCGGCCACCGGCGAGGGGGCGGCCGCCCCGCCCGATTTGCTGCGCCGTGTCGAAACGATAGAGCGCTGGGTAGCGCAGTATCAGGCCGCGACAGGCGCGCCGCCAAGGCAGGCGGACGCCCGCGCCGCAACGCCCGTCAAACACGGGCCCGAAATCGCACCCGGGCACATCGCGAAAATTCCCACCGTTCCTTTCGCGCAATGGCCGAAGGTGCTCGAAGTGCTCAAAAAGAAGAATTTAGCCCTGTACGGCACGCTTATCGACGCAAAAGCCTATATCGGCGACGATTTGCTGCTTGTGGACGCGGGCGAGGGCAGCATGTTCGCCGCCATGGTGCGCGGCGACAGCTACGCCAAAGAATCTTTGCGCGGGGCCTGCGAGGAGGTCACCGGCCAGAAGTACCGCCTCGGCCCTTACCGCCCCGAAAAATACGAAGTGACCCCCGATACCGCCGGCAAGCTGGACGAACTGCTGAAAAAAGCCAGCGAGCTGGGGGTAAATGTGGATGTAAAATAACTGTGCTCGGGCAACCTGAGCAACGAAACTCGCTTTGCGATTCACTCGCAAAGTGCAAGAGTTTCGTTGCGGAGTAATATACACAAAGAGAATCACAGCGGCAGAGGTTCCATCCGCCGCAAGGAGGAAAGCGCACATGAAAGCACGTCTCCCCAAAGGCTACGGCGGCGGCCCGCAGGACCAGAAGACCATGATGAAGCAAATGCAAAAAATGCAGGAAATGATGCAGCAAAAGCAAGAGGAGCTCGACGGGCGCCTTTACACCGCCACCGCGGGCGGCGGCGCCGTAAGCGTGACGGTGAGGGGCGGCAAGGAGGTCGCCGAGGTGCTTCTCAAGCCCGAGGTGGTCGACCCCGACGATGTGGAGATGTTGCAGGACCTCATCCTCGCCGCCACCAACGAGGCGCTGCGCACAGCGCAGGATACCTCTGAGGCCGAATTGGGCCAGCTTACCGGCGGCCTTGGCCTGCCGGGGATGTAGCGCTTAACGGATACGCGTGTTTGATTCTCTGCCAAAAATAGGGAAGCGTACACTTAAGCAGCTGTGTTCAGCGGTTGAAACGGCGCAATGTAAGAAAGGAAAGCCATGGGTACATTCTGGGATTTCTGCGCGCCCTTCTACGACGCCATTTTTACATGCTTCAACGGCAGGGCCTACCGCGAGATGCTGCAGACCGTGCGCATGATGGTGCCGCGCGGCGCCTCGGTGCTGGATACCGCGGCGGGCACGGGTGAAATCAGCCTTGCCGTGGCCGAAAAAGCGAGCCGTGTCCTTTGTACCGATATAAGCGGGCGGATGCTGGCCGTGGCGATGCGTAAGATCGCGCGGCGCGGAATACGCAATATTGCCGTCGCCAACCGCGGCATCGACGCACTCGGCGAGCCGGACAGCTCCTACGATGTCGTCATCGCCGGGCTGGTGCTCCACCTGCTCGACGAGCCGCAAAAGGCTGCCGCCGAGCTGCGCAGGGTGGCGGCCAGGCGCGTTATTCTGCCAATGGTATTTACGAAGGGCGCGCGCGGCATATCCCGGCTGGGCATCGATATTTACCGTATTTTTGGCTTCGCGCCCCGCCGCGCGTTTACCGCAAAGGAATATAAGCGCTTCCTCGCGGAAATGGGCTTTGTCAATTGCCGCCATTACCAGATTCGCGGCAGGCTCCCGATGGCGGTGGCTGTGTGGGACAAGCAATAAACCGAACGGAGCTCGAGGAATGAACACTACCGGCGCCCTACCCTTGGTCAAGCTGATAGAACAGTTCGAACGCCTGCCGGGCATCGGGCGCAAAAGCGCGCAACGGCTGGCCTTTTACGTACTGGATCTGCCCGACAAGCGCGCGAAGGAGTTCGCCGCCGCTATCCTTGACGCCAAGGCGAAAATCAAAAAATGCGCCCGCTGCCAGAACCTCACCGAGACCGAGCTGTGCCCTATCTGCTCCGATACGGGCCGGGACGGCGGCGTTATCTGCGTTGTGGAGGATGCGCGCGATATTCTGGCCTTCGAGCGCACGCGGGAGTACCGCGGGCTGTACCACGTGCTGCACGGCCTTATCTCGCCGATGGACGGCGTAGGCCCCGAGCAACTGGCCATCAGGGAATTGATGGCGCGGCTGGGCAATGAAGAGGGCGCCGCCGTCACCGAGGTGATAATGGCCACCAACCCCACCGTCGAAGGCGAGACGACAGCCACCTATCTGGCGCGGTTGCTCAAGCCTCTGGGCCTTAAGGTGACCCGCCTTGCCTACGGCATCCCCGTGGGCGGCAGCCTGGAATACGCCGACGAAGTAACGCTTTACCGCGCGCTGGAGGGTCGAAGGGAGATTTAAGGGCAATTAAAAGCAAATCCGCAAGATATCCTTGCTTTTTTCTATCGCGTCTGCTATGCTGTTGTTTCCACCAATTGGCCGCAGCAATATCGCCGAAAAACGCCACTATACTACCGGGATATCTTCCCCGTCGAAGACAACCGAAGATATGCGGACAGTCAACGGGATTCGTCAGGAGGTGAGGGGCATGGCTGAACCCCAGCTCAAAACCATCACAAAGAACCGCAAGGCATATCACGACTATTTTGTCGACGAAAGCCTTGAAGCAGGCGTCGAGCTGGTGGGCACCGAGGTAAAAAGCCTGCGGCAGGGCGGCGTCAACCTCAAGGACAGCTGGTGCGAAGTAAAAAACGGCGAGATCTTTGTAAAGGCGATGCATATCAGCCCCTACGAGAAGGGCAACATCTTCAACAAGGATCCTATGCGTCCGCGCAAGCTATTGATGCACAAGCGTGAAATCAGCCGCTTGGCAGCGCTGGTTTCGCAAAAAGGATTTGCCATCATTCCCCTTTCTCTCTACTTCAAGGGCTCGCGCGTCAAGGCGCAAATTGGCATCTGCCGCGGTAAAAAGCTCTACGACAAGCGCGACGATCTCGCCAAAAAAGATGCCCAGCGCGACATTGCCCGCGCCATGCGCAATAAAGAACGGGAGTAGTACTGCTCTTCGATTAAAATTCGACTATCATTTATGTTTGCGCTTTTGCGCCGGGTCGGCGCGATAAAACCTGGGCTTGCCCCTGTCAATGCCCGCCCCGCCCGCTTATCTGCGCCAATCAGGCGCAAAAGCGCTCGTCTTTTAATTGCAACCTGAGCAACGAAACTCGCTTTGCGATTCACTCGCAAAGTGCAAGAGTTTCGTTGCGGAGTAATAGTATAAACCCGCTTGGGAATTCCGCGTCGCGAAGGCGAACAGAAGGAGGTATCGCAAATATAAATAATTTCCGTTTTCTTTTTTACGCGGGGGCGTAAAGGTTTCGACGGGGATTTTGCAGTGCGATAAGCGAGTCGAGACGCACGATCTCGTTAAAATGTGCACCTAAACACAAACGCTGAAGATAACAACTACAGCAATTTTGCTCTTGCTGCTTAGTTAAGCAGCCGTCCGACCCGGGAGTACCGCGGCCCGGCAAGGGCGTCATGTTAGCGGTGAACGCCGCGCGGGAGTTCCACGGCCCGCACGATGTATCAGGGATACCAAGCTGTGCAGCCCGCCAGGCGGCGGCACGGTAAGGGAATGCAAAGGTCTGGCTGCACTCGGAGAAAGTCGCGCGAATGAATTTTCGGACAGGGGTTCGATTCCCCTCGCCTCCACCACCTCAAGAGCCGCATAAACATCACGTTTATGCGGCTCTTGTTATTTCATTAACCCACTTTTTAACCCACCGCTTTGTTTTAAGAATGCGCCTCGCGTCATGCGGGCGCTATTCGATATAGCCTTGGAAGATGTCGTGTATCATCTGCGCGGTCGCCTGCATCTCCCCCGCTACCTCATGACCGTAGACGCCAAAAGTGTCCATGTCCTGGCTGTGGCCCACAAGCGGCTTGACCAATCCGACCGGCAACTGCTTCACCACAGATACAAAGGTGTGTCGCAGCTCGTAGGGAGAAGTCTTGGATAGGCCAGCCTGGTCCCGGTATCGCACCCACCGTTTGCCGTAGGTGCTTTGCGATAAATAATCCCCGTCCCGGTTGGGGAAAACATAATCGGATTTGATACCGAGTTCCTCCAGCTTAGCGCGCTGCTTGGCGAGGATAATCTTGTCAATGGGTTTGAGTACGAACGCCCTTTGCGCGTTGTTGTTTTTGCCCTTTGTGGTTTCGTTGTGGATGTTGATGCTCCGCTTGAGGTTGATGATATCGCCCTTGATGTCGGCCCACTGGAGCCCAACCACTTCGCCGGGCCGCAGTCCGGTGGCGACCTCAAAGCGGTAGGCGTTTACGAAAAGGTCGTAGGCCTCTTTGTTGTACATGACGACGGTGTCCCGCTGGAACAGCGCCTTCAGGTCATCCGGCTGGAGGATGGTTCGCTCCTTTACTGTGGCGTTGCGGGGCACCACGACGTTCTCCACGATGAGGGTGATCGCCTTGCACTTCCGGCCGTATTTGATGAAGGCGGTCATGCAGGCCCGGATGTTGTTGAGCATCTTCTTAGCGAAGCCTTTGCGGTAGCAATCGTTGATTACCTGCTGAAGATGCTGTTCGTTGACATCGCCCATCCTCACCTTGCCGATCTTTTTCTTGATGTGCAGCCGACCGTATCGCTCGTACTGCTGCCAGTGGTCGGTGCCGGTGAGCAGCTTCAGCTCCTCGATCCACTCGGTATACAGAACCTCCAGCCTTGTGCCGGTGCGGTCGAGATTATCATCAAGCCAATCGTCGGCCTTTTTGTGGCATTCGCGCTGCCCTTTCTTGCCCGGCGTGGGGCAGGTGAAGGTGCGGCGGACGGTAATACTTTACACTTTGCATTTTGCGCTGTCATTTTCATTCCTCCGATTTTCTTTATGGATAACTGGCGGTTTGCTTTTTGTTATTCGGAATAAGATTTGCGCCGCTTGTGACACAATTTTCATTATGTTACACTGACGAAATGAGGGATGAAACAGGGAAAATACGGCTAGAAAAATCTATACGGACGAGAAAAGGTGGGGTGCTCGACGCAAAAAAGCCCTTAAAACAGCGCAAAAACAGCCCATGTAACACATTGAAAAGTGTGCTACACGGGCTATTACTATGCTGAAGGGGCTGTTGAAATGACTGTGACCGAACCAATTCGGGATAAGAAGCAAGTACGCGCGCTAATGGATTACTATTTACTGCGCGGCCAAATCCGTAACCATGTGCTTATCGTGATGGGGCTGCATACCGCTCTCCGGATAAGTGACCTCTTATCCCTCAAGTGGGATGATGTTTACGATTTCGCGGGTCACCGCATCCGCAAAAGCATCACGCTTCGGGAGAAGAAAACCGGCAAGGTAAAGATTATCGCGCTGCATCGTAACGTTATTGTGGCGCTAGGGCGGTATCTTACTTCGGCAGCTCGTGGTAGGTTTTTGTTTGAAAATCCCCGAACCAAGAAGGTAATCTCCCGCGTCCAAGCTTATCGCATCATTCGGGCGGCGGCAGAAGCGGTCGAGATTCCGCAGGCAGTCTCCTGTCACTCTCTGCGAAAGACCTTTGGCTACCATGCGTGGCAGGGTGGTGTATCACCTGTGATACTGGTCGAGATATATAACCACAGCTCGTTGGCCGTTACAAGGCGTTATCTCGGCGTTACCCAAGACGATAAGAATGCGGTTTATTTAGGCTTGGATATCTCCGCCTAAACTATTTAGTAAATTATACCACATCGGTAGCGCGCAGGCAATAGTTTCCCCCTTGCATAAAAGTATACTTTTTTGCAAGGGGGTGTTTTGCGTGTTTTGGTTGCGGCAGATTCCCGTCCATCAGAGAGCGCCCTGACATTAAAATACTCTGCAACAAACCATGGTTTGTTGCAGAGTATAGCCTTGAAAGTCACCCCTATTATACCGCAACCCCACCCCTGATGGCAAGAGCCTTTGGCGGGTTTTGAGATAAAATAATTTATGAGAATAAGCAAGGAGAAGATGGTGCCAAATAGAAAGAAGCAGAAAACCGCGCGTAAGCCAATGGTGTTCGGCTATGTCCGGGTGTCGATGAAGGAGCAGAACGCCGACCGGCAGCTTATCGCTTTAGAGCCTTACCATATCCCGCCTGGCAATCTCTATATAGACCGGAAGTCCGGCAAAGACTTTCAGCGACCGAAGTATCAGCGGCTGCTCCGGGCACTTCATGCCGGGGATTTACTGTACATCAAGGCGATTGACCGATTGGGGCGTAACTACACCGAGATTATTGAACAGTGGCGAGTTTTGACCCGGGAAAAGGGTGTCGACATCAAGGTGATAGACATGCCGATGCTTGACACTACCTATTGTAAAGACTTGCTCGGTACGTTTATTTCGGACTTGGTGCTGCAAATCTTGTCGTTCTCTGCACAGTTAGAGCGGGAGAATATCTTACAGCGTCAGGCCGAGGGGATTGCCGCCGCCAAAGATAAAGGCGTGGCATTTGGGCGGAAGGCGATTACTATGCCGGAGGACTTTGCGGAAATCTACCGGTGCTGGCGGGGTGGTGAAATAGGGAAGGAGGAAGCCGCCAAGCTCTGTGGCTTTAGCGTCCGGACACTTTATGCCAAGACGGCGGAATGGCGAGGGCGGGAGGTTTCGGCTAAGTATGAAAAATGAAGCAGCGGCAGGGGCAAACGTACAATGGTGCACCACTCGCAAGTTCATTTCTATATCGCTAACGCTAATGGTGCATCGGTATGGCTTTGACGCGCGTTGGAATTGAAAAACCACCCTCCAGCATGCTGCTTTCATTGCCATACAATCTCCCGAAAACGCCGGAAAACCCCTGCTATACAAGGGTTTTTCAGCGCCAGCAGATTCTATGCCAGCTGTTTTCTTTCTCTGTGTTCGGACGACACCTTTGATACAATCCTACCCCATGGTTACACGTTGTTCGTCCAAAAGTACACGTTTCCGTCAAGATTACACGATACTTACCATAATAACACGATACCCGCATTTTTACACGATTGCCTGACTTACGCTGTATCCTTATTACTATTTGATTGATGCGTTTTTTTGAATTCACCGATTATCCGATGTTTCCTTGCCAAAGCCTAGGAGTCGTGATGAAGAAGGCAGCCAGCTACCCACTCTTTTGCGGCATCGGTAATGGCGGCATCCATGGCTTTCTTCTCATCGGTTTCTAAAACTTTATTCATGCTTGTCCTTCTGTGTTAACGGTTAATACAGAAATGTGCTGCTCACTCGGAAATAACAGATTTCGTGAATCAGACCGCTTGCACGCATAAGGCCTCTGATGACCAGATATTTACCCCCCCCTCGGATTTCAAAAGCTCGCCGCAGCTCGGCGGAGCCGATCAAAACACGCTGGACACTATAAAATCGGTGCTGCTTGTTATTGTTTGTTTTTGGTGTTTGTTTTTCGTAACGAGCCACGCTCACCAGCAAAAGCCAGTGAAATATGCGCAGGTCGGACACTTTGCCTCAGCGCAGACGGTTTGCGGAGTTGTCAGGGATAAAGCGTGTGACTCCTAAATGTAGCAGTCTACAATCACCAGTCTCCAGCGACGTTTAATCGCCTGTTTGATAAATCTCGCATGGTACGACCGCGTCCATAGCCAATTACTACTTGCTTCACCGAACAAGAAACCCAGTCTGCTCCGGTCTTCAGCGGAGTGCCACTTGCCATCCGGCGTAATAACGTCAGAAGTGCAAAACACAGTCCCATCACGACGTTGCATGGCGGCGAAGTCAATGTCTGAGACACGAGCGGCGCTGACACCATTTTTGAT
>QMCE01009151.1_pt1 | contig 11311 bp, 10 predicted proteins | sample 1821851 | NCBI WGS metagenome assembly QMCE01 (sample SAMN09453174, study PRJNA476694) | Termite gut metagenome, whole genome shotgun sequencing project. | isolation source: worker | host: Odontotermes sp. | place: South Africa:Pretoria | collected 2016-01-28
TTTTTCACCTATATGCTATATAAGCCTCAAAATCCGTTTGCAAAATCCTTGGCACTATCGATTTTACAGGCAAAACATAACTCAGACAGAACCTAGGGTCTGTTTTCGCTTGCGTAAATGGGTGGAGAGACGTTTAATTGCTGCAAGAAATCTTTCCAGGGGAGGAGCAAAGGAATGGGTATTTTCAAGGCATATGATGTGCGCGGCACCTATCCCGATCAGGTAAACGCCGCCTTGTTTGAAGGCATCGGCCAGGCCGCGCCCCAGGTGTTGCGGTGCAAGACCTGCGTCGTCAGCCGCGATATGCGCGAGTCGGGCGTGACGCTTGCCCAGGCCATGATCCGGGGCCTGACCAAGCAGGGGGTGGACGTCATCGACATCGGCATGGCCTCCACGCCCATGCTCTACTTCGCCACCGCCTATTTCAAGGCCGACGCCGGGGTGCAGATCACCGCCAGCCACAACCCCGCCGCCTACAACGGCTGCAAGTGGTGCCGCGAAGACGCCATCCCCGTCGCCTACGACAGCGGCCTGGCCGACATGGAAAAGCTGGTGAACAAGGGCGCCTTCACCCCGGCCGCCAAACAGGGGTCGGTGACGAACAAGGAAATCTACAGCGAATACCGCGCCAATCTGCTGAAATACGCCGGCAGCATCAAGCCGCTGACCGTGGTCGTGGACGCCGGGAACGGCGTGATGGGCGCGTTTCTCCCGAAATTGTTCGAAAAGCTTCCCTGCGAAGTCATCCCCATGTATTTCGAGCCGGACGGCAATTTCCCCAACCACGAGGCCAACCCCATCAAGGAAGAGAACATGCGCGACCTGGTGGCGAAGGTCAGGGAGGTGGGGGCGGACTTGGGCGTCGCCTACGACGGCGACGGCGACCGCAGCATGTATGTGGACGAAAAGGGCGCTATCATCCCGGCCGACTTCGTGACGGCGCTGCTGTCGAGCGAAATGCTGGCGATGGATCCGGGGGCGACGATTTTCTACGATCTCCGCAGTTCCAAGGTGTGCAAGGAAGAGGTGGAGCGCTTGGGCGGCGTCGCCAAGATGTGCCGGGTGGGGCATTCGTTCATCAAGGCGATGATGCGCGAGGACAAGGCCATATTCGCCGGCGAACTGTCGGGGCACTTCTATTTCCGCGATCTGCACTATACGGACAACGCCGAAATGGCCATGCTGTCGGTGCTGAACGTGGTGTCGAAGAGCGGCAAGAAGCTCTCGGAACTGATCGCGCCGTTCAAGAAATACTACGCCACGGGCGAAATCAACTTCATCGTCGACGATGCCCAGAAAGTGATGGAGAAGGTCGAAGCGGAGTTTACCTCCAAGGCCCGGGAGGTGGTCCATCTCGACGGGCTGTCGATGTATTTCGACGGCTACTGGCTCAACATCCGCGCCTCGAACACGGAGCCGGTTCTGCGGCTGAATCTTGAGGCCGACACGGCGGAGATCCGGGCGTCGGCGAAAGCCGAAGTGGAGAAGGCGATCGGCGGCAGGCTGGCCGACGGCGGACACTGAATAGAAGCGTTTTCCGTAGATGAAGAGTTTAGATACGATTTAGAGATCACTTCGACGAAAGTCGGAGTGATTTCTTTTGCATCGGTGTGGGAAGCCATGAAGTCTATTTTCATTTCCAATCTGAACAACCTCGGCGACGTCATCTGCTCCACCGCCGGGCTGGAGTTGCTGCGGCGGCATTTTCCGGATGCCCGCATCGGCCTCATGGTAAAGCCCGACGCCGGGGGCGTCATGACCGGGCATCCGCTGGTGGACGACGTGTTTGTTTACCACTACGCGAGCGGCGCGTCACTGTCCTCGCTGTGGGCGATGGCGGCGCGGGTGCGGTCGCACCGGTACGAGGCGTTTCTATCGCTGGATCGGAAGCCGAGGAGCCTCGCTATCGCCATGCTGGCCGGGATACGCCGCCGGATAGCGCCCGACCGGCTTCACCTGGGGACGAAGCCGAAATGGTGGATGCCGTACCTCTTTGGCGACGTCATCCGCTATCCGGAAAACCCGTTCCGCTGTCTGGTCGAGCAGTTCGAGGATCCGGTGCGGCGGGCGTTCGGCATCGACGGGAAGGGCGGGACAAGCATTCCGCCGCGCACGCGGGAGCAGCGGGACGCGGCGGCGCGGCTCCTGGCGCCGGCCGGAGGCGGGAAGATGATTGGCTTCAGCGTCAACGCCAATGATTCGGTCAAGAATTGGCCGGCGGAGAGGTTCGCCGAATTGATGGACAGGCTGGCGGAGAAATACGCCGCGTTCCAGTACATCACGGGCGCCCCTGGCGACGCGCGTTACATTGACGGCCTGATCCGGCTGTGCCGCGTCGCCCTGCCGGAGAATTTCGCGGGCAAAACGAGCTTGATGGAAATGGCGGCGCTGGCCGACCGGACCGACTTGTTCGTCACCCTGGATACCGGCGCGGTGCATGTGGCGGGCAACAGCGACGCGAAAAACCTGATCTGCATTTTCACCGCCACCATTCCGGAGGGGGTGTTGCGCTCGGCGGCGCGGGCGCATGTGTTCTGGAGCGGCGAGGCGTGCTGCCCGTGCGCGTCGTGCCCGTATCCGTTTTCGGAAGCGCCGTGCCGGACGCGCATCCGTGTGGACGACGTGTTCGCGAAAGCGGACGAGTTGCTTGCGAAAGGCGAGGCATGACGCCGCCTGGGGTATCGCTGCTCATTTCCACCTACGAGCGTCCGGACGCGCTGGCGGCGGTGCTGCGCAGCGTCGGGCGGCAGACCGTGCGCCCGGACGAGGTGATCGTCGGTGACGACGGCTCGGGGCCGGAGACGAAGCGCGTCGCGGAGGATGCGGCCGCGCGCGGGCTCCCGGTGACGCACGCCTGGCTGCCGCACGACGGCTTTCGCGCCGGACGTATGCGCAACCACGCCGCCGCCCGCGCGACCGGGCGCTATCTGGTCATCATCGACGACGACATCGCGCTCCATCCCCGGTTTATCGAGGATCACCTGGCCGCCGCGCGGGAGGGGTATTTTGTCCAAGGGTCGCGGGCGCTGCTGGGGGAGGTTCCGGCGCGGCTGGTCGTGGAGCGGGGCGGCTCGTGGCCCGGGTTGTTGACGCCCGGGGTGGGGAACCGGAAAAACCTGCTCCGCTCGCCGTTCCTCGCGCGGCTTTTCAGCCGCGACGCCGGAGGTCTCCGGGGGATCCGGACGTGCAATTTCGCCGTGTGGCGCGAGGACTTTTACCGGGTCAACGGCTTCAACGAGGACTTTGTCGGCTGGGGTCGGGAGGATTCGGAGTTTGTCTCGCGCCTGTTCAACGCCGGCGTGAAACGGCGGAATGTCCGATTTCTGGCGCTGGGGTGTCATCTGCACCATCCGCCGCGTTCGCGCGAGGCGCTGGCGGCGAACGACGGGATTCTCGCCGCCAGTCTTGCCGCCGGCGCGGTGCGCTGCGAACGCGGGTTGAATTTGCATATTGAGGGGAACGACGCTGGCATATCCCCATAACGCTGATCCGCTGATTGCCGAAAGGGCAATAGGGTGTACCGGAACAAATACACATTCTGGAAACGCGGCCTTCTGCGCTTGCAGGAGGTAGTGCCGGTCTTGTCCGGGACGAAACGGCTGGCGTCCTTGTTCAAGACGCGCAGCTTCGCGAAACGGCTGGCGCGGCGGCGGGCGGAGATCGAACGGGTGCGCCGGGAGACGGGGCGCGCGCCCCTGTTCCGCCACGTCGAGATGGAGACCTTCAACCGCTGCAACGGCGGCTGCGGCTTTTGCCCGGTGAACAGGCATCTGGACACGCGGAAGCCGACGAAAATGCCCGAGGAATTGTTCGCGTCGATCATCCGGCAGTTGGTCGAATTGGACTACGGGGGAGAGTTGTGCCTGTATTCCAACAACGAAAGCCTCCTGGAAGATCGCATTGAGGACTTTACCGCGCGGGCGCGGGAGGCGCTGCCCCGGGCGAAAATATTCCTCTCCACCAACGGCACCCTCCTGACGCCCGACCGCTACCGGGCGCTGGTGGACAATGTGGATTTATTCTATGTGAACAACTATTGCCGGGATTTCGCGCTGACGCCGGGGAACGAGGAAATCGTCGCCCTGGCCCGGACGCGGGAGGACTGGTGGCGGAAGACGCATGTGGTGGTGCGCTACGAGAGGGAACTCATGTCCAGCCGGGGCGGGCAGGCGCCGAACCGGCGGGGCGGGGCGGCGGTGGCGTGCGGGTGTCCGCACCCGGCGGAGCAGTTCATCATCCGGCCGGACGGCAAGGTGAGCCTGTGCTGCAACGACGCGCTGGGGCGGATGACGCTGGGGGACTTGTCGACAGAGAGCGTGGCGGAGGTATGGTGGGGCGAGGCGTTCGAGGCGGTTCGCGGGAAGATTCTTGAAAGCCGCGACGGGGTGGAGCTGTGCCGGCGCTGCGACACGCTGCCGGATTAGCGCATTTTGCCTTGCCGGAATTTTTCCGTTTGGGTAGAATATTCGCCGATAAACGCACCGCACACCCACACGAACGACACCGGGCCTTCAATGAAAGGGGATGCATTCATGGGCATCATCGAAGACATTCGCGCCAAAGCCGTCAAATTCCAGAAAACCGTCTGCCTGCCCGAGGCGATGGACGAGCGCACGCTGGTCGCGGCCGCCGCCTGCGGCAAACAGGGCTTCGGCCCCGTCGTCCTCATCGGCGATACCGACAAAATCCACGCCAAGGCCAAGGAAGTCGGCGCCGACATCTCCAAAGCCGTCCTCCGCGACCCGGCGAAAGACCCGGATTACGAGAAAATCGTCGCCACCCTGGTCGAACTCCGCCAGGCCAAAGGCATGACCCCCGACATGGCCCGGGAAGCCCTGAAGGACGAAATCATGTACGCCGCCGTCCTGGTCAAACTGGGGATGGTCGACGGCTATGTCTCCGGCGCCGTCCACTCCACCGCCGACACCCTCCGCCCGGCCCTTCAGGTCATCAAAGCGAAAAAGGGCGTGAAAACCATCTCCGCCTTCTTCATGATGGTCCTCCCCGAGAGCAGCCCCTACTTCAAGACCCAGCCGGTGATGTTCTTCTGCGACACCGCCCTGGTGCAGAACCCGACCCCGGAGGAACTGGCCGACATCGCGATAGGCACCGCCCAGTCGTGGAAGGCCATGATGGGCAGCGATCCGGTCGTCGCCTTCCTCTCCCACTCCACCAAGGGATCGGCCAAGCACGCCGACATAGACAAGGTGGTGGCCGGTCTCGAAATCGCGAGGAAAAACGCGCCGGACATCGAAATGGACGGCGAATTCCAGGCCGACGCCGCCCTCATCGCCTCCATCGGCGCGAAGAAGGCGCCGGGATCCAAGACGCCCGGCCGCGCCAATATCCTGGTCTTCCCGGATCTTGACGCCGCCAACATCGGCTACAAGCTGGTCGAGCGCCTCGCCGGCGCCACCGCCATCGGCCCCGTCATGTCCGGCATGGCGAAGCCGGTGAACGACTTGTCGCGCGGCTGCAAGGCCGAGGACATCGTGGACACCGTGGCCGTGACCGCCTGCCAGGCGGCGGCCGAGTAGGCGAGGGAGACCAGGACGATGCGCGTGAGAGGTTCGCTCGTAAAACCGCTGTTGCGAATATTGCGGGTCATCCCAGGATGACGGCCAGGATGCATTGTTTTTGCCCTTTCCCCCGGGAAAGGGTTTTTTATGGACATGAAAGGCGTCGATATATGCCAGTGCCAGCGATACTGCTTTTGGAAAACGAAGAGCCGTTCCACGGCGTCGCCGCCGGCGCGGAAGGGCTCGCGCGGGGGGCCGTCGTCGCCTCCGCCGCCAGCGCCGGGCAGCCGGATCTGCTGACCGACCCCGCCTACGGCGGAAAAATCGTCTGCTTCACCTACCCCCACATCGGCACGGCCGGCGTGGTCCCGGACGATCTGCAAAGCGGCCGCGTCGCGGCCCGCGCCGTCGTCGCCAGGGAACTGGGCGACTTCGCCGCCAACCGCCTGGGCGTCGCTCCCATGACCGCCTGGCTGGCCGAACACCGCGTCCCGGCCATCGTCGGCGTCGACACCAGGTCCATCGCCCAAATCGTCGCCCGGCGCGGCCATATCCGGGCCATCGCGGGGACGGGCGTATTCGCCGACGCGGCCGCCCTGGCCCGGGAATTCTCCTCCCGCCCCGACGCCTGGCGCGAAGAGCCGGCCGGCGTCGCCGCCCCTGTGGAGTGGACGGAGAACGCTCCGGACGCGCCGGCGCGCACGGTCGTCGTCTACGACTTCGGCGTCAAGCGCGGCTTTCTCCGCCGCCTCGCCGGGTGCGGATGCCGGGTGCGGCTGGTCCCGTCCGGCTATCCGGCCGAAAAAACGCTGGCGGAAAATCTTCTCCTCCGGTTCCGGGTCGCCCGGCAACCGCCGGGAAGGGCTGCCGGCCGCGACCGGCCTGCTGGGCAAGGTCCCGCTGTGGGGCGTGGGCGTCGGGGCCGGCGTGCTCGCCGTCGCCTGCGGCGCGCGGACGACGGTGGACGGGCTCGGCCATTACGGCGTGCAGCCGGTGTGCCGCGCGGGAAGTCCGCTGGGCGAGATGACGGCGCAGGCCCATGATTTCTGGCTGGACGAGGCGTCCCTGGCCGGGGCCGGCCTGACGCCGACGTACCGCCACCTGAACGACGGCAGCGTCGAGGGCTTTGCCTGCGAGAAACGCCGCATCATGGGCATCCTCTTCAATCCGGAAGCCGAACCCGGCCCCCGCGACAGCTTGTATTTGTTCGAGACGTTTTTCAGGAAGATCGGGCAAACCGCCGCTCGATCTTCCTGAGCTTGCGTTGCAATGAATTCCATTTTTCGCGAGAATAACCCTGAAAACTCCGCGGGAGAGCAAACGGCGGTTTGTTTGCTCTCCCGCGGACGAGGACCATCATGCCAAAACGCACGGATCTGAAAAAAATCGCGGTCATCGGCGCCGGCCCCATCATCATCGGCCAGGCGTGCGAATTCGACTACTCCGGCACCCAAGCCTGCAAATCGCTCCGCGAAGAAGGCTACCAGGTGGTGCTCATCAACTCCAACCCCGCCACCATCATGACCGACCCGGAAACCGCCGACCGCACCTACATCGAACCCCTCACCGTCGAAGCCGTCTCCGCCGTCCTCCGGAAGGAGCGCCCCGACGCCCTCCTCCCCACCCTCGGCGGTCAGACCGCCCTCAACACCGCCTTCAAGGTCGCCGACTCCGGGCTGCTTGAAGAGCTGGGCATCGAAATGATCGGCGCCGACCGCGATGTCATCCATCGGGCCGAGGACCGCGACGCCTTCCGCGACGCCGTCCGCCAGGCCGGCGTCGACCTTCCCCGCTCCGGCCTCGCCCGCTCCATGCCCGAGGCGATGGCGGTCATCCGGGACATCGGCCTGCCCTGCATCATCCGCCCCGCCTTCACCCTCGGCGGCACCGGCGGCGGCATGGCGTACAATATGGAGGAGTTCCAGCGCATCGCCCAATCCGGCCTCGCCGCCAGCATGGTCGGGGAGATCCTGGTCGAGGAATCGGTGGTCGGCTGGAAAGAGCTGGAAATCGAAATGATGGCCGACTCGGCCGGCAACGGCATCGTCATCTGCACGGTGGAAAACGTCGATCCGATGGGCGTGCATACCGGCGACTCCATCACCGTCGCCCCGGCGCAGACCCTCACCGACGCCGAGGTGCAGGACATGCGCCGGAAATCCCTGGACATCATGCGGGCCATCGGCCTCAAAACCAGCGGCTGCAACATCCAGTTCGCGCAAAGCCCCGAAACCGGCCGCATGGTCGCCATCGAGCTGAACCCCCGCGTCTCCCGATCGTCGGCGCTGGCGTCCAAGGCCACCGGCTTCCCGATAGCGAAAATCGCGGCCAAGGTGGCGGTCGGCTACAGCCTCACCGAGCTCAAAAACGACATCGTCCCCGGCCACTCCGCCTGCGCCGAGCCGGCCATCGACTATGTGGTGGTGAAAATCCCGCGCTTCGCCTTCGAGAAATTCCCCGGCTCCGACGAGACCATCAGCATCCAGATGAAGTCGGTGGGCGAGGTGATGGCTATCGGCCGCAGCTTCAAGGAGGCGCTGCAGAAGGGAATGCGCTCGATGGAAAACGGCCGCTTCGGCTTCGGCGGCGACGGCAAGGACCCCGATCCGGACACCCTGGACGAATCGCTGGTGAACGAAAAACTCGTCACCCCCAACCGCGACCGCCTCTACTACATCCGCTACGCCCTGCAGCGCGGGATGACCCCGGAGAGAATCTTCGAGCTCTCCGGCATCGACCCCTGGTGGACGCGGCAGATGCAGGACATCCTCCGCGAGGAGGAGCGCCTCTCGGGCGTGAGCCTTGAGGACATGGACGGCCCCGCCATGCTCCGCGCCAAACGCCTCGGCTTTGCCGACGCGCAACTGGCGCATTTCCTCCGCTGCGGCGAACAGGACGTCAGGGAAGCCCGCTGGAAGCTGGGCGTCTCCCCCGGCTACCGGCTGGTCGACACCTGCGCCGGCGCCGCCCCGGCCGCCAACCCCTACTACTACAGCGCCTACGGCGAGCGGGACGAGGCCCGCGCCGACAGCGGCAGGGAAAAGATCCTTATCCTGGGCGGCGGCCCGAACCGCATCGGGCAGGGCATCGAGTTCGATTACTGCTGCTGCCACGCCTCGTTCGCGGCGCGGGCTCTCGGGTACGAGTCCCTCATCATCAACTGCAACCCGGAGACGGTGTCCACCGACTTCGACACCTCGGACCGGCTCTATTTCGAGCCGCTCACGGTCGAGGACACGCTGGAAATCGTGCGCCGGGAAAAACCGGCCGGCGTGATCGTCCAGTTCGGCGGCCAGACGCCGCTGAACATCAGCCGCGCCCTGGTCGAGGCGGGCGTGCCCATCCTCGGCACCAGCGTCGACTCCATCGACCGGGCGTCCGACCGGGGCCAGTTCGCGGACCTGCTGCGCAAGCTTGGCCTCCGCCAGACGCGGAACGCCGTCGCCCACTCTCTGGATCTCGCCCTGGCGGCGGCGGAGACCATCGGCTATCCGGTGCTGATGCGCCCGTCGTTCGTGCTGGGCGGGGCGAAGATGGAAATCGTGGCCGACGCCGCCATGCTCAGGAAATATTGGGAAGAACTGAAAATCTACTGCACCAAGGCCGATGTCGCCATCAGCGAAAGCCGGCCGGTGCTTATCGACGGGTTCCTCGACAACGCGACCGAGGTGGACGTGGACGCCATCTGCGACGGGAAGGCGGTGTATATCGCCGGCGTCATGGAGCACATCGAGCAGGCGGGGATCCATTCCGGCGATTCGGCGTGTTCGCTGCCGCCGCACAGCCTGCCGGCCGGCGTCCGGGCCGAACTGGAGGAGGCGACGGCCAGGCTGGCGTTGGAACTCGGGGTGTGCGGGCTCATGAATGTGCAGTACGCGGTGAAGGACGACGAGGTGTACGTGCTGGAGGTCAATCCCCGGGCGAGCCGGACGGTGCCGTTTGTGAGCAAGGTGACGGGGGTGCCGGTGGCGCGCAGCGCGACGATGGCGATGCTGGGGAAGAGCCTGGCGGAGCTGGGGCTGGGGGCGCGGTATCCCGAGCCCGGGTTTTACGGGGTGAAGGAGGCGGTGTTCCCGTTCTCCCGCTTCCTGCTGCCCCGGTCGGAGATGGCGGAGTCGGAGTCGGGGATTCCGCTGGCGACGGTGGACGCGGTGCTGGGGCCGGAGATGAAGTCGACGGGCGAGGTGATGGGGATGGATCGGGATTTGGATCTGGCCTTCGCCAAGAGCCAATTGGGCGCGGGGTCGAAGGTGCCGCTGGCGGGGACGGCCTTCCTGTCGGTGCGTCCGGCCGATCACGACCAGCTTGAGCCGGTGGCGCGGACGCTCTACGATCTCGGGTTCCTGCTGCTGGCGACGCGCGGCACCGCCAACGCCATCCGCCGGTGGGGCATCCCGGTGGAGGCGATCAAGAAAGTATCGGAAGGCCGGCCGCACGTGGTGGACATGATGGTGGACGACCGGGTGCATCTCGTCATCAACACGCCGAGCGGGAAGACGCCGAAGCGGGACGAGACGGCCATCCGCACCAGCGCCCTGGCGCGGGGGATACCGCTCATCACGACGCTGGAGGCGGCGCGGGCGTTTGTGAGCGCCATGCGGAAGTGGCGGGCGTCGGGCGGGGACATCCAGGTCTGCGCCCTGCAAGACTATCAGGCGTGACCGGATTACAACACTTTGCCGAAATCCTCGCGCAACGACGCCAACAGTTCCCGCCGCCTCTCGTCGGAGGCGGCGGGAATTTCAAAAAACATGCGCCGCAGGATGACGTCGAAGCCGACGAATTCGTAGATCCCGTGGTCGCTCAATTTGACGATCGCGTCCTTGAAGCCGGTCGCGCCATAGCTCTCGCCCTCGGCGCCGCCGGCGGTGTTGACGACGATGGCCTTTTTCCCGGCCAGGAGTGGCTTCACGCCGCGCGAATCGTGGCCGTAGGCGAAGCCGTAGGAAAACACCCGGTCGATCCAGCCCTTCAGAATCGCCGGCATCGCGAACCACCACAGGGGATGGATGAACGCCACCACCTGCGCCGCCGCCACCTTGTCCTGCATGGCCTTGATGTCGGCCGGCGTCACGCCCCGGTTGAACGCCTCGAAGTCTCCCTCGCGGAGCACGGGGTCGAATTTCTCGGCGTAGAGATCGAGGACGGCGAGGTCGTGGTTTTTGGCGCGGGCGACGTCGGTGAGCGTGTCGAGAACGGAACGGTTGAAACATTTGTGGCAGGGATGGGCGAAGACGGCGAGGATGTGCATAGTTTTCCTTTGGCGAACGCAAGCCGGAGGGAGAGCCCATGACGCACTGGATAGTATATCCGCGATGGAGAATCCCGCAACCGGCAAACGTCCGCCAAGGGAAAAGCGATGGAAAGCAAGGGAAAGCGGTCGGCATATCTGATACGCCGCGGCTTTCGCAGTACTGCGGGGAGCATTCGCTTTCGTCTGATTCATCGATGCATGAAATGATCCAGTTCTATTCCGTCTCCATCGGCCTGGACCTTCATGAAGAAGCCACAACCAGGATGGGTCGCGCCATTTGCTTTCTTTGTGTTATGGTAACCGCATATGGGGAGCAAATATGATGTTTTGTTATCCTCCGGCGTATCGTTGAGTTCTCCAATCAGCACATGCCCGCCTACCATTACCTTAGAGGAGTTGCACTTGAAACTGCCGGTACAATCGCTGCCATTTGCGGGATTGTATAACTTTCCATCGGTGACGCACTTGCTGCAGTCGATTCCCTTGTCCACCATGAACGCTGTCCATGCCGTGTATCCTGTAGGTTTTGGATCCTTTG
>QMCE01002007.1_pt1 | contig 11309 bp, 10 predicted proteins | sample 1821851 | NCBI WGS metagenome assembly QMCE01 (sample SAMN09453174, study PRJNA476694) | Termite gut metagenome, whole genome shotgun sequencing project. | isolation source: worker | host: Odontotermes sp. | place: South Africa:Pretoria | collected 2016-01-28
CTTGGTATTGCCGTAAAAAGTATTGAGAACTCACTCCCTTATTACGAAAAAATACTTGGATTGAAATGTTACAACATTGAAGAAGTTGCCGACCAAAAAGTACGTACAGCGTTTTTTAAAATTGGCGATGTGAAAATTGAACTTTTAGAAGCTACAAGCCCCGAAAGTGCAGTTGCAAAATTTGTTGAGAAAAAAGGGCAAGGTGTTCATCACATTGCATATGCAGTGGAAAGCGTGCAAACTGCGCTTGATAAAGCAACAGAAGCAGGCATACAACTAATAGATAAAGCACCTCGTAAAGGAGCCGAAGGTTTGAATATTGCATTTTTGCACCCAAAATCAACATTTGGCGTTTTGACCGAAGTGTGCGAAAAGCCCTAAATACATTGATAAACGCTTCGCGATAAATGCCTGAAGCGATAAAATGTTAGGCAGATAAATTTTTATCGTGCATAACACATTATATTCATCAATAAACAATGAGAAATTTAATATACTTAACAAATGAGTAATCAAGATAAATTAAACAACCTAATTGCCCTGCGCAACAAAGCAAAAATCGGCGGTGGCGAAAAACGAATAGAAGCGCAACACGCAAAAGGAAAATACACAGCTCGTGAGCGTGTGGAATTGCTGTTGGACGAAGGCAGTTTTGAAGAATACGATATGTTCAAAGAACACCGTTGTACCAATTTTGGTATGGAAAAACAAACTTTCCTTGGCGATGGCGTGGTAGTGGGCAGTGGTAGCATCAACGGGCGTTTGGTGTTTGTGTTTGCACAAGATTTTACCGTAATTGGCGGCTCTTTGTCGGAAACGATGTCGCAAAAAATTTGCAAAGTGATGGATATGGCAATGAAAGCCGGAGCTCCTGTGATTGGAATTAACGATTCAGGTGGTGCTCGTATTCAAGAAGGTATTCAAAGTTTGGCGGGTTATTCCGAAATTTTCCAACGCAACATTATGTCGAGTGGTGTAATTCCGCAAATTTCGGCAATTATGGGTCCTTGTGCCGGTGGTGCGGTGTATTCACCTGCTTTGACCGACTTTATTTTTATGACAGAACAAAACAGTTATATGTTCTTAACCGGTCCGAAAGTTGTAAAAACCGTAACGGGTGAAACAATTTCAACCGACGATTTAGGCGGTGCCTATATGCACAATACAAAATCGGGTGTGGCGCAATTTATGGCTCCCGACGAAAAAGAATGTTTGGCAATGATTCGCAAATTGATGAGTTTTATTCCGCAAAATAATTTGGAAGAGCCTGTACGTACCGAATTTACCGACCCGTTAGATAGAAATTGCGATTTGTTAAACGAAATTATTCCTGAAAGTGCGAAAAAAGCCTACGATATGCAGGAAGTAATTAAATGCGTGGTGGACGATGGTGATTTCTTGGAAGTTCACAAAGGATTTGCCAAAAATATCATTGTAGGATTTGCTAAAGTTGGCGGTATGCCGGTAGGCGTGGTAGCCAATCAACCAATGTATTTGGGAGGTGTTCTCGATATTGAAGCTTCACGCAAAGGAGCTCGTTTCGTTCGTTTTTGCGATGCGTTCAATATTCCGCTTGTTACTTTGGTTGACGTGCCCGGTTTTTTACCCGGAAGTACACAAGAATACGGCGGCGTAATTTCGCACGGCGCAAAACTATTATTTGCTTATGGCGAAGCCACCGTTCCGAAAGTTACGGTAACGTTGCGTAAATCGTACGGCGGCGCACACATTGTAATGAGTAGTAAACAACTGCGCGGCGATGTGAATTATGCGTGGCCAACTGCCGAAATAGCAGTAATGGGAGCCGAAGGTGCAGTTGAAGTATTGTACGCTAAAGAAATTGCAGCACAAGAAACAGATGAAGCAAAAGCGGCAAAATATGCAGAGAAAAAACAGGAGTACAACGACTTGTTTGCCAACCCATATCAAGCGGCTAAATACGGTTTCATTGACGATGTGATTGAACCTCGCAATACTCGTATTCGTATATTCCGTGCGTTGCAACGCCTGCAAACTAAGCGTGTAACCAATCCTTTAAGAAAACATTGTAACATACCTTTATAATTTATATGTATGGAAATTTTAGCAATTGATTGGAAAAATGCCTTTTTATTTTCCGGCTTTTGTATGCTGGTGGTATTTTCGGTATTGACTATTCTTGTTATTATTCTTTCTTTTTTTGGAAAAATTATGTCAGCACACAACACTAGAAAAGAAGCTGCCAAAGCGGCGGCTTCAGCGGCGAGTACTCCCGCAACGAGCGGAGCAACCCTAAGCGAACAGGAAAATGCGGCAATTGCCACAGCCTTGTATTTGTATTTCAACGATAATCACGATAAAGAAAGTTATCGAATTACGATTAAAGATGTGCAATCGCCTTGGAGCGCAAAATTTTATGGTATTAACAATTTACACAGATAAAAAATGAGAACATTCAAATTTAAAATAGATTCGAATAAATACGAAGTTGCGGTAAATAACGTGGAACAAGATGTGGTAAATCTTACACTCAATGGCAAAGATTACGCAGTAGCCATAGAACGTGAAAAAGAAGAGGAAACTGCGATTGCGCCATTGAAAGTTGTGAGTAAAGAAGAAGTTCCGGCTACGCCAAAATCAAAAGCAGTGCCTTCGCCGTTGCCGGGAACAATACTCCAAGTGGTGGCAAAAGTGGGGCAAAGCGTAGAACGCGGCGACACGATAATTGTGTTGGAATCTATGAAAATGGAAAATAACATAATGGCTGAAAAAAATGGCGTGATTAAAGCAATTCACGTGGAAGCTGGACAAAATATTATGCAAGGCGACCCGTTGTTTGATTTAGAAACAGTTTAATCTAATAAATTAAATATCACGGAGCTCTGCATCTCTAAAACAGGGGTGTAGAGCACTAAAACATGTGTTGCAATACAAAAAATGATAATTTTAGATGCAGAGCATCATAATATTAAAATTTCAAATAAATATTAAATTACTTATGAAGCAACTCTTCCGATTATTTTCAATTACTCTATTGCTCAGCGTGGTATCATTTCAATCATTTGCAATGAACACTACAGAGTGTACACAAAACACAGCGACTGAAGTTGCCGCATCGGCACAAGAAAGTGATGTCATTTTGGGAGAACTTGATATTATCACTTCGATGAAAATATTTTTGAGTGATAATGGTTTAGTAAAAATTTTTACCGGTAATTGGGGGGCGTTGCTAATGCTTTTGGTTTCGTTTTTATTGTGCTATTTGGCAATTGTTAAAAAATTTGAGCCGCTTCTTTTGTTGCCCATAGCTTTTGGTATGTTGCTTAGCAACTTGCCAGGAGTTGATTTATTCAATCCTGCTCTGTTTGCCGGTGGCGACATTCACTGGGGCGATTTTGCAAACTCTGCCGGACTGCTCGATTATTTATACTTAGGCGTAAAACTCTGCATTTATCCCTGTTTGATATTTTTCGGCGTGGGCGCAATGACCGATTTTGGACCAATGATAGCCGATCCGAAAACTATATTTTTGGGCGTAGCCGCACAAATCGGTATTTTCGTGCCATTCCTTGCCGCACTTGCTTTGGGATTTTCGGCAGAAGATTCGGCTTCAATTTCAATTATTGGCAGTAGCGACGGACCAACGGCTATTTTCATAACATCGAAACTGTCGCCGCATTTGCTGGGACCAATTGCCATAGCCGCATATTCGTATATGGCACTTGTGCCGGTTATTCAGCCACCGATTATGAAATTGTTTACCAGTAAAGCCGAACGAGCAATGCCTATGAAACAATTGCGCACAATTTCAAAAACCGAGCGAATAGTGTTCCCGATTTTTATTACCGTAATCGTCGGTTTGGCACTTCCGCCGGCAACTCCGCTTATTGGTAGTTTGATGTTTGGTAACTTACTTCGCGAATGTGGCGTGGTGGAGCGATTGAGCAAAACCGTGCAAAACGAACTGATGAATATTGTTACCATATTTTTGGGAATTACGGTGGGGGCTACGGCTTCGTCGGCAACTTTTCTTAATCTTGGAACATTGAAAATTATTGTAATTGGCGTATGTGCATTTGCAGTGGGAACAGCCGGAGGCATATTGTTTGCAAAATTTATGAACTTATTTTTGAAAGACAAAATCAATCCACTCATTGGTTCTGCCGGAGTTTCGGCTATGCCAATGGCGGCGCGAGTATCGCAATATGTAGCGGCAAAATCTAATCCGCACAATTTTATATTGATGCACGCTATGGGACCAAATGTTGCCGGAACTATTAGTTCGGCGGTGGTTGCAGGGTTGTTTTTGAGTTTCTTAGGGTAAATATTTTTCTCATAATATTTTTAGAAGGAAAGGAAGTTTCTTAATTGAAAATTTCCTTTTTCTATTTACAAACCATTTAAATCTTTGTTGAAAAATAAATTCAATTGTCAATTGTCAATCGGCAATTGATTTGTATCTTTGTTCCCGTTATGGAAAATTTTATAGTATCAGCACGAAAATATCGTCCCGTTACCTTTGCATCGGTGGTAGGGCAAAATTCTATTACACAGACGCTTAAAAATTCCATTGCAAATAATTATTTGGGGCAAGCATATCTATTTTGCGGTCCGCGAGGAGTGGGAAAAACTACGTGTGCACGGATTTTTGCAAAAACAATCAATTGTATGAACCTTTCGCCCGATGTGGAAGCTTGTGATGAATGCGAATCGTGCAAGGCGTTCAATGAGTCGGCATCGTTCAATATTCATGAGTTAGATGCCGCATCGAACAACTCGGTTGAGGATATTCGCACGCTGATAGACCAAGTGCGCATATCGCCGCAAATTGGCAAATACAGCATTTATATAATTGACGAGGTGCACATGCTTTCAACGGCGGCATTCAATGCTTTTTTGAAAACATTGGAAGAACCGCCCAAGCATGCAATTTTTATTTTAGCAACTACCGAAAAACATAAAATTTTACCAACAATTTTATCGCGCTGTCAAATATTTGATTTTCAGCGTATACGAGTAGAAGATATGGTTGAGCATTTGGCTTCGGTTGCTGCACAGGAACATATTCCTGCCGAACGTGAAGCATTGAATGTGATTGCGCTCAAAGCCGATGGCGGTTTGCGCGATGCGCTTTCTATTTTCGACCAAATTGCGAGTTTTTCCAATAGAAATATAACCTATCAAAGCACTATTGATAACTTGAATGTGCTTGATTATGAATATTTTTTCAAACTTACCGATAGTTGTTTGCAAGAAAACTATGTTGAAGCATTGCTTATTTACGACCAAATTTTAGATAAAGGTTTCGAGGGAAATAATTTTCTTTCGGGTTTGACGGCGCATTTTCGCAATCTGCTTGTGAGCAAAGACCCGCAAACGGTGCAGTTGCTCGAAGTGGGCGATGCTATTCGAGAACGATATTTGCAGCAAGCACAAAATTGTACGGTTGATTTTCTGTACAAAGCTATGAATTTTGCAAGCCAATTCGATGAAAAATATAAACAGTCGAATAACAAGCGTTTGCATGTGGAATTGGCATTATTGCATTTGTGCAATATATTAAAAAAAAAAGCCCTGACGTAGAAACTGCACAAGTAAACGTAGAAACTGTTCCAACACCGCAACAAAACGGTCCGAAAACACAGGCGACACAAAAATACCAAACCACCAATAAACCATTCAAAGATTTGCAACGGGAAGTTGCGCAGACAGCGACTGTTGCCACAGTTGCCGAGCCTGCTGTGATTTACGAAAAACCTGCAACTACAACAGCACAAGAAATACAAACACAGCCGCAACGTGCAATAAATCAGGTAGATATTGATGCTGTGTGGACAGAATGCAAACAGCAATTTGCCGGCGATATGCAATTACGAGTGATTGCCGCCGAAGTTTTAATTTCTTTGCTTTCGCCAACTGAAGTACGGTGTGTGTTGCAGGCACAGACGCAGCAAATAACCTTTGAACAAAAAATTCAACCGATAATTATTCGATTTTTCAGGGAAAAATTAGGTGTTACATTTTCATTGCATATTGCTGTTCCCGAAGTGCAGGTAGAGAAAAAAATATATGGTGCGCACGAAAGTTTTGACTATTTGGCGCAAAAAAATCCGGCGGTGGAGAGTTTGAGAGAGAAGTTGGGATTGGAGTTGTAGAAAAAGTAAAAAATGAAGAAGTATATTTTTGTCGGATTAACGGGATTTTTTTGTTTGTTTCTTTGTAATTGTAACACAAAAAAACAGATTATGAACAGTTCGTACCAATGGAATATCGGTGTGCCAGATAGTGCAAATGTAACGGCAGTATTCAGAGGAGACTATTTGATTATCAAAGGAAAAGGCGCTACAATGACTAATTACGGTATTACAAAAAAATCAAAAGAATGGACAAATGCAACTAAAACGATAAAAAAAGTAACTATAAAACGAGGTATAACAAGCATTGGGTACGGAATTTTTAACGACTGTGATTCTCTTGTTTCGGTTTCTATTCCCAAGACAGTTACACGAATTGGAGATTCGTCATTTGCTGGTTGCGACAATCTTACTACTCTCAAAATTCCTAATAGCGTTGTTCAAATTGATGGAACTGCATTTGCTGCTTGTAAAAAATTGACCACAATCAATATTTCCGAAAATCTAACCAAAATAGCACCACTCTCCTATGCTCAAATAGGAATATCAAACATAATTATTCCCGTAAAAGTTACCATTATTGGGCGAGAAGCGTTTGCTTGGTGCAATAATCTCGATACGATTGTAATTCCCGAAAATGTTATCAAAATAGAAGAAGGAGCTTTTAAGGCTTGTAATTCCCTTACCGATATTCAACTCTCAAATGGTTTGCAAATTATAGGAAAAGAGGTATTTGCGCAATGTAATAAATTGCAAAAAATATTCATTCCTGCGAGTGTCGCAGATATTGATTTTTCAGCCTTTTATTATTGCGACAATTTTACAGAAATCGCCGTAGATGCGGAAAATGCGAAATACAGTTCTATTGACGGTGCGTTGTACAATAAAGCAAAAGATACATTATTGATTGTTCCAAGCGGACGAAAAGGTGCGTTTGTTGTTCCCAATCACGTTACACACATCGGTAGAAGTGCCTTTGAACGATGTTCGGAACTTACAGAAATTGAAATTCCAGAAAACGTAACGAGTATCGGGCGAGGTGCATTTTTTAGGTGTAGCTCTCTGAAAAAAATAGTTATACCAAGTGCTGTTGATAGCATAGAATCCGGTACATTTTGGTATTGCACTTCACTTCAATCGGTAGTTTTACCGAAAAATCTTGCAAAAATAGGTAGTTCGGCTTTTCTAAATTGTTACAATCTCACTTCTATCAATAATTTATCAGAAATTCCGCAAGATATTTCAAATAACGCATTTGAAAAAGTCAATTTGAAAAAAATAAAACTCTATGTTCCTACAAACTCACTTCTTACATATCAAAACGCAAAAATTTGGCAAAATTTTGGTGAAATACTACCCTTACAAGAAGAAGGAAATAATGATTAAGATTAAATAATGACTGATGAATAAAAAATGACAACCGAAATAAATAGTGAAACAGTAAAAGAATATGGATTATCTGCAGGAGCAAGCGTGGTCGGTATAGCCGCATCCAAAGATTTTGGACTTGCGCCCGCCGGATTTACACTTTCCGACAAACTTGAAGGTTGCCTTTCTGTTGTTGTTCTTGGTACGCCATTTCCTCAAAAATCCTTATCGGTAAGTTTGCCGGAATATACGGAAATTCGTAACGAAACATTGAAAAAAATGGATAATGTTGCAAAAGAAGTAACGAAGCAAATCAAAGGTAACGGTTATAAAGCCATAGCAATAGGAGGCATAGGCGGTAAATATGTAAACGGTAAATTCTTCGGACATATCTCTTTGAAACACGCTGCCGAATTGGCAGGACTTGGCATTATCGGCAGAAATTATTTGCTTACAAATTCAATATATGGCAATTTGCTTTGGTTCAGCGCAGTTCTTACCGATGCAGACCTTGTTCCTGATAAAAAAGCACATTATACTGTGTGCAACAACTGCAATAAATGTGTGGAAAAGTGTCCTTCAAAAGCATTGGATAATCCCGCTTTATTCGGAGCAAAAGAATGTAATAAGCACTGTTGGAAAATAGTAAATCGAAAATGGGAATTAAACTGTTTTTTATGCCGTAAACTCTGTCCCTATTGTTTCGGAAACATAGACTAAAATTTTAATACTCTTTTTATGCTCACGTTCCCCAATGCAAAAATAAATATCGGTCTGCGAATTACCGAAAAACGTCCTGACGGTTATCATAATTTGGAATCGCTTTTTTACCCTGTAAAAGGCTTGTATGATTGTTTGGAAATAGGCGAAGCGAAAGAGTTGACGTTTGAAAATACCGGTTTGCACATTGATGCGCCTAAGGAAAAAAATCTGTGCGTAAAAGCGTGGCACTTGATGAACGAATACTACAGTATTGCGCCGGTGCGTATTCATTTACACAAAGTTATACCTTTTGGCGCAGGTTTGGGCGGTGGCTCTGCCGATGCGGCTTTTGTACTTACGGCTTTGAATGAATTTTTTAGTTTAAACATTACTATTGAAGAATTAGAAAAACTTGCGTTGCAGCTTGGTAGCGATTGTCCGTTTTTCATACAAAATCAACCGAAATTTGTTGCCGGACGCGGCGAAATTTTCATTCCTACTTCGATTGATTTAACAGGTTATTATATTGTGTTGGCAAATCCGCACATTCATGTGAGTACTGCGCAGGCGTATGCAGGCGTAAAACCTTACAACCGAGAACAATCATTGTTTCAAGAAATACATTCAAATCCTCGCAATTGGCGGGGAATTGTAGAGAATGATTTTGAACAATCGGTTTTTGCCCTGCACCCCGCAATTGAAGCACTCAAAAACAAAATGTATGCAACCGGTGCTGTATATGCTGCTATGAGCGGCAGCGGTTCTACGGTTTATGGGATTTTTGAGGAAAAACCTGCGAAAATCGTTTGCAATGATGTAATTTGGGAGGGAATTTTGTAAAACTATGCTTTCACTTCATTACTTGTTTGCAAATTCCAAAATATTTTCCAAGTAGTTTGCGCGATGTTCAATTCAATACTCTGCACACCTCTGCTAATTCCTAAAAATCCCCGTTATTGATTTGGTAACATCGTCAAATTTAGTATCGTTAATCACTGCATTGTGAAAATCCCCGGTATTTTCAGCAATATCGGTGGTTTGCGTTGGAAATATGAGCATTGCCGAATTTTGCGGGAAATAAGAACGCAACGATTGAGGCACTTTTGCCATTGTTGGATTGTATGATTCTTTTTCTTTATGGCTCATTACAAATATCAAAAAATCATCGTTTTTAATTTCACGAGCAAGCACTAAATAATCGGCAAAATCTTCAAACATCATAAATTCCACATCAATTGGCTTAATTGTTTGTACTTTTTGCAAATATGCCATTGTTTCGGCATGACAATAAATGAAAGTTTTTATAGCGGTATTTTTTGCAAAATCCCATAATTTAGTAATCCAAGCGGCAAATCCTATTTCATTCTCGGCATTGCGTGGTACTATCACAATCGTACGTTTGGTGGTTATTAGGCGACTAACCGATTTGAACAGTATAATGGAACAGTTGGAATTGCGAGTTAGTATAGCATCAATAGTTGGTCCGCAAAATAAATCGGTATCGGTTTCATTGTCTATTGCCATTATAATATCATTAATGTTGTGTTCTCGTATGAAATTACTGATTGCATCAACTTTATTATTGCTTGTCTGCAAAATTTTATACACTTCATTATCGGCACCTGCGGCATCAATGGCGGCAGTTTCGAGCAATTGATTTCCTCGTTTTTCGTTAACCGGAGAATTGCCTTGATGCACGTGCATTACATACAAGTCGGTTTTCTTGTTTTTTCCTAAAAATGAATTGAATAAACCAATCAATTCCGGAATATTGGTGTTTGCAGAAATTGGCATCAACACTTTTTCTGCACTGCGTTCATCTTCGCTGGCGGCGTTGAGCAGGGCAATATTTTTTGCTCCTCGCTGGGTTACAAACGACGAAATGGTGCACGAAATCAAAATCATTAAAATACTACCGTTCAAAATAGCTTCGCTCAAAAGTCGGTCGGGTTCGGCACCATTTGCCACAGCTTCGGGATTCAATATAATATTATAACCCACCATTACAGTAGCAAGAGTGGCGGCGGCTTGCGAATTGCTCAGTCCCCAAATCAGGCGGCGTTCGTCTACCGTCATACGAAATGATTTTTGAGTAAGCCACGCTGCTATAAATTTAGCACTTACGGCAACGGTAGTCATTACCACACCGGCAATAATGGTATTAATATCGCTCAAAAATGCTCGATAATCAATTAACATTCCCACGCCAATCAAAAATATGGGAATAAAGAGCGCATTACCCACAAATTCCACTCTATTCATAAGCGACGATGTGCGCGGAATTAATTTATTGAGCGACAAACCGGTTAAAAACGCTCCGATAATGCCTTCAATGCCGGCAATTTCGGCTAAGAACGCTCCCAAAAACACCATTGCCAGCACAAATATGTATTGCAGTATTTTATCGTTATATTTTTTAAAAAACCAGCGTGCAACTATTGGGAACAAAAATATAATAATTGTGACAAAAATAATGAGTGAAATACCGAGTTGCGACCAAAATGCCGTATTCAATTCGCCTTTGGTGCTTGCCACTATTACCGCCAAAATCAAAAGCGCAAGCGTGTCGGTTATGATTGTTCCTCCGGCTGTTATTCCTACTGCACGATTGCGCGTAACGCCGAATTTGCTTATAATAGGGTAGGTTATGAGCGTGTGCGAAGCAAGCATACTTGCAAATAAAATTGATGTTGCCATTTTATGCTCAAGCGAAGGAAATAGTAAATAATAACCGGCAAGAAAAGCAAGTCCCAACGGAATGATAAATGAGAATAAACCGAAAACCAAACTTTTGCCGCTATTTTTTTTGAAATCAATCAAATCAATTTCCAAACCGGCCAAAAACATAATGTAGAGCAAACCCACCGTGCCGTAGAGTTGAATACTGCTATCGCGCAACATAAAATTGAACCCAAACGGACCAATAAGTGCTCCGGCAATAATAAGCCCAATCAAATGAGGAATACGCAATTTGTTGAGCAAAATGGGAGCAAAAAGTATAATAAATAATATGAGTGAAAATTGTAAAACAGGGTTTTGTAATGGTGTTTGAAATTCAGATAGAAATTCGGATAGAAATTCGTACAACATATTGCTTAGTTATCAGAGGTTAATTTGGGGTAAATA
>QMCE01002008.1_pt1 | contig 11309 bp, 7 predicted proteins | sample 1821851 | NCBI WGS metagenome assembly QMCE01 (sample SAMN09453174, study PRJNA476694) | Termite gut metagenome, whole genome shotgun sequencing project. | isolation source: worker | host: Odontotermes sp. | place: South Africa:Pretoria | collected 2016-01-28
CAGGCGTCCTCTCCGTAAGTTAGCCGCCGGTTCAGAAAGCGCAGCCTGCCGTTCTTGGCGTCGAGCTCGTAGGCGGATACCGACGACGACGCTATGCCGCATGACTCCTTTAGCTCGTTGACGGCATACAACCATCGTTTGCTTTGATCGAGGGCGAGGTAGGTGGGGTTTGGCGCTTCGGTGCGGCCCAGCTTTTTCAGCTTGCCGTCGGGGCTTACACGAAACAAACATATACCTTCGCCGTTACCTTCGACGATTTGTCCGCCCAAGCGCAAGGGCTGCGTATAGCTGCCCGTTATGATCATTGCGTTTTTCATATATTTCCTCCAAGTGTATTTCTATCATACATTAAACACAGAGCAAAAACAATGATTATTTCGATTAATTCTATGTTCGAATTTGATTTACCTTCATACGTAAGCAATTTTGTTTTATGTGTTGACAATTTCGCTGCCGATATATATGATGGTAATAGATTTTAACAAGCGCCCTTACATAATATTACAATTATCTTTTAATTATACATATGGGAGGAGAAGTATGGAACAAAACTATCTTGATAATTTAGTCGGCGTATTTGGCCATCCGGTGGCGGAAAACCCCGGCGCCGTAATCCAGGAAGCCGCTTTCAAGCACTTGGGCCTTAAGCGCTGGCGGTTTTTAACCGTTGACGTAGACGGGGCTCAGCTCGAAAACGCGATCCGGGGGCTGAAAGCGTTCAAGATGCGCGGGATCAACTGCACAATACCCCATAAAATAGACGTCATGGCTTTTCTCGACGAAATCTCCGAAGCGGCCAGGCTGATAGGCGCGGTCAACACAATCGTAAACGAAAACGGCAAGCTGTTTGGCGACAATACGGACGGCAAGGGGTTTATGTTGTCGCTGGAATCCAATATGATTGACGTAAAGGGCAAAAAGGCCGCCGTCTTCGGCGCTGGCGGCGCGGCGCGCGCCATATGCGTCGAAATGGCATTGGCCGGCTGCTCCGAAATCGCGATAGTGAACCGAGCTAAGGACAGGGCGCTGGGCGATGCGCTTATCAATATCCTGCAAAACAATACCCGGGCGCGCGTGAGCTATGATGACTGGCATTCGGCGCACCGCGTTCCGCCGGACGCCGATATTGTGGTAAACGCGACGCCGGCCGGCCTGTATCCCAATGTGAGCGAGCTGCCGGATATCGATCTGGACTCGATCAAGCCCCATATGTTCGTGCAAGACGTTATACCCAACCCAACCGAGACGGCGTTGATCAAGGAAATGCGAAAAAGGGGGATTCCTTGCGCGACCGGCGCGGGTATGCTTATCAATCAAGCCGCCTTAAATATCGAAATGTGGACGGGCATGAAGCCCGATAAGGACGTAATGTTCCAAGCTCTAGAAAAGGCGCTGGCGTAGGACATGGCGAATTATATCTCCGTAATGCTCGCCGCCGGAGAATCAAAGCACTGTAACACAAAATAACAGGGAGTGCAGGAAATGCTTAATACGCTCAACACACGCCTAAACGCTCGTATCGCCATGCTCAAAGAAAAGATGCTCTGTGAGTCTCGCTTTATGTCCGTCGAACAGGCGCGCATAATTACAGAGGTATACCGAAAGAACCCGGACGACCCAAAGCAGCTGCTTAGGGCTAAAAGCCTGGCTGCCGCGCTGGACTCGATGCAAATCGCCATAGAGCCCGGCGAGCTGATCGTCGGCAACCGCACGGCCAATGTACGGGCTGGCGTGGTGTTTCCGGAAGCGGGTATATCGTGGGTGGCGAAGGAATTGGACACCCTTCACAACAGAGAGCAGGACCGCTTCAACGTGCGCCAGGAGGATGCGGAGGTTTTTCGCGAGGTTATCGAGCCGTTCTGGAAAGGAAAGTCGCTGGAGGACAAGATTCGCGAGGCCTGCGGCGGCCTCGTGGACGATATAGCCATGGTGGCGAAGATAAACCAAAAGGATCACGCGCAGGGGCATATCTGTCCCGATACAATGCAATGGATTGCCAAGGGCCCGGCCGGGCTTTGCGAAGAGGCGAAAGCGAAGCTAGATATACAAATCGACCCCGCTAAGCGGAGCTTCTACAGCTCGCTGATAATCGTACTCGAAGCGTCGAGCCGCTTCATGCTTCGTTACGCGGCCTTGGCAAAGGAGCTGGCCAAAGCGGGCGCTTATAATGACGATTTGCTCGAAGTCGCGCGCATCTGCGAAAGATTAGCAAAGCATCCTGCCGAATCGTTCCACGAGGCCTTGCAGAGCCTGTGGTTCTTATACGTCATCTTACACATGGAATCCAACGCCAGCTCATTTTCACCCGGGCGGATGGATCAATATCTGTATCCGTATTACCGCCAAGACGTGGAAGCGGGGCGCATAGACGACGCGGGCGCTTTGGAGCTAGCCCAGTGCTTGTGGCTCAAATTCAACCAAATCGTCTATCTGCGCAACTCCCACAGCGCCAAGTATTTCGCCGGCTTCCCCATAGGCTTCAACGTCGCGCTGGGAGGCCGGGACAAGGACGGGCAAGACGCTTCCAACGAGCTCAGCTTTCTTTTCCTGAAGGCGCAGGAAAGCCTGCTGCTGCCGCAGCCCAACCTGTCCGCGAGGCTGTTCGAGCATAGCAAACAGCGCTTTGTGGAGGAATGCGCGCGCGTCATAGGCAAGGGCAGCGGAATGCCACAGATATTCAACGACAAAAGCATCATTCCCGCATTGATGAACCAGGGAATATCCGAAGAGGACGCCGTCAACTACGCCATAGTGGGTTGCGTGGAGCTGACCACCCACGGCAACAGCCTCGGCTGGAGCGACGCGGCCATGTTTAACATGGTCAAGGCCCTCGAGCTGGCCGTGAACGGCGGCAAATGCCTGCTTACCGGACGGCGGATGGGGCCGAATCTTGGGTACATTACCGATTACGACACCTACGAAAAGCTCGAGAGCGCCTTTGCGGGCCAGATCGACTACTACGCCGAGAAAATGCTGGAGGCCTGTGAAATCGTCGAGCGCATACAGCAGGAGGTCTTGCCGAGCCCGTTCCTCTCTTCCGTAATCAACAACTGCATGGAAGCGGGGGCCGACGTTACGGCGGGCGGCGCGAAGTACAACCTCTCCGGCATACAGGCGATTCAGCCCGCGAACATAGCGGACAGCTTGGCGGCGCTCAAACGCTTGGTATACGACCAAAAGCGTATCGGCGCACAGAGATTGCTCGAAGCGCTGCGCACCAACTTCGATGGCGAAGAAGCCCTCCGCCAAACGCTGCTAAACGCCGCGCCCAAGTACGGCAACGACGTTGAATGGGTGGATGAAATCGCGGCAAAGTGGGTAGCGTACTTCGCTTCGAGGCTCGAAGGCAAAAAGAACTATCGGGGAGGGCGCTACCATACCGGCCTCTATACCGTTTCCGCACATGTGCCTATGGGCCAAAACGTGGGCGCGACGCCGGACGGCCGGAAGGCGCGCGAGCCTTTGGCCGACGGCGGCATGTCGGCGGTATACGGCAGAGACGTCAGCGGGCCGACCGCGCTTTTGAAATCCGTCTCGAGGATCGACGCGAAATACGGGAGCAACGGTACGCTGCTGAACATGAAGTTCCTGCCGTCGTTCTTTGCCACGCAGGAAGGCATCGAAAAATTCGCTGCGCTTTTGCGGGCGTTTGTGGACTTGGGAATAAACCATGTCCAATTCAACGTCGTAAACGGCGAAGACTTGATCAAGGCGCAGGCGGAGCCCGAAAAATACAAAAATATCACCATACGCGTCGCCGGTTATACTGCATATTTCACAGAGCTGGCAAAGGATTTGCAAGACGAGATCATAGCCCGGACGTCGTACGGCGGGATATAAAGGATTATGAAGGGTGAGATTTTCGATATCAAGCGCTTTGCCGTACACGACGGGCCGGGGATACGCGTTACGGCTTTCCTAAAGGGCTGTCCGCTCGGCTGCGCCTGGTGCCATAATCCCGAGGGCAAGCGGCCGGGCGCCGACATCCGCTTGAATGAGCGCGCATGCATCCGCTGCGGGGCGTGCGCGGCGGCTTGCCCCCATAGCGCAGTCGCGCTTGAAGCGGCCATCCAAATCGACCGGTCAAAATGCCAGCGCTGCGGGAAGTGCGCCGAAGTGTGCCCGTCTTCGGCCCTGTCCGCCGTGGGATATGCAATCGGCGCCGAAGAGCTGATGCTGGAATTCAAAAAGGAAGAGATATTCTTCCGGGATAACGGAGGTATAACGCTTTCCGGCGGCGACCCTCTGTTCCAGCCGCGCTTCACGAAGGACGTGCTGGAAATGGCCAAAGCGGCGGGATATCATACGGCGCTCGAAACCTGCCTCTATGCGCCCGTCGATATTGTCAAAAGCCTGTCAGGCGTCGTGGATCTTTGGATCGCCGACTTGAAGCTCATGGATCCGCTTGAGCACAAGCGGCTCACGGGCGTTGATAACGAGCCGATTCTTCGCAATTACGAGCTGCTCGCCGGAAGGGGCGGCGAGATATTGACGCGGATTCCCGTCATCCCCGGCGCGACCGATTCGCCGGAAAACCTTCGCGCCATTGGGCGGTATATCGCGTCGGTGAATCCCGGGGGCGTAGCGGAGCTTATGTTCTACAATCCTCTCGGAGAGTCGAAGTACGCCGCCTACGGTATAGCCGGAGCGATGAAGGGCGAGCTGTATAGCGGCGCGCAAAAGAAAGAGCTCATCGATATGTTGGCGGCGGCGGGCGTAAGCAAAATAAACAATGATAAGCTGTAGGGGCGAACTGTGTTCGCCCGTGGATCGCCACAGATACTGCAAAAACAGCGGGCGAACACAGTTCGCCCCTACAGTATTACGAAATAGATATTGCATTCCAAGGAAATGTACCAGGAGGCGCTAAATGAAAAGCGATACCATATTAAACGAATTCATCGAAGCGGGCAAGCGGGATTTACCGGTATATATCAGCGACGTGCGGAGCGCGTTTATGGCGGCGGAGGGCACGGCAGTCGTACTCGATCTTCTTCGGTTCGACGGGTCGGCCAGCCGCAATGAAATCATCGTTCCCGCCGAGCCGGCCGCAGCGGAGCACAAAGAGTTTGTCAGAGAATTTCTGTTTGCGGAAGTCTATAATCTGCTTTCGGCGGTCGGGGGAAGGCGGCTCGATATCTTTGTGGACGCTCCGTCCGCCGCGCTCCGAAGCATCTTTTACGAGCTTCCGTCTGCGTTTGGTATCGGCGTTTCGCGCAAAGAACGCTCGGGCTACGGACGCTGCGTAAACGTGATCGAGCGGATGCTGGATTCACAGGGCGTTCCGGGCGGGTTTGCCATCCTCATACACGACATGCCCGCACCGCCCTTGCCCGAAACGAACGCGCAGGGCGCACTCGCTTCGGCCCGCTTTGCCCGCGCTTTCGCCGGTATCGGAGCTAAGCTGATATTAGGCGTGGATATCGGAGGCACCGATATAAAGCTTGCGGCGTCGGTGAAGGGCAAGCTTTGCTGCCTGAAGGAATACGACTGGTTTCCGGCGCGCTTTACGCGCTCGCATCAGCTTTACGAGCCGGTCAAGCTGCTGGTACGCCTTATTAGGGCGCGTGTTAGCTGCGATTTCGTTTCTGTAGATGACCGGTTGATTGCCGCGCTGGACGAGGCGATAGACAAGCATATGCCCGACGGCGCTATCGAAAAGGCCGTATCGGCGGCAGAGGCGGCGCTCGGCGACAATATTTCAGGCTTTGACGCCATAGGCCTCTGTTTTCCAGACGTGGTAATCCGCAACAAAATCGTTGGCGGCGAGGTGTTCAAAACGCGCGGCATCCGCAACAACCCCGCTGTCGAATACGAAGCCGAATTCAAGCGTTTGACGGATTTGGACGAAATGTTGAAGCCGTATTTAGCGCCCGGCGGACATGTACGCATAACAAACGACGGAAACATGGCGGCCTACACGGCGGCGATCGAGCTTATTGCAAAAGGCGAGGGACATTTGCTCAAGGACGGCCGCTTTGCCCATACGCTCGGCACGGAGCTGGGTACGGGCTGGATCGACGAAGTCGGCGATATTCCGGAAATTCCGCTGGAGGTATACAATTTCATCATCGACCTGGGGAGCCGCGAAGCCCGTAAATACCCGCCCGACGACCTTCGCAGCATCAACAACTTCAATACGGGGCTGCCGGGTACGCTCCAAAAGTTTATGGCGCAAAACGGCGTGTTCCGCTTGGCGATCAAGGCGTCGCTAAAGAGCGGCGGCAAGCTGTACCGGGAGATGCTCGAAGGCGGCTATGTGTTTGAAAAGGACGGCGGCGTTTTTATTGCGCTGGAACCAAAGGATATGCGAAAGCCCTTGCTCGAATTCCTCATGCGCCGTCTGGAGGAAGGCGACGCGGCCTTGGAGGAGGTGTTCCGCGAAATCGGGCGTTCCACAGGCGTAACGTTCTTGGAGACGGAGCACGTTTTGGCTCCGAAGACGAAGGAGCGCGTACTGTATGGCCGGCTCGTAAAGCGTTTGCGCTGCTTTGCGCTCATCTGCGAAGGCGCGAAGCAGGCCGTACCCGGGCTCGAGCTGTCGGTCGCAGACGAACAAAACGCTTTCAGCGATTTGATGCTGCAATTGAAGGCGCACCCAGTCTTCACGGTCGCTCAATTCGCGCAATCGGTGGGCGCGCTGTATTTTGGAAATATGCCGGAATAGCAAAGAGTTTCGTTTGAAAGCGTATTTATTGTAAATGTTGACAGCATTTGTGTGGTCATATATTATTACGCTAAACAGATTGGCTGCGAGGGAGAACCATGCATGATCAGTATGTTATAGGCATAGACGCCGGCGGCACAAAGGTTGCGTACGGCCTGTTCGACGGCGGCGGCAAGCTTATCGACCGGGCAAGGCATCTCAGCGATACAAGCGCGGACGGCCCTGCCTTTGCGGACACTATTATCAACAATATAGAAAGCCTTCTCGATAAAAATAAAATACCGCGCGACAGGTTTCTCGGCGCGGGCGTATGCATGCCTTCATTTATCATCTATGACAAGGGCTACGTACTGCTAACATCCGCCTTGCCCAAAATAAAAAACTTCCCCATGCGGGATTATCTGGAGGCGCGGCTCAATACCCGCATCGTACTGGACAACGACTCCAACGCGGCGGCGATAGCGGAATATCGGCGCGGGGTAGGACGCGGTTTGCGCCATATGGTCTATATCACGATCGGTACCGGCCTTGGCAGCGGCATCATTATAGACGGCAAGCTATTCCACGGCTCCTACGGCTCTGCGGGCGAGTGCGGGCATATGATAGCGACCCCGGGCGTTGGGACGATGTGCGGCTGCGAAAACGCGGGATGCTATATGTCGTATTCGTCCGGCCGCTTTTTCCCCGAAAACGTACAGCGCCTGCTGGACGAAGGCGTTAAGAGCGTCTTGACGGGCGAAACGGCGGACGGCTTCCATATCCTCGAAGCATATCGCAAAGGCGACGCGCTGGCCGCCCGCATTATCGACCAGACGGCTGAATATGCCGGCCTATGCGTATTCAACGTCTATCAAGTGCTCAATATCGATACCTTCGTTTTCGGCGGCGGGCTTACCAACTTTGGTGAAGCGCTTATCGGCCGGATTCGCCAAACGTTCGAGCGCTATAACCATATAGCGCTTCCGGTCCATTTCAAGACGGCTGAACTCAAAGAGGATTTCGGCATCATTGGCGCGGCGGAGTTCATATTGGAGAAAAGTAATGGATAGCTATTTCGGAAGCTTAAACCCCCGCACCGCGAAGATGCGCGAACGCCTGCTGCATACGCAGCCGAGCGTATGCGTCGAGCGCGCGGTAATTACTACCGATGTATACAAGGAACACGAGCAGGATCAAATCGTGCTCAAGCGCGCGCGCATGCTTGAAAGCGTATTGAAGAACATGTCCATCTATATCGATCCTCTCGGCATTCTCGTCGGCAATCAAGCTTGTGCAGACCGCGCCGCGCCCATATTTCCCGAATACGCGATCGATTGGGTTATCGACGAGCTCGACGAAATCGAGAAAAGAGACGGCGATATCTTTACCATAACGGAAGAAAAAAAGCGTGTGCTGCGGGAGCTGTATCCATACTGGAAGGGCCGTACGCTCAAGGACAAGGGCTACGCCTCGTTTCCGGAGCGCTCCAGGCTGTTCTACGACTTGGGCATCATCAAAACCGAGGGCAACATAACCTCCGGCGACGCGCATATCGCCGTGGACTACGCTCGTGTGCTTAGCGAAGGGCTCGCCGGCGTGCGCCAAAGAGTAAAGCAAGCGCATGCGGCGCTCGAACTGACGCGGTTTGACGATTTGAAAAAGAGCTATTTTTACCGGGCGATTCTGATCGTTATCGACGCGATCGAGGCCTACGCATTACGCTACGCCGAATTAGCGGAACGGCTGGCGCTTTCGGCCGCGCCCGAGCGGGCGGCGGAGCTTTGGGAAATCGCACGCGTATGCCGTAAGGTTCCGATACAGCCTGCGGATACGTTTCACGAGGCGCTTCAAAGCGTTTGGTTTATACACGTGATCCTGCAAATAGAATCCAACGGACACTCGCTCTCCTACGGGCGGCTCGATCAGTTCGCGTATCCCTATTATCTAAAAAGCAAGGCCGAGGGTATGACGGATGAACAGGCGGCGGAGCTGCTGGAAAATCTCTGGCTGCGTACGTTTACCGTAAACAAAATCCGCAGCTGGTCGCATACGCGCTTTTCCGCAGGCAGCCCGTTATACCAAAACGTCACGATCGGCGGCCAGACGCAGCGCGGCGAAGACGCCGTAAACGAGCTAAGCTATCTGATTCTTAAGACAGTAGCCCGCTGCCATCTTCCCCAGCCCAACCTGACTGTGCGCTATCATAAGGGGCTGACAGACGATTTTATGCGCGAATGCCTCGAAGTTATCCGCTGCGGCTTTGGCATGCCCGCGTTCAACAGCGACGAAATCATCATACCTTCGTTCCTGGATATCGGAGTAAAAGAAGAGGACGCCTACAACTACAGCGCCATAGGCTGTGTGGAAGTCGCGGTGCCCGGGAAATGGGGCTACCGCTGTACGGGCATGAGTTTTTTGAACTTCCCGAAGACGCTGATGATCGCGCTGAACGACGGAATCGATATAAGCAGCGGCAAGCGCGTTATGAACGGAATCGGACATTTTCTCGATATGGAGAGCTTCGGCGACGTCATGCGCGCCTGGGACGTTTTCGTTCGTGAATTTTGCCGCCACGCCGTTATCCTCGATTCCTGCGCCGATATGGTGCTCGAACAAGAAGTCCCCGACATCCTATGCTCCGCGCTCACGGACGATTGCATCGCGCGGGGCAGGCATCTAAAAGAGGGCGGCGCGGTTTACGACTTCATAAGCGACCTGCAGGTGGGCATAGCAAACCTTGGCGACTCGCTGGCCGCGATCAAAAAATGCGTCTACGAAGATAAGCTCATCACAAGGCGTCAGCTTTGGGATGCGTTGCTGTCCGACTTTTCGGGCGAAGAAGGCGAGCGAATAAGGCGCTTGCTGCTCGACGCGCCTAAATACGGCAACGACGACGATTATGTCGATTCCCTGGTCGTTGAAGGCTACGACAGCTATTTATGCGAAATAGCCAAACACAAAAACACGCGCTTCGGCAGGGGGCCGGTCGGCGGATGCTATTACGCGGGGACGTCGTCGATATCCGCGAACGTTCCGCAGGGCGCGGAGACATGCGCGACGCCGGACGGACGCCACGCCGGCGACCCGCTGGCCGAAGGCTGCTCCCCGACGCACGCCGCAGACGTCAACGGCCCAACGAGCGTGTTCAAATCGGTATCCAAGCTGCGCACGGATAAGATTACCGGAGGAGTATTGCTGAACCAAAAGGTCACGCCCTCCATGCTATCAAGGCCGCGCGACATGGAAAAGCTTATAATGCTGATCCGCACGTTCTTCAATGTGCTTAAGGGCTTCCATGTACAATACAACGTCGTATCGCGCGAAACGATGCTGGACGCCCAAGTCAATCCCGAGAACCACAAGGATTTGATCGTGCGTGTGGCGGGCTATTCGGCTTTCTTCAACGCGCTCTCGCGCCAAACGCAGGACGATATTATCGCAAGAACGGAGCAGGTGCTGTAATGAACCAACGTCAGCTCGAAATCATCGAAATGCTCAATCAGGACGAAAGCCTTGACGTCAATGAGCTTGCGCAAAAACTGGGGGTTTCAGCCGTTACGATCCGCAAGGATCTCGATACGCTGGAGGAAAAGGGGCTGCTGCGGCGGCAGCATGGCTTTGCGATACGCGTTTCTCAAGACGATATCGGATACCGCATGACGTTCGACTACGAGATCAAAAAGCGCATTTCCTCCCGCGCCTGCGATATGATCGAATCGGGCGAAGCCGTGATGATCGAATCGGGGTCGACCTGCGCGATGCTCGCGGCGGAGATCGTTACGAAAAAACGCGACGTGACCATAATAACGAACTCCGCTTTTATCGCGGCGCATGTGCGGTCCATCCCCGGCGCACGCATCGTATTGCTGGGCGGCTCTTACGATCCGGACGCCCAGGCGATGTCGGGGCCGCTGGTACGCAAATGCGCGGAGCAATTCTATGTGGACAAGTTCTTCATAGGCATCGACGGCTACGAGCCCAGCCAGGGCTTTTCAAATGTGGATATGCTCAGGGCGGAGGCCGTGCGCGCGATGGCCGAGCAGGCGAGCAAGCGCATAATCTTGACAGATTCATCGAAGTTCAACAAGCGCGGCGTCGTTCGTCTTATTTCCGCAAGGGATGTTACAACGGTAATAACAGACGCTATACCCGATAATTGCAAAGAGGCTCTGGAGAAAGACGACGTTGAAATCGTGATCGTGTAGCGGAGGATGCGAGGCTTGGCTGCTAGAGCTCGCAGGCCAACCGGTAAGCGCTTTCAAGATGCTGCTTGCGCATCCGCTCGCGCAGGGCGGAGTCGTTCCGCTCCGTGCCATCCATTAGAATAAACGTCTTTTGCTCGGCGCGGTCATAGATGCGATCGCCGAGCATGACGTTTTCCATGGCTTTCAGCCGCCCCTGCTCGCGCAAGGCCGCTGCGGTATTTCCGCTGCAGGCGATTACAAGCGCCTTGGATAGCTTTTTCATAGGCTTTACCCCGGCCGCGCCGCCGCCCAACGCTTTAGCGGCTTCGCCTGCGCCATAGGCATACCCAAAGCTCCACACTCTATCAAACCAGCCGACAAGCTTTGCGGGGGCTTCCGTCCAAAAGACCGGATAAATGAATACCACGGCGTCGGCGGCGTTTATAAGCTCCTGCTCCGCCAGCACGTCTTGTGCAAGC
>QMCE01006395.1_pt1 | contig 11309 bp, 8 predicted proteins | sample 1821851 | NCBI WGS metagenome assembly QMCE01 (sample SAMN09453174, study PRJNA476694) | Termite gut metagenome, whole genome shotgun sequencing project. | isolation source: worker | host: Odontotermes sp. | place: South Africa:Pretoria | collected 2016-01-28
AACCATACACTTCTTTATCCGTTGGAAAAATATGAGCTTTCACCAAGATATAGAGCTTTGCATAAACTTTTAAGGTTGCTTGAAAGCGGAAATGAAAGATGCATTGGTTGCGGGCTTTGTGAAAAGATTTGCATATCAAATTGTATAAGAATGGATACAAAAGTTGGTGAAGACGGAAGAAAGAAAGTTACCGAATATACTATCAATTTTGGAAGATGTATATATTGCGGGTATTGTGCTGAGGTTTGTCCGGAACTTGCAATCGTACATGGAGATGAGTACGAAAACGCAAGCGAACAAAGAGCACTTTTTTCTTTCAAAGAGGATATGCTGACGCCTATTGATAAGTTTAGAAATGGCGAGCAAAAAGAGTTTGAAGGGTATGGCGCAATTAGTCTTGAAGCTGATAAATTTATCAAAAAAACACCGGTAACTTTCAAAATAGCCGAACAAAAGGAGCAAGAAAATGTATGAAATAGTTGCTTTTTATCTTTTTGCAGCAATTACAATATTCTTTTTCGCCGTTGCCGTGTTTAGTAAAAATGCTCTTTATGCGATGAGCTCGCTTGCTGCAGGGATGATTTTTATAGCCGGATTTTTCTTTTTGCTTGATGCGGAATTTTTAGGAGTTGTTCAAATTGTTGTTTATACAGGAGCCATTATGGCACTTTACGCGTTTGGTATGATGTTTTTTGATACGACAAGAGATGTGAAAGAAAATATTGTTTATAAAAAAATTATCTATTCGCTGTCGATATTTTCCGCAATACTGATTTTTATCATTTTAATTGCACCGTTTTATTCACAAAACATAGTAGCTGATATCCCGATAGATACTAATATTGATAATACAAAAATAATAGGTCGCGTACTGTTTACTAAATACTTAGTGGCATTTGAATTAACTGCCGTGATGCTTTTAGTTGCAATGATTTCAGGCATTGTTTTAGCAGGAAAAAGAATGGATGATAACAGTATTCAAGGAAAAGAAGAATGATAACATTAACACACTATTTAACTCTCTCGGGAATGCTTTTTGTTTTGGGACTTATCGGTGTTATGAGAAGAAAAAGTTTGCTTATGCTCTTTTTTGCTACTGAAATACTTTTAAATGCTACAAATATCGGACTTGTCGGAGTTTCAAAATATTATGGTGATTTGACAGGACAAATGTTTGCACTTTTTATTATAGCTATTGCGGCAAGCGAAGTTGCTGTAGGTCTTGGTCTTTTGATTCTTTGGTATAAAAGAACCAGAACGATTGACCTTGACAGTCTAAATATAATGAAAGGGTAGAGAATGGAAAAATACTTATATACCGCTCTTTTTGCCCCGCTTATTGCAGCTTTGTTTGCAGCATTATTTGCAACAAGTAAAAAAAATATCATAACAGGAGTTGTAAACTCTTCTTTAATTGCAGCTTCAACTATTAGTTCACTCATACTGCTTATATTTGTAGGAGAAAATGAATTTTTACATGTAAATATGTTTAATTGGATGAATGTTGGAAATTTAGATATTAGTTTTGGGTTTATCGTTGATAGGATTTCGGTTATCATGATGGTAACAGTCGGAGTAGTGTCAACTATTGTACATGTATATTCAATTTACTATATGGGTCATGATGAGAGTTTTAACAGGTTTTTCTCGTATCTTTCAGCGTTTGTTTTTTCAATGTTAGTTCTTGTTATGAGTGATAATTTTGCAGGATTGTTCATTGGATGGGAAGGTGTCGGGCTTTGTTCATGGATGTTAATCGGGTTTTGGTACAAAAAAGATAGTGCATCATGGGCAGCAAATGAAGCTTTTATAATGAATAGAATCGCCGATCTTGGTATGCTGCTTGGGTTATTTTTAATATTTTGGAATACCGGAAGTCTAAGATACGATATTGTTTTTGAAAATATGGCTTTTGTTGAAACTTCAATAGTTGTGTTAATCGGCATTTTACTTTTTATCGGTGCTATGGGAAAATCAGCACAATTCCCGTTTCATACATGGCTTGCAGATGCTATGGAAGGACCAACACCGGTTTCAGCACTGATTCACGCTGCAACCATGGTAACAGCCGGAGTTTATCTTGTTATTCGTGCAAGTCCTATATTTTCTCAGATTGTTGAAGTTGGTTTTTTTATAGCATCACTCGGAGCTTTTGTTGCGGTATTTGCAGCACTTATGGCACTTGTAAATAATGATTTGAAACGCATTATCGCCTATTCAACGCTCTCACAGCTTGGGTATATGTTTGTTGCTGCCGGTCTTGGAGCGTATTGGATAGCTTTGTTTCATCTAATGACACATGCATTTTTCAAATCACTTCTATTTTTGGGAGCAGGAAATGTTATGCACGCAATGCACGATGAGCTGAATATTAAAAAAATGGGAGGGCTTTATAAGAGCATGAAATATACAGCCATTTTAATGATAATAGCTTCCGTTGCACTTGCCGGAATATATCCGTTTGCGGGATTTTTCTCAAAAGATAAAATTTTAGAAGTTGCATTAAATGAAAACACATATATTTTATTCGGAGCTCTTTTTATCGGAGCCGGACTAACGGCTTTTTATAGTTTTAGACTTATCGCGTTAGTATTTTTTGGCAAAAAAGAGCATGAAAAATATAAAATTCATCCTCATGAAGCTTCCGTTTTAGCGCTTTTATCATTGATTCCTCTTGGCATTTTAGCGGCTATTTCAGGGTTTTTTGAAGGTAAATTTCACTCTTTTGTTACAAAACTTTTGCCTGATTATGTTTTTAGTTTAGAGCACAGTAAAGTTATGATGATGGTTGGTGCAACACTAACTCTTGCAATTTTTGGAATACTTTTTGCCCTTTACATGTACATAAAAAGAGGCGGATTTTCCAAAAAAATTGAAAGCACATTCATATATAAATTTTTGTTTAATCAATACTATATTCCGCAGTTTTATCAAAGATATATAATTGAACCGTTTATATCATTTGCAAATTTTTCATACAAGCAAATTGATGCAAAGATAATTGATAAAAGTGTGGATTTGATAGCAAAACTAACACACAAAGCCGGTGATGATATAAGAGCAATGCAAAGCGGAAACTTATCCGGAATGCTTAGGTGGATGGTTTTTGGACTTGTTGCATTGTTGCTTTTAGCTTTGTTTTATAGAGTTTAAGGAGAGCAAGTGGATTATTTATTGGTTTTTATAGTTTTTTTTCCAGCACTTGCAGGATTTTTAGGTTTTTTACTTGATGAAAAAAGTGTCAAATTTTATGGTGTTGCCATAGCTTTTATGGAATTTATCTTAACACTTGCGCTTTGGTTTGTATTTGATATAAATATTTCTGATATGCAATTACTGGTTTCTATACCGATAATCCAAAGTTACGGTATAAATTTAACACTCGGAGTTGACGGTATTTCACTATTTTTAGTGCTTTTAAGCTCACTTATTACACTAGTTGCATTTATTGGTTTAGGTGAAGTTGAGAAGATAAAAAACCTTATTATAAGCATCTTGTTTTTAGAGATGACTATGATGGGAGTATTTTTATCTCTTGATATGATAATTTTTTATCTTTTCTGGGAACTCTCTTTAATCCCGATGCTTTATATCATAGGAGCGTGGGGAGCAAATTTAAGAATTTATGCGGCTGTTAAATTTTTCCTCTACACTTTTGCGGGTTCGGTTTTGATGTTGGTTGCAATTTTATATTTTGCATATTTAAATCATGCAGCTACGGGAATTTGGAGCTTTAATGTGCTTGATTGGTACAGTTTACCTATCCCTTTTAGTGTACAAACTTGGCTTTTTGGAGCATTTTTCTTAGCTTTTGCAGTAAAAACTCCAATGTTTCCGTTTCACACATGGCTTCCTTATGCGCATGGGCAAGCACCTACAATAGGCTCGGTAATCCTTGCGGCAGTTTTGCTTAAAATGGGAACTTACGGATTGGTTAGATTTTTACTTCCTTTATATCCTGATGCAACTGTTTATTTTGTAATTCCTATTGCTGTTATAGCGGTTATAATGGTTATTTATGCCGCATTTGTTGCTTATGCACAAAGTGATATGAAACAAGTTATTGCATATAGTTCCATTTCACACATGGGAATCATTATTTTAGGAGTATTTGCTTTAAATGTTGAGGGAGTTACGGGTTCAATATTTTTTATGATAAGTCATGGGATTGTTAGTGGAGCGTTGTTTATGTTAGTTGGTGTTATATATGATAGAAGACACACTAAAGAGATGAATGAATTTGGTGGTTTAGCCTCAGTAATGCCAAAATATGCAACAATTTTTGCAATTGTTCTTATGGGTTCGGTCGGTCTTCCGCTAACTAGCGGATTTGTTGGAGAGTTTTTATCACTAATTGGTTTTTTCAAAGTTAACTTCATGTTGACTTTGCTTGCAGGAACAGGGATAATTTTGGGTGCAGCTTACATGTTAAAACTTTACAGAAAGTCTTTTTTCGGAAAGATTACAAAAAAAGAGAATAAAACACTAAAAGACCTAAATTTTAGAGAGTCTGCGGCTTTAATACCTCTTGTTTTGCTTATAATTTTTTTAGGAATTTACCCAAAACCGATTTTATCTCCAATTGAAAACAGTGTAAAAAATACAATATCTTTGGTGCAGGCAAAAGCAACAAAATTAGAGACGATAGAGTTTATAACAAATGTAAATAAGGGAGCAAAATAATGCAAAATATAGTAATTGCCGACCTTAACCTTATAACACTCCTTCCGGTTTGTACTTTGATAGTCGGGGCACTGCTTATCTTATGTACGGATATTTTTAAAAGTGATATTTCAAAAAGATTTTATACGATAATTTCGGTTTTATTCATCCTTTTATCTCTTGGTTTTCTGATAGGACTTGAACCAAACCAAAAGGGATTTTTTGATGTTATGTTAGTTGATGGGATAGGCATTCTTTCGCAAATTATCATTTTAGTAGCATCAATCCTTTTTGTCGCACTTGCTCTAAATTCTCAAGAGTTTAATGAACATAGATTTGCAGAATTTTTTGCGCTGTTTTTATTTATGATAGCCGGATTTATCTTTATGGTTTCAAGTGAAAATTTGATACTAATATTTTTAGGACTTGAGACCGGTTCTTTAGCACTTTATACAATTATCGCAATGCACTCCAGACAAAAAGCGATAGAAGCTGCGATAAAATACTTTTGTATGGGGGCTTTAGCTGCCGGTTTTTTTGCTTTTGGATGCATGATACTTTATGCTTTAACAGGAAGTGTAGAAATTTCTGTTATTCATGAGAGGTTAATCGAGAGAAACTTTCAGCCAATATATGCAATTTTAGGCGGAATTTCTTTTATTCTCGGAACACTTGCTTTTAAGCTTTCTCTTATTCCTTTTCATGCTTGGACACCTGATGTATATGAGGGAAGTTCGGCTCCGCTTGCAGGATATATGTCGATTGTTCCAAAAATAGCAGCATTTGTTGTAATGTTAAGATTTTTTGAGCTTTTAATATCTTCGGGACTAACATGGCTTCATGATATGTTATATTTGTTAGTCGTTGTAACCATGACATTGGCGAATTTAATGGCACTTGTACAAACAGACGTGAAAAGAATGCTGGGATTTAGTTCAATTTCACATGCCGGATTTGTTCTTGGCGCGGTTTTGATAGCTTCTATTGGGGAAGATATTATTTCTTATCAAGGAAAAACAGCTATTTTTCTTTATTGGATACTATTTATGTTTACAAATCTCGGAGCATTTTCTATGCTTTGGATAGCAAGAAATAAAGAAAACTTATGGGATGAGAGATTTCAGCATCCGTTTGTGAAATTTTCCGGTATGGTAAAAGTAGCTCCTTTTGCAGCGGTTATCATGGCTTTGTTTATGCTGTCGCTTGCCGGAATTCCTCCGTTTTCTGTTTTCTGGGGAAAAATATATCTTATGAGCTCGGCCATAAATGCAGACTATATGGTGTTAGCAGTTATCATGGCGATAAATAGTGCTATTGCTGTTTATTATTATTTAAAGCTGATTGTATATATGTTTTTGAGAGATCCTATAGAAAAGGACGGATATATTTATATTGTAAATTCATCAAGACCGCTTGTTTTTATCAAATCGCCTAATTCATCCTGTACCTGATCAATCGTACGTTCATTACTGAAAGTCTGATAGGCTGAAAAAGACTGCTCAAAATCTTCTTCCGGAATTATTCGTATACCTCACACGTACGGTAATCGTCATTCGCGTCTGCGATGCATAATCATCCGCTTTTACAGCTTCGGAAGTAAAAGTATAACCGGTAATCTCACCTTCCAGATCCAGGTCGCCTCCATCGCGAAGAATCTGTAATTTGGTCTGACGGGTATACTTATCTATCAATTCCTCTGTAAACATCTGAGACAAAGGTGAATATACCAACGGAGCTATATTCGGAAAATCTTTTATGGAAATGCTTGACACTTTTGAATAATCTATAGATGCCCCGTTAAATTTATAAGATACCGAACAGGATAAAAATAACAATCCGGCAAACAATAAAAATACAAATTTATTACATTTCAACATATTCTTCATTCCAGTCCGTATTCTTTAATTTTACGATACAACGTACGTTCCGATATTTGCAGGTCGGAAGCCGCATTTTTACGACGTCCGTTATGTTTGTCTAACGCCTTCCTGATCATTTCTTTTTCCACATCCTCCAACGAAAGCGTTTCTTCTATCGTTTCGGCATCCTGTATAGACGAATGGTGTATAGATGGCTGGGAAACAGTAGCCGGCGTATAAATATTATTACCCTCAACCGGATTCATTGCTACACTCCCGTTCATGATATCGTGCACCAGCTTTTTCAATTCATTGACATCTTTCTTCATATCAAAAAGTACCTGATACAAAATTTCTCGTTCGCTGTTGAAAACCTTTTGATCATCCGCATGATAAGACGCCAGGACCGGAAGTTTCTCCATGGATATATTCGGAAGGTGCATTTTCAATACGTCGGCTGTAATCTCCCGGTTTTCCTCTATGACCGAGATCCGTTCCACGATATTTTTCAGTTCACGAACATTTCCCGGCCAGCGGTAAGATAACAACAACCCACGCGCACCTTCATCCAGATGGATTGCCGGCATGCGGTATTTATCGGCGCAATCACTGGCAAATTTGCGAAAAAGCAACAAAACATCTTCATTACGTTCTCTTAACGGAGGGATACGGATGGGTATCGTATTGAGCCGGTAATAAAGGTCTTCACGAAACTTGTGCTGCGAAACGGCTTCTACAAGATTAACATTGGTAGCCGCAACAATCCGCACATTTGTTTTCTGCACTTTTGATGAACCGACTTTCATGAATTCGCCGGATTCAAGTACACGCAAAAGACGAACCTGGGTAGACAAAGGCAACTCTCCCACTTCATCCAAGAAGATGGTTCCGCCGTCCGCAACTTCGAAATAACCTTTCCGTAAATCTTTGGCATCCGTAAACGACCCCTTCTCATGGCCGAATAACTCGGAGTCAATCGTTCCTTCGGGTATTGCGCCGCAGTTCACCGCAATATATTGCGCATGTTTACGAGGACTGTTCTGGTGAATAATCTGTGGAAAGGCTTCCTTTCCGACACCGCTCTCTCCTGTTATCAACACAGACAAATCCGTAGGAGCAACCTGTAAGGCTACATCAATAGCACGATTCAACTCCGCATTATTACCAATAATGCCAAAACGCTGTTTTACCTGTTGTATATCATTATTTGTCATACCTTACAACTGCTATTATTTCAGTTTATCTGACAAAATTACAACATTTATACTGCAAATACAAAGTTTAACCGTAGATTTTATCCAAATCGCCGACCGATCGGATACGTTCATTTAAATTGCATATTATTTACGGAAACACAATGAAGCAAACAATATTTACCTGTCACTGTCAAAAAAGACAGCATATGCTTCGCCTTTTACGGTTGGAAAACCAACTATACCTTCATCCGTTTTATCCAGGGTCAGGACGTTTCTGTTACAATCTTCCACCTTTGTTATTTGTCCGGACGGATCATATATTCTACAGATATTTCCGGAACCTGACAGGATCGTGCAATGAACAGGTTTGCCATTCGCCCAGGTAAGATCCAGGGTAAAATTTCCAATCGCCTTTAATCCTTCAAAACTACCGGCCGGCCATACGGAAGGTAAAGCCGGTAATAAATAAATAAAACCTAAATTGCTCTGTACAAGCATCTCGGCAACACCTGCAGTCGCTCCGAAATTACCGTCAATCTGAAATGGCGGATGCGCATCCAGCAGATTCGCATAAACACCACCATACTGACTACTCATACTAAGCGATGTCATCTCGGTATAATTAAGAGCCTGTTTCAATAATTTATACGCACGATCCCCATCAAAAAGGCGCGCCCAACATGCAATTTTCCATGCACGACTCCAACCGGTTCCGTCATCACCTCTTGACTCCAATGTTTGCCTGGCTGCATCGGCAAACGTTTTATCACGGAGATAAGAGATCTGATTACCGGGATACAATGCTATCAACTGAGATAAATGACGATGTCTGTTTCCCAATGTATCAAGATTGACGGAGTCCCGTTTCCATTCTTTGATCTGTCCCCATTTTCCAATTTCCAGACCATTATCCAATTTCTCAAATTTTTCCGTCAATTCAGTCGTAAACGAAGCATCAGCTCCGATAATTTTTGCGGCAGCTAATGTGTTATCAAACAACTCCCACACCAGTTGCTGCGCATAAGCTACTCCATCTTCCCAAGGGCCCTGTTCGGGCGACCACTCATCCGGTGCGACAAGTTTTCCGTTATCGCCCTCTTTCAGGCGGTCAAACCAATATTCACAAGTACTCTTTAAAACAGGAAAAGCCGTTTCACGTAAAAAATCAATATCACTCGTATAAGCGTAATGTTGCCATAAATGCGTACAATACCATGCGTTCGCCGGACGGTTTATATTCCAGTCCGTATGACCGAATATCGTACTTTGCGTATGTACGGCCCAACCCCTGAGACCTTCCTTTTCCGCTACCTGCCGGAACGATCCGTTCTCACGCAACGCTTCCGCGGCTATATAGTTCAGAAAAGGAACATGGCATTCCGAAAGATTCGTATTCTCAGCCGGCCAGTAATTCATCTGAATATTTATATTCGTGTGAATATCAGACTCCCAAGGAGGAGTATTACTATTATTCCACAGCCCCTGAAGATTGTTCGGAAGGTTCATTCCCCTCGATGAAGCCAGCATCAGATAACGTCCGTATTGAAAATACAACATATCAAGATACAAACTATCGCGGTTGGAACGTACCAGCATATCAGTTGTCATGGAGGGAAATCCAACCCCTAAATCCAGTTTCACCCGGTCGTACGCCGGCTGATAATCTTTCAGATGATTTGCCTTCAACTCGTCATAAGACTTAGATGCCGCAACAGCAATCCGTTTAGACAACCTGTCATGTAATTGCTCTTCTGATTCCCCAATATAATTATCCGAAGATATATCATAATTCGTTCCGGCAGTCAACAATATGATCGCTTCATATGCCTCACTAACCGATATTTGTTCTTTATCTTTATCCGATGTCAACAGCCCTCCCTTATTAATTATACGTACCTGGGCTTCGTATGAAACCAGATCCGATTTCCCTTTTATTATAATCTCATTTTCAGCAACATGAGTCGTTCCTTCATGCGCATCGGCAAGACGCACAAAAAAATTAAGAAGTTGCTTTTTCTCGGGTACACTGACGCGTACAACAATTACCTCATCGGGATGACTGGCAAAATATTCACGTGTATATTGGACATCATTCATTTTATAGGTCACTTTTCCCAACGCCTCATCCAAATTCAACTCCCTGCTATATCCCGAATATGAATCATGCCCGGAAAACTCCAAATACAAATCCCCAAAATTCTGATAGGCCCCTCTTTTCGTCTTGTTGCCGGACCAGAAAGTTTTTTCATTGAACTGAATCTGCTCCATTTCAACTCCTCCGAAAAACATGGCGCCAAGTTCTCCGTTACCGATCGGTAAAGCGAAAGACATCCAATCCGTCGCCGGCTTATCATACCATAATTTCATGGTGGGTTGCTTAGCCTGTATATCTACCGGCTCCTGTTCTGTTCCACACGACCCTATTCCTACACAGAAAAAAAAACCAATCAACAGGCACAGGGATACTTTTTTCATACTTATCCGTCTCATTTACTTGTATCTAAATTTATAATTAATCAACCAAAAATCTTTGCCAATTATATTTTCACAATCATTCAGGACTTCAAATTTAATTATTTTTTTCTTACTGACAACTGTTTTATATAATTTTACCCTTCCCCATACGGATCATTCAATTCTTCCCTCTCAAACAAAAAGAGGATCGACAGATGCCGATCCTCTTTTTGTTTGAGCCTCTTGTCGGATTCGAACCAACGACCCCGAGATTACAAATCACGTGCTCTGGCCAACTGAGCTAAAGAGGCAGGTGGGAAAGCTTACTACATCGCACCGCTACAACCGAGTACCCTTGCTGCGGTCAAGCCCTGGGGGAATTCCAAGGGAGCTGGTCGTGTAGGACTTTCCCATGTATCAATGGGCTCTTCCCATTTTCCGGCTGCAAAGGTAAACATTATTTTCAAATTTACAAATATTTATTTTAGACTTTGTTAAAAGTTATCTCTATCATGCAATGGGCTGGATCCGTATAGCTTTTCACATTTAATAATTCCACTTTCACAATCAAAATGATTTTTTTCATACCTTTACGGTGTGTTTCATAATAAATCGACAATCGAAATATTGTTATCAAAATGAAAATCGGACTCATACAACAACGCAATACCGCAAATACGGAGGATAATATCGACAGACTGGAAAAAAGCATCCGCAAATGCGCCGCAGAAGGCGCAGAGATCATTGTTTTACAAGAGTTACACAATGGCTTGTATTTCTGTCAGACAGAAGATACGGACATCTTTGACATGGCGGAAACGATTCCCGGACCATCAACCGAAAGATTCGGAAAGTTGGCTAAAGAACTAAAACTTGTGATCGTTACATCCCTTTTTGAAAAACGTGCGCCCGGATTGTATCACAATACGGCCGTTGTCTTCGAAAATAACGGTACCATCGCCGGCAAATACCGTAAAATGCATATTCCCGATGATCCCGCATACTATGAAAAATTTTATTTTACGCCGGGAGATCTGGGGTTTGAACCGATAAAAACATCCGTAGGCACTTTAGGTGTACTGGTCTGTTGGGACCAGTGGTACCCCGAAGCCGCACGCCTGATGACGCTGAAAGGAGC
>QMCE01003264.1_pt1 | contig 11300 bp, 16 predicted proteins | sample 1821851 | NCBI WGS metagenome assembly QMCE01 (sample SAMN09453174, study PRJNA476694) | Termite gut metagenome, whole genome shotgun sequencing project. | isolation source: worker | host: Odontotermes sp. | place: South Africa:Pretoria | collected 2016-01-28
GTAATCTTTGAACCAATCAAAAAAATGCCTAAATAAGAAAAAACCGTCATTAGTCGATAAAACCAAACCATGAATAGGTCTTTTGTCAGCAGTTATCCATCTGTGTTTTGCTCCTAATTCACACAATTCAACCTCCTGCACTCTCACAATCCGTTTTACGCAAAATACTTTCTGCTTACTTCTATAAGGCTTATCTTCCCAGTAAAACAAAGCTGCTTCTTTGCCTTCAAAACGTTTCCAATATTCATAATTCTGCCGTATTGTATGTATCTTTCCCGGAATAAGATCATTACCTGAAACGTTAACAAACTGTTTGTTAAAAGATATTCGTTTCATTTGTTTAATTCCACATGGCGCATTGATGACAATATTTGCACCAAATTAAAGAGCTGTCTTTATGACGGCAAACTGTAAATCTCATAAAAATATTAGGGAATTTAAAACACAGCCACCTTATTATTGGATTTGTAGTTTTCATTTATTCTCCTTCATGTTTTCATCAATCCAGCGCAATATTTCTTCACGGGAAATAACGCCGCCTTCCTGCGGAACATTCACAATAACATTCCACTTAAATTTTTGATAAATACCGCCACTCTGCGCCGCTTCCTGTCCTATAAAAACTGACAGAATATTAAGCGCAAAATCCGCCGGGCCGCTGCCGCCGTACCCCCACTCAAAACCATCCGGGCTGTGGCATATAATCCTTTGCGGGATATTTGTTACAGCCCTGCCGTTTTCATCGCGGGAACAAATAACGTCTTCTTTGAAATCCGGTATTAAATTAACCATTTTCATTTCCCTCCTTGAAATCTGTTTATTGGTTTTTCCGCCATATCTCTTACGGCGTTGTCAGAATAATCCTTGCTCATAATACCCGCCACTTTCTTTTCCGCGCGTATTCGTATAAATCTTTTTGCGCCTCTTCAAAACTCTCCCTCGGTTTAGTTGTCCTTAGCTGCATTCTGCGCATTCCGTTTTTATTTTCCCTCATGGCAGCCCAATTACCGCTTCCGGCAATCCGGCATACATAGAGCTTCTTCCCGGTTCCGTCAACAAAAACCATCTTCCGCTTTTTAATCCCGGTAAATGTTTGTCCTTTTCTTTTTTCTATCGCTATCTTCATTGCGGCAAGAGCTAGCGCCGTCTTTGTCTCATCTTCTTTATTTGAAAGGAGCTTGCTCCTGTTCAGCACGGCAAGTTCAGAACGGGAAACCAAAACAAGATTTGAAAGTTTGAAGTTTCTTTTGTCACCGTCCGCAAAAATCACAACGTGTCCCCTCGGTACATGACCGTTTGCTTTTTCCCAAATCATTACGTGCTTTCCTTTCCACCTCCGGCTCGGCTTCCCGCTGTTTTCAGAATACTTGACTTCCACATACCCGCATGCGTTTATCCGCTCGCTGCCTATTGGCATTGTTCCGGCGGGTATATGCCCGGGTTTAAACCACCCCTTTTCACTTCCGGGAGCGCAATATCCTTTTCTGCCTTTATTAGGCGGGACATTTCCATGCTTTATACGGCAGTCGCGCCCGTTGGTTATTTTGTATCTTCCCAACAAAGTTGACATAGCGTCTATCGATATTGAAAAGCCGAACTTTTTATTAAACAATTCCGTAAGCTCGGCATAACTGCGGTCCGTTACATTTTTTTCAAGAAACCTGATATGCGTGTCATTATATTTCTTTGCAGGTTTATAATTAGGGTTCCCGTGGGCGTTACCAAAACCGTTACAAAGCCCGCGGACCGTACAAAAAGTTTTAATCATCGACAAAGTCTTTGACATTTTAAAGCGCCTGTTAAAAAGACGTGTCAGCTCGTCATAACTTTTTCCGGCTACATTGTCAATAATAAATTGTTTTTGTTTTTCGGTATAACGGAACCGGGTGTCTTTCTTCTTCATGTTATTTTCTCGAAATTATTTGTTTTGGTTCGGTGCCGTCCGCCAGCATATCAGGCATTTTTTCCATGCCGATATCTTCCGCCATTTTGTGCGCGTCGATAACCATTCTTCCGTTTGCTATAATAGCCATTGCAACTTTGTTCATTGCCTCGGCGCGTCTTATTTCCTCATTCAAGTCATTGCCCTTGATTGAGGTGTCGTTAAGACGCTCCAGTTGTTCAAAAAGATGGTTGTGTAAATCAATCGCTTTGTTTTTCATTTTCCTTTCCTCAGTTATGTTTTTATTAAGTTTCACATCCGGTATTCCTGCCGACACACTTACCCGTAAAATTTTTTCCGCGACAATACATACCGCTTTTTCCATGTACTTTCTATCGTTTAACTTTTCCCTGTATCCATTTATCTGTTGTTCCGACAGTTGTTTTTTCATGTTCCGTTTCTCATACTCTCCCAACTAAAACGGGATTCTGTTCTTTGGTTTTCCCGCTTCAAACTGCTATGCGCTCATAGCCGCCAGCGCGAGGGCTTTGGCTGTATTTACCGGAACCGCGTTACCGATTTGTTTTGTCCTTTCGGCAGAATTGCCTGTAATTTTATAATCATCGGGGAACCCTTGAGCCTTTGCCAACTCATGCGGTTTTAACATCCGGAAACGGATATCCAACCCGGTATTTGGAATAAGCGCGCCCGCGCCGCGGGAGGTAACGGTGTTAAACGGTACAGGTTCTACAAGCGCGTGGTGTGCGCCGGAACAGGTTATTGCGGATAACGGTTCGTCAACGCTTTCCACAGAACCTGTACCGCGCAAAACAGCAAGAAACGGTTTCGCGTAATCCCCCCAGTATTTTTCTATCCCTACAGCGATACGGTGCATTGTCGCCGGCGCAAGCGGACGTTTGCGGTCGAATATGGAGTTCCCGGGTATACCCCAGTCAATTATGTCCCTTGCCGGTTTCCATGGCTTATAACCCATGAGGTTAACGCCGTCTTTATCCATGTGCGTTATTTCAGGCCACAGGATTTTCTTCCTGCCTTTCACCGCCTGAATAAAAAGCCTTTTCCGCGTTGTAGGGTCTCCGTAATCCGCGGCGCAGAGTATTTTGTAGTCAACAGAATACCCTTGGCTCCGTAACGCCGACAAAAAGGCGCGGAATGTTTTCCCTTTCATGCTCGGTATAGGTCTGCCGGCACGGTCAAGAGGACACCATGAAACGAACTCGGGCACGTTCTCAATAATTACGCGCTCGACATAAAGTTCCTGCGTCCATTTAAGTATGAGCCATGCGGACGCGCGGCTCTGGCTGCTCCTCGGGCGTCCGCCGCGGGCTACGGAATGATGCGTACACTCGGGGGAAGCCCATAGAAGGTTTACCCTGCCGCCGGGGACTGCCGTCATTGGGTCTATTTGTTCGACGCTGTGGCAAAGGTGGTTCGCGTAGGGGTGGTTTAACGCATGGGTCTGTACGGCGCGTTCCCAATGGTTTATCGCGGTCAGGTTTATTTTCATGCCCCGCGCTTCCGCGGCTTGGGAAATGCCCGTACTTTCGCCGCCCGCGCCGCAGAACATATCTACCACTTCAAAGGTCTTTTTCATGCCGCTCTCCTTCGTCTTATATTTTCAATACTTTCAAAAACCTCTTTCATGCATTTGTTGAAATCTGCGTCTTGTGAAAGTTTCTTAATTATCAACTGGCAGCAAGTACACCTTATCGTGTCGTATTTATGTTCGCAGTCTTTGCCGCCGTACCCGCGTTCGTTTTTAGTGCTGTAAGAAAACGACGCGCAATAGTCGCAATTTGCGCGGCATTTTTCGCATGAATACTGTTGATCGTCAATATTAGGTTTTTTTAATTTCAAATCATTTTCAGTTTGATGTATCGGTGTATAACCGTTGCCGTCATGGCATAAATCACTTCCGCAATTGCCGCAGTATTTTCTGTCCCAGTGCATTATCTTTTTGCAGTGCCAACAAACGCGGTATCTAAACACTTTTTTTTCACTAGGTTCACTTTCCGAATATGCCATATTCACGCCCCCTTCTTGTATAATTTTTCAAAACCTTCATCATCAAAATATTTTTCAACACCTGTTTTTAAAAAACCGATTAGCGAACCAAAGTTCAGTACATCTCTCCAACCTTTATTGTCATCGCTGCCCAGCTTCTTCCGGTGCCAGTTGTAATTTCTAATTGCGTTAAGGACTTCATCGCATGAATATTTTTGAAAGGTGCTTAAAACTTCTTGCATACGGACAGGCGGAATAGAAATAATTAAGTCCCGGCACTCCGGCGGAAGTTCGAGCTCGTTCCAAAGCTCTCGGGCTTTGTTAAAAACAGCTCCGCCATCAAGAGGAGGCGGCTGCCCTAATTCACTCATTGCTTGGTCTATCATGCCTTGTTTTGAAATGTTATTTTCAGAAAAAGAAAAAACAGGTTCTTTAAGATCTGTATCTGTATTTATATTAATATTAGAATTAAGATCAGAATAGTTGGATGGCAATCTTTCTTCGGTTTCACTTTGAGCTTCCTTATCAAACCCTATACATAGGCTATCTATAGGGTATGTATAGCCTATATTTTTAAGTTGCAATAATATTTCTTTAGGCAGTTTTTTTAGTGTAGACTCAATACCGACTCTGATTTTTGAATGTGTTTCCCATTTTTGATGTTTAGGCCATGAAGGTATAATGACAAATTCTTTTGTTCTATATGCTTTACCTGCTTTTTTGAATTTATCTAAAATTGATTTTAACTCTTCTTCCGGAAGCCCGGTGTCAAACGAAATCCGCCTGTCAGATATTTTATAAACCCCTGCAATATTTGTCAGAGTATTTGTCAACAAATACAAATATAAAGCCTTCTCTGTTATATTAAGTTCCTGTACCCATTCATCATCCCAGAATGAAGTTGAAATATAGCGTTGTGTACTCATTTATTCACCATCCTGCTTTATGCTGTTATCCCACGGATATTCCTGTATCAATGGTTTACCCCATACAGACGCAAGGCTGTTTTTCATGAATACAGGAATATTTTTTGCTTTGCATTGTTCGACAATATTTTCTATCCATTCGCGTTTCGGAATAACTTTGCCTTTTCTGTTGCCGGTTTCCGCGCCTATAATTACCCAGTTAATTCCTATAGGATTAAAAACCTGTAAATCTTCTAAAAGCGGTTCTATGCTTATAAACGTATTCCAACTGTGATGGGTATTAAAACAAATGCCGCCGGGTTTTGTTTGCGATGCGCCAAACCACATATTTGCCGGCATATACCTGTTAATAAATTTCTCATAACGAACCGGATTCTTCGTCAAAAACAAATACCTGTGCTGAGGCGCTTTTTCGCACGCTTCAAAAACTTTTTCAATCCATTCGTCAGGTATCCATTTGCCGAATAAATCAGCCATTGAACAGACAAATATATTTTGCGGCTTTTTTATGCGCTGCGGTTCTTCTAAACGGTATCGGTGAAATGTAGGAGAAAATCCAAATGGATATGGATTATACAGTTTATTATAAATTTCCACAGGATAAGTATTTTCAGTCTGGATACCAAATCTATTGGCAATTTTTCTTGCGTAACAATATTCACACCCATGCTTACACCCGGTTACAGGGTTCCAAGTTTGATCGCACCATTCAATTTTAGATTTTCGCATATCTTTCCTCCCGTCTTTTTACTATCTTTGCTTGGTTCAAGATAGTTTCAAATAATTCCCGCGGCAGAATTACCTTTGCCCGATCCTTGAAATAATCACCTAACGATCTTTCCGCCCTTGCGCGTTTTTTGATGAGAATATTTACATAAGCCATAACACGTTGATTTATAGATAGAGAACGCCTATGTCTCACATACCAATCTTTTGCCTCTTTTTCTCCGCTTACATTAAGCCCGGTTTGCTTTTCCTTAATTAAAGCGGCAATCATGCTGATCTTTTTGTTTATGCGTATTTTAAGTAACCACAAATCCTCTATTGTCATTTTCTGCAAATTATCATCAGTGATATTTTCCCCGTCAATAATAAATTCATCACGGTCAATCGCGTCTTTTAAACTCATGTTGGCTCCTCTGGCGGAAACAGCCGCTGTCCGCATGATGGGCAATACATTGTGTCAAGAACATTGTTTTTATTGCATTCGGGACAACGATATACCACGCTAATAAAACCATTACTTTCTTCGAGCCAATGTTTTGGATCGCCGAATTGCCGTTCCCATTTTTCATTTAATGCCTGTTCGACAAAACCAACAATTAAATTTCTGTCATTTTTGTCGGCACATTGTATTGTTAGATATTTTTTACCGCTGTTATTCAGCTTCAGCTTGCAATTAGATAAATCATACTTAAACGGAGGCTTTAACAGTTCTTTAAGTGTTTTCATTTTAACTCCTTATCTTCGATTTCCAGATACTCTACAGTTACCCTGCCAAGCCTTCTGCCGCAATTTTTACAAACACCGTCCTGTATAAATGTTTTTAACTCAACTCCGCCGACTGTTTCTTTGCAAGAACCATTTTCTTTTGAAAGATACATATAAGTAGACTCGCCACACTTTGGACAAAAGACAGAACTGCCGTTATAAAGGTTCATTCTTCTTTCTCTTTTGCCCGCTTATTCCATGCGGCGATTGCTTGTTGTTTCGCCTTGTTTCCGGCTTCTTTTCGAGTTAGTTCTTCAAAAACATGGTCAATAGTATATAATTTTGTAGAACATTGGCAATTTGTACAAATTACAATACTGCTTGGGAATTTTCCGAAATCATAATCTGTGTTACATTGCGCATGACCACCACAAAACGGACACGGTTTCAATTCAGTCATTGTTAATCTCCTTAAGCAGTTCAGGATTGTCGTGAATGTTGCCGATAACTGTCCATATTTCTGTGTCGTGCTTACCTAAATAATTATTCGTTATTGGAAAACATTTGCGGTTATTATCCGAGCGTATAAAATAGAACCCAGTAATCTCTACTTCGTTTTCAAGAATTTGTCTGCGTGCATTACCAAACTCACAAGTAATAGTTATATCTTCATAGTCGGCGGTGGTGAGCTTTATAATATCACCTTCAAAAATTTTCACGCTGTTTTTGTCTTTTAAGCCTGTGTATTGACCAACAGTCTCTTCTTTTACCAGCCAAGAACCAGTTCCCATATCATCATTTGCAGTTTTTGGATTTATAGCTATATAATGTTCTTTTCCATCAAGAATATAATTTCCATATATCCAATCATTGCCAAGCACTCTTTTTCCTCTGAACTCAATTTTCCTCATTTACTATCTCCTGTTTTCTCGCTCTTTCTTGAGTGGTTCGGGATTGTTTAGCAGCCGGCAATATAAGCTCAAACTTCTTTTCGCCGCATGAACAGCGCATCCTCATATAGACAGCCTCGTGGGCGCTGTTGTGTTCCTTCCCGCACACTTTACATCTATATTTCATTTTTGCCCCTTGTCTTTGGATATTTCGGGGCAGCCGGCGCGGTAACACCATACCGGCTATCCCTCGTCTCTAAGATAGTCAGGATATTTGATTTCCTGACAAATCGTTATTCTGTCTTTGCCTTACCCGGTTTCTTTGATGTTTCAGGTTTCGCGGCTTTTTGTTTAGGCATAAACTTCGCAATCTCCTGCCGGTACAATTCCCTTAATTCTTCTTTATCCGCACCCAGCCACCGGAGAAAACCATCGCTTTTGTTTGCTTCCAAATCACCCGGATCAGGCATATTGTTTGCATTGAATGTCAGCGCGCTTAAAAGCTTAAATAGCGAAGCAACGGGAAGTGTTATTAAATCCGGTATTTGTTCTTCAAAATAATCTTTCCCCATAAAGACTTTGAAGATTTTGATGTCAACATCACTTATGCGGTCAAAAACAACATTCCTCAAATACCAGTCAATGTCATCGGCTGAAGGTTCTTTTTTAGCTCGTTCTTCCATAAAATACCAAAACGCTTTTTGCTGAAGCTTTGAATCGAGCTGCCAGTAACTCATTTTTTCCTTGTCCGCTTCAAACGCTTTAACAGCCGTTTCTTCTTCGTCCTTGGAAAGTCCGAGCAGTCTGACCGCCGGAGCAAACCGGCTTTCTTCTTTTGCTTCCTTAGTTTGCGCCTTTTTCTTTTCAGGCTCTTTCCAATATGCAGGCTCACAGAGGAAAACCTGCTCTTTACCGTCTTCGTATCTGTAATTCCTTGATATGTTTATTTGGAAGCAAGGCTTTAAGTTTTTACTTTGCTTTTCAGACGGTCTGTTATCCAAAGTTATTTTGACAATGGTATATTCTGTTTTATCCAAAGTAATTTTTTTACCGAATATCTTATGCAGCTCGTCATTATCAGACGCAATGATATTTGCTCCCTCATGGTTTTTACTTTTAGTTTTAGACTGTTTAATCCGTGCCGATAAGAGTTTCTTCCATTTTTTCATATAGCATTCATGCTCAAGACAGAGATCGTCCTCACTGCCAAGTTCGGGAAAGAGCGCCTTGTCGCTGTAGAACGTTCTTTTTTTGCAGGCGGCGCAGTCCTTGCCGGCAAGGCATGAATAAAGTTTGTCGTGCCGGACCTTTGAAATAAAACCTTTTACATCCCATATTGAAATATCTTTCTGCTTTTGGAACTTGTCATAAAAAGCCTTTTGCTGTTCAATGTCCAAACTTTTCAGCATAGCCGCGGCATGAAGATCCAGCTTGCCGTCTCTGAACAATTCCTTTATGCCGTCACTTAAATCGAGCAGCTGTATGCGCTGGTAAATTGCGGACACGGTACGGTCAAACCGTTTCGCAAGCGTTTTAATCGCTTCGCCGTTTTCAAGCAGTTTCCTGAATATCGCAGCTTCGTCAAGCGGGTGCATGGACAGGCGGTTTATGTTTTCCGCGCCGGCAATTTCTTCCGCCCTTTCCGCTTCTTCTTCACTAAGAACGCGGCAGGGTATTAAGCAAGGTTACAGCCTGCGTCCTGCGCCGTCCGGCTACCACCTCATAAACGATATTGCCCGGCACATCCTCTTCATAGACTTTTACGGTAATCGGGTTAATAAGCCCGTTACGTTTAATATCTTCGGCGAGGATTTCTATTTCCCCTTCGCCTCCGTACGCGCGGTTTGACGAAAACCGCAAATCTTTCAACGCTATATTTTCGATATTCATTCGACGTTCTCTCCTTCTTTGTTTTTGCCCTTTTTAAATTCGGGTTTGAAATCAATGTTTTCCGCAATAATTATTGCTTCCCCGTTTTTCTGCGTGCTTTTAATCCTTCCTATGACGCGTATGCCCCTGCCTTTCTTTCCCGCGGCGCAGGCTTCCGCGGCTTTCCCTGTTGCCTGTATAGTGAAGTAGTTTATTTCTTTTTCAATACCGCTTCCGGTTTTGTAATAACGGTTTGATTCTATGTGAAAGACACATTGCCGCAGGTTTTCGGAATATTCCGATTCTTTTACAATTTCGCCTTCAATGAGTACGCTGTTCAAATGGTTTCTTTGATTCATAAAATCTCCTTAATTGTTATAGTCCTTGATTTGTTGGACAGGCTTTCTATATAGCCTTTTTTCTTCAGCGCGGTTAAATGATCCTGCGCTGCTTTTGCGGTTATCCGGAAATGTTCCGCAATTTCCCTGACAGTCGGCGAATACCGCCTGTCTTTGATAAACGCTTTTATGAAGCGCAGGATCGTTTCCTGCCGGTTGGTTAATCCAGTCATGGCTTTAAAATGTTATCCCTTACAGTTCTGTCATGTCGATTTTCTGTTCGAGCATGGATTTGACTTCATTGCTGTGGGTAATGATAAACGTATGACGCAGTTTGCTTTCCGCATGGGCGGCTTCAAGCATACGGCAGTACGCCGTTTTCGCTTCCGCGTCCAAAGCTCCGTCCGTCTCATCCTGAAAACAGGAAAGGAAAGCAAAATTGGTATTGCGCTTGCGGATAACGGCAAACGCGTCATATATGGCGCGTTTTATCCAAACCGTTTCGCCTCCGGATTTATCCTCAAGGTTAACCGCCTCCCCGTCTTCGCTGTCTATTACCTTGATAGCAAAATCCTCAATCTGTTTTACATTTTTTCCCGCGCCGCCCATTCGGGTTGTTTCTATGGTTATTTTGAAACGATCCCCGTAAGCGCTTTCAAGAATTCGGTTTGCGGTGTTGGATATACCGGGCGCTAAAGCGTCCAATTCCAATGCCTGTATGCCGTCTTTGCCGAAGGCTTTTGAAATCAGTTCCCAAGAACTTTCCTCGTTAGTTGAAATTACAATCTGTTTTTTTAGGGCGGCGAGTTCCTTTTCCTGTTCGGCGATTCCGGCAAGCGTTCGGCGTGTTGTTTCAATAATTGTTTCCTGCCGGGCGATTTCCGTTTTTACCGCCGTATACAGGGCTTGCATGGTTGTATGTAAAGAAACAGCGTCGTCCAACTCTTTGCGTAGCCTGATACCGTAACCGTCATCAATACCGAAGGTCAGGTTTTGAATAATACCTTTCCATTCATCAAGGACTTTGTTTTTGCCCGTTATCTGACTATTAAGCCCTTCAATCCGTACTATAGCTTCACGCGCTTTTTCAAGACATTCTTTTGCAAGCGAAATGTTAATCCGGTTAATTTTTTCGGTTGCGGCACTTAACGCGGCGTCATCGAAAACAGCCGCCGTGAAAGGAGAAGGAGACTCTAACGCCAAGTCGGCTATCTGTCCGGAGACGGATTCTTCACGAGCCTTTATTCCGCTGATTTGTGTGTTGAGCCGTTCTATTTCCGCTTTCTCCTGCGCGATTTTTTGCGCGTATGTATTTTGTTTTGACTTAAGTTCGGCAAGCTTCTTTTCCGGCAATAACTGTCCGCATGTCGGACAGTTTTCGCTTATCTCCGCGGCGTCCCGCTCATACAGCCTGATATTATTATTCGCGTCTGAAATCCGCCGTTCGATTGAACCGCGCTGTTCCGAAATGTCCCGCCGTTCTTTTTCAAGAGCCTTTGCCTTTTCGTCATGGGCGTTTTTAAGCCTCAAATATTCCTGCTGTTTTACCATAACGGATTCAAGGTGTTTCCGTTTTTTTTCATTTTCAGTTTCAATGGTTTTTTGCAGCGTTTCATATTCGGCGGTTTCGTTTTCGTATGCCGCTTTATTCCGCGCCGCTTCCGTATAACGGTCAACATCCGCTTTGAGCGCGGCAATTTCATTTGATACTTGCTCTAAACTTTTACGGGCTTCATTTTCCTTCTGCCGGCGGAGCTGTTCGGCATTACATTCATTTTGTTTTTTATCCCGTTCAGCCGCCGCGCTCTCGCCTTTAACGGTTACATCGGACAGTTCGGCTTTTTTTTCGTTAAGCGTTTTTTCGGCGGTTTCTAAATCCGTAAGGGCTTTATCTTTACCGCTTACGCTCTGCTCAAGCACCGAAACTTTTATTGCCGCG
>QMCE01002010.1_pt1 | contig 11297 bp, 7 predicted proteins | sample 1821851 | NCBI WGS metagenome assembly QMCE01 (sample SAMN09453174, study PRJNA476694) | Termite gut metagenome, whole genome shotgun sequencing project. | isolation source: worker | host: Odontotermes sp. | place: South Africa:Pretoria | collected 2016-01-28
GTGGCAGGCCGCGGCACCACGGTTTCCGCAAGCTCTAATCTTATGCGGCCTGACGGGGTAGTGCTTGCCAAAGAAATCGTCACCCCGTACAAGTGCAAGAGTGATACGGGGCCACTACCCCGTCGGCGGGCGGAACCTCTGGCGCTTGCCGATGGCTCGGTGCAGCCCGCCGCCACCCCTTCGCCAGCGAAGGGGATTTAGATTTGCGCTGCATACACTTTGCCTTGACATTGTTGTTTTATTTAATATAATGGTGGAAAGTAAAATAATCCTTTGGCTGGGGCCACGGGACACCGAATGGCGAGTTCTCGCTTTCGGTGAGTTTTTATTGGAAAATAATAAATAAAAAAAGGAAAAAAAATGGCAGTAGCAATAAGACTTAGCCGTCATGGTACAAAAAAGCGCCCGTATTATCATATAGTTGTGGCGGATTCTCGTGAAGCACGTGATTCTGGAAACGTATTGGAAACAGTTGGAAAATATGACCCAATGCAGCCCAAGGGAAGCGAAAAACGCGTTATAATCAATACCGAGAAAGTCCAGGCTTGGTTGTCCAAGGGGGCCCGTCCGACTGACCGAGTTTACAAGTTCTTGGCAAATGCAGGTTTGTTGAAACCCCGCGCAATACCTGTGCAGACCAAGAAAGATAAACCGTCTGAGAAAACACTTATGAAACAGGCAGATAAAGAAAAGCGTCTTGCGAAAATAGCGGAAGAAAAAGCAGCGGCAGAGGAAGCAGCGAAAGCGGCAACCGAAGCCCCGGCGGAAGAAGCTGTTGCGGAACCAGTGGCTGAAGCCCCTGTTGCAGAGACAACTGAAACTGCGGCGGAATAGTACCAAGTCGGGGGCGGTTTTCGCCCCCGCGAAAGTTTGTCCATGAATAAAGAAAAACTAATCTTGGTTGGAAAGATAGTTGCCCCCCAAGGCTTGCGGGGCGAAGTTCGTGTTCAAACATACACGGAAAATCCAACGGACTTCAAAGATTTTAAAAATATAGCCGGTGTGAACGGATTTAAGTTTGTTCGCGCGCTTCCTGGCTCTGCGGTTATCATAGCGAAAGTAGCGGGTGTTGACGAGCGTAACGGGGCAGAGGCTTTGCGCGGGACCGAGCTGTTTGTCCGCCGTGGTGATTTGCCAGACCTTGCCGCCGGTGAGTTCTATCATGATGACTTAATAGGTATGAGCGTTGGCGATAATAAGGTCGTCGCGGTTCATAACTTTGGGGCGGGTGATATATTGGAGCTTGATAACGGCGAAATGGTGTCAATTTCCAGTGTTACGATAGGTTAAATAAGTGCCCCAGCTTCGGTGGGCTTGTTTACTTTACCTATTTCTTGAAAAATGATTAAATTTCCCGGCGGTTTTAATAATCTTGTCCTTGAGACTCGGGATATTTAAAAAAACATGTATGCTGTGTTCAGCCTCGAAAACAAGAAACATTATTGCATTTTGGTACCAGTCTCGAATTGGGGTATCGTGCCCCAAAAGTATCCCCGAATTTGCAAATCTGGATTCAAGAACAGTTTCGTTTTTGTCAAGCAGTTGCCACTGTGTAAAAAGAACGCTGCGAATTCCGGTAAGATTAAGTTTGCCATGGTGCATCAGGTGTTGTTTTATTTTCCGAGTTCTTAAGTTATCGTTTTCTCGCAAAACAATAAATTTTGGTTTTGGCGAAAGATTTTGTTCTTGTAAATTATTTTCATCCATAATATCAAGAGGGCTCATATTCATTTTGTTTTCTATACCAATAATGTGCAGATTTGAAAGGCGAATGTCATAAAGTTTCGTATCAATATTGTGGTCCATAATGTACATAATTTCCAGAGTCTGTTTAAGACGTAATAAAGAATCTTGTTCAAAATCTGGTCTGAAAACTATTTGAAAATTTGCACTCGGTTCTTCAATGCAATTATGTTCATTGCGGGGCAAATTTACATCAATATTTTTCGATATAATTTCTGCATTTTCCGGTTTGATAATTTTCATGTCTTCAAGATTGATGTTAATTGCACAATCTGCTTTGTTTATAATATATCCAAGATTCATAATATTAACTCTTAATGGACTCGGTAGGCTAGCATAGATTATGAATTTGTCAAGCGCTTGATGAGTCCAAAAGCGCACAGCGCCTTTTTAACAAATCTTGCAAAACAAAATTTTCAGATATATTTTATTTAGCGGTTGCAATTGGTGGCCTGGGTTTGGTATAAGGAAACTATGCCTGATTTCGTACATCTTCGTGTCCATTCAAAGTTTTCTGTCGGTGGGGGGACCCTATCGATGAAACTCATTCCCGCACTATGCAAGGCGGCCGGCCAGTTCGCGTGCGCTTTGACGGATAATAATTTGATGAGTGGGGCTGCGGAATTCTCGGATACTATGCCGCGTGAAGGGCTGCAGCCTATAATTGGGGTGGAATTTTCTTTGAACCACCACAACGCTGACCCTAAAATTTTGCGCGATACGAGCCTCTCGAAAGTGGTCCTTTTGGCCCAGAATCATACCGGTTACCTTAATCTTTGCGAGCTGAGCCAGATAATGTACATGCGGGATGAAAATTGGCACCTTGGGGCGCATATTTGTTTGGAAGAACTTGCGTCTCACAGTGGGGGAATTATTTGCCTTTCTGGGGCCCATACTGGGGCCATAGGCAAGACTGTACTCGAGGGTGTGGACGCAACACCAATTACAAAAAGATTCCTTGAAATATTCGGCGACAGATTTTATATGGAAATTCAGCGCCATGGCCTTGTGGAAGAGATTAGTACAGAGCCGGAATTTTTGAAACTTGCGCAAGAATTAAATATACCAATAGTTGCCACAAATAATGCGTGCTTTGCGTCAATTGAAGATTATGAACCTGCGGACGCGCTTAATTGTGTTCTCCAGCAAACGAAAATCATAGACCCCGAGCGTTCAAGACAAAGTTCCCAACAGTATTTTAAGTCGTCAGAAGAAATGTCAGAGCTGTTTTCCGATTTGCCAGAGGCGGTTGCGAATACGACGAACATAGCGCGACGTTGTGGATATATGGTAAATATTCATGAAAAGCCACTTCTTCCGAAATTCGCGCCTGACTTGGAAACCGAGTGTAAAATACTTCGCGATAATACGATGAGTGGCCTTGCGAAGTGCCTTGAGAAAGAGGGAATAACGGATACTGGGGCGTACTATGACCAGGCCGAGTTTGAATTAAATACAATAATAGGTATGGGCTTTCCAGGATATTTTTTGATAGTCGCAGACTATATAGAATGGTGCCGTAATAATGATGTGTTGGTTGGACCGGGGCGTGGTTCTGGGGCGGGTTCCATAGTTGCATGGGCGCTTGGTATTACAAGTGTAAATCCACTGAAGTATGGTTTACTTTTTGAGAGGTTCTTGAATCCGGACCGAATATCGATGCCGGACTTTGACGTTGATTTCGAGCCTGTTGGGCTTGAAAGAGTCTGGAACTATGTCCAAGATAAGTATGGGGCGGACCACTTTTGCCGAATAATAACGTTTGGCAGCCTTCAGGCGCGTGGCGCGATAAGGGATATTGGCCGAGTCTTTGGCATGCCGTACTCTAAATCTGACCGACTTTCGAAACTTGTTCCTGCTGATTCCAAGACTCTCAAGGACGCGGTCAGCTCAAGTTGGGAGATTCAGGAAGTATTGGACAATGACCCGGATATGAAAAAAGTGGTTGATGTTGCGCAGAATCTAGAGGGTTCTATAAGAAACCTTGGCCAGCACGCCTGCGGGGTCGTAATTGGTGACCGCCCGACAACGGCGGTTGCCCCCGTTTATCGAGACCCGGGAAATTCAAACCCCAGCTGCCAGTTTGACGGACATTATTTGGAATCTGTGGGGCTTATAAAGTTTGATTTTTTGGGATTGGAAACATTGGCAGTGTTGAAGTATTGTGTGAATCTCATTAAACAGACGCGCGGGATTAATATAGAGCTTGATAAAATTCCGACCGATGATGAAAAAACACTGGCGCTTTGGCAGGCGGGGCTTACGGACGGAGTCTTCCAATTTGATGCCCAGTTTTGTAAACAGACGCTTAGAAAAATGCGCCCGACGAGTATCTTGAACGTTGTCGCGCTTAACGCATTGAATCGTCCCGGTCCGATTGCATTTATTCCCCAGTATATCGCGCGAATGCATGGCGAGGAAGCCGTCGACTATCCGCATGAAAAAGCAAAAGAGGTTTTGAAAGAAACGTATGGAATAATCGTGTACCAGGAACAGGTTATGCAACTGGTTCGGGTGCTTGCGGGCTTTACACGTGGCGAAAGTGACAGCGTTAGAAAAGCCATGGGAAAAAAGATAAAGAAAATGTTGGACGAGTTAGAGCCAAAGTTCTTTTCCGGTTGCGAGCGCGAGAAAACATTAACCCCCGACCAAGCCCGAAAAATGTGGGACCAGTTTATAGAGTTCTCTAAATATGCGTTTAATAAGTCGCACTCGGTCGCGTACGCGCTTATCGCCAACCAGTGCGCATATCTCAAGGCCAATTTCACCCCAGAGTTTTTGGCTGCATCCATGTCGTCTAATATGAACGATACAGACCAACTTTCTATATTTTTTGAAGACGCGAAAGCAAACTTTGGGATAGAAATAGTAGCCCCGGATATAAATAAAAGTGAGTCGCTGTTTACGGTAAAGGATGGAAAAATAATATACGGTCTTGCGGCGATAAAAGGAGTTGGAATTTCTGCGACGGACCCGATAATCGCGGAGAGGACGGCGCATGGCGAGTTCAAAAATTTGACTGACTTTGCAAAAAGATGTGCGTCGTTTTTGAATAAAAGAGTGTTGGAATCGTTTGCCAAGGTCGGAGTATTGGACTCTATGGAACCGAACAGAGCCAAAATCTTTTTAAATGCGGACGCGATATTGGCGTATGCGTCGAAACAGAAAGAAAGTACAAATATGCTTTCGCTGTTTGCGGGTACGAGCGAGGATGACACCGCAGAAAATCAGTTACTAAGAAACCTTCCCAAAACCGACCCCTGGACATTTGGGGAAAGGTTAGAGAACGAACTTTCTGCGCTGGGCTTTTATATCTCGGCCCACCCGCTTGACCAGTATAAACATCTTGTGTCCAAGGCAAGGCTTGTGACAAGTGCGACCCTGGCGAAAATAGCAGACAGAAAGCCGGTCCAGTTGGCTGTGAATGTAAACTCTTTTTCAAGACGCAGAACAAAAACCGGAAAGGATATGATTACTATTAACGCGTCGGATAGTTATGGTAATATAGACTGTGTTGCGTTTGGTGATTCAGCATTTGAGTTTTCACAAATGCTTGCAACAGAAAGTGTGGTGCTTATCTCGGGCAAAGCAAGTAACCGCGATGACAGGGTTTCTGTGTTTGTTGATTCGATAATTCCGCTGGGCCAGTGGGTTGCGTCGGTTGCACAGAGATTGAGCCTTGATATATATAATCAATCGGTTCTGGGGGATGTAAAGAAAATGATAGAAACGCTTGGGGTTGGTAATACCCAGATAGTAATTAATTTGCACGGGGAAAAACCGGTGAGCTTGACATTGCCGAAAAGAGTCCGGCTTTTAAGCAGTACGGCGTCTGACTTTGGTGCACTTGGGGTAAAATGCGATATAGATTGAGAGAATGAAAAAAACAGCAGACCTTTTTGTAAAAACTGAATATGATGCGCTTGTGAAACAACTGCGCGATTGGGATAATGCGTATCATAGGGACGACATGCCACTTGTTGACGACGCGACATACGACGCGGCGAAGAAAAGAGCGCTCGAGCTGGAGCAAGAGTATCCAGAGCTTAGCGGAACCGTTTCCAAAAATGTTGGCTCAGACTTGTCACGAGAATTTAAATCGTATAAACACAGCGTTCCGATGCTGTCGATAAGTGATGTCTTTGACGAAAAAGAGATGTCAGACTGGACAGATAAAATGACATCGGCTGGTATGCGCTGTATGGGCACTAGGGAGGGCCCTGAACTTTTTTTCATCGAACCCAAGGTAGACGGCCTGTCATTTTCTGCACGTTACGAAGACGGAGTACTTGTGCGTGCACTGACCCGTGGTAACGGCACCGAAGGCGAAGACATAACCGAGAATATAAAAACAATAGCCGACATTCCGCATAATTTGGCAGAGCGAGCCAGCCCAAAGGGTGGCTTGCCAAGCATAATCGAAATACGTGGAGAGGTTTATATCTCTCGCGTCGACTTCTTCGAACTTAATAAAGAAGCGACTGAAAATAATACGAAAGTTTTTGCTAATCCGCGTAATGCGGCGGCGGGTTCGCTGCGCCAGCTTGACCCATGTGTTACCGCAAAACGAAAACTGCGCGCATTTGCTTATACTTATGGGGAAGTGTCAAACCGAACTTGGACGACTCAATCAGAATTCATAGACTTTCTGGAGCAATGGGGGTTCAAAACTACGCGCCAGTGGTGCAAGCTTGCGAATACTCCCGCAGAGATTCAAAAATTTTATAATTATATTAATGAAATTCGAAGTGATATTCCATTTGATATAGATGGCCTTGTTGTGAAAGTAAACGATATTGATACCCAAGAAAAATTGGGCAGTCGTGCGAATTCTCCAAGATGGGAGATAGCATATAAATTCCCTGCTGCACGTGGAATAACAATCCTTAAAGATATAACCATACAAGTTGGCAGAACCGGGGTGCTTACTCCTGTTGCTGAATTAGAGCCCGTGAATATTGGCGGAGTCCTTGTAAGTCGCGCAACATTGCACAATGCGGATGAAATAGCGCGAAAAGACTTGCGCACGGGCGACCGAGTCGTTATTCAAAGGGCAGGGGATGTAATCCCCCAAGTACTTGGGGTTATCCCGTCTGAAGACAAAGAAAATCGAAACCAACCATACACATTTCCAACACATTGCCCGATTTGTGGTGCCCAAGTAGTCCAAGATAAAGGACTTGTCGCGCGTCGGTGCATTAATACAATGTCCTGTCCGGCCCAAGTCGCGGGTAGCCTTGTTCACTTTGTTTCAAGAAAGGGCTTTGATATAGAAGGGTTTGGGGAAAAACAAATAGAAAAATTCCTTGAACTGGGCTGGATAAAATCGCCTGCGGATATATTTGACTTGATAGAAAAGCACGGTGAAGAGTTAAAGACAATGGATGGCTTTGGAGAAAAATCTGTAAGAAATTTAAAAGTTGCAATTGATGCAAAACGTAAAATAGAATTGAACAGATTTTTGTACTCGATTGGTATCCCAGAGGTCGGCGAAGCAACGGCAAAACTTCTTGCCCGGGAATTTGAAACTTTGGAAAACCTTCGTACAGCGCCAGAGTGGAAACTGAAACAGATAGATGGCATTGGCGATATAATGGCGCATGAAATAGTTGCGTTTTTTGGTGATGAAAATAATAAAAATGCCATAGATAATTTGTTGGGCAAGCTTGTTATTGTTAGGGGGGCGTCCAACGAAAATTCGAACTCTGTACTGAGTGGCAAGAAAATAGTACTAACAGGAACGCTTAAGAATTACAGCCGAGACCAAGCGAAGGAATTTTTGGAAAATATGGGTGCGCGAGTTTCCGGAGGTGTGAGTGCCAAAACAGATATAGTAATAGCGGGTGAGAATGCGGGCAGTAAACTGAGCGATGCCGAGCGTCTTGGTATCACGGTCTGGACCGAAGAAGATTTTGAGCAAGCGGTAAGTATTAAGTAGAGGTGTTTTTCCCGTCCGCCCCCCCCCGGCAGCGTTGCTGCCGACCCTCGCCGCAAGGGCGGGGGTTACCCGTACCTAAATATATTTCCCAGTATTGAAGTATTTCTATCTCAACCAATATAAATAGTCAATGTTGTGCGCAAATATTCCCGTGCGGGTAACCCCCGCCCTTGCGGCGGGGGTCGGTGCGAAGCACCGGGGGGTGGGTTATATATCTTGCAAATACTACATTTGGCGAAGTATATGTTCACTTGCAAGGTAAGCCATGATTTCTTTTGCTTTGTTATATGCAAGTTCGTTTCCTGCATTTGCTTCAAAATCATAAATTTCTGCGTGATGAATATTTCCCGGATTTACCCAAGCGGTCACTCTTCCGCGTTGATTTTTTATTTCATAAACACCGTCTTTCAAAGTCACGATTTCGCCGCTCAAGTTTTGCTTTACCCAAACGAGCGGAGTTTTTTCGATAATGGTTTTGTTTTCATTAAGCTTGGTTTTATAAGCTTTTCTTGCAGTGTCAAAAAGTTTTTCGGTACCTCCGAAAAATCCGCTTCGCTCGGTCTTGAAATGAGTTTCATTATAAATCTTTGACCAAGTTATTTTGTGATTAAACTTGTTTTTAAGACTTGCCGTCAATTTCAAACCAGCTATTTCCTTATCGAAAACAACCTTTGGTGAAGAACTTTCCGTTCGCGTTAAATGTATTCCATTGTTATTTGTGTAAACATAGAAAACCTCCCGTCCGTTTTCGCTATTTGTTGCTATTTTGGACTTTGGATGTTTTATAAGACTTTTTAATTTCAAATATTTAAAAATTTGCATTTGTAATCCTTGTTTTGCGGGGCCATTATAGTAGAAATAGTCGGTTTGTCAAGCTGTGTGATTTTTCCGTTGAACAGGGCCCCAAAGCTGGACTATAATCGGATTATGTTAAATCGTTTGTTTATTTCTAATATTGTCCTTATAGAAAAACTGGAACTTGATTTCGGGCGCGGACTGAGTGTCCTTACCGGTGAAACGGGTGCGGGAAAGTCTATCCTTTTGGACGCGCTGGCGCTCGCTTTGGGTGCTCGGTCTGATGCCGGTTTGGTCCGCGCTGGGTGCGAAAACTCTGTGGTTGTGGCGGATTTTAAAGATGTCCCGTTTATGGATTTTCTGGGCGAACTTGGAATAGAACAAGACGGGGACTTGGTGCTGAGGCGAACTCTGTCGGCTGACGGAAAAAGTAAAGCCTTTGTCAATGACGTTCCGGTGTCGCTTCGTGTGTTGAAGAGTGTCGGGGACCAACTTTGTGAAATACATGGTCAGTTTGAAAATCATACTCTGTTGGACCCGTCAAGCCATATTGGGGCCCTTGATGAGTTCGGGGGCTATGAAGATATTTTAGAAGAAGTGAAAGAAAAATATAAGCAACTGCATGACGCGGAAAAGAGATTGAAAGAGCTTGCGGAACTTGCCGAGCGTGGCGTGGCCGAGCGAGAGTTCCTTGAATATAACGTTGCCGAGTTAAAAAAGTTAAGCCCCATCGCGGGGGAAGAGGAAGAGCTTGCGTCAAAAAGAGCCCAAATGATGGACGCAGAAAAAAATAGCGCAGTCTTGAATGACGCCGTAACGGGAATAAATGGAATAGACGAGAAAATATTTAATGTTGCGCATATATTGCAAAGAATAAAGACAGAGCCTAACCCGTATCAAAGCCAAATAGATAAATTGTACGATGTTGGGAATATGGTTGGAGAAATCGGTGCGGAAATAGAGCCCAAGAATATGGTGGATATGAGTGAGTTGGAAGGGGTCGAAGAACGCCTTTTTGCATTAAGGGCCGCTGCCCGAAAACACCGCGTGACGGTTGATGAGCTTGCACAAAAATATGAAAAAATGTCTTCCCAGTTGCAAGCAATAGATAACAGTGAAGAAGAACTAACAAGGGCCGCGAAAGAACTTGGGGAAAAGAAAAAAGACTTTGATTTGACAGGCGGTCGTCTTAGTAAGATTCGAAAAGAAACGGCAGAAAAATTGAGACTTGAGATATTGAAAGAACTTCCCGATTTGAAATTGGCCCAGGCAGATTTTATGGTCGAGATAATTGAAACAGAGCCTTCATCGCGTGGCGCGGATAATGTAATTTTCACAATAAAAACAAATCCTGGTAATCCGTTTGCGCCATTGCATAAAATTGCATCTGGTGGGGAACTTGCGCGTCTAATGCTTGCGTTGCGGGTTGTGTTAATGGGACGCGGAGCATTAAAAACGTTCGTTTTTGATGAAGTAGATACGGGTATTTCTGGGGCTACGGCAAGTGCGGTTGGTGTAAGACTTGCAAGATTGGCGTCAAATGGGCAAGCGCTTGTGATAACGCATAGTGCGCAAGTCGCGGGTGCGGCAGATAATCATTATTTAATATCAAAACGCAGTGATGATAATAGTACTACAACGAGTGTCAAAGAAATAAAGGGAGAGGAAAAAATAAACGAGCTTGCGCGAATAATAAGCGGAGCCGAAATAACGGCCGAGGCAATAGCGACAGCAAAAACACTGGTCCGCTGTGGTAAATAATTTAAGCTTGTGTGCCCCCTCCTTGCGGAGGACGGTGTCATCCTCGTTTGGCGGGGATTTAAATAGAAATTTCGCGTGTAAAACTTGAAATAACAATATTGGGATTAAATGAAAGATGAAATAGAAATCTTAAATGAAAAACTCAAGGCGCTTGAACAACAGCGTGCTGGGGTTTTGCGTGAAATTGAAAAGCAAAAGGTCCAATCTTTTAAAACAATAACGTTTGACCCAGATAAGACTTTTGACGCTGTGGAAAAAATTGCCATTTTTCGGGGACTCTTTCGGGGGCGGGAAGATATTTATGCAAGGCGTTGGCAAAATGACAAAGGATGTGGATATGCGCCGGTCAAAGATTTTTATGGAAATTATTTGCGTGTAAATGATACGACTGTGTTGGCCCATCTCCAGGGTGTGGACGCGAACAAGCGTGACTTTGTTATGGGAATATATCCGCTTTTGCAAAATGGAAAATGTTGGTTCATGGCGATTGATTTTCCGCACATGCAAGACGCAGTCCTTTATCAAAAGGTTTGTGCGGATACCGGGGTGCCGTGTTATATAGAAATTTCCAGGGGGGGCGGCGGGGCGCATGCCTGGATGTTTTTCAGCGAGCCAGTGGAAGCCAGAGAAGCTCGAAAAATGGGGATAATATTGTTGTCATTTGCCTTTGCCCAAAATCCAGAAATGGGCTTTGAATTATACGACCGGTTGTATCCATCCCAGGATACTTTACCACGCGGGGGGGCGGGAAGTTTGATTGCTCTTCCGCTTCAACAGGCAGCGCGGAAAAATGGTGCTACGTTGTTCGTGGACTCGGATTTAAAACCGTACGCGGACCAGTGGCAGTTCTTGGTCCAGGTTAAAAAAATATCTCCAGGTGACGTGAACGAGTTCCTTTTTAAGTACGCGCCCATGCCGACGGAAAGTGATGACGAGCCATGGTTAATACCACCAAGAAATGATTTTACAGATATGAAACTTCCCGAAAAAGTAAATGTGACTTTGTCTGATAAAGTTTACATAGAACGCGGTGAGCTTCCTGGTAAGGTAATAAGTGAAA
>QMCE01002011.1_pt1 | contig 11297 bp, 8 predicted proteins | sample 1821851 | NCBI WGS metagenome assembly QMCE01 (sample SAMN09453174, study PRJNA476694) | Termite gut metagenome, whole genome shotgun sequencing project. | isolation source: worker | host: Odontotermes sp. | place: South Africa:Pretoria | collected 2016-01-28
GGCGATCCAGCTCCTTGTACAGGTGCGCAACCAGCTTGTGGAAGCTTATCAGGAGGTCATGCGCCTGAATGTGTAGAGAGTCGCCGTTAGAGGCTGAACAGCCTCTTAGATTCGCGGTGACTTCCGGCTCGCAGGCGGCAGGCGACAAAAACGGTGAGGTGCAGCTATGGGAGAAAGGCTATCGGTGTTTTGGGGCCGCGTGCGCGACGCGTGGAGCCGAACCGCCAAAAAAATGCGCATTCTCATTCTCGGCGGGCTGGCCTGCGTCCTTATCCTGGCGCTGGCCGTTGTTCTTATCTATAACCACACCGATTACATCGTGCTTTACAACAACCTCACCGTGGAAGAAAACGCCGGCGTGCTGGCCCAATTGCAGGAGATGGGCGTAGAAGGCGTGCTGGAAGGCAATTCCATACTGGTGCCCGCCGCGCAGGAGAGCACCGTGCGCATGCAGCTTGCCATGCGCGGTGTTTCGGCCGGCGGCCGTTACGATACCTTTGCGCTGGGCAGCGGCCTGACATCCACTCAGTTTGACAAAGACTTTTATTCCGCCGCGCAAAAGGCTGAGGAAATAGAAAACGCGATTCGCACCTTCCCCGAGGTAAAAAGCGTGCAGGCCATTGTCACCCTGCCCGAGAACAGCGTTTTTACACTGCAAAGCGAGATCAAGGAGCCCTCGGTGGCCGTTCGCATCGAAAAAATGCCGGGGCGTACTCTCAATGCCGAGCAGGTGCGCGGCATTCTCAACTTAGTGCGTACATCGGTGCCCGGGCTCACCGAGGATAATATCTCTCTGGTTGACGAAAACGGCGATATGAGCCTCAATATCGATTTTGGCGATGTGAGCACCACCAAGCTGCGTCTCACCGAGATGGTGAACCGCACGCTGGAGGCCCGCGTGCTCGGCATGCTGTTGCCCGTTTACGGCGACGGCAACGTGGTGGTAAAGGCCAACACCGTGCTGGATACCGACGACACCAAGATCACCCGCACGATATTCTCTCCCGTCGACCCCGATAACCCCGACCGGCAGTATGCCGATTATATCGAGACCGAATTGGAGCGCACCACCGAAGGGCCCGTGGTGCAGGGCGTGCCCGGCGCCAACGACAATATCGGCGTACCAGAGTACGCCGCCGAGGTGGTGGACGACGGCGAGGGCACCTACTTCCACAGCCACAACATTTACGATTACCTGCTCAACAGCGAGGTGCAGGAGATTCAAAACGCCGGCCTCACCATTACCGACGCCACCGTATCGGTGCTGGTGAACTCCAACGACTGGGACGCCACCCGCATCCGCGACTGGGATAACATCGAGCGCGGTCAGGTAATGAATATGGCGGCCACAGCCGGCGGCATCTTTGACGAAAACGGCAATATCAACGAAAACAGGATATCGGTGCAGAGCATGGATTTCCACGTGGCGGATGTCCTCATCGAGCCGGTCATCTCCGGCCTTCCCATTCCGCTGCCGCTGTTGATCGCCCTCATTTTGCTGCTGCTGGCGGCTATCATCATCACCGTTGTGGCGCTGAGCGCCCGCGCCAAAAAGCGGGCGGCCCAGCTTGCAGCCGAAAACGCCTACCTCGCCGAGAGCGAGTCGGCCAGCCTCGCCGAGCTTTTGGCCGAGCGGGAAGATGAGTTCGAGCCCATTATGCTGGCCGAAACGCAGGAGCAAAAGCTCAAGGCGCAAATTAAGGAGCTCGCCAATTCCGACCCGGAGATCGTGGCCAGCCTGATCAAAACATGGCTTATCAACGCCTGACGGTCTAACCGCCGTTCGGGATTAGCAGAACCGATAACCTTACGATGGGGAGCTGGTATTGGGGAATCAGGAATGTTTTGCTGACTCCCGGTTCCTGTGATTCCCCCCAAGGGGGTAACTGTCTTGCCCACCCTGACCGAAGCGCAAAAGGCCGCGACCGTTATCATCTCGCTGGGCAGCGAAACGGCTGCCGGCGTTTATAAGCATCTTTCCGAAGAGGAAATCGAAAAGCTGACTTACGAGATCGCCAAGATCCAAAAGCTCGGCTCGGAGGATATGGAATCGATCCTCAACGATTTTTACTCGCTGTGTCTTACGCAAAAGGTGGTTACCGAGGGCGGCGTAGGCTACGCGCGCAACGTGCTCGAAAAGGCGTTTGGCGCGCAGGTGGCCGCGTCGTTGCTTGAGCGCGTTACCAAGACCCTCAAAACCAAGGCTTTTGAGTTTATCCGCAAAGCCGATTACAAAAACCTCATGACCACAGTGCAGAGCGAAAACCCGCAGACCATTGCCTTAGTGCTATCCTACGCGCGCTCCGACCAGGCCTCGGCTATCATTGCCGAGCTGCCCAAGGAGGTGCGCATCGACGTTGTGGAGCGCATCGCCAAGATGGACCGCACATCGCCCGAAATTGTGGCGCAGGTGGAAAAGGTTCTGGAGCGCAAGTTCTCGCAGATGGTATCCACCGACTTTATGGAAGTAGGCGGCGTAAACTACATTGCCGACGTGATGAACCGTATCGACCGCTCTTCCGAAAAGTACATCTTCGACGAGCTTTACAAGCGCGACGCCAAGCTGGCCGACGAGATTCGCAAGAAGATGTTTGTGTTTGAGGATATCGTCATGCTCGACCCCATGGCAGTGCAGGCTTTCCTGCGCGAGGTGGATTCCAAGGATCTCGTGGTGGCCCTCAAGGGTTCCAACCAGGAGGTTGCCGATATCATCTTCCAGAACATGTCGCAGCGCATGGGCGAGACGGTGCGCTCCGATATGGAATATCTGCATAATGTTCGTATGCGCGACGTAGAAGAGGCTCAGCAGCGTATTGTGGCCGCTATCCGCAAGCTGGAGGAGGAAGGAGAGATCGTGATCTCCAAGGGCGGAAAGGATGAGTTTATTGACTAGAATCGTCAAATCCTCCGCTGTTGTCGATTCCCGCTCCGAGGGGGACGAAAGGCCGCCGGCAGCCTCCCCGCCGCCCGTTACCGCAGGCGGCGTGCTCAAGCGGCAGGTACTGGAGGGAGATGTAAGCTTCCGGCGCGTTGTGCCGTTGCCTACCAAAGATACCTACACCGACGAGCTCAACCGCCTGCGCGTGGAGATCAAACAGGCGAAAGAGGAGCTCAAGGCACTGGGCCGCGATATCGACGCGGCCCGGCAGGCCGACGCCGAGGCCGCCAATTTGCGCGACGCCGCCGGGGCGGATCTTGAAGAGGCCGAAATATCCGCCGTACAGATCATAAGAGACGCCGAAAAAAGAGCGAAGAAGCTGCTGGAAACAGCCGCGGCCGAGGCCGCCGAGGCCGCCGAGGAGGCCCGGAACAACGGGTACCTTGAGGGCTTTCAGAAGGGTTTTGACGAGGCGGGCGCGGAGTTTGAGGGAGAATACGCCCCCAAGCTTGCACTGCTTGAGGATGCCTTGGACCGCCTCTCGGATCTGGAGCGTGAGGCGGTGGGGCGCCACCGCGATAACATGGTGGCGCTTGCTCTGACGGCGGCCGGAAAGATCGTCGGCCGCAAGCTCGCGGAAGAACCCGGCGCCGTCGCCGAACTGCTGCGGGAGCTCGTGGCCGAAAATGTCCGCGAGGAATATGTGAAGATCACCCTCTCGCCCGACCTGATGCCGGTACAGGCCCGCGCCGGCGAAAAAGTGCGCGCGCTGCTCATGGGGCTTGGCGCCAACGTCACCGTCGTTACCGATATCCAGCTGCCCGACGAAAGCATCACCGTAGAAACCCCGCGGGGCGTTGTGGACGTAAGCATCGCCACCCAGCTCAACAACCTGCAAAAAGCCGCAACGGAAAGCTAAAGGGCAATTAAGTAAGCACTGATCAATTGCGGTTTCCCCGCCGGCAATGATTTTAATAAAAAGAACCCATAGCGGCATCCTGTCATAGGTATAACCATTGTGAAGCGACACCGTAATCCTTCATTGTCAATCGTTAATCGTTAATTGTCCCACCGGGGTGCGTATGGATTTTGCGAGAATCATCGACCGGATAGTCAAAGCCGACCCATACAACTATCTGGGCAAGATCGATAAGATCGTAGGGCTGATGGTGGAATCCATCGGGCCCAACGCCACGGTTGGCGAGATGTGCCGCATCCACAGCCCCGACGGCTCCGGCGCCATCAACGCCGAGGTGGTGGGCTTTCGCGATAACAAGGTACTGCTGATGCCCTACGAGGATCTGGCCGGCATTGCGCCGGGCAGCCTTGTGGAGGGAATGAAAACCAAGCTTAGGGTGCCGGTGGCAAACGACCTTATCGGCCGCACGATAGACGCCCTTGGCCGACCGATAGACGGCGGCGCCGGCTTTGACGGCGTAGCCCGCTACGATGTGGAAAGCGCCTACGCAAACCCTATGGCCAGACCGCGCATCGATACCAAAATGACCTTTGGCGTAAAAGCCATCGACGGGTTGCTCACCATAGGCAAAGGGCAGCGTATGGGCGTTTTTGCCGGCTCGGGCGTGGGCAAATCCACGCTGCTGGGCATGATTGCGCGCAACGTGCACGCCGATGTCAATGTCATCGCCCTTGTTGGCGAGCGCGGACGAGAGGTGAAGGAGTTTATCGAGCGCGACCTCGGCGAGGAAGGGCTTCGCCGCTCGGTCGTCGTTGTGGCCACATCCGACCAGCCGGCCATGCTGCGCCTCAAATGCGCCATGACGGCCACCGCCGTCGCCGAGTTCTTCCGCGATCAGGGCAAGGATGTTCTGCTCATGATGGATAACCTCACCCGCTTCGCCATGGCTCAGCGCGAGATCGGCCTTGCCTCGGGAGAGCCGCCGGTGGCGCGGGGCTACACGCCCTCGATGTACACCCTCATGCCCAAGCTGCTCGAGCGCACAGGCCGCTTCGAAAAAGGCTCGATCACCGGCATCTACGCTGTGCTCGTCGAGGGAGACGACGTCAATGAGCCGATATCCGATACCGTGCGCGGTATCATCGACGGTCATATCGTTCTCTCGCGCAAGATCGCCAACCGCAACCACTACCCCGCCATCGATGTGCTGGCCAGCGTTTCTCGCCTGATGAACGATATCGTGCCGCGCGAGCAGGTAAACGCCGCCAACGCCATGCGCAACCTCATGGCCGTGCACGAATCCAACTACGACCTTGTCTCCATCGGCGCGTACAAAAAGGGCGCCAACCCCGGTCTCGACAAGGCCATCGCCAAAATAGACGGCATCAACGCCTTTCTTCAGCAGCGCGTGGACGAAACGCTCGATTACGATAAAACCGTCGCGCTGATGAAGAAAGCGGTCAGCGATTAGGATTTGATATGAAACGTTTTTCCTTCTCCCTCGAAAAGCTGCTCGGCTACAGGCAGCAGGTGCTCGAAACCGAGCGAATCGTGCTGGCCGAAATGAACGCGGCGCTGGCCGGTATGATAGCCGAGCGCGACAGGATGCAGCGGGAGGAAGCCGAGCGCGCCGGGCTGCTGCGCGAAAAAACCGCCGTCGGCATTACGGCGGTGGAAATGGAATCGCACAAGAACTACCTCACGGCCCTCGATTTCCAGATCCGTCAAAAGAAGCAGCAGATCGTCCTCCAGCGGCAGGCTGTCGACCGCCAGACCGAGCGCGTGCGCGAGGCAATGGTGGAGATCAAAGCCATCGAAACACTAAAGGAGCGCCGGCTGGAGGAATACAATTTCGCCGCCCAAAAAGCCGACGAGATCTTTATTGAGGAAATTGTCAGCAGCAAACGAATCGCCGAAAAAATGCAGGGTTAGCGCCGTATGGGCGCGCACAGAACCGGCACAGTTATTCCCGCGGGCAGGCGCCGCCTCAGCCAACGCCATGCCGCGTGGCAATATCGATCCAGCTGTGCGCGCGGCGCGCGCACAGAACCGGCACAGTTATTCCCGCGGGCAGGCGCCGCCTCAGCCAACGCCATGCCGCGTGGCAATATCGATCCAGCTGTGTGCGCGGCGCGCGCACAGAACCGGCACAGTTATTCCCGCGGGCAGGCGCCGCCTCAGCCAACGTCATGCCGCGTGGCAATATCGATCCAGCTGTGCGCGCGGCGCGCGCACAGAACCGGCACAGTTATTCCCGCGGGCAGGCGCCGCCCCAACCGGCGCCGCACCCCGCGTGGCAATAAAATTCTTGAAGAAAGGAGGAACGCAATGCAGGTAACAAGCACACAGGCAGTCGCCGACGTAATGGCACAGGTGCAGACCAAACAGCCGGCGGCAGCCCCGTCCGAGACTCCGTTTCAGGATCTGTTGGACAGCGCGCTGCGGCAGACCCAGGCTTCGCAACCGGCACAGCCCGACAAGCCCGCCGAAGAAGCCCCCGCGCCGGCCGGCGAGACCCCGCAAACGGACGACACCCCCCCCGCACGGGACGCCGCGCCCGCCGATTCCCGGCCCGATGAAGTGACCGACACGGCCGCCGAACCGGCGGGAGACAACGGGACCGCCCCCGCCGACCGACCGGCACAGCCGCAGGAAGACAACGCGCCCGACGAAAACGCCATGGCGGCGGCAGCCACAGTGGCGGTCGCGCAAATGGTCCTACCGGCGGAAGCTCCGCCCGAACCGGCCAAAGCGACCGGCGAAGCCACACAGCCACAGGGCACGGCAGCGATCGCCGGCACAGCGGCGCCCACAAACGCGGCGGCGCAGGCAGCGGCGGAACCGGCGCAACAGCCCGTAGCGCAAACCGCCGCACAGCCCGAAACAACAGCCCTTCCGCCACAGCAAGCCGGCGACACGGCGCAAGCACAGGCTCCCGAACAGGCGCAGCAGACGCTTTCGGCCGCCGATATCCTGTCGGCCGAAACGGCAGCCACGGACGAAAGCGGCGCGGTACGGCAGGCACAGCAACAAGCCCCGGCACAGGCGGCGGCGATTTCCATCCCCGCCGACAAAGCCCAGCAGCGCTTCGACACCATGGTAGCCAGGGCAGCGCAGGAGCTTGCGGCAAAAGCACCCCCCGCGCAGGAGACGGCGGCCCGGCCCGAAACGGCACAGACCCGGCAGGCCGAACCGGCGACCGAACCGGTCGCGGCGGCGCAGCCCGAAGAACCGGCCCGGACGCAGAGCGACGGCGACCCAACCGACGCGCTCCCCGTCACGGTGTCGCGACCCGAACCTCAGCCCATTGCTCCGGCCCATACCGAAGCGCCTGCCCCAACACAGGCGCGGCAAACGGAACACCCGGCTCCGGCACAGCAGGTACAGACACAGGTCCTACACAATTTAGAAGCAGGGACAACGCAGTTCACGATGCGGCTCAATCCCGAAGAGCTCGGCCCGGTCAGTGTCCGGATGCTCCTCACCGGCGGCAGGCTCACAGTAGAGATCGCGGCGGCCACCAAAACGGCGGCAGACGAGCTTGCGCGGGCAGGCGAAGGCCTCATGGCCTCGATGCGCCTGGCAGGCGTCGATTTACAGAGCGTGCAGGTGGTACACCAGCCACAGGCAAGCGACGGGCACATGTACGGCCAGTTCGATTTTGGCAGCGAGAGCGGCGGACAGCAAACGCAGGAAGGGCGGCAGGACGGTGCGCGGCAACCGGGGCAACCCGACGAAGGCTCGCAGGCTTCCGATCCCGACAGTCTTCCCCATGCGCAGGGCCAGCTTCTCAACACGGCGGTGTAACGCCTTATCAATCAGGAAAGGAGAGAAACAGCAATGCCGGTAGGTTCTGTTAATTCCGACCCCAACAACTGGTATATCGGCGAAAAAGGGCTGGGCACCGGTTCTGTCATCCAAGGCAAAAGCGCCGAAGAGATGGGCATGGACGATTTCTTTTCTCTGCTTACGGCGCAAATGACCAATCAGGATATGATGAACCCCACCAGCGACACCGATTATATCGCCCAGATGGCACAGTTCACCACGCTGCGCGGCATCCAGACCATTCAGGAGTATCAGCTTTCTTCGTACGCCACCAGCTATGTGGGCAAGAACGTGGCTATCGCGCATCAGGGTCAGACAGGCAACATGACCCGCACCGAGGGCGTGGTCGAAAGCGTTATCTTCTACGACGGCGACCCCAAGGTCATTGTAAACGGCGTGAGTTACCCGCTTTACTCGGTGATGGAAGTGAAAACGCCCGCCTCAAAAAACAGCGGCGCGGTATCGCAGACCGACGCGGTGGCTTACATCGGCAAAGAGGTCAACGTGAAATATACCAAGAACGATGAAGACGAAACCGAGGTGGATATCACCGGCACCGTCACGGAGGTAAAGACCGGCGACACCGGCGAGGTACTGGTGCTGATCGACGGCAAGGAGTATCCGGCGGCGGCGGTGGTATCGGTAAAGTAAAAGCACCCCTTCCGTATCGCGCACGCGCCCGCAGCCAACCGCCACAAACACGGCAAGGTGGTTAGGTATGAGCGATAGTATCGGCAAGATCCCTCCCATCGGCGGCCCCGCGCAAGGCTCGCCCGTTTCGGCGGCAAGCAGGGTAACGCGGCCCATCATCACAGGCAGGCCAAGTCTCCCGCATATGCCCGAGGCACAGCCGGGCAAAAGCTTTCAGGAGCTGCTCGAAACCTCGTTGGCCCAACGAAGCACCCTCTCTCTCACCTTCTCGCGGCACGCGCAGCAACGCGTGGAACAGCGCGGCGTAGCTCTTTCGAGCGACGATATGAGCCGTCTTTCGCAGGCGGTGGAGCAGGCGGGGCAAAAGGGCATTACCGATTCTCTGGTTTTTATGAACGACACGGCCTTTATTGTAAACATTCCCAATCGGGTGGTGGTTACGGTCGTGGATAGCGGCGATACGGAACACAACGTTTTTACCAACATCAACGGCGCGGTCATCGTGTAGCAACGGCAAACAGAAATCAGCGGCGTTGCGAAAGTTTCATTCCGCGACAGAACCCACGGAGTTGTGATCGTCCAGCAACCGGACCTAAATAAGGAAGTTGCGTAATCCTGACTGACAGAAGGATTACATCGAGGTAACGGTCACCGCTCCCTTCCACAAAAGCGGCGGTTCCCGCCCGCTCCGGGCTCATTCCGGGGCCAAGGCGGGAACGGCGACAAAATTTGTGAAAAGGAGAGTATCCCATTATGATGAGATCCCTTTCGTCCGGCGTGGCCGGGCTGCGCGCCCATCAGACCAAGATGGACGTTATCGGTACCAATATCGCCAACGTCAACACCTTCGGCTTCAAAACCAGCCGCGTTTCTTTTTCGGACGTTTACTACCAGACCCTGAGCAGCGGCAGCCGCCCGTCGGCGGTGGCCGGCGGCACCAACCCCACGCAGATCGGTTACGGCTCAATGACCGCTACCATCGACGTGATGAACTCGCAATCGGGCCTGCAATCCACCGACCGCGCGCTGGATATCTATATCAACGGCGACGGCATGGTGGCCACCAAGGACGCGGCGGGCAACCTGTTTTACTCCCGTCTCGGCATCACCGGCTTCGATGCCGACGGCAACCTTGTTGACGGCAACGGCCAGTTCATCATGGGCTTCCCGATGACGGAAGACGCCGCCGGCAATGAAATTCCCGCTATCAACCCCGACGGCACCATCGACGTCGAAGATCTCGAGCGCATCACCGTCGATCCCGATCTGCTGGACAGGATGACCAACATCTCCATTGGCTCCACCGGCGAGATCGTAGGCACGCTGGGCGGCGAATCCGTTACCAAGATAAGCAAAAAGGCTCCGCCGTGGCTTGTGGGCATTCAGATCGACCCCGACGCCAATATCATCGGCGAAGTGAACGTCACGATGGAATACCGCAGCAGCTACGACGAAAACCTGCGGCCCGACTGGATCGACAGTATCACGACAGTGCCCAATATGGGGCTGGACGGCCCCTACGACTTTAGCTACGACAAGAACCTGCGGCAAATTACCGCCCTCAATTCCGAGACAGGCGAGGTGCTCACCGGCACTTACCGCAGCCGCGGCGCCACTGTCACCATGACCAACGCGGCGAACCAAACGGTGATGACTCTTGTCACCAATGCCCTCAACGAGCCCGAGGCCGCCACTAACATCGCCTCTATCGATTTTATCGAGCGGCAGATGCTGCGCGTGGACTGGACAGACGAGGGCGGCACCGCCAATTTTGCCGAAGTGGAATACAACGGCACGTCGGCGGGCAATGTCACGCTCGAAGGTATCACCCTTGAGATCGACCCGCAAATGGCCGAACAAACCGCGCGGGCGTCGCTGACCTACGACGACACCAACGCCTATGCCGCCGGCCAGGCGGGAGGCTTTATTGTGGGCGCGCCGCTCCTCGACCCCGATTCGCCGTATAACGCGGACCTTTCGCTGGCATGGGGCACGCTTTACACCCCCAGCCCGCGCATGACGGGCGACCGGTTTATCAACTTTATGGTTAACGAGGATAACCGCGATACGTACGACGCCATGTGCACACAGCTGGCCGCCTTTTTGCCCGACGACGCCAAAAACAGGATCAGCATCCGGGGTGCGCAGAATGCCGACGGCACGTACAATTTTACGCTGTGGGCAAAGGACGGCACCGGCGAGAAGATACTTGCCACGGCCGAGGACGTCGACCTCACCACCGGCACCGTTTCGTTTGTGCCGCCGCAGGATATCATAGACGCCAACGCGACAGATGCCATCGTTGCCGCCACCACATGGGATTTTGGCGTGAATGTCGCGGATCTTTCACCCAGAGCCACGCAGCCCGCCGCTTCTGTGGGCAGCGGCCTGACCGACGTGCTTGAGGCCATCGGGGTTTACGGCGACTACCAGCTGGCGATCACAGGCGCCGCAGGCGCCGGCCCTTACACCGTGACGCTGCGCGATTCCACCGGCGCCGCCGTTAACGGCCCGGACGGAAACCCGGTTCCCACGGTTACGGTACCGGCGCTGAACGGTGATATTTCCTTTATCATCGACGGCGATACCGTCAGGCTTGGCCCCCTGACACAGGCAATGCTCGACGAAGCTGTCAAACCCGCGAACGCCGGCGTCATTTCCGCCGGCACCTACGGGTTCCCCTCTTTTGATAAAGATTTCGCGCAGGTCACCAAAACAGATATGCTCCAGCTCTACGACGCGGACGACCGGCTGCTGGCCGAGTTCCCATACAACGGCCAGACCAATATCCAATTGGGCGATCTGAGCCTTGTGGTGGATAGCGCCGCGTTGAATACGCTGTTCAATACCCCGCCGGAGCGCGACGTCACCAATGCCGACCCTAACTCCGGCGTTCGCGTTTCCCTTGGCACGCTCGACCGCGAGGAGGGCATTCCCGTGTGGGAGTACAAGGGCATTGCCGCCAATGTGGAGCCGGGTGAGGGCGAGGCGTATGTCATCGGCGTGATGGCGCTGGCTAAA
>QMCE01004150.1_pt1 | contig 11297 bp, 5 predicted proteins | sample 1821851 | NCBI WGS metagenome assembly QMCE01 (sample SAMN09453174, study PRJNA476694) | Termite gut metagenome, whole genome shotgun sequencing project. | isolation source: worker | host: Odontotermes sp. | place: South Africa:Pretoria | collected 2016-01-28
CGAAGCATGAAAAATTAGGGCTTTTACACAGGAATTATTGAAATTACGAACTCTTCGGTTGTTTTTAGGTCAGTTATTACTATTTACGGATAAGCTCTTAGTTGAGGCGGAGAATCTCTCCATTCAGTAATTTTACCATGATTTCTGCGGCACTCGCCTGAATTTTTGCGAGGATCAAAGACTCGTTAGCCGCCGTGTGGCGGTTTTGCATTTCCCGGAACTCAAAGGCGGTGATGCTTCCGGCGCGAAGCTGTTCCCCGGCAAGGGCGAGCGTTTCATCGGCGAGCGCCAGGTTTCCTTCGGCTACTTGAAGCGCATCGAGAGCCCGGAGGTGTTTATCCAGCGCATCGGAAACGGCCGTTTCTACCGAAAGCCGCGCCTCTTCTTCTTTCAGAGTGGCTGTGCGTTCCTCAATTTTTGCGGTTTCCATCGTCGCCCGGTCCGAGAGTCCGTTAAATAAATTCCAGGAAGCCGCCGCCCCGACACGAAAATATTTGCTGTTCGCCTCCGCCGGATTTCCTTTATCGGCGGCGTTTGCACTGTAATTCCAGGATCCGTGCAAATTAAGCTGCGGATAAAGGGAAGACGTTGCCGATTTGCGTTTCAGGGATGCCGACTTGCGCTGTGCCGCCGCCATTTGAATGGCGGCATTCCGTTCCAGAGCATTCTTTAAAACTTCCTGTTTTCCTTCGGGTGTTTTCCACGGCGGATTTCGATCCACCCAAATCGAATCGAGAAGGGTGTATTCTTCAACGGGAATCACACCGCCGCCGAGTTCCTGATCCAGCGTACGCAGAGCGGAACGAAGCGCCGTTTCTGCCGTGAGGCTCGCCGCACTGTCTGTGGTGTAATCCATTTGCGAGGAAAGCGCATCGAGCCGTGTTACCGCGCCCGCATTATATTTTTCGTTGGTCAAATCGCGGCGCGCGGCAGAGAGTTTCACATTTTCTTCGGCCACCCGGAACGATTCCCGCGCCGATACCGCCGAAAGATAAGCTTTCAATACGTTGCTTGCGGTATTTTCAATTTCATTCCGCAATTCGATTTCCGCGATATTTTTATTGGAAGCACTTAACTGATAGGCATTCCACGAACGAAATCCGTTAAAAACCGCGTAATTCAAAGCCACCTGAAACTGATCGGTGTGTTCCAAATCGTTTTGAATATCGGTTTTCGCTCCGGCTTGCGTTTCCGAATAGGAATCGCCGTAATTATAATAGCGGGAAAGCGATAAATCAAGCGTGGGCAACATGCCGTTCGCTCCGAGCGAATTCATGGTTTCCGCACTCTTCAACTGCTCGCGCGCCACCAGAACGGAATGCTTTTTTTCAAGAGCGATCTTCACGGCCTGCTCGGGAGAAAGCAAATCTGCCGAAGCGGAAGCCGGAAGGAAAAGCAAAATACTGAGCCCAGCGCCCAAAACCGGGAGCAGGAAACCCGCCATTTTTGTCGCATCGCTCGAAAGTTTTTCGGATTTTCCGGCAAAGTAAGAGTAAGCGGCCGGCACCACATAAAGAGTCATGAGAGCGGCAAACGAGAGTCCGCCGACAATCGCGACCCCCATCGCCACGCGGCTCGGAGCGCCCATTACAATCAAGGGAATCGCGCCGCCCACGGTGGAGAAACTCGTCATGAGAATCGGGCGGAAACGGCGCTTTGCCGATTCACGCGCCGCTTCCAAAGCGGAACATCCGGTGCTGCGCATAATCTGGTTTGCAAATTCCACAATGAGAATTCCGTTTTTCGTCACGAGCCCGAGCAAAAGAATGAGCGCAATCTCGCTGAAAATATTGAGCGTCTGCCCAAAGAAATAAAGCGAGGCGAGGGCGCCTGAAAGGGCGAGAGGTACTGTGAAAAGCGTGACAAACGGCGCGCGGAAACTTTCAAACTGCCCCGCGAGAATCAGGAAGATAAAAGCGAGCGCAAGCAGGAACGTGACGTAAAGCCCGGAGGAGCTCTCCACATATTCCTTGGATGCGCCGGCAAGTTCCGTGCTGACATTCGGATATTTTTTAAGCACTCTGTCTGCGATCCGGCGCATTTCTTCAAGCCCGTCGCCGATGGTTCTCCCTTCCGTAAGCCCCGCAGAAACGGTAGCCGCATTAAAACGGTTGTAACGCGGGCGCGAAGGAGAGGCCGACACTTCATGATACTCGACAAAATGATCCAAAGAAAGCATCTCCCCTTTGGCATTCCGCACGGTCAAAGCCGAAAGAGCCGAAGGCCTGTCCCGGTACTCGTAACCGACACTTCCGATAATATTATACTGCCGGCCATCCAGATAAAATTCGCCGTAATCCTGATCGCCCATCCCGAGCTGAACCGCCGTGGCAATATCCTGTACCGAAACCCCTTCCGCCCGCGCCTTATCGCGGAGAATTCTAAGATGAAGTTCGGGTTTGGTAAATGTGAGGTTCGAGTTCACCACCGTAAAAAACGGGCTCTTATCCGCTTCGGCTAAAAACTCGGGAAGCAATTCTCTCAAAATCTCAATGTCGGGCGCTTGCAGCACAAACTGCACCGGCATTCCGCCGCGCCCCGTACTCACCGTTTGAGGCTCCATCACCATCACGCGCATATCCGGAAATCCGTAAGCGAGCGTTTGCACATCCCGCGCGATTTCCGATTGAGGGCGGCGCTTTTCCGGATCTTCATTCAGCGTAAAACGGATCATCGCATTCCCAGCTCCGTTTGCCCCCGCCTGAATTTCTTCATAATCGGAAGAATCCAGATGCTCTCTCACCACATCCACAAAATTTTCCACCGTACTTCTCGTCCGGGAAAGCCCGGAACCTTCCGGAAACTGAACGCGGGCAAAAAACATACCGCTGTCTTCCATCGGAGCCATTTCACTCGAAAGATGGGTAAAGCAATAGTAAGTCGCGCCGCCAAGGGCGACAATCACCAGGAATACCATCCAGCGGACTTTTAAAAACATGCCCAAACTCTTATCATAAATTTTGTTCAGCCCATCAAAAAACGGCTCGGTCACCGCATAAAAGCGGCCTTTCTTCTGCATGCGGAGAAATTTGGAACAAAGCATCGGTGAAAGCGTAAGCGCCGATGCCGTAGAAAGAAACACGGTTCCGATCATCACCGCCACAAACTCCCGGAAGAGAAGTCCGGTCACACCGCCGAGAACGAGCATCGGTAAAAATACGGCCATAAGCACCATGGAAGTCGCAATCACGGCAAAGAAAATTTCGTTGGTCCCGGCGATCGCCGCCTGTTTCGGGGTCATGCCCGCTTCGATCTTCTGATAAATATTTTCCACAATCACAATCGCATCGTCCACCACAAGCCCAATGGCGAGTACCATGGCGAGAAGCGTCAAAACGTTAATGGAAAACCCGAAGAAATAAAGGATAAAGAAACAGCCCACGAGAGCCACCGGAATCACGACCATCGGAATTAAGGTGGAGCGCCCTTCGCGGAGGAAAAAGAAAATGGTTAAAACCACGAGCACAAACGAGATAAAAATCGTTTCAATCACTTCCCGGATAGAAGCCCGGATGGAAACCGAAGAATCCATTCCGCGGATAATTTGTACGTCACTCGGCAAATCGCGCCGGATTTCTTCAATCCGCTGATAAAATTCATCGGCAATATTCACATGGTTCGCGCCCGGTTGGGCGATAATCGCCACGGCGATGATATTTTTTCCGTTACGTTTGAAGCCGGTACGGGGGTCTTTAGGTTCATAGTGAATATCGGCGACATCGCTTAAACGGATAACCGTACCGTCCGAAGCGGTTTTGATCGCCACGCCCGAAAATAAAGGCAGCTGATCCAAACGTCCGAGGGCGCGAATGGAAAGATCCGTGGTCGCCCCTTCGATTTTTCCTGCGGGGAGTTCCTGGTTTTCCCGAATGAGGGCCGCCGAAATTTCGGAAGCGGTCACCCCGAGAGACTGCATGCGCACCGGATCCAGCCAAAGGCGCACCACCGGCTGTTTTTCACCCCAAAGCGTCACTTCGGAAACGCCCGAAATCGTTTGCAGGCGTTCCTTCACGAGGTTTCTCGCAATTTCCGAAATGTCCATGGCATCCCGGGAATCGGACATGAGACTCACCATCAAAATCGGGTCGGAATCGGAATCGGATTTAAAAACCGTCGGAGGGTCCACCGCATCGGGGAGCCTGCGCTGCACGCGGGAAACGCGGTCGCGAATATCGTTGGCTGCCGCTTCCAAATCCGCACCCACTTCAAACTCCACCCGGATCGTCGAAGAACCGTCGGAACTGGTGGAAACGAGCGATTTAATTCCGGATGCACTATTGATGGATTCTTCCAAAATTTCCGTTACTTCGGATTCCACGACCGCCGCATTGGCGCCGCTGTAGGAAGTTCTCACGGTAATGATCGGAGAATCAACATTTGGGAATTTGCGAATCCCAAGATTCATCGCACCGAAAAAGCCAAGCACCATGGTGCCGATAGCAAGCACCGTCATCAAAACGGGGCGGCGAATGGATACCTGTGAAAGGCTCATTCCTGCACCTCGTAATTCATTTGATTGCGGATATCGCGGATTTCCACGGAAGTCCCGTTACGCACGCTCATTAAACCGGAAGCAATCACCGTATCGTTTTCGGCGAGTCCCTGAATCACAACGACCGAAATCGGAGTGCGAAGCCCTGTTTGCACCCGGGTCTGCACCGCTTTTCCCTCTTTGTAAACAAAAACGTAAGGCCCCTGATCATCGAGCGTAATCGCTTCGGTGGGAATCGCCATGCCGCGCTCTTTCGAGCCTCGAAGCGAAAGTTCCGCTTTCACAAAACTTCCCGCCATCCATTCTTCTTTCGGGTTGTAAATTACCGCCCGGACTTTCCGGCTGCGGCTGGCGGAGGTGAGAGTCGGCTCAAGAAACCGGATTTTTCCAAATGTCGAAAGCCCGCGTTCATCGTCAAGCACTTTTAAGGAATCGCCCACGGAAACCATGGAGGCATAACGCTGCGGCAAGGAAAATTCCACTTTGAGTTCCCGCACCGAAGAAAGTGTGGAAACCGATGCCCCAGCGGTCATCCACTCGCCTTCGGAAACACTTAAGAATCCGAGCCGCCCCGAGAAGGGAGCGCGAATTTCCGTTTTGCGCAGTTGCGCCTGAATCTGAGTCACCGTGGCTTCCTGAGCGCGCAAACTCGCCACCGCACCTTCAAGTTCCGCAGTCGTGGCACCGTCTTTTTCGTGAAGCGTTCTCGTGCGCGCTTCTTTTTGTTTTTCCAGTTCGAGCTGCGCGTTCGCTTGCGCGAGGAGCGCATTTAATTCGGAATCATCGATTTTGGCGATCAAAGTACCTTTGGAAACCGACGAACCGTCCTTCACGGGAAGCCGTACGAGCCGCCCGGAGGTTTCCGCTTTTAATTCCACATCCTCCATCGGGAGAAGGGTGGCGCTCACCTGATAACGGTTGTCCGCAACCTTCTGTTGAGCCACATAGCCTTCTACGCGCACAATGCGCTGGGCGGTGCTGCCGCTGTTTTTCTTTTGCTGTTTCGCCTCTCCGCCGGAACAGGCCGTAAGGAGAACCGAAAACACTGCCGCCAAACCGATCAAAATTTTTTTATTCATATATTCCTGCCGAACTTTAGATGCCCGAAAAGTGTAAACGTTGCATTTTTAATGAGCCTCCAGCCAATTTTTTCCAAAACCTACCGAAACCGTGAGCGGAACTTCGAGCGTAAGTGCATTTTCCATTTCTTCCCGGACCAAAGCCCCGAGAACTTCCGCCTCGGATTTCGGGCATTCGAAAAGAAGTTCGTCATGCACCTGCAATATCATGCGAAGCGGCAATTTTTCACTCCGAATCCGCGAATGAATCCGGATCATCGCCATTTTAATCAAATCGGCGGCACTTCCCTGCACCGGCGTATTTACCGCCATCCGTTCCGCCATTTGGCACTCGGTTCTATCCGAAGAATCAATCCCGGGAATAAAACGCCGCCGGCCGGAAAGCGTTTCCGCATAACCGTGCGCATGTGCAAAAGCCACCGTATCATCAATAAAACGGCGCACGCCCTGATAGGCTCCGAAATACCCTTCGATAAAACGCGAGGCCTCCGTTCTCGAAATTTTCAAATCGCGCGCGAGCCGGAACGCCGTCATCCCGTATAAAACTCCGAAATTCACCACCTTCGCATCGCGCCTCATATCCGCCGTCACGCTCGACATCGGCACTCCGTAAATCGCCGAAGCGGTTTCGGCATGAATATCCTTGCCCTCGCGGTAAGCCTGAATCAAATTCTCATCGCGGCTCAAATGGGCAAGCATCCGGAGTTCAATTTGGGAATAATCCGCAGAAAGCAGCACCGAATCGGGACCGGCGGGTACAAAGGCCGCGCGCACTTTTTTTCCGAATACGGTGCGGATCGGAATATTTTGGAGATTCGGCTCACGGCTCGAAAGGCGGCCGGTGGCCGTCCCCCACTGAAGAAAACTGGTGTGAATTCTCCCGGTTCTCGAATTCACGAGCGTGGGAAGCACATCCACATAAGTGCTCACCAGTTTTTTAAGCTCCCGGAATTCCATCACCTCAAAGACAATCGGGTGCGGCGCCACATTGGAAAGTTCCTCCAGTACGGCGCTGTCGGTACTCCGGCCGGTTTGCGTTTTTTTGATCACCGGGAGTTTCAAATCGTCAAAGAACACTTCCGCGAGCTGCTGCGTGGAACCGATGTTAAATTCCCTGCCGGCTTCTTCGTAAATATTTTTTTCGATTTGCAAAAGCCGGGCGCGAATTTCTTCCGATAAGGATTTAAGTACGTTTACATCGACCGAAACACCGGCGCGCTCCATCTCGAGAAGCGTTTCCAAAACAGGCATTTCGAGAGACCGGTAAAGAGCCGTCATCTCTTCTTTTTCCAGTTCCCCGGCGAGAACATTCCAAAGCCGGAGCGTATAAACCGCATCTTCCGCACCGTAAGGAAAAGCATCCTTAACCGGCACACGCGCAAAAGAAATTTGATTTTTACCGCGCCCGATCAAACTCCCGATGGGAATCATCTCATGGTGAAAGCGCATTTTTACCTGTTCATCGAGGCTATAGCTTTGTCCGCCGGGAGAAATCATCCATGCCGCCAAAAGAGAATCGGAAATTTTCGCCGGAAACGCCGAAAATTCAAATACCCGCTCGAGGACATGCAGATCAAACTTGGCATTGTGAAAAACCCACATGCGCCGGTCGTCTTTCCATAAAGACAAAAACCAGTCCCGCACCGCCCGGAAATCAAAATTTTTCTGCGGAAGACCCATGTCGTCGGTATGCGCCAGGGGAATGTAATAGCCTTTGGTTTCGGAAACCGCGAGGCAGAGCCCCACGAGACCGCAGGAAAGCGCATCAAGGGAATCGGTTTCCGTATCCACCGCCATCGTGAAAACCTCGGCAACCTCGGCTTTCATCTGTTCAAAAATTTCCGGAGAATCCACACAGAGATAATCTGCGGCATCGGCTTCGGTAAAATCAAAACCCGTTTCCGAAAGTTTTTCACCGCGGGCGGGCAACGCATGAAGCAAGCGCCGCAAGCTATTTACCTCATTTTTCTCAAAAATGGAATCCAGCTCTTTCCGGTTCACCCCCCGAAATTCGGTTTGCTCTAAAGTTCCCTGAAAACCGCGCGCACTTTGGAGCGTCACGAGTTCGCGGGAAAGAAACGCCTTTTCGCGGTTGGTCTCCAGATTTTCACGCAATGCTTTTTTAGTCACCTCATTCAAGCGCGCATAAAGCGAATCCATGTCACCGAATGTTTTTAAAAGCTCCGCCGCCGTTTTAGCCCGTGAGTGCCAAAAAATCCCGCATTTGAGAAGGGCACACGCCGTATTTTTCAAGCACTTCCTGGGGACCGAAATCGATCCCGTCGGCACCTTTCTCCAAATGGAACAAATGAATGCAGTCATCCACAATTTGCGCCATATCTTTGTCTTTTGTCACCAAAAGAACTTGCTCAAAACCCTGTTTTTCCGCCGCCACAGCGACTCCCGCCATCACATCATCGGCTTCAAAACCTTCTTCGGATAACACCGCCAGTCCGCTCGCGGCAAGCGTTTCCAGTAAGAGCGGCATTTGAAGCGCCATTTCTTCGGGCATCGTTCCGCGATTGGCCTTGTAATCCGGGTAAAGTTCATGGCGAAAATTCGTTTTTCCGGTATCGCAAACAATCCCGAAATGAGTCGGCTGATGTTTCTGCAGTATTCGGAACACGGCACCCCAGTAACCGTGAACGAGAGAAACGTTCAAACCATCGCTGTTTACCAGCGGATTCTTGACATAAGCATAAAACATTCGGAACGCAAGCGCAAAGGAATCCAAAAGAATCAGTTTTTTTTCATTCATGAAAATATTCCGCAAACCGGTCGGTAAAATGTTTCACTCCCTCGCGGAGAGCGAGAGTCGGTGCCGGTCGGTAAAACTTTAGGAGAAATCGGCATGCGATAAAAGTAAAAAATTTATCTTAAGTCCATTACGGCGGAAGCGTTTCACTTTCAAAATGAAGTTTCCCGCCCCGGTCGCTGATCTTAATTGCAGAAAAATCGAAATAGCGGCCGAGTAAAAGCCCTTCGGCAATTTCATCTTCCACGAGCTGTTGAATACTGCGGCGCAGCGGGCGCGCCCCGAGAGCCGGGTCGTAACCGTGTTCCACAATAATTTCTTTCGCCTTTGGAGTGACCTCGAGTAAAATGCCCCTTTCGGAAAGATTCTTTTGCAGCTGCGCGAGGAGAATATCCACAATGGAAATCAGATCTTCGCGGGAGAGGCTTTGGAATACGATTTGATCGTCGATGCGATTCAAAAATTCCGGAGTAAATACGCGCTTGACTTCTTCCCGAATGGCATTTTCCATTCGTTTGTATTCATCTTCCGCACTCGACTTGGTGAAGCCCATGCCCGTTTTGTTTTTGATTTCACGCGCTCCCACGTTGGAAGTCATGATGATAATCGTGTTTTTGAAGTTGATTTTCCGGCCGAAACTGTCGGTAAGCTGTCCATCGTCCAAAATCTGGAGCAAGATATTGTAAACATCCGGGTGCGCTTTTTCAATTTCATCCAAAAGCACCACGGAATAAGGGCGCTTGCGTACTTTTTCGGTGAGTTGTCCGCCGCCTTCTTCGTAACCGACATAGCCCGGAGGCGCTCCGATCAAGCGGGACATGCTGTGTTTTTCCATGTATTCGCTCATGTCGATGCGAATCATGGCATCTTCGGCACCGAAAAGCGAGAGACTGAGCACTTTCGCAAGTTCCGTCTTTCCGACCCCCGTCGGCCCGAGGAAAAGAAAACTGCCCATGGGGCGTTTGGTATTGTGAATCCCGGCGCGCGTTCGGCGAATGGATTTGACAACCGCCATCACGGCACGATCCTGCCCGATAATGCGCTGTTTGATTTCCTGATCCAGACCGACCAACTTTTTAGCTTCTTCGCTCGCCAGGCGCGAAATCGGAATCCCCGTCATTTTGCTGATCACATCGCGGATCACGCTTTCATCGACAACCAGACATTCGTTCTTTCTCTTTTCACGCCATTCCTGTTTCAGAGTGGCGATTTCTTTTTGAAGTGCCTCCACCCGGTCGCGGTATTGAGCGGCATTCTCAAAATCCTGCATGGCCACCGCTTCTTCTTTCTGGCGGGAAACGTCTTCCAGTTCGTGCTCGCGCGTCCGCAAATCCGGAGGGAGCGCCATACTCGCAAGCCGCACGCGGGCGCCGGCTTCATCCAAAATATCAATGGCCTTATCCGGCAGAAAACGGTCGCTCAAATAACGGTCGGACAAATAAACGGAAGCACGGAGCGCATCTTCGGTATAACTCACCTTATGGTGCTTTTCATACTTCTGACGAAGCCCGTGAAGAATCGTAACAGACTCTTCGAGGGTGGGCGGATTCACCATTACGGTTTGGAACCGCCGTTCGAGGGCGGCATCCTTTTCAATGTACTTGCGGTATTCATCCACGGTCGTCGCGCCGATACACTGCAATTCCCCGCGGGCGAGAGCCGGCTTGAAAATATTGGAAGCATCGAGACTCCCTTCGGCGCCTCCGGCGCCGACAATCGTGTGAAGTTCGTCAATGAAAAGAATCACCGCATTCGCGTTCCGTTCGAGTTCCATAACAAGCCCCTTCACGCGTTCTTCAAACTGCCCGCGATACTTGGTTCCCGCCACCATCGCCGCCACATCCAGCGCGACCACCCGTTTTCCTTCGAGCACTTCCGGAATATTCTTTTGAACGATTTTCTGGGCGAGCCCTTCCACAATCGCGGTTTTCCCCACCCCGGGTTCCCCGATCAGCACCGGATTATTTTTCTTTCTCCGCGATAACACCTGAATCAGGCGTTCGATTTCATCGCCGCGCCCGATCACCGGGTCCAGTTTTCCCTGCACGGCGAGTTCGGTCAAATCTCTTCCGAAACGCTCCAAAATCGGCATTTTGGATTTGTTCGTTTTCCGAAGCGCGCTGTTCACCGGCATATCGGAATCCATATTGTTCAAATGGTCTTTATCCTCCCGCCGGACAGCCATCACCGCATCCTTCACCATTTCATAATCAAGCCCGGCACCCGTCAAAATCGCCGCCGCCGAAGAATCGCTGATCCTCATGAGAGAAAGGAGAACGTGTTCGGTACCGATGTGATCGTCGGTCATGGCCCGCGCCTCGGTCGCCGAATTTTGAAGTACCGTTTTCGCTCTCGAAGTGAAAAGCACCATCTGCTGCCCGCTGCCGAGAGTCATCATATCGCTCTGAGTCACCTGAGTTTGCTCAATATCGGAAGCGAGTTTATCCAAATCCGTGCCGATGCGCTTGAGGGCATTCGCCGCAAAACCTTCGCCCTCCCGAATAATCCCGAGAAGCAAATGTTCCGTTCCCACACGGTCATGCCCCAAATGCACCGCGCTCTCGCGGGCAAACTGCAACACTTTCTTTACTCTGTCCGTAAATCGCCCTTTCATACCGCCTTCTCCTCGTTAAAAGGAACCACCAGGCCGCCACGCATGTGGAACCGCTTTGTGGCCTCGCGCGCCATTCTTTCATCGTGCGTGACAATCAAAAACGACTGTCCGTATTCCTTGTTTAATTCTACAAAAAGTTCGTTCAGGATGACAGCGTTTTTTTCATCCAAATTACCGCTCGGCTCATCGGCAAACACCAAATCCGGCTGATTCATCAGTGCCCGCGCCACCGCCACCCGCTGGCGTTCCCCGCCGGAAAGTTCCCGGGGCAAATGATTCCGGCGATCTTGAAGCCCAACGGTTTCCAAAAGCATTTCCGCGCGTTCCTGCCAAACCGGTTTTGAAGATTTCAAAATT
>QMCE01002012.1_pt1 | contig 11291 bp, 7 predicted proteins | sample 1821851 | NCBI WGS metagenome assembly QMCE01 (sample SAMN09453174, study PRJNA476694) | Termite gut metagenome, whole genome shotgun sequencing project. | isolation source: worker | host: Odontotermes sp. | place: South Africa:Pretoria | collected 2016-01-28
GTTCGGGTAATTAGTAGTTACGAGGCAGACTATAAAAAGTGGATTAAAGAAGGGCTGGCCTATTTCGATCAGAACCATACTAAGTATGGCTTCATTATGTCTCGCTCGATGCCACCGGAAGTACACGAGTTAGCGCTCAAGATCAAGAAAAAGTACCCAAAAATAATTTGGATAGCTTCGTTTGGTGACCCGATTATAGAAAATACTTATCTTGAACCAGATGTTTCGCCTTACCGGGCCAGCTTGGTGGATACCATAGTGGGTAAAAATGGTTTCCGGACCTTATTGTCACCCAAGCGGGTTATTAAACATTGTTTTTGGACCACTCGAAGGTTATTCCACGACCCCTATCGACACTATGAGAAGAAATATCGAAAGCTTTATAAGAAAATTGTGCAACATGCTGATGGATTGTTGGTAAATAATATCTATCAACAGGCTTTGCAACAGAAGAAATTAAGCCAGGAACAACAAGATAAGTTCTTCGTTATCCCACATGCTTTTGAGGAATCGTATATCCCTGCTCCAAGCCCTAGAACAAAGAACAACAAGATAGTCTTTTCCTATTGTGGCGATTTTTATGGTCCCAGGACGCCGAGTGAGCTTTTTACGGCTCTGAAATCCTTAAATGATCAAGACCCGACACTGAAGGATAGAATAGTTTTCAATTTCTATGGTAAAATGCCAGATGCGTTCAAAATCAACATTGTTGATAATGGTTTGACTGATATAGTAAAAGTTCACGGAGCGGTTAATTTCTTCCAGAGTTTGCAGATTATGGTTGATAGTGATTGGCTATTGACGGTCGACGCTAATTTGAGTTATAAAGTAGACGATAACGTATGCTTTTTGTCGAAGCTGAGTGATTATATCGGGGTCAAAGCCCAGATTTTTAGTATTGCGATGCTGAGTGGGGCGACTGCTGATGTGTTGCGTGAAGTTGGCGCTTTGATTGCCTCGCACTGTATTGATGATATCCGGTTGCAACTATCCCAAATTATTTATAAGGGCCGGAAGGCGTCAATGGATTTACGGGCGCGGGAGAAGTATGACGCGAAAAATGTCGCCGCGATCTTTGATCGAAAAGTGGTCCAGCTATTGGAGCAAGATCGGGCAGGCCAGCGGAAAAAAGTGTTGATCGATGGTTACTTTGGTGACAATAATATCGGCGATGAAATTATGTTAGATACTTTCTTGAGCACTGTCGATCGAGAAGAATACAATCCGACGATCGTCGTCAGCAATACATACGAAAAACAAATACCCTATTATTATGGTTTTAAGACTATCTCTTGGGCGGATCTGATGGAGAATTTGTCACAGGTTGTCACTAGCCATGATGCCTACGCCTTGAATGGAGGAGCGCATATCGACGATACAACATATAGCGACAAAGGGAACAGCCGTTCGGAGATGATATTACGGGTGGCCGAAGAATTTCAGGCTCAGCAAAAACGGACAGTTTTTCTTGGTCTGAGTTCGAACGCGGCACTTAAAAACCCAGCGTATCTCGCCCGACTAGAAACGGTAATTGCCCAGTCCCACTACTTTTCCTTGCGCGATCCGTATTCATTGCAGACATTGGCGAAAAAAATGCCATCTATTGCCAATAAATTGTTGCTGGATTTTGATTTGGCTCTGGCGCACCCTCTGCTTAGTAAGCCACTGGCCAAGGCTGGGGAGCAATATGTTTTACTTTGCATCGTGCCACCGAAAGATAAAGAGGAGAGCGACTTTTATCAGAAGTTAGCGAGTAACATCTTACTAGCTACGGATCTACCATTACGGGTACTTATTTTCGGTACAGAGCAGGGGGTCGCGGCGTTGCATCAACTATTCGACGGGTTGGCTAGCGAGCGGATAGCGATTATTGATATTGATGGTAGCTACAAGGTCGATGAAGTCAACGCTATTTTGAATCAAGCCAGAATTGTGATTACTGAGCGCTATCATATTGCGCTGCTAGCTGCTTTGCTGAATAAAAAAGTGCTACTGCTCGGCTATGACAACAACCCACATTACAAGAACAAAAACCGGCATTTAGCCGAAACTAATCCAAGCTCAGTTTATCTGATTAATCGGTCGAAAGCAGTGGCATTTAAGCCAGTGGCCTGGAAAAAATTATTGGGTGGCGCATTGCAAAGGCCGCACCATGAAAGTTAGCCCCGAACAGAAAAAATTTCGGCAAATAATTTCTGGTGCTCTCGCTGGTTTGGAACCGCGTCGAGTTAAACACTTGATTATTGGTGGTGGTTTATCCGGATTGACGACGGCTTATTTTCTAAAAAAAGACTATTTAATCCTGGAACAAGAGGCCGAACTGGGTGGTTATTGCCGAACCATTCACCACCCAAAATATGTTTGGGACTATGCTGGGCATTTCTATCATTTTCAAACCGAAGAATTTAAAGATCTATTTCTTTCGTTAGTGGAGCCAAGTGAGATTATCCGCCAGGTAAAAAATACCAAAATCTACTACCAAAATAAGCTGATTGATTATCCTTTTCAGCAAAATATCCACCAGCTAGCTAAGGGCGAGCTAATTGATTGCTTATACGATCGTTATTTCAAGATTGAAAAAGAGGAATACGATAGTTTTCTCGATATGTTGTACGGTAAATTTGGTCGGTCGATCGTCACTAAGTTCCTGAAGCCCTACAATGAAAAGCTTTATGCCACCAATTTGGATACTTTGGATAAAGATGCCATGGGTCGCTTCTTCCCCTATGCGGATTTGTCGGATATTGTGGCCAACTTTAAGCAGCAAAGCACTAAAACCTACAATGATAGTTTTCTTTATCTGAAGCGAGGGACTGGTTATTTTATTGATAAGCTGGCAGCTACCTTGGAGCAAAAATCGATTCGCTTAGGGGAAACAGTGACGCAGATCGATCTCGTTGGCAAATCGGTTATAACGGCTGGTGGTGAAAAAATCTATTATGAAAACTTAATCAATACGGCACCGCTAAATCGAGCCTTGGCATTGCTCGATCCGGCCAATCCACTTCTCGCTCAGCTGTCCTGTAATAAAGTTCTTGTCTTCAATATTGGTTTCGACCGTCCGTCGCCGCAATACCAGACGGAACACTGGGTCTATTTCCCGGATAAAGCACTGAATTTCTATCGAATCGGTTTTTATAACAATCTTTTACAAACCGAGAACCTGAGCGTTTATGTCGAGATTGGTTTTCCGAGCAGTCAAGTGGGTATTGATGTTGAGGCAGAATATCAAAAAGTACTAGCGGGAATGCGACAAGTTGGTATTATTTCACGCGACATGCAGCCGGTTGACCGATCGGTTATCATGATGGATCCGGCCTATGTACATATCTCCGGCGCGACGAATGGGCAAGTCGAGCAGACTTTGGCGGAGCTAGCCCAGCAGGATGTTTACTGTCTCGGGCGCTACGGGCGCTGGACTTATAATTCCATGGAAGACTGCATGGTTTGGGCGCGCGATCTGGCCCAAAAACTGACGACAATGTGATAAAATATAAGACATGACGAAGCAGCCAAAGAAAGTAGCGCAATCAGCGATCGTCCGATGGGGTGCTGCTCTAGTTTTCGGACTTGGCGCACTAGTTGCTACCTGGTTTTTCCTGGCTAATCTACAACCAATCGGCTCGGCGTTCTATTTGTTGGCTCTGGTGACGCTGGTTGGAGTAATATTTGTCGTCAAGGTATTTTTTCCGGCTGTTTTTTTGGCGTTGTGTCAGAAACTGAATCGTTTGTGGGGCAGACGACAATTTCGGGTCATTCTTGTTGCCCTCGTAGTGATAGTCGCTTTGCTAGTCCGTCTCTGGTTTTTCTTCCATTACCAATATGCACCGAGAGGCGATCCTGTTTTCTTCTACACCGAGGCGAACAATATTGCCACAGGTGTCGGGATTGCCGATAAGGCTCATGTATCCGCCTATCCCTATCTAGCACCTTACAGCTTTCTGCTTGGGGTGGTAGCGAAGCTGATTAGTAATGTGTGGTTGGCGGCTATAATTCTGAACTTTCTACTGGATTTTCTGTCGGCACTTTGTATATTCTCTATAGTAAGACGCCTGCTGGCTAAAACCGCCCGGGCATCCACCGTACCAACCAAAGCACCATTCCTGGCTTTTACCCTTTGGCTGCTTAGTCCACTGAACATTCTTTTTTCGCTACTCTCGATGCCGGTCATTGCAGTCAACTTCTTCATCGCTGTATTTTTGCTCTTGGTGGTAGTGTTCCGGCAAAAACTACTCGCTCAGCCCAAATGGCCTTTAGTGATAATCTGGTCAATTCTCCTTGGCTTGGTGGTTGGTCTGGGCAACAGTTTTCGACCGGTGCTGGCTATCGGTCTAATCGCCTTGGCTATTTGGCTGGTCTTCAGTCTGCCGGAGGTGCAGCGCGTCGGCCGCTTCGTCGCTCAAGCCGCAGCTGGCCTAATTATCATCGCGGTCATGATGCTGGGGGTGCAGGAACTGATAACCAATTCGCTTGAGAAGAGAACTGGTTATGCGGTAGCCAGCGGTGGCGGCGGTTGGAGCGTTTTTGTTGGCGCCAACCGGCAAAGTGGCGGCCAATGGAATGCCGAAGATTGGGAATATATGCTGGCGGAGATGCGAGCAGTGATGGCGACGGAGAGCGACAGTTTTGCAGCCATGCTGGGTCGGTTGCAGGATGAGGGGATTGAGCGGTATAAGAGCTACGGTCTTCTTGGCTCGGCTAGCTTGATGGTGCAGAAACTTCATACTTTCGCCAGCGGCCAAACTACCGTTCCGAATGTTAACGCTTCACTAAAGGATTTCCCCGGTTCTACTGCTGCTAATCTACTGAGCGTATACAACACTCTCTTCCTGCTGTCCCTTTTTGGTCTTGTTGGCTGGTATTTATACCAACAAACTCGGCAAGCCTTAACTACTAAAACTAGTCCGATTACGGGTGCTTTCTTCATTACTTTGCTGCTGCTTGGCTTCTTCTTCTCACATAGTCTAGTGGAAGTCATGAGTCGCTATGCCTTAATTATTTACCCGCTACTCACCGTTCTGGCTGGCCTAGCAATTAACTCTTGGGAAAAACCAGCCACGCGTCGTCGGGCTACTTAGGGTTTTTGGCAGACTTTTTCGCCTTTCGGAACTTCCAATCGTCGCGACTAGCATCCAGCACAGTTTTTTCCGCTTGCCAACCCAGCTCGGCTAGGGCCTTGCTAGCATCAGCGAAGGAAACGGCGATATCGCCATCGCGCCGCCCCACCACAGTATAAGCGATAGTCTGCCCGCTAGCTGTTTGGTAATCGGCGATCAATTCCAACACCGATGTGCCATGGCCGGTGGATAAATTGTAGATTTTTAGGCCAGCAGTTGAGTTTTTCAGGGCAGCAACATGGCCCCGAGCCAGGTCAACCACATGGATATAATCGCGGATACCGGTGCCATCTGGCGTATCATAGTCATTACCGTTGACTTTAACCTCGGGTAATTCACCTGTGGCAACTTTGGCTACAAACGGCATTAGATTGGTAGGTGTTTCGGTTGGCTCTTCACCGAGTAGGCCGCTTTCGTGGGCACCCACGGGATTAAAATAGCGGAGCAGGGTGATGTTCCAGTTCGGATCAGCAATGGCGACATCTTTGAGGATCTCCTCAATCATATACTTAGTCCGCGCATAAGGGCATTTCATGGTTAGCCCAGTAGTCGAAGTTTCTAGTAGCGGTAACTCAGTCGGGTCACCATAAATGGCAGCGCTGGAGCTAAAAACTAGCGTCTGACAATGGAACTCCTGCATGACATCTAGCAGCACGAAAGTGGAGTTGAGGTTATTCTCATAGTAAGCCAGCGGTTGACGAATTGATTCCTCGACGATTTTTAGACCAGCCAAATGAATGACAGCTTCGATTTTGTTTTTTCGAAACACCTCGGCCAGTTTTTGCCGGTCGCGGATATCAATTTGGTAGAATTTAACGGCTTGCCCGATCACTTGTTCGATAGCTTCAACGACTTCCGGGCGGCTGTTTGATAGGTTGTCGGCAACAATAATCTGATGTCCGGCCTTGGCTAGCTCGACAGCGATGTGAGAACCAATATAACCCGCACCACCCGTTAATAATACTTGCATCAATTCCTCCTACCACTCAATTATAACACAAATAGCGTATAATAAGAGTATGGATAAAGCACTCCGAGTTATCATCGCCGCATTTTTTTACCTGACCGGTTTAGTGGCGCTCTGGTTTTTGCTCAGTAATTTGCAGCCAATCGGCCCAGCGCCCTATCTGTTGGCGTTACTTCTGCTTTTGGCTTTTGCGATGGCTGTAAAGCTACTCTGGTCACAGGCGGCGCGGCGCGGTCGAGCTAGTTTCCACCGTTTGCTAGTGACCAAGCCGCTCTGGGTTTGTCTGGTGGCGTCTCTACTGGCGGTTTTAGTGCGCTTGTTGATATTCCGACAATTTAGTTACGTGCCGACCAGTGATCCGGGAACCTTTGTCGCCTTCGCTGAGGCGGTTGCCAATGATGCAACCCTACCGGACAATTACTATTTAGCAGCCTTTCCTTATCTAGCAACCTACATCAATTTACTGGGCGGCGCAATCCGATTAATTGGCAGCTCTTGGCTAGCGACGATAGTAGTAAACACAGCGTTCGACCTACTTGGAGCAATTATAGTCTTTCATCTAGTCAAGCGAGTTGGGAGAGCCGAATCACCGGCGCCGAGCCTGGCTTTTTTACTCTGGGTCTTTAGCCCTTTTAACTTACTATTTTCCCTGGTGTCGTTGCCAATCGTGATCGTGAACTGTTTCATTGTGGGCGGAGTGTATCTCACCGAATTATTACGCCAAAAACTGGCTCAAGCACAACGATTGCCCGCGGTTTTACTGGGATTAGCATTGGGCTTGACGCTTGGTTTTGCCAACTGGTTCCGACCAATTTTCGCGGTTTTTCTAATCGCGTTATCCCTTTATTTCTTGTTCATACTGCTGATCAAACGAGCCAAAAAACTGACAGTTTTAATGACCACTCTGTCGTTTATCTTGGTTATCGGGGTATTTTGGGGCTTGCAGACAATCAATGGGTGGCTGGTTGCAAGGCAGACTAGCTACGCTGTCCCGAAAACAGGAGAAGGCTGGTCGGTCTTTGTTGGGGCGAATGCGGAATATCACGGTAGCTGGAATGCACCCGATCAGACCTGGCGTCAAGCGCTCGATCAGGAGTTGGGTTATGATACGGAAGCCGTACAGCAGAGACTGCTGCAAGAGGGGATCGAGCGTTACAAAAATCTTGGTCTACTTGGGGCTCTGCGGTTGATGGTAGAAAAGCAATACCATTTCGCTAATAAGCAGAATGACCTCTATAACATCGAAGGCTCAGTTGTCGGTTATAGCGGGTCGCGACTAATGAAGCTGATGAATGTTTATATTATATTATTTACTCTGGCGTTGTTTGCAGTAGTGTTGTGCTACAATTTCCGGTTAGCGCGAACGGCGATAAGCAAATCAAAATTGTCTCCGACGCTCGTGCTACTGCTCGCTTTGTTGCTGCTCGGGTTGTTCTTTTCGAACATGTTGGTCGAGTCGGCCTTTCGTTACGCACAGGTGCTATACCCGATATTGATAATCTTCACGGTGTTATATTTTGACCAACACCCGGAGTGGTCACAATACCCAGTCAAACGCTTTCGTCGCACCAATCAAAAATCAATCACGCACAAAAAATCGCCACCTAACTTGTAGTACTTGGCTTTCTTTACGCCGATGAACGACTGAAAGCGGTACATATAAGGGAAGAAATTGACATGTAGGTCGGTAGTATAGCGGTACTCGCGCTGTTTGGGCACGACGATAATTAGGCGCCTTTTGGTGATGCGCATGATTTCTTTGAGAGCTCGTCGATGTTCGCGTACATGTTCCAGCACATGAGTGCAAAGCACGGTATCGAAACTTTTGTCGGCGAAAGGCAGGTTCTCAATGGGTGCTTCGGTGCAAGGGATATCTATTCTCGGGCATACAATGTCAGTGCCGTGCAGGGTAGCTTTGGGGTATTTCTCTGCCACCGCTTTTAGGAGTGCACCGCGACCGCACGCCACATCAATAACCGTTTTACCTTTGATATTGTCCAAGATAAAGTGGCGGCACTTGCTATTCAGGTCGGTCTCGCGCTTATTAACCGGGACATCTTTGATCTCAGCATAGTAGCGAGAGATTTCCTTGTCGGTTAGGAAAGGGTAGTGTTCCTTGAACTCCATAATCAACTTGGTTTTCGGCCCATAGGCCATCCGAATAATCGGATACATGACAAGCTTGGAATCGCGCAAAAACGGCGGCACAATATGATCGAGCACAAAGTGGATTTTGCTGGTGACATTGCGGCTAAGCATAGCGTAATAACTCCTGTTTTGACATCGTTGCTGGCTGGCCTAGCTTCCCGAGAAAAAGTCTCATCTGTCTATGATAGCATACTATTGGGGTAGAGGGAAGAGGGGGGTTGGAGGAATCGATTGGAGTGCAAATACTGTTCCAGCGCAGAAAAATGTGCGCAACATTGCCGTAGCGCACATGTCTCATGACGATTATTTAAGCTTCGTCAGTGTATTGGTTTACCATTGAGTCTCCTTCCCACCCTTACCACTCATCCGTTTTTTCTGCTCCAATGTTTTAATAAGTGAAGCCAGCTCAGTAAATCCTCTATACCCATGCGCATCAAGGTAGCCAACTAAAGCTGTGTTATTGACGAAACAGAACTCTTGTTCAATATGTTCCTTGTCGACAACTGCTTGAGACCAAGCGACCGCAACCACTTCTAAGGTATTTAAATACGATAACAGACCATGTCTCATGAAGGCTAATACCTCGTTCGGGATAGTTTTACTTTTACTAGTTTTTATAGCGTCTATCAAGTAACCTATGTCAATGCTATAAATCCCCTGGAGTCCTTGCAAGAGAGCCGCCATCCTGTCTCTTAAATCATCAGTCATTCTGAAAGTCTGGTTTACGCCAGACGATAAACTGAAATTGCTTCGTATGGCCGAACAGGCCACTGGATTCATTTCTCGCATCATACTTCTGATGACCGACCACTCAGGATGTGCTGCAGTTCGTTCTGTGAACCATTGACCTAACTCGACAGTCTTCACTCTTCGGGTTTCTTCACGATCAGAACTAATCTGTGTTTTAATCATTATGGAGGCCATCAAGGCGGTGAATACTAATAGAACACAGCTAATCATCTCAGCTAGTATAGAGTCGCTGATTTCTCCCCAAAAAATGACCGTTGCTAGGACTCCAGCAACTATCAATAAGATGGCTGCGATGGTAAGTGCTAAGTATATATTTTTTGTAGATTTCTGTCTCATATAATACTATTATAACAAAGCACAAGCGAGTTTGCACCAAATAAGTCGATAAGGTTTTGAGTACCAGAAAAATGTCCGAACAAAGGTATAAGTAGCTACTAAACATAAAAAGCCCCGCGTTGTGGTATGGAAACCACCGGCCGAGCTCTCTTAGTAAGATTGTATGCCCTACCATACAAAATAGCGGCGATTTTTCCGACCACGAGCAATAATTTACTCCCCGGCCGTCGCCACCACCACCCCATAGGCCGGCAGCTCCAGCCGCACATTTTGCTCCTCGTCCGGCGACAGCTGCTCCAGCGTCACTTCAGTAAAATCGGCGCAGTAACCCGACCAACTACTATTAAAACGGACCGCATATTCCCGCGCCTCGGGCAGCCGCAGCTGGTAATTGCCAATCGCTTGCCCCGAGAAATTCACCAGCACCAACACTTCACCCCGCGTCCACCCCAGCACCAGATTATCGTCATTGCGGTGAAACAGGCTCAGCCCTTCGCCCCCCAACCCCGCCGTGTCGCCGTAAAGATTGCGCCGCAGGGCAATCAAATGCTGGTTGGCCAGAATCAGCCCACCAAACTGCTCCGCCCGCGACCAATCGAGATGTTGCCAAGCATTAAAACTACCCGGCTGCAAAAAAGCCTGGCCTTGCAACAGCATCGGAATTCCTGGCGTAGTCAGCGCCACCGCGGCAATCAAAATCGAAATTTGCTCGGCCGCCACCAGATCCGACTGACTGGGGTGGATCTCCTCCACCAGCCGTTCATCGCCATTGGCCGCCGGGTCATGCGAATCAGCAAAGACGACTTTGTGCAGCGCTGCCCCAATAAAACGGAGAAAAAGACTACGATTTAGCTCATCCATCGCTCCGTCCGCTCGCTGCAAAATTCCCCTGAGGGCCTGCGGCAAAGACAGCTCCCACTGGGCATCAAAACCACAGCCACCCTCCGCCACCGGCCGGGTCAAATACTCGTTGCAGCCGTGGTCCTCGGCGATCACCAGCGCCGCCGGATTGAGTTGGTGGGCCAGCTCAGTGATGCTACCGAGTAGGCTCCAAGCCTCGGCAATATCGCCGCCCGGTTCGTCGTTATAGCCGTGCCGATTGCGCATAAAAGTGGTCGAATCAATCCGCACCCCGTCAATATGAAACTCTTCGAACCACATGCGCAAATTATCCAAAATATACTGTCGCACTTCCGGCCGCCCATAATCCGGCCGCGCCCCATCCCAGGGTGTGCCGCCCCGATCGTCGTTATAAAAATAAATCCCGCCCCCGTCATTCTCGCTCCAGCCATCAAATTTCCAGAGATAATCGCCGTTAAAATGGTTGTAAACCAGATCGAGGAACACGCCGATACCGCGGGCATGACAAGCCCGGACAAACTCTTTCAAACCTTGCCGCCCGCCGTAGCTATTCTCCACCGCGAACGGCAGATTCGGCGTATAACCCCAGCCAAAGCCCTTGTTCATGCTAGTAACCGGCATCAATTCGACCGTCGTAACCCCCAGCCGCTCCAAATGGTCCAGGTGGAGGATTGCTTCGGCAAAAGTACCGATCGTCGCCCGATCTGCGCCGCCAAACGTGCCGACATGCAGCTCATAGAGCACCAACTGCTCCTTGGGCGGCGCGGTGTAATGGTCGCCTTGCCAATCAAACTTCGGATCGGGAATGACCGAGGTGCCTTCCTCCGAGCCGGTTACCTGAAGACTGCGCGGGTCAACCCGGTAAAGCTTCTCGTCCTGCTCCGTAATTAAAACATACTGATAAGTCTGCCCCGGCACGGCACTTTCTACGCGTCGCCGCCAATAGCCGTCCTGGCCGTTCATCGGCTCCTCTTGCCAGCCGTTAAAATCGCCCGCTAGGGCCACCGATTTCGCAAACGGTGCCCAGAGACAAAAATCAATGCCTTGCTGGCTGAAACGGAGCCCTACATTTGGCTGAAATACTTCATCTTTAATCGCCATAACCCACCTAG
>QMCE01002013.1_pt1 | contig 11291 bp, 10 predicted proteins | sample 1821851 | NCBI WGS metagenome assembly QMCE01 (sample SAMN09453174, study PRJNA476694) | Termite gut metagenome, whole genome shotgun sequencing project. | isolation source: worker | host: Odontotermes sp. | place: South Africa:Pretoria | collected 2016-01-28
TGGGTTAGCTTCTTCGCGTTCGTACGTAATTCTTCCATATCTAAGTTTATCATATTTGCTTAAATATGTCTATTGTTTAGTTGGAGACTCGATAGTATAGCGACTGCAATGGACAAAAGGCGGGTCGTTGAAAAGGGTGGAAAAACCAATCCAAACTACGGTAAAACCTATTGGACGATTACCAGATTATAAATTTACGCGGCATAATTATGCATATTTTGGTATTGTAGTAGAGCGCTCAAAAACGCCGCAAGGCTACAGGCCGCAAGGCTTTTACGGCGCTCCGCGCAAGAGTGCTGCTGCGGCAGCACACCTAGAAAGAAGAAGTATGCGTTCGGTCGCTTTAAATGCAAAAAGAACTGCGGCTTCTCTTTTCCCGGTGAATACTGAGGAGCAAACCCCAAATCAAGCAGCAAGGAGTAAACACGCGCAAGATGACGAGAGACGAACTCAAAAATTTCAATTTATTGTATCTAAAGGGTTATGCCGAAGTCACGTTGGGCTCAGATGAAGTCGGCGGCGAAAACCCGAGCGAACTTACCAGCATGATTCAGACCGACAAGAAATACACCTGCCCGTACTGCGGATCGGGCAACGGCGAAAGGAGAACGCCAGCATTCACGGTTTATAGCGAACACTTTCATTGCTATTCATGTGGTAAGCACGGAGATATATTCGACCTAATAGCTAAAGTCGAAAAAATCCCGCCAAATACGCGCAGGGTGTTCAAAAGAGCGGAAGAATTGTTCAAGGACGGAAACAACGACGGGTTAGCTGCGCTGAAAAAATGGCGGGGCGAAACGGCGGGGAATAGCCCTATCGTTAGTGCCGCGCCTGAGAGCATTCTCAGGGCTGATGGTACGCCAATGCCCAAAGCTGACTATAGCGCTTATATCGCGGGATGCCATGCCGCCGTAAACCAAACGGACTATTGGGCAAAACGTGGTATAAGTGAACGAAACATTGAGCGCTTTCGTCTCGGCTATGATCCGAAGTTCAATTCGGTGGTCATTCCCTACGGCGCGGATAACAGCTATTATATTCAAAGAAAAGTTGAGGGCAAAGGGTATTACAAGCGCCATGCTAAGGAGGCAGGGCCAGAGCCGATATTTAATGTAGGAGTTGTGGAAAGAGGTTCATACGAAGGCAAGTTTAAAACAATATTCGTTTGCGAAGGGCAAATAGACGCGATTAGCTTTTATGAGGTTAGGCAGGAAGCAATCGCATTAGGCAGCACAACCAATATAAACAAGCTGGTCAGATATTTGGAAAAAGATATGCCCTACCGATATCTTCATTTGCTTGTGCTTGCGCTTGATAATGATGATATTGGCCGCAAGGCAGAGCGGGAATTAAGCCGTGCGCTGGATAAATTACCTGTGAGGCATTATACATCTAACGTTCTTGGTGGCTATAAAGATGCTAACGAGGCATTGCTAAAGGAACCCGGCGAGTTCTGGTTTCGAGCTGCGAGAATTGCGAAAGCGGTGGTCAGGAATAAGTATCAGTTTAAAGTTACTTATTTGGTGGAATGAGTTGAACTTAGCATTGCCAAGCTCTCAACCTTCTGCTATTATAGACCCGTCTCAAATACGAGACGGGTTATCGCGCCTGTAAAGACAACGATAGCCAAAATAATATACGAAAACCGCTCGAAACAGAGCGCGTGAAATGCCGAAAACCGCCTAAACAAGCGGCTTGTGCGCAACTATGCTCTATGCCCAGCGGACGACAACGAGTGGGGCTATTCCTGCAAGGTGCTCGACCTCGTGGCGCATATGGCGAGCGTGGACGCGTAGGCAAGAATCTACTCGCCGATATAACGGCTGACAGCGCGCTCTTTTCCGTGGTTTACAGCCCGGAGAAGAGCGCGCTTTATGTTGTTGAGAGCGTTTATGCGAGCTTGTATTTTTTAGACATTTATGGGAGTATATATATTTTTTCATTGCTTAATCAACGATAATTTTAATTATAAGTTATTTATCTTGACATGAATTATTATATATGCAATACTTGGGTCGCAAGCGATTTATTGTAACACAGGTGATTTGAATGAAATGCTTGGTCACCGGCGGTGCGGGTTTTGTTGGCTCTAAGATATCAAAAAAGCTATTAGAGCAAGGTCACGATGTAACCGTTTATGATAATTTAAGTGTTGGACGGATAGAAAATCTCCCCGAAGGATCTCTGTTCGTACAGGGCGACATTTTAGATTTTGACGGCTTATCCAAAGTTATGTGCGGAATAGATATTGTTTTTCATGAAGCTGCTTTTGTCAGTATAAGAAACAGTTTCTTTCAGCCCCGCCGCGAATTTGAAACGAATGTAACTGGCACCCTAAATGTTCTTGACGCTATGCTGAGCGCCGATGTTCACAAAATTGTGTACGCCTCGTCAATGGCTGTTTATGGAGTGCCTACGAACGATAAAGTACGGGAAGACGATATTGTGCAGCCTATCTCTCCATATGGGTTAAGTAAGCTGCGGGGCGAAATGCTGTGTAAAATCTATGCTGAACGCTTTGGCATGGCATATGATGTCCTGAGGTATTTCAATATCTTCGGCGAGGGGCAGCAATTTTCCGAATATGTTGGCGTCTTAACAGCTTTCATAAAGTTTGCTTCCGAAGGGAAGCCCATTACGGTATGCGGGGATGGTCTACAGGAGCGCGATTTTGTATTTGTTGAGGACGTCGCCAAAGCCAACATCCTCGCTATGAAAGACCTAAGCAATACAATAATTAATATAGCAAGCGGGACAAAAACGTCCATTCTTTCCATAGCGAAGGCGGTAGCGAGTAGATTTAAAGGCTCAGAAATCGTATATATACCCAAACCGCCGGGCGAGATCAACAGTATATGCGCACAAGTGCAATCCGCGCAGGAACGTCTTGGATTTAGCGCGACAACTGATGTCTTGCAGTATATACCTACGCTTTGTGATATGCACATTAAAGGCGGGGCAGACGAATGAAATCCGTTATTCTATGCGCGGGTAAAGGAGAGCGCGCCGCCGGATATACCGGAGGAGGAAACAAGTGTTTGACGGCTGTGCCAAACTATGGAAGAATTATAGATTATTCATTGAGAGCTGCCTGCGAGTTAACCGAGGAGATTGTTATTCTCATAGGATATAAGGGCGAAGAGGTCACGGAATATGTCAGCGGCTTCGTGAAATCAAATAATTTAAAAACGCATATTGAATTTGCCGAGCAGAAGTCTTACGACGGACTTTGCGACGGGTTGTTGTGCTGTGAGCCGATGCTGGGCGGCGAGGAATTTTTACTTTTTCTTGGCGATGAGATAATAACTGAACCCAGGCACAGGAGTATGATTGATGACTTTTACAATACCAGAGCATTTGCCGCTTGTGGTTTCGTACATGCTCCCAATATGCAGGCCGTGAAAAATACTTATTCATTAGAAATTTCGGGGGGCGTAATTCTGGATTTAATTGAAAAGCCGGCGCGAGTATTAAACAACCTTATGGGAACTGGGAATTGCCTTTTTAGCGGAGAATTTTATGCCTATTTACACGACTACGCCGAGAACTGCGCTCCCGCAAACGGCGGATATTCCTTTCCCGACGTCCTGAGGTATGCGATAAGCGGCGGTCAAAAAGTAATAGCTTGCGAGATCGGCAAATCATACCTCAACTTTAATTACGCAAATGATATAACTGCATTCCTTAATCATTCCAGTCACGCGAAGGAGAGTTAAGATGACGCCGATAATAACTGTATATTCTTTCAACGAGACGTACGCTGAGCTTGCCGCGGTATCCATGACTTCGCTCGTATATAACACAAAAAGGGATTGCCATATTCACATCTTTGAAAACTCGCTTAGCGAAAAAACCATGGAAAAGCTCTTAGTGTTGGAGGAGATGTATAACAACGTCAATATCACTTTTCACCATGTCCCTGATGAAAAGTTTTCTGAAGTCGCGGATAATTATTTTGGAAAAGAAACATGGTACCCCCTGCTTGCCCCGGAAATTCTGAGCGATTTAGATAAGGCGCTTCTCCTTGAGCCGGATACGCTGATATGCAGGGACGTTTCAGATTTATTCGATATAGAATTGGGCGATCGCTATGCCGCAGTTCGTATCCATTCTCCTACTTTGGAGCAATATGGCAGCGACATTCACCTGTTTAGCGACATTCGTTCCACCGACTCAAATTTTTTTAATGCAGGCATTATACTTTACAATCTCAAAGCCCTTAGGGACGATGATGTATTTAATATGGACAGACTAATACGCGACGTGAAAATAGGGCGTATTTATCGCCGAGCCAGCTGGCTTGCTCAGCAAAGCTACCAATCCGTTGTTTTTAATCGCGAAAATATTGTGAAACTTCCATATAAATATAATCGCTTTGCGTATGTTAGTTTCTCGCATCCATTTTTGCACCCTGATGCAGACTACGATGAATTTATTGAAGCGATATCCAATCCTGCGATAATTCATTATGCTGGGCCAAAGCCGAATCATAAACAGCTTTATGGAAAAGGGTTCGTCCATGATCTAATCTTAAGGTGGTGGGAGTATTTAGCGCTTTCTCCTTTCGCAAACGGCGAACATGATCAAAAAAGATTGAATGCGCTAATAGAAGACAGCCGTAATATCAACAGTGATGCGGTACCTGTATGGACTTACATCCATCATTACATGTTCGATAATATGATGGACGCAATGGATAAGTTGAGTGAACTAACTGAGGAAGGGCTTAAAGTCGCATTTTATGGCGCCGGGGCCTTAGGAGGAAGGTTCCTTCGCGTTGCCCGATATAAGAATTTCAAGCCGGATTTCGTTTGCGATCAGAGCAAAGCGGGTCTCAAAATCGAAGGGATCACGATCGAGCATCCCGAGATTTTGCGGGATTATCACAACGATTGTTTAGTGATAATCGCAATAGAAGACCCGAACGTCTGGACGGAGGTTCAGAGGAACCTGCGGGATATGGGATTCGCCGAAAAACGAATTATACCGATCTTCGAAAACCTGGCGGTTAACGGCAGAAGGTGGAGCGAGCTGCTCGAGTCCATCGAGAGCAATAGAACATCATGATACGCCCAGCAAAGCGCTCGGCCTCGCGGCGCATATGGCGAGCGTGGACGCGTAGAAAAAGCTAAAATCAGGGGACAAAACAGGGGCCGCAATCGCTGCGGCCCCCCTCGCATTTACGCCAAATTAGCCTTTAGGCACTACCTGGCCGTTCGTATATACGACCATCGTCCTCGTTACCGTCGGCCCGGAAGCCCCTATTATACGCGCGCTGAAATGTACTTCGCCGGTTCCAAAGCCCGGCGCTTCGATCGTACCTCTGCCGCTGCCGTCCGCGCCGATGGTCACCGTCGTTACATACCTTTCATTCAGCTTAACCTCTACCGCCGCGCCGGACATCCTGCTGTTCGCGTTCGCGATTACCGCGGTAAACGAAAAGCTGTCGCCCGTTTTTACCACGTCGTAGATTACCGGGACGGCGGGCGTGGGCGTGGTTGTTTTTTTGCCGCTGCTTGCCGCGCCGCCCGCGAGCTGGTCTATGAACACGAATGGGCTGAAGCTGTTGACCTTGAAGTATAAATAGCCTTCAAAGAGTGTGGGATGAATCGTCGTATATGTGGTGTAGGTTTCGTCCGTAAAGTGAAGTATTACCAGATTGTCCGAAAGGCCCGCCGGCTTCTTGACCTTGATCAGGACCGGCTCTGATGGATCTTTCGCAACGTCGTCTACGAGGAATTCGATGTCCGCCACTACCATATTCGTTGTGTCATATAGCGCCAGTTGCTGCGCTGTTGGCTGCTTTGCCGGCTGGCTGAACACAAGCTTGACCTCTTCGCCGGTACTTCCGCTATACACCAGGCCTACCGCGTCCTCTTCATCGAGATCGGAACCGGGAGTAATCGTCACTGTAATAGTCTCGGCAGTTTTATAAGTACCTTCAAGCGTTTTAAGCGCGTCGAAGTTCGCCGGATTATCTTCAAGCGCCGATAAGCCGCCCTCAATTGCCGCCAGCCCCTCGGTTACATCTTCCGCGTCTTCAGCATTCTGCGCTAAAGCCTCCAAAACCGGGTTCGGCGCGTAAGCAATATCATCGCCGTTTTCATCGGGTAATATTAAGATTTGGATGGCTTCATTAATTGGGTCACCGCTGGTTGTAAATTTTATATAAATATAATAGAAACCCCCCAGGGGTAACCGAATCCACCAGCGTCCGGCCGCTCTTTACCGCGATGTAAAACTCAGTGCTATTACCTTCGACCGTCGTATCCGCCAGATCCACGTCATTATTATTGGACGTCTTATAGAGCTCAAACGGGCAATCAGCGTCTACCAAGTCTGATCCAGCGAGTGCTATCTCAATTTTCGTCGCGTCCGCGTTCGATACGGTAACCTTCTTCCTCGGCTCCCCCGCGGAGCTGCTCGTCGTAAACGTCAGCGACGTCGGCTCAATTACCGACTCCGCCGCCGCAAATGCGGCCCCCGGCAACAGCGCCAGCACAAAGCACGCTATTAACGCAAACGCTGTCATTTTTCTGAATGTTCTCATAGTAGCCTCTCCTCTTCACGATGTCTTTTATTTCAAAGCAAATAAGCTTGTCCGGCAATTGCGCGCTAAAAAGCGTCCCTAAACGCAGACTATATTATTCTATATTTTCCATATTGTAGCACATAGGGCAACAGCTGTAAATTATTACAACCATACGTATTGGTGAACAATATGTAAATGTTTTTTGAATAAGATAAGTTCAAAAAATCAGCGCCCGGTTTGGAAACCGGGCGCTGATTGCGTGTAAGCTTTTTTATCTCCCCAGCCAATTGCTGATTATGATCTTCAAATCGCCGCCGATGCCCGTCGCTTCGACGTCGGCGCTTGGAACCAGCGGAATCGTCGCGACGATTTCGCCGTCGCGCTTTAGGATGATCGAGCCGACCGGCTCCTTGGTCGAAAGCGGCGCGGCGAGCTTATCCGGCGCTTCCACGATGCGCTCTATGCCCTTATCCTCGCCCTTCTTCATAAGCTGGGCATAGCTCTCCGCGACAACCAGGTTCACGCGCCCCGCCGAGCCGCCGACGACCTCGACGTTCTTCTTGACGATCTCGCCCGCCTTGATCAGCGATTGCGATTTATACGTCGCAAAGCCGAAATCCAGCAGCTTTTGGCCGTCCGCCTGGCGCGACTTCGCGTCCGGCGCGCCCATCACGACGGCGATCAGCCTGAATTCGCCCCGCCTGGCCGTAAATACGCCCACATAGCCCGCCTCGGCCGCCGAGCCGGTACCCAGCCCGTCGCAGCCGCTGTAAAAGCGCACGAGCCTATTTGGATTCGCCAGCTCTGTCAGCCTGCCCCCGGGATGCTCGAGCATCTTCACGTATTCGCTCGAAAGCGAAAGATAGTCCTTATGCTTGGAAAGCTCGCGCCCGATTTTCGCCAGATCCGTCGCCGACATGGGCGCGTCCCTGAAATTCCGCCCCGTCGAATCCACGTATTTGCCGGAAAGACCCAGCTCCTGCGCCTTCTCGTTCATATTCTGCACGAGCTTCTCTTCCGCGCCCGCGACCTTTTCCACCAGCGTGAGGCACGCGTCGTTGGCGGATACCATCGCCACGGCCTGCAGCAGCTCCTTGACGCTGTATTCCGTGCGGTCGAGGAAGGCCGTCGAGCCTCCGGCGCGCGCGGCGGTATCCGAGACCAGCGCCTTGTCGTGCAGCGTGATCTGCCCGCTGTCCAGCGCTTCCATGATGAGTATCGACGTCATCAGTTTCGCAAGCCCCGGCGCGGGGTACGGACTGTCCGCGTCCTTAGCGTACACGATCTCGCCCGTGGCCGCGTCCATCAAAACCGCCGCCCTGGAGGCCAGCTCCAGCGCGTCCGCCTCCGCGAAGATGTCCTCCGCGTCAAAAATCGCGCTTGACACGCCGGAAAACAGGAAAAGCGCGGCCATGAGAAGTATCGCCGTTTTCTTTATATACATTTGGATTCCTCCTAGCTTAACGGTATTACTTGCCTATAGCATCCGCATTTATAGGATAAATATACAAAAAGCCGCCCACGGGCGGGCGGCTAAATATTGCAGCTTTTGGATCGCTTTTACAGCTCAGATCACTTCGGAGATCAGCAGATCGAGCAATTTGAGGAACGTCGCCTTTACGCGGTTCGCGGTTTCCATCACTTCCGCATGGACGAGCGGCGCGTCCAATATCCCCGCGGCCATGTTCGTGATGCAGGAGATGCCGACTGTTTTCATGCCGCAATGCGCGGCGGCCAGCGCCTCGGGCACGGTGGACATGCCGACGGCGTCCGCGCCCATCACGCGCGCCATGCGGATTTCGGCGGGCGTTTCGTAGCTCGGGCCGGAGAACATGATATAGACGCCCTCGCGCAGCTCGATCCCCGCTTCTTTAGCCTTTTCGATGAGCGCCTCGCGCAGGGCCTTGCTGTAGCACTCGCTCGCGTCCGGGAAGCGCGGGCCGAATTCGTCCAGATTCGGGCCGATCAGGGGATTCGAGCCGGAATAGTTGATATGGTCGCTTATGGCCATCAGCGCGCCCTGATTGAACGACATATTGATCCCGCCCGCCGCGTTGGTGAGGACCAGCGTTTCGACGCCGAGCTTTTTCATCACGCGCACGGGAATGACTACCTCCTGATGCGAGTAGCCCTCGTACGTGTGGAAGCGGCCCTGCATGGCGATTATGCGCTTTCCGAAGCGCTCGCCAATGACGAAGCGCGAGGCGTGCCCCGCGACGCTCGAAACCGGGAAGCCGGGGATATCCTTGTAGTCTATGATGAGCTTATTTTCGAGCGAATCGGCATAGTCGCCCAATCCCGAGCCAAGCACCAGCCCGATGTCCGCGCCCGCGCATCTTTCTTTAATATACTTTACCGCGCCGTCGATTCTGTTTTGCATCGTGTTCCTCCTGATTTCTATAATAACTCTTTCAAAAACGACTCCCCCGCTCCCCACTGTTCGCCCGATAAATACTCGAACACCGTCGCGCCGATATCCGCGAACGACGCGCGCACGCCGAGGTCAACCGCCTTAACGCCATTCCTGCCGACGAGAATCGGTATATATTCGCGCGTATGGTCCGTACCGGGGAACGCCGGGTCACAGCCGTGGTCGGCTGTTATGATCAAGATATCGCCCTCCCGCATCGCGCCCATAAGCTCCGGCAGCTTTGCATCGAAAGCCTCCAGCGCCTTCGCGTAGCCCTCGACGTCGTTACGGTGCCCGTAGAGCATATCGTAATCGACAAGATTCGTAAAGATTAAGCCGTCTTTGGGGGCCTCGCGCATAAAGCGCAGCGTCGCTTCGATCCCGGCGGCGTTGTTCGTCGTGTGATCGACGCGCGTAATGCCCCGTTTACAGAAGATGTCCTCAATCTTGCCGACCGCCGCGACGTCCAGCCCGAGCGCCTTCAGCGCGTCAAGTACCGTATCGCGGGGAGGCGGCAGCGCGTAGTCGCGGCGGTGCTTCGTGCGCGTATACGCGCCGGACTCGCCGGTAAACGGCCGCGCGATGATACGCCCGATGGCCCTGTCCCCCACCATCATGGCGCGGGCGATTTCGCATTGCCGATAAAGCTCTTCAAGCGGAATGACGGCCTCGTGCGCGGCGATTTGGAAGACGCTGTCCGCCGAGGTATAGATGATCGGACAGCCCGTTTTTACATGCTCGTCTCCCAGCTCTTTTATGATCTCGGTGCCGGAGGCGACGCGGTTGCCGAGCGTCCCGCGCCCGATCCGCGCTTCGAATTCGCTGACTATATCCTCGGGAAAGCCATCGGGGAAGGTTTTAAACGGCACCTCCAGCGGCACGCCCGCTATCTCCCAATGGCCCGAGGTCGTATCCTTGGCAAGCGTTTTCTCCGCCGCTTTGCCGTAGGCGCAGAGCGGCTTGTCCTCCTTTAGGCCCGAAAAAGCGACGCCCTCGATATTTGCGATACCCGCGCTAAGCAGGTTCGGCAGCTTCGCTTGCGTGCGCTCCAGGATATGGCCCAGGGTATCCGCCCCCGCGTCGCCGAACGCCGCCGCGTCCGGCAGAGCGCCGACGCCGACCGAATCGAGCACGATAAGAATTACTCTTTTCACTTTTACATCCTTCTCAGTAATCGGCAATGAGCGGTTTACGCCGCCCCCGCAATCAGCCTTAACCATAGCGGCACGACCATCGTTTCGAGCGCAATGCCTATAAGCGAGAATAAAAACGCCGACGCGGCCTTTGAGTAGTATTCCCGCACGCGCGCCCTGTTTTGCGCCGCGCCCCGCAGTTTAATGCTTTCGACGCCCGAGCGCATTCCTCCTGCCGCGATATAAAGATAGCATGGCGCAAGCAGCAGCCCCGGCAAGACCACGCACAGCAGCAGCGCGAACGGCCCCGCCGCGCCCGCGTGATTCATGAGCGCCGCGGCCGCAAAGCCGACCAGAAAACCCCGGAACAGCAGCGCAAACAGCGACACGGGAATCAGCACGATGCTCAGCCCGCACAGCGAGATCAGCAGCAGCAGCAGCACATGCGCAAACAGCGATTGAAAGAACACGGAGGAAATCGCGAAGGAGCCTGTGGACGCGTCGAATACGCCGCCGATATACGCCGAAAGCGCCCTTCGCGCGCCGGAAGGCAGCGCCGCGCCGGAATACCCCCCCGCCATGATGCCGACGACGAATATAAAGAACACGATCAGATAATAGACCATGTTCAGCTTTAAGTTGCCGCGTATTTTCTCTATATATCTGCGGATTGCAAGATTCATTCCAGTTGCCCTCCACCGTGTTTGTCCGATTTTATGCGGCGGAACGCGCTTTTATACTATTATAGGCGACTTTATCGGATCGGGTTTCCGTTGAAATCCAGCACCTTGCCGCCGCCCCGCACGCGGTTGAGCGAAAGCGAAATAGAGTCCGCCACCATCGCGATGAATTCCCCGTTGGTCGGCTTTCCTTTGTTTTCTTTTACGGTATAGCCGAAGTATTTTTCCAGCACCTCCAGCCGCCCGCGATCCCAGGCGACTTCGATGGAATGCCGGATACTCCGCTCGACCCGCTCGGGCGTCGTGTCGTAAATACCTGCGACGGCAGGATAGAGCCTGGTTGTAATCGAGCGGTGGATATTCGGGTTGTGCATCGCCATTAGCAGAATTTGTCGAAGATATTTATAGCCCAGCAGATGCGGCGGCACGCCGATTTCTTTCAATACGCCGGAGATATAGTTTTCCAGCATCAGCGACGGTACCGCGCCTCCGGCGCGGCGCTCCGACTTGATCTGCATCAAGTCGAACACCCG
>QMCE01002014.1_pt1 | contig 11290 bp, 10 predicted proteins | sample 1821851 | NCBI WGS metagenome assembly QMCE01 (sample SAMN09453174, study PRJNA476694) | Termite gut metagenome, whole genome shotgun sequencing project. | isolation source: worker | host: Odontotermes sp. | place: South Africa:Pretoria | collected 2016-01-28
CTCTTCTTAGACCGTCTGAACAAAGGGCTGCGCGAGACTGAACAGATGAGCCGCCTTGTGCCGACCTACCTCACCTATGAACCGACAGGCGTTGACGAAACGGGTTTCCCGACCGGCTTTACATGCCGCCCGCTGCCTTCTTTTCTGGAAGGACCGGCGCGTCAGCTGAAAACCGCGCCGGAAAAAGCCGGAGAGGTTTACAAAGCCGTTCAGGACTGTGCGCTGTATGACCGGGAGCTCGGCATGTACAAGACCTCTGTCAGCCTTGAGGGAGAACCTTATGACATCGGACGCGTAAGGGCGTTTACGGCCGGTTGGCTGGAACGTGAATCCGTATTTCTGCATATGTCGCTTAAATATCTGTTGGAACTGTTGAGGTCGGGGTTGTACGATGAGTTTTACCGCGACATCCGCACAGGACTTCCGCCATTTCTGGATCCCGGCGTTTACGGGCGCAATCCGCTGGAAAACTCATCTTTCATCGCTTCAAGCGTCAATCCGGATCCCTCCGTCGCGGGGCGCGGATTTGTCGCGCGCTTATCGGGCAGCACCGCTGAAATGCTGTCTGTCTGGCTGCGGATGTTCTTGGGCGGCGGCGGATTCTCCATCCAGCCGGACGGCAAGCTGCGTCTGACCTTCTCCCCCGCCCTGCCCGGCGATTTCTTTACCGAAAACGGAGAAGCCTCGTTTACGCTGTTCCGTTCGGTAAAGATCACCTACCGCAATCCAACCCGCAAAAACACCTACGGCTCCGGCGGCGTTACGCCGCGTAAAACCACGGTCACTCTGAAAGACGGCAGTATGCATAAATTTGACGGCGGCTTCGCCGACGGCGACGCAGCGATTGCGATACGCGAAGGCCGCGCCGCTTCGGTCACGGTCGATTTGGCATAGATCCCGCTCTAAATTGATAACAAAAAAAGAACCGGCTTTCAGCCGGTTCTTTTGTACGCTTTACTTACGCTTTTACTTTGCGAACAACCAAGATTGTCCCGCATGCGGCCAGCGCCAAAGCGCCAACAGCGATATAGATCACGGCGCTGTCGCCGGTCTTGGGGTTGGTGGGAGTAGTTGTGCCGTTGTTGTCGCCATTGCCCAATCCAAGGGCCGCTTCAGCTTCCGCCTTGGTGGCGAACGCGGTAACAGCAATTTCTTGCTCTCCGCCCGCAAATAAAACCGGATCAGCGCTCGGAATGGTGGTCATCCAGAGGCCGGATGTGGTGTATTCGGCGGGACGCTCAACAGGAGCTTGACACCATTTGATTTGGCTGGGCAGATCATCAGCGTGCCCATTGGTAAACATGATGAAATAGTTGAATGTCAGAGGATCATTCAAAAGTTCATACGAATACCAGCCGTCTGCGCCCTTGGTCAGCTCAATGCCGGGGAACTCGCCGGTTTCAGGCTGCGCCCAGCCGTTGGCAGGCTCCATAACGAAGAGATAAACTTTGTCCATGCGCGAGTCGTTGCTGTAGAAATGGACGGTGGTGCTCTCGTCGGCCATAACGGGTAAGGCAAAGGCCGCGACGATGAGTAGCGCGATGAGCAGGGTAAGTGCTTTTTTCATAAATATACCTCCTGTTAATGGGTTATCTTTGTTTAGAATACCATAGAAAGAAACATATGTCAACCCCTCTGTTGCGATTATTTTTAGTATTCCCCCGATTTTGAAAAACAAACGCATTGTATGGTATCGCCGCAAATGTTTGTTATTTACAGGGCCGAACGTTCAGCGTCAGGTACGCATGGGAAGCCGCGTTCAGGCTCGCGGCAGTTTTTACTATAGTTAAACTGAACGATACCGGAATCAACAACGTTTCGACGCGCCCAATCAGTTCTCCGCCTTTCGCGATCCGCAAAGCCGAGAAAAACGGGAACTCCGTTTTAAGCGCTAAATCCGCGCCCAGTGTAAAATTCGCCATAGCCCAACACGCAGCGCCCAGTACGAAAGCGATCAGCAGCGCGATCAGGTACGTCCGGAACGGACGCTCCCTGTATCCCAGCGCGGGTATAACACCGAGAATCGTAACCGCCTCACAAGCCAAAACCACCGGGTTCTCTCTCCATCCCCGGGGAATATAGATACCCGCATATTGAAATTTTCCGGCCAGCAGCAACGCGGTAAATAGTAAAAATGCCGCTATGAACGGCAGAGATACAGCCGCCCATTTCCCAAGCCCTTCCGCTTTCCCAAACGCGAGAAATACCGCAACTGCCGCCGTCACGCCCATGACGACCCACAGCGGCGTCTTTTGCAAACCCTCCAGCCCGATCAGCGGGGCGAACCGCGCCAACGGTACAACCGCCGTCACGGCGGCGCACGGAATGAGAAGAAGGGAGAAGCCCTTTGCAGGCAACCTGTTCCCGGTAAAAAACTTCATCAGCGGCACCAGCGGCAGCGCAAACAACGGCGCGGCGGGCAATCCCAAAGACTCCCCCGTCATCATCAGCGTAAGGATACAGCAAGCCTTATAAAAGTTCATATCTGCGCTCCGTTTACGGAAACGCTTCCCGCCAGAAGCGGAAACTTGTCCTCCGACATTATAAAGAGGGGGACGCTGTCTTTCAATCTGTACAGTTCCACGGGCTTTACCGTCTCCGAAGCGTCCAGAATATTGCGCAGTCTGAACGCCGCGACGCCGTCTTCGCTCTGCAGCAGTTCTCCGGCCGGTTCCTCCGACGCCGCGATATACAGCGTCTCCCGAATCTCCTGAACACTTTTCAGCCATTCGGCAGACGCTTCTATGTCAAGGGATTTCCCGAATACAACAATCCCCATATTGCCGTAATACAGCTCATATTCCAGTTGCTTTTTCGCCTCCCGCACAGCTGCGTCCGTCGTCGCTCCCTCCGCCGCCACGGCGCGGTTGCTGATCTCCTTTCCGGAAGAAAAGGTTACCTCCAGCGTAACCTTTAGCCGCCCGCCGCCCGCGGGGTCAACCGCCATTCCGGTCACGACGCTCAGCCGGTCAAGGTCTTTGTAGTCCCAGCAACCGCTCAACAGCGGTATAAACAACAGTAACGCATATACCCTACGTATCATCATGACGAATCCTCATCCGCCGCCGGTTGTGCGACAGTTTCGAGGGGCGCTCCGTCATTTTCCAGAACGGGGCGCGAATCAGCGTATCCTTCAAATCGGAACGGGTTCCCCCGATCTGCGCGATTCCCAGCGAACGCAGCCTCTGCATATGGATCAAAGTAACGGCGGCTCCGGCGGTAAATCCGAATAAACCCAACCCCGAAGCGCAAAAGAGCAAAAAGAAGCGGATATACAGGCACGCCTCGTCCAGCTTCGGCACGATCAATCCCGTAATGCCGGTAACGGCGACAACAATAATCATCTGCGGCGATACGATGTGCGCCTCCACGGCGGCTTGCCCAATTATCAGCGCACCAACAATACTGAGGGCTTGCCCTCCGTTTGTGGACATGCGCATTCCCGTCTCCCTCAGGACATCGAATACAATAAGCATAAAAAACGTCTCAAACGCCGCCGGGAAAGGAGTATTGCGAAACTCCGACGCCATATTGAGCATCATCGCACCGGGTAATATCTCATAGTGGAAGGATACAATGCTCACATACAGCGCTGGTGTGAGAGTCGTCAGCATAAACGCGGCGATCCGCAGCAGACGGGCGAAGGACGCGTGCAGAAAACTCACATAATAGTCCTCGCTGCTTTGAAAGTTCTCGACAAACAAAAACGGAAGCGTCAGCGCCACCGGCGAACCGTCCGCAAGCAGAACGATCCGCCCCTCCATCATCTTCGCGGCGGCGGTGTCGGGACGCTCCGTCGTCCCGAAAGCGTGGAACGGCGACCATCGGTTGTCCCGGATCAACTCGTTTACGGTATTGCTGTCCAATATCCCGTCGATGTCAATGGATTCCAAACGTTTTTGCAATTCTTCCAAAAAAGGTTTTTTCACCAGATTATCCATATAACATATCGCGAGACGGGTGCGCGTCTGACGGCCGACAGTTTTGAACTCTATTTTCAAATTGGCGGTGCGCAGCCTGCGGTGCAGCATCGACAAATTGCCGAGCAATGCCTCGGAAAACCCCTCGTGCGGCCCGCTCAGCACCTTTTCGCTGTCCGGTTCGTCGGATCCGCGCACGCCATACCCTTGCGTACTGAGAAGGATTGCGCCGCCGGACGTAAAAACGGCGGTGTCGCCCGCCGCGATACCATCCTCTATCTCGTCAAACGACTTTGTAAGCTTGGGATAATGCGCCGACAGTACGCTCTCCATAACCTCCCGCGGCTCCGTAATCCCGCTGGACGCTTCCAGCGGAGCAATGATGAAGCGGCTGACGATTTCGTTGTCGATCATCCCGCCGCAGTACGCGACATAAAAGACCGTATCCGGTTGAATACGGCTGCGTACCGTGCGTAAAATAAAGGTTTCGTCACGCTCGAAACGGCGATGAATCTCCCCGGCGTTCCGCTCTGCCGAATTCGTGAAAACAGTCTCCATAGTAAAACCCCCGCTTTGCGTCAGTATGCGCAAAACGGGGAAAATCATTCTGTAAGGGTACTTATTTTTTCTCGCCATACCTTATCTGTAAATCATGGTACTTGAACAGAATCTCTATTAAGCCGCTGTTAAGGGTTTCCCATTCATGACAGGGAAAAGACGGACAGAGTTTATAGTCTTTTCCGGTATACTTTACATGGACGGTAAAGATTTTATTTTTTCCGCTTTTCGTGCATACAAGACAGCCGCTGCACGGTCTGCAAATGCTTATGAAGTGTTGCTTCATCTCATCGTCAAGTTGATCGAAATCCTCCAGCATTGCCTTTTCGCCGATTCCGTTCATTGTCCCGAATGAAAACTGCCAGTATTTACGTGAATTATAACCAATTTGAAACCCGCCTACTTCGTTCACGAAGCAAAGCGTTAAATTCAAATCTGTCGCGGCAAAATGGAGTTTTGCTTCGTAATTATATCCTTTTTCATAACATTTGCTTTTCAAGTTCGTTAGCAGACCGTTCAAGCCGTTTACGCTTTCCGTCCGATGCAATAAATAATCTTTGTTACCACTGAAGGAACAGCGACAAACATCAGCCAACTCGTATGGCGTCCATTTATTTATGTTTGTGGGAACTTTTGTGGCAAGCAGTTTTAATGGGGTTAATATTTCCGCATGGATAGAAACCCCGCTTTTATCTTTTACGGCTTCAACACCGACTTCGTTTAACAGGGTTTTATAGACCGGCTTATATACCGCTTTGTTCGCTTTCAAAACCTCATTGCTAATTGATAAACTGCCGACGTTTATTTCGCCGTGCAACGCGGTAATGTAGAGGAACTTGTAAAATTCAAACAATGTTTTGTAAACAGAAATAAAGACGGTGCTGAGAGCCGGTTTTTGATTGTTGACCATATACCACTCGTAGGCTTCGTCCGGGGCGTCAGGAAGATTCAGCAGATTCGGGTTTTCATACAGTTTATCAAGGATTTGTCCCATCAGATTATGCAACCTTTTTTGTTCCTCTTCGGTTGCCAAATCAGAACCAACGGGATCAAAGTCAGAATATATAAAATTAAAGCCGTATAATACCCGTTGTGCGACACTGTCAAACGTTTTCCTTTTTTCGATTAACATAGCAGCTACAAACGCTCCTTTTGTCGGACAGTTGCACTTTCCTTTGGGGAATTATACAGGGGTAGTTAACATCATCATGTAGACAACGAGGTAGGTCTGTACGTTTGCCTATTGCTTTTACGCCTATCGGCGTAACCCGAAACCGCTACAACCCAAGTAGTTCAGTGTGGCTTCCCGTGCTGACGAGATAAAGAATCATATCTGTTTGCCGCTTCTCGTACACCAACAACCAATCGTCGGAACCCCCGATATGGCACTCCCTGTACCGCCTCATGCCGCCTTTTAACTGAAGGTCTTTCCAATTCAAAGGCAGCGGATTATCCCGAGCTAACTGTTCTATACCCCATCGTAAAAGCGACATATCAAGCCCTTGCCTTTTTGCGAGCTTGCGACTCCTCTTAAACTGCGCGGATTCAAATGGTTTATACTTTTCAATCATTGTCCCCGGCGTCCTCTTTTGTCCCATTCCGCGAACATTTCCGCTGTGCTGTCATACGGTTTTGCCGTTCCGTTTGCTATTGCAGCATAGTCATCTTCGGCCGTTCTAAGAACCTCAGCCTCAAACGCCTCCGTATAACCGTTTTCAGTTAACTGGACAGCGGACAATTCAAAAGGAAGCCTACGTTTGAGGCATACCTGATTAAGAGTTAAATTAAAAACATCGCTGAAAGATAGACCGATTGCGGCAAGTATCGGCTCAGCCTTTGCTTTTATTTCGGGATTGACCCGAATGTGCATACCACTTGTACGAGCGTTTGACATGGAAATCACCTCAACAACAGTATACACAAAACATCCGCAAACGTCAAGCAGAACATTGCTTGAGGACAAACACCCTTACCACCACATCTCTTAAAATGTGGACTCAATCTCTCGCCAATTTTTCTTTCTCCTGTTTTCACCGAACGAAATATGACTGCCCTGTACCGCAGGAAGAATGTACTTTATGTCATCACCCGGATACAATCGCCGCCCGCTTTTTTCGCGGCGGCAAGCGCTTTTTTAACACCGGACTGGAAGATTTCAAAAGAGCTTCCAACGCGTGGCGCCGCCGTATTGATTCCGATGCTGGCAGTCACGTTTTTCCCCGTACCGTACGGAATTTGTAATTCGTCTATTTGCGCGCGGATTTGCTCCGCCAGTTCTTTCGCGCCTTCGGTATAGGTTCCGGGCAGCATCGCGATGAATTGATCTCCTTCAAAACGGGCAAATTCATCGGACGGACGCTTAATGGATGCTTTAAGAATGTCCGCCATAGCGCGTAATAAGTCGTTTCCCTTGGGGTCGCTGTTCAATTCGTTGTATCTGCCGAACCCGTCGATATCGAGAAGCATGATGCTGATGACTTTTTTCTCGCGGATAGCGCGTTCCCATTCCTTCGCGGCCTGCATCTCAAACAGGCGGCGGTTGGGGAGTTTTGTCAGGCCGTCGGTCATGTCGACCTGCTCGATTACATGCAGATATTCCGCGCCTGTCAGCAAAACGAGGTCTGGGGGAGCCTTCCGAACCTCCTCAATAGCCGCTTCGCCGTTCTCCGCGGTATAAACGGAGTATTTGTCCTTAACGGTATCCGCCAGCGCAAGGATTTCCTCGTTTCCGCCGTCTACAATGAGCATCCTCTTTTTATTGTCCATCATTCCATCTTTCCCCTTCTTTAATTTAAGCTCTGCCTGAGCGACCGGCGGAGCATTTTGTACGTCTTATGAAAGCAGACAGAGTTTTACAACATCCCAAAGCTGCTCGGCATTACCGCTTTTAACCGCGTTCCCAATTCGGGTGTAACCATGGATATCTCTCCCTGTCCACGAACACACCTACCATACCATATTTACGCATAAAATGCAAGTTATTTCTCATGTTTTCCCATAAAAGTTTTAGCAATTTTTACCTGTGTGCTTCTTACGCTCCTTGCCAATCGCGCCAGATTATAATATACTATTGTCGGGTGAAAGCAAATGAACAAGAAAAATAACGACCATAGAGTGCGGCTGACCAAGCAAATCATCCGCGACAGTCTCGTGACGCTGATGAAAGAGTATCCCATCCCCCGAATTTCGGTTAAGATGCTCTGCGAGCGCGCGGGTATCCATCGCAGCACGTTTTATGCACATTACGCCGATATCTACGACCTGTTGGCGCAGATCCAGCGGGAAGTCATCCGCGAAGTCTCTGCTCATATCTCCGACAGAGCGTTCTCCGAACACACAAAACTCACCGTTCAAGCGCTGGAGCAGATTTTGCTTTACGCAAAGAACAACACAGCCCTGTTTGAAGCCTTGCTCGGCGAAAACGGAGACTTTGCCTTTCAACGGGAGGTCATGCTGCTCGCCCAGCAAAAGATCGTTCACGATCTTCAGCATATGAAGCATCTGGAGCCCAATGTTTCGGATTATTTGCAGTACTTTGTGGTAAACGGCGCGCTGAGCGTCATCCACCGGTGGCTCGCGGGCGGTACGAAGGAATCAGTCGTCGAAATGGCCGAATTTTGCTCAACTCTGCTTTATAAAGGGCTGTCAGGATTTACCTTACGGTAACGGACAACAAATACTGTAAAACTGTCGTTTTATCGGCAGGTAACAGACACATTGACGGTTGTAATCCGACAGTGTGTCTGTTATAATACACATAAGAAACAGGCTGCGCCGCCCTCGGCGCACCGTTGGTTTTCATCTCATGTTCGCCGCAGGCGAACGAGTGTATATTTGGAAAGCGAGGCGTGATTGAATGGAACGGTTTGCCGGAGTGGTGATTCACCACAGGCGGATTGTTATCGCGCTGTTTATCGCCGCAACGGTTCTCGGTGCCGTTTTGTTTATGGTGGTACGGGTGAATTACAATATGGCGGAATACCTCCCGGAGGAGGCGCAGTCCACCAAGGCGCTGGAGCTGTTTGGCAAGGAGTTCCCGCAGCCGATGCCGAACGCCGACGTCACACTGCGGAGCGTATCGCTAATGGAGGCGCTTTCGTTCAAGCAAGAGCTCTTGAAACTGGAACATGTCACCGGAGTAACTTGGCTCGACGATATGGCTGATCTAGTCGTCCCGCTCGAAATGGGCGACCAAAACGTAATCGAAAGCTATTATAAAAACAACACGGCAAAGTATTCGCTCGTGATCGCGAAAGGTTTTGAAAAAGAAGGTGTACAGGAAGTTCGCGCCCTGCTCGGCGGGCGCGGCAGCGTAACGGGCGACGCGGCGGAAATTGAATACGTTCAGACCGCTACCGGGTCAGAGGTCACCAAGGCAATGATCATCGTCATTCCCCTTATTATCATCATCCTGATTATCTCCACCAACTCATGGATCGAGCCGCTCCTGTTTTTGGCGGCCATCGGGGTATCCGTCATTATCAACATGGGTACCAATGCCTTCTCCGGCAGCGTAAGTTTCCTGACCAACGCGGTCACGCCGATTTTGCAGCTCGCCGTGTCGCTGGATTACGCCATCTTTCTGCTGCACAGTTTCGGCGCGCACCGTAAGAGCGGCGACAGCGTCGAGACTGCCATGCGAAAAGCCGTAAAGGAGAGTTTCTCTACCGTAGCGGCAAGCGCCTCTACCACTTTGTTCGGATTTATGGCGTTGTTGTTTATGGATTTCCAAATCGGCGCGGATTTGGGGTTGAGCCTCGCGAAGGGAATTCTGTTCAGTTTCGTCTCGGTCATGATCTTCCTCCCCGCCCTCACAATGTGCGTGTATAAAGTCATCGACAAAACGCATCACCGCGACATACTCCCGACCTTTTCGGGTGTTCATAAATTTTTGCGGAAGTTCGCAGTACCCGCTGTTCTGATCGTTGTGTTAATTATCGTCCCGAGCTTCCTCGGACAGTCGCGAACGGACTTCTCCTACGGCTACCAGTCCGCGTTCGACGCTATGACGGGGGAGGAAAGCGAAGACCGTTCCACCGTTATGGTGCTGCTGGTGCCGAAAGGGGATACGGTGAAAGAGGAAGCCCTCTCCGACGATCTGCTTTCCCTGCCGCACGTCACTTCGGTCATGTCCTACGCCAAAACCGTCGGCTTGGGCATCCCTCCCGGATACTTGGACGATTCGGTCACGGAGCAGTTTTATTCGGAGAATTACGCGCGCTTGGTTGTCAGCACCGGCACGTCAGCCGAAGGAGACGTCGCGTTCGCGACCGTTGAGGCCGTCACCGCCGCCGCGGAGCGATATTACCCCGAAGGCGTCTACTCGGTCGGGCAGAGCGCGAATCTGTACGACATCAAAACCGTCGTGCAAAGAGACAATACCCTGACGAATTGGATCGCGATTATCACGATTTTCATCGTGCTTATGGTTACGTTCCGCTCGCTCTCGCTCCCCTTCTTCCTGCTGCTCACGATTGAAGCCGCCATTTGGATCAATCTCGCGATCCCCTACTTCACGGGTACCTCGATCAACTACATCGGATATTTGATTCTGAACACGGTGCAGCTCGGCGCGACGGTGGACTACGCCATCCTGCTGACGGTCACCTACCGAAATAACCGCAAAACCATGCCGAAACACGAAGCCGCCCATAAGGCGCTAGGTTCCTCGTTCCGCTCCATTCTGGTGTCCGCCGTGACGCTCGCGACAGCGGGCTTTACGTTGGCGGCAACATCGTCAAACCCTCTGATCGCCGATATCGGGACGCTGCTCGGACGCGGTACGCTGCTGTCTATGCTGATGGTGTTGGTGTTCCTGCCCGCCGTGCTGACAATGTGTGATAAGCTGATCGCGAAAACGACTTACAAGTCCGGCTTCTTACAGAAGCCCAAACAGGAGGATTCATCAAAATGAAACTGAGAGGATTTGCGTTATCTCTGCTCCTGATTCTTTGCGCAGGCATGACGACCGCCGCCGAGAGCCTTCCCGCCGAAGACGGCATCGAAACCGACATCCCCTCGCAGCCCGCCGAGATTACGAGCAAGGACGAGGTTATATACGCCCGCCTCTCCGGCACCGGCGAGACGGAGAGTGCGTACGCCGTCAGCCACTTTACGCTGGCGGTCGCCGGTACGGTCACCGATTACGGGGACTATTCCGAAGCCGAAAACCTAACGGGGCTTGCGCCTGTTACGCTAAACGGCGGTAAAGTGTCTGTTCCGGCGGAGAGCGGGGATTTTTACTACCAGGGAACACTCTCCGACCCGTCTGTCCTCCCATGGCAGTACACGATCAACTATCGCTTGAACGGCACAGAGGTTACGCCGGAGGAGCTTGCCGGAAAGTCCGGCGCGTTGGAGATTGCGATTCAAGCAACAGCTTCGGCGGGCAGCGTTTTCGCCGAGAACTACATGCAACAGATCACCGTAACGTTAAGCAACGACAAATGCGCCAATATCACGGCGCACGGCGCGACAATCGCCGGTGCGGGAAAAAACCGCGTACTCACCTTTACCGTTCTACCAAAGACCGATGCCGAACTTCTCATAACAGCCGACATACAGGACTTTGAGATGCCGGGTATCGATATCGCCGCCATGCCGTTCTCAATGGAGATTGACGTACCCGACATGAGCGCGCTGCTCGGCGAATTTACACAGCTTTCTGACGCTCTCGCGGAACTGAACGGCGGCGTCGGAGCCGCGAAGGACGGTGCGTCAGAGCTGGCGGACGCGGCGGCGGCGCTCGCTGCGCTGACCGCGGCCGACCCCGCACTGGGCGGAGCGTTGGCGGAACTGAGCGGCGGCATTGC
>QMCE01002015.1_pt1 | contig 11290 bp, 13 predicted proteins | sample 1821851 | NCBI WGS metagenome assembly QMCE01 (sample SAMN09453174, study PRJNA476694) | Termite gut metagenome, whole genome shotgun sequencing project. | isolation source: worker | host: Odontotermes sp. | place: South Africa:Pretoria | collected 2016-01-28
GTAACTTCGATATGGTGACCAGCGATCTGCAGATTCATGTTTTCTCCTATTTCTACAGGGTCTTACGTAAATTGACCGGCGGGATATTAAGCGACTCACGGTATTTAGCAACCGTGCGCCGGGCAACAACGATTCCCTGCTGGCCTAGTATTTCGGATAATTGGCTATCCGACAAGGGCTTCTTGCCGTCCTCGGCGCCGACCAATTGCTTGATCAGGGCGCGGATGGCGGTGGCGGAACAGGCTCCGCCGGTATCGGTAGCAACATGGCTGCCGAAGAAGTACTTCAGTTCGAAAATGCCACGCGGGGTAGCCATGTATTTTTGGCTGGTAACGCGCGACACCGTCGATTCGTGCAGGCCGAGGATGTCGGCAATCTCGCGCAGAACCAGCGGCCGCATGGCGACTTCGCCGTGTTCGAAAAACTGGCGCTGGCGGTCGACGATGGCCTGGGTAACGCGAAGGATGGTGTCGAAACGCTGCTGGATATTCTTGATCAACCAGCGCGCCTCCTGCAGTTGGCCGCTCAGGTTGCCGCTGCCGCGCCGCTGCTTGGCCAGGATTTCGGCGTAGAGCCGGTTGACGCGCAGGCGCGGGTAAGCGTCGGGATTGATGTAGGCGGTCCACTTGCCCTTCAATTTCTTGACGATGACATCAGGCGTGATATAGCGCGCCTCGGCTTGGGCGAAGTTGGCTCCCGGCCGTGGGTTGAGGCTGGTGATCAGGGTGTTCGCCGCCTTCAGTGCGGCGTCATCGCAACCGGTCAGGCGGCGGATTTTGGCGAAATCGCGGGCAGCCAGTAGATCCAGGTGCTTGTCGACAATGACCAGAGCCAGGGTGCGCACGCTGTCCTCGGGCAGGGCCTTGAGCTGCAAGGCCAGGCATTCGCGCGGATTGCGCGCGCCGATGCCGGTCGGGTCGAAATTCTGGATGTGGCGCAAGGCGATTTCCAACTCATCGAGCTCGATCTCGTATTCTGGCGGCAGGGTTTCCAGCAACTCCGGCAATGGTGCCGACAGATAACCGTCGTCGTCGAGGGCCTCGATCAGGAAACGAACCAGCGCCCGGTCGCGCTCGGAAACTTGCGTCATGCCCAACTGCCAACCGAGATGGTCGCGCAGGCTGACGCTGCCGGCATGGATATCCTGGGCGTCGCTGTCATCGTCGTCATCGCGGCCGGCTCCGGTGAAGGTACCGGCATCCGAACTCCAGCGGTCGTCATCGACTTCAGACGGCGACACCGGCACTTCCGGCTCGCGCTCGGCGCGGCTTTCCCCGTCCTCGCGTTCGGCGCCCGGCGTTTCGTGCCCGCCATCGGCGCGCGATGGCGAATCGAACTGCTGGGCGGCGCTATAGCTTTCCCTTCCGGATTCCTCGTCGCGCTCCAGCATCGGATTTTCCAGCAGATAGCGCTCGATTTCCTGTTGCATCTCGATCGTCGACAACTGCAACAGCTTGATCGACTGCTGCAGTTGCGGCGTCAGCGCAAGGTGCTGAGAGAGTTTGAGTTGGAGTGCCGGCTTCATGAATGCGGGTCGGGCGCTACGTATCGGTCAGAGCTTGAAATGCTCGCCCAAGTAGACCTTGCGCACGCTTTCATTATCGACGATTTCATCCGGCCGTCCAGCGGCCAGCACGTGGCCGGCGTTGATGATGTAAGCGTGATCGCAGATGCCGAGCGTCTCGCGCACGTTGTGGTCGGTGATCAACACGCCGATGCCGCGCTCCTTGAGGAAACGGATGATCTTCTGGATTTCCAGCACGGCAATCGGATCGACACCGGCGAAAGGCTCATCGAGCAGGATGAAACGCGGGTCGGTGGCCAGGGCACGGGCGATTTCCACCCGCCGGCGCTCGCCGCCGGACAGCGCCGCGGCATTGACGTGACGCACGTGATCGACGTGCAGTTCGGCCAGCAGCCCCTCAAGCCGGTCGTTTACCTCGGCTTCCGGCAGTTTCAGCAGTTCGAGCACGGCCCGGATGTTCTCTTCGACGTTCAGCTTGCGGAACACCGAGGCTTCCTGCGGCAGATAGGACAGTCCCTGGCGGGCGCGGGCATGCATCGGCAGGTGGGTCAGGCGGCTGTCGTCGATATGGACTTCGCCACCATCGGCGGCGACCAAGCCAACGATCATGTAGAAGCAGGTGGTCTTGCCGGCGCCGTTCGGCCCGAGCAGGCCGACTACTTCGCCGGAGCGCACCTCGAAGGAGACGTCCTCGACCACCGTGCGCGACTTGTAGCGTTTTTTCAGGTTGCTGGCGGAGAGGGTGGCGGCATTCATTCGTCGGCTCCGGAAATCACTTGGCGAATGGCTTCGCCGGAAAAGCCGCGATACTGCAGGAAACGCATCTGCCGGGCGCGTTCCTCGACGCTATGCGGCAAGACGCCGAACTTGCGCGCCCACACGGCGCGGCAACGCTCGCTTTCGTCGCCGCCCTGCGGCAGCGCCGCGGCGATATCCTCATCGCCAACGCCTCTTTGGCGCAGTTCCTGGCGCAGTCGGGCATTGCCGTAGCGGCCGGCGCGGGCGACGACACGCTGGGCGGCATAGCGTGGATCGGACAGCAGGCGCTCCTCCTGTAGCCTGTCGAGTACCGCATCCAACTGCTCGGCCGACTCGGCAGCGGCAGCAAGCTTGATTCGCAATTCGGCCCTGCAATAATCCCGCCGGGCCAGCAACTGGAGAGCACGCACGCGCAGCCCGGCCGCCCCGACCGGTGGTTCTCCATCGACAACGGGAGCGGCGCGTACCGCGTGGTCAGGCATCCGCCTTGGCCTTGACCGGCTTGATGACGGTATTGCTGGCGGCCTCGCGGATGCCGGCCTCGATTTCTTCGGCGATCTCGGGGTGGGCCTTGAGGAACTCGCGGGCATTGTCCTTGCCCTGGCCGATCTTCTCGCCCTTGTAGGCGTACCAAGCGCCGGACTTGTCCACCAGCTTGTGGGCGACGCCCATTTCGACGATTTCGCCCTGGCGCGAGATGCCCTCGCCGTAGAGGATGTCGAAGATGGCCTCGCGGAAGGGTGGGGAAACCTTGTTCTTGACCACCTTGACCTTGGTTTCGCTGCCGATCACCTCGTCGCCCTTCTTGATCGCGCCGATACGGCGGATGTCGAGGCGCACCGAGGCGTAGAACTTCAGCGCGTTGCCGCCGGTGGTCGTCTCCGGCGAGCCGAACATGACGCCGATCTTCATCCGGATCTGGTTGATGAAGACGACTAGGGTGTTGGTCTTCTTGATGTTGGCGGTCAGCTTGCGCAGGGCCTGGGACATCAGGCGGGCATGCAGGCCGACCATCTGGTCGCCCATCTCGCCCTCGATTTCGGCGCGCGGCGTCAGCGCGGCGACCGAGTCTATAACGATGATGTCGACCGATCCGGAACGAACCAGCATGTCGGCGATTTCCAGCGCCTGCTCGCCGGTATCCGGCTGCGAAATCAGCAATTCGCCGACGTTGACGCCGAGTTTCTGCGCGTACTGCGGATCGAGCGCGTGCTCGGCGTCGATGAAGGCCGCGGTGCCGCCGAGCTTCTGCATTTCGGCGACGACCTGCAGGCACAGCGTCGTCTTACCCGAGGATTCCGGACCGTAGATTTCGACGACGCGGCCGCGCGGCAAACCGCCGACGCCCAGCGCGATGTCCAGGCCGAGCGAGCCGGTGGACACGACCTGGATGCCCTCGTCGATCTCGGCATCGCCCATTTTCATGATGGAGCCCTTGCCGAACTGTTTTTCGATCTGTTGCAGCGCCGCGGCAAGCGCCTTTGCCTTGTTGTCGTCCATGCGGAGTCCTCGGAAATTTGAGCGGATTATGGCACAGGGGCCGATGATGGAACAGAAATTGCTGTGCAGTCGGAGGCTGCCTTTTTGCAATCAAATCCGGCAAACGCCGGTAATATTTTCCTGGCCAGCCTGATATTGGCTCCAACTACTGTTTGCACATACAGTAGTTGAGTGTTTGAAACTTGGCAAGCGGATTCTCGATACGAGTCATCATGCGTACCCACCTCATGCTTCTGTTGCTCGTCGCCGGCCTGGCGGCACCCGCTCTCGGTGGCCCGGCTCCCTGGTACTGGTGGTTCAGCCGCGATGCGCCCAACCGCATTTGCTGGCAGACCTCGCCCGGCGAAGGCTGGATTCGCGAACCCCAGCCTTTCCGCGACGCCCGTTGCCGCGTTCGGCTGTAAATGGCCGTCTATGTGCCGCCACCCGACAGCGGGCTCGCCGTGGTGTTCGCCGACGACACGCTGGTGGTCGTCGACAAGCCGCCCGGCCTGTTGTCCGTGCCGGGGCGCGGCGCCGACAAGCAGGATTGCCTGCTCAGTCGGGTGCAGGTGGTATTCCCCGACGCGCTGACGGTACACCGCCTCGACATGTCGACTTCGGGCCTGTTGCTACTGGCCCGTGGCCCGGCGATGCAGAGCGCGCTGTCACGGCTGTTCCGTGAACGGCTGGTGGATAAGCGCTACGTCGCCGAAATCGAGGGCTGCCTCGCCGACGATAGCGGCGAAATCGACCTGCCGCTGATCTGCGACTGGCCGAATCGGCCACGGCAAAAGGTCGATTTCGATATTGGCAAGCGCTCACTGACGCGATTTCGCACGATTTATCGTGATCCGTCAGGTCGATCCAGCCGTGTCGAACTGGAACCGGTGACCGGCCGCTCGCACCAGTTGCGGGTCCATCTGGCTGCCCTCGGCCACCCGATCATCGGCGATGAACTATACGGTAGTGGCTCGCTCGACAACGATGAGCGCCTATGCTTGCATGCTACCGATTTGCGTTTTTACCACCCGGTGAATGGACAGGTTCTGCATTTTCATTGCGAAGCCCCGTTCTGACGCGGCTTGACCGTATAATCCCCGCGTTTTCAATCCCTTGCCTCGGTTCGCCGTCCAATCATGCTGATCTGGTTCGTCGTTCTTTATTTGCTCGCATCGATCGTCATCGGCCTGTTTGCCGCCACCCGCGTGCACAACGCCAAGGATTTCGCCGTTGCCGGTCGCTGCCTGCCGATGCCGGTCGTCACCGCCACCGTGTTCGCTACCTGGTTCGGGGCCGAGGCCATTTTCGGCGTCTCCGCGACCTTCGTGAAGGACGGCCTGCACGGCGTCGTCGCCGACCCCTTCGGCGCCAGCATGTGCCTGATCATCGCCGGCATTTTTTACGGGACCAAGATTTACAAGCTCAACGTGCTGACGCTCGGCGATTTCTTCCGCATGCGCTACAGCCGCATGGTCGAGATTCTGACCACGCTGTGCATCGTGGTTTCCTACCTGGGCTGGGTCTCGGCCCAGATCAAGGCGCTCGGCCTGGTATTCTCGGTCGTCACCGACGGCGCCATCAGCCACGAGGCTGGCATGGTGCTCGGCACCGCCATCGTGCTGACCTACACCACCTTCGGCGGCATGTTCTCGGTGGCTATTCTCGACTTTGTGCAGATGGCCGTGGTCATGGGCGGCATGCTGTTCATCGGCTACCTGGTCTCGGGCATGACCGGCGGCGTCGAAACCGTGGTCAGCCACGCAGCCGCGGCCGGCAAGCTGGATTTCTTCCCGCGCGGCGATTGGGTTCAATGGCTGGCCTTCATCGCCGCCTGGATGACCATGATGCTCGGCTCGATTCCGCAGCAGGACGTATTCCAGCGCATCACCTCGGCGAAAAGCGCGCGGGTCGCCATCATGGCCTCGGTGCTCGGCGGCGGCATCTATTTCTGCTTTACCTTCGTGCCGATGTTCATCGCCTATGCGGCGACACTGCTCAATCCCGAGCAGTTCAACGGCCTGATCGAGACCGACTCGCAACTGGTGCTGCCGACCCTGGTCATGCAGCACACCCCGGTTTTCGCTCAAGCCATTTTCTTCGGCGCCGTGCTCGCCGCGATCATGGCCTGTTCCTCGGCAACACTGCTGGCGCCGTCGGTGTCCTTCTCGGAAAACATCCTGCGCAACGTCTTTCCCGAGGTCAACGACCGCCAGTTGCTGCGCATGATGCGCTTGACCATGATTTGTTTCGCCGGCGTCGTGCTGACCTTCGCCCTGAACACCAACGCCTCGATTTTCGAGATGGTCGAGAGCGCCTACAAAATCACCCTGGCCGGCGCCTTCGTACCGCTGTTTTTCGGCGCCTACTGGTCGCGGGCGACGACCCAGGGGGCATTGTGCGCGATCATCGGCGGCGTCGGCACTTGGCTGGTCGTCGAAGTGCTGGTCGGCGAGGCCAGCCTGATACCGGCACAGTTGATCGGGCTGGGTGCCAGCATCGTCGGCATGCTGGTCGGCTCGTTGCTACCGCAGCGCTTCGGCCGTCAGATGCCGCAGGAGGATTTCCACCAGGCCCTGCACCACCGTTCGGCGGCGGAAACCCACCAGGTCGCTCAACACCCACACCGCCACTGAAACAGTCGCCACCACCGGATGGTTGACGGAGTCACGGCCAGCCCCTGGTATGTTGTCCCGCAAATACCCGCCCATGAAATCGGGGCTTCGCGCCCAGCGATTTCATTATGTGCAGCCATTCACGGGGCGGCACACTAGAATCCAGCCATGACCGAGCACGGCCGCAATCCCATTCTTCTTGCCCGTTATCTCGCGCTGGCTTGGCTCGGGCTGATCGTCTACGGCAGCCTGCACCCGTTTTCCGGCTGGCGCGACACCGGCATCTCGCCTTTCGCTTTTCTCGACGGCGGCTGGCCACGTTACTGGACCGTCTTCGACCTGCTGAGCAATGTCGCTGTCTACCTGCCGCTCGGCTTCTTCATAACCCTGGCGCTAAGCCGCCTGCCCTGGCGTTTCACCGCGCCGCTGTTGGCCATCGTGTTCAGCGCCAGCGTCAGTTTCAGCATGGAGACCATACAAACCTGGCTGCCGTCGCGCGTTCCCTCCAACCTCGATCTCACCTGCAACGCCATCGGCGGTCTGCTCGGCGCCGTTTGGGCGCAAGCGGTCGGGCCACGTGTTTTCGCCCGCCTAGTGGCCCTCGAACAACGGCTGGTAGCACCGGTCCCACACGCCGAAATGGGCCTGACCCTGCTCGGACTGTGGTTACTGGTACCGCTGTCGCCGGAAACCTTGCTCTTTGGCGCCGGCGATTTTCGCCACTGGTTCGACTGGCCCGGCGCCGTCCCCTTCGCCGCTCAGAGCTTCGTCGTCATCGAGGCCAGCATCACCGCCCTCAACGTGCTGGCCGTCGGCCTAATCGTCCGCCAACTGTGCGCCAGCCTGCTCGTCGCCTGCCTGATCGTGCCGTTGTTCCTATTACTCGGATTGATGGTACGGACGCTGGCCGCGGCCATTCTGATCGGCCCCGGCGAAGCCTTGGCTTGGCTGACCGCCGGCGCCCAAAGCGGTCTGTTCGCCGGCGGCTTGCTGCTGGCCGTGGCCATCCTGCTGCCGGCCATGCCGCGATTGATCCTGACCCTGCTGGCGCTGGCCGCCGGCACGATCCTGGTCAACCTGGCGCCGCCCAATCCTTACTCGCTAGCCGCCCTGGCTACTTGGCGCCAAGGCCACTTTCTCAACTTCAACGGCCTGACCCGAGTCGCCGCTATGTTCTGGCCGTTCCTGGCCTTGCCTTTCCTGCTGGCCACGCGCCGTCCGGAGCGTTCCACGTGAAACCGTGGCCGCCCCCTATAATGGAGGCCCACCAAGGAGCCCATCAATGAGTTACTTCACCCACCACGTATTCATCTGCTGTAATCAGCGCGACGACAACGAACAATGCTGCAACGCCGTCGGCGGCTCGGATGCTTTCGCCTACGCCAAGGACCGCATCGGCGCTCTGAAGAAAAATGGCCCCGGCGCCATCCGCATCAACAAAGCCGGCTGCCTTGGGCGTTGCGACAATGGCCCGGCAATGGTCATCTACCCGGAGGAAACTTGGTACAACTTCATCGATAACGATGATGTCGAGGAAATCATCCAGGAGCACTTGCTCAATGGCCGTGTCGTCGAGCGCCTGAAAATCTGAACCATGCGCGTGCCGGAAGAAAAACTGCTGCTTGCCGGCCCGGCCGGCCATATCGACGTGATCATGGAGCGCCCCGACGCGCCACGCGGTATCGCGCTGATCGCCCACCCACACCCGCTGGGCGGCGGCGCCAATACCAACAAGGTCGCCTATACGCTGGCGCGCACCTTCGTCAGTCTCGGCTATGCCGCCTTCCGCCCCAATTTTCGCGGTGTTGGCGACAGCGAAGGGGAACATGACGAGGGGCGCGGCGAAACCGACGACCTGCTGGTCGTACTCGACGAGGCCAAGCGCCGCTGCGGCAACCTGCCGGTGGTGCTGGCCGGTTTCTCCTTCGGCGCCTACTGCCAGGCCCGTGTTGCCAAGCGCCTGGCCGAGACCGGACAACCGGCCCAACGCCTGGTCCTGGTCGGCACTGCCGCCGGCTTCGTCGAAGGCACTCGCCAGTACGATACCGAGGCAGTGCCGCACGACACCATCATCATCCACGGCTCGGCCGACGAGACGGTGCCGCTGGCCAACGTCTTCGATTGGGCCCGGCCGCTCGACCTGCCGGTGGTGGTGGTACCGGGCGCCGACCATTTCTTCCACCGCCGCCTACACCTCATTCGCGACATCATCACCCGGGCGTGGCGACACTAGACGCCTCGCCGGCGCTGGCCGTCGCCGACCTGCGCAAAACCTACGCCGGCAGCGCCGCCGTCGACAGTCTGTCGTTCGCCGTCGAACCGGGTCGTTGTTTCGGATTGCTCGGCCCCAACGGCGCCGGCAAGACCACCACGCTGCGCCTCTGCCTCGGCCTGACGGCGCCGGACAGCGGCACGATCACGCTCGACGGCCACGCCATCCCGGCCGCCGCCCAAACAGCACGGGTCCGGGTCGGCGTGGTACCGCAATTCGACAACCTCGACCCGGATTTCACCTGCCGCGAGAACCTGCTCGTCTTCGGCCGCTATTTCGGTCTGCGTGATGCCGACATCCGCGCCCGCATTCCGGCGCTGCTCGAATTCGCCGGCCTCGGCGGCAAGGCCGAGGCCCGCCTGGCGACGCTATCCGGCGGCATGAAGCGGCGCCTGACCCTGGCTCGGGCGCTGGTTAACGACCCCAATGTGGTTTTTCTCGACGAGCCGACCACCGGTCTCGATCCGCAGGCCCGCCACCTGATCTGGGAGCGCCTGAAGCAACTCAAGACGGCCGGCAAGACGCTGATCCTGACCACTCATTTTATGGACGAGGCCGAGCGTCTGTGCGACTCGCTGATCGTCATCGACCACGGACGCAAGATCGCCGAAGGCAGTCCGCGGCAACTGGTCGCCACGCACATCGAGCCGCAGGTGGTCGAAGTGTACGATGAGGCCGGCGGCGACCTGCCGGGCTTCGTCAGCGCGGTCCGGCCGCTGGCCGAACGGGTCGAGATCAGCGGTGAGACAGCCTTCTTCTACTGCCGCGAGCCGCGCCCGCTACTCGACCGCCTGGCCGTAGCGCATGGCCTGCGCTACGTGCACCGCGCCGCCAACCTCGAAGATGTGTTCATCAAGCTGACCGGCCGCGAATTGCGCGACTGAAACGCTTCCCGCCAAGAACAGCGAGCGGCAGCCCGACCGACCCCAAGGCTTCTTTTATAATCGATACCCTCGCCATCCGGAAACCCGCGCATACCGATGCCAACACGATCCACCCCGCCGACGGCGTCGGAAGGCGCCCTCTGATGCCGGCCCTGGCTGGCGGCACCTACCGCTTCGGCTTCCTGCCGGTGTGGCGGCGCAACTTCCTGGTCTGGCGCAAACTGGCCTTGCCTTCCGTTCTCGGCAACCTGGCCGATCCGCTGATCTACCTGCTCGGCCTCGGCTACGGCCTGGGCGCCATGCTGCCCGTCGTCGACGGCCAACCTTACGTCGCCTTCCTGGCCGGCGGCATGGTGTGCGCTTCGACGATGAATGCCGCCACCTTCGAGGCGCTGTATTCCGCCTTCTCGCGCATGCACGTGCAGAAGACCTGGGAGGCCATCCTCAACACGCCGCTCGGCCTCGCCGACGTGGTCGCCGGCGAATTGTTCTGGGCGGCGACCAAATCCCTGTTCTCCGGCAGCGCCATCCTCATCGTCGTCACCGCGCTCGGCCTCGGCAATGGCCTGCTGCTGCTCTGGGCGCTGCCGGCCATCACCCTGACCGGCCTGGCCTTCGCCGCGCTGGGCCTGATCTGGAACGCGCTGGCGCCATCCTACGATTTCTTCATGTATTACTTCACGCTGTTCATCACACCGATGATGCTGATTTCCGGCGTATTCTTCCCGACCGACCAGTTGCCCGGCTGGCTCGCCGCCCTCGGCGCCTGGCTGCCGCTGGCCCAGGGCGTGGCGCTGGTGCGCCCGCTGCTTGCCGGCCAGATCCCGGCCGATGTCCTGATTCACGTCATGGCGCTGCTCGCCACCACCGTTATCGCCTTCGCCATCGCCCTGCGCCTGACCCGCCGCCGCCTGCTCAAGTAGAATTCGCCGATGGAACCGCTATTGCTGATCACCAATTGCCCCGACGAAACGCTGGCCAACGCCATTGCACAGGCCATCGTCGAGGAGAAACTGGCCGCCTGCGTCAACCTGCTGCCGCGCGTGCAGTCGGTATACCGTTGGCAGGGCGCTGTCGAATCGGCCAGCGAAATTCCGCTGTTGATCAAGACCACCGGCGAGCGCTACGCGGCGCTCGAAGCGCGCATCCGCGAACTGCACCCGTACACCGTGCCGGAAATCATCGCCGTGCCGATCAGCCACGGCCTGCCGGCCTATCTGAACTGGCTGGCCGAGGAAACGCACCCATGATCCTGCGCCTGCTGTTGCTGCTGTTCGCCCTGTTCTTTTCCACGGCGCAAGCAGAGGAATTCCTCGATCCGGCGGTTGCTTTCCAGCCGAGCGCCCGGGCGCTCGACGGCCAGACCATCGAGGTCGTCTACCGCATCGCCAAGGGTTACTACCTGTATCGCGACAAGTTCCGCTTCGCCATCGACAACGACGCGGTGTTACTCGGCGGGCCGACCCTGCCCAAGGGCAAGGAGAAGGAGGACGATACCTTCGGCAAGGTCGAGGTTTATTTCGACAAGGTGGCCATCCGCCTGCCGGTCGAGCGCAGCATTTCCGGGCCGTTGCCGTTGCGCCTGGCGGTAACCTCCCAAGGTTGTGCCGAGGCCGGCGTTTGCTACCCGCCGCAAACACAGACGGTAAGCCTGACCCTGCCGGACCCTGCAACGACGCCAAGCCTGGCGGCGGCCGGAGAAAGCGTCGGCGACGAGAGCGGCATGATCGCCGCGACGCTGCACAACGCCGGTTTC